>OCPT01000012.1_pt1 | contig 136453 bp, 118 predicted proteins | sample 1538741 | NCBI WGS metagenome assembly OCPT01 (sample SAMN04571723, study PRJEB22368) | human gut metagenome | biome: human gut; material: stool | host: Homo sapiens | place: Luxembourg | collected 2012-12-06 | reverse complement strand
GATGATGATTTCAAGGCTGTGATACAGCGGATTGAGGAGAATATCATGGAGCTAAAGAAAAGGTTGAGTGAAAGTGGAGTTTTGCGTGAGTAAACATTAGAAAATACAGATGGTTAAGGTGGTGATCAATGTGGTCATCACTTTTTCTATTTCTGAAAAAAGGTGATTTACAAGATGAAGCTACTGGTGAAAAAGAATACACCATGCTATGGAAACGAAAATAGAAATCGGAATTTGCATAATTCTTGAACTCAACACAAACTGCCATCAGTGTTGTTCCGTTGCTCGTTCTTTGCTGGTATCATAGAACCATCAAATGAAGGAGGCAACAAGCCATGAATACAGATAAAATCTATGCAGAACAACTCGCAAACAAATATGCACCCAAGGACACCACCAAGGTGGTCGCTCTTCGCAAGCTGGATACAAAAGCCAAGCTTCCCGCAACCGTTTTTACCTACACATTCGGTATTGTCACTGCGATGGTGGCTGGTGTTGGGGATGGATAAAAGCTATGATAGGATGTTCCGTCATGTGTTTACGCCGATTCCATTACGTATGTTACAGGTGTGATTCAGCAGTGTGTAAAAATGCCACAAAGCGAAACAACGAACGCTGTTTGACAACTTAGAATTTGTGATATTTTAAGAAGGAGTCTTCGCTTATGCGAAAGCTCCTTTTCTGCATACCTTACTTTTTCAGCTTTAAGCCATCTCGGAATGCTTCGCTCACACGCTCGGTGACTTTATAATAGCCGTGGGTGTAGGGGTCAAATGCGATGGCGTTGACCTTAGACATATCAATTTTCCCATCCCCCATAACGCTCTCATCGGCAGTGACATTGACCACCTTGCCGATAACGCCGCATCCGTATTCATTGTTCTGATACTCGATGAACCTGCACTCCAGGCAGATCGGAAACTCGTTGATGAGAGTGGATCTACTGTTTCTGCTTTGCTGGCGGTCAGACCACTGCGGGCAAATTTATCGGTAACTTTATTGCCGGACTCTACGCCGAAATAGTCTGCTTCCACTATGTGGGCTGCATCGGCAATGCTGACGGTGAATGCTCCCCGTGCCTTGATGTTCTGTACGGTCTTGTGTGTCTCGGTGAGGTTCAGAATAACGGAGTCCCGCTACTGCATGGTGCCCCATGCGGCGTTCATGACATTGTCGCTGATCTCCGGCAAGCACAAGATGGTCATTCTTTACTGCTTGATATGTCCCATGATATCAGAACTCCTATGAATGCAATCATTGGTTATGCAGAACTGGCGTCCGGACATTTGCCCCCTATCCGATATAGCCTCCGGCAGGGACAAAGCCTGCTGTTATAGGTTTTTGCTATTGTTAGAGCCGTTTTTCTGATATAATAAATATCAGAAAGGCGGTATTTTTTTATGATGACAAGAAATACAGATAAAAAACATATATAGAGGGGGTGAGTGCTTGAATTATCTGGTTATTGATTTAGAAATGTGCAAAGTCCCAAAGAATTATCGGGGAAAAAATTATAAGTATGCGAGTGAGATTATTCAGGTTGGAGCAGTTCTCTTAGATGAAGAATATAAGGAAATAGGAACTTTATGCCAGTATGTACATCCTGAGTTTGGTATCCTTGATTACTTTATAACGAATCTTACAGGAATTGAGAAAGGGCAGATAAAGAATGCACCGAAGCTGAAAGATGCACTTATTCATATGGCAGACTGGCTTGGAGAGCGGGAATATAAAGTTTTTGCATGGAGTAAAAGTGATTACTGGCAGCTTGACCATGAGATTAAAAGTAAGAAGTTAAATGATGAGAAACTGGATGAATTGATGAAGCCAGAGCGTTGGGTAGATTATCAGGAAATATTCGGGAAAAAGTATAACTTTGAGCAGGCAGTAGGTTTGCAGGAGGCTTTGATGCTATGTGATATTGAGCCAGATGGAAGAATGCATGATGGGCTGGATGATGCATGGAATACAGCACGTCTTATTGAAAAATTGGAAAAGAATCCAAATTATAAGCTCATTTATAGGGAACGGCAGGAGCAAGAAGATTCACAGCCATTAAAGGTTCGATTAGGAGAACTATTTGAAGGGTTGAATTTGCAGCTTGGATGATGAAGATGAGAGATAGCATGGATGGAAAATAAAGGGTAGATTATGGAAAATATAGATTTCATCACATATTGATATCCAGAATCATTAGCATTGAATTGCTCTATTTATAAAAATTAAATTATGGATTATTAAAGAAAATATAGCAATGCAGAATAACAGGAAAAGAGATTATTATGAAGAAAAAAATAGCAGTACTGTTTCCAGGAATTGGTTATACTTGTGATAAGCCATTACTCTACTATACAGGTAAACTTGCGGTAGCAAGGGGATACAAACTTGTGAAAGTAGAATATGGTAATTTTCCATCAGGAATAAAGGAAAATAAAGAAAAGATGGAAGAAGCTTTTCGTTGTGGATTAGAGCAGGCAGAAAAAATTTTGCAGGATATTTGCTGGGAAGAATATGAAGATATATTATTTGTATCAAAGAGTATAGGAACAGTCATATCTTCTGCATTTGCCAGAAGGCATCAACTCTCAGCAAAGAATATTTTATTTACACCACTTCAGCAGACATTTTTATTTGCAGATGGGAATGGGATTGTATTTCATGGAACGGCAGACCCGTGGGCTGATACAAAAGATATTACAGAAGGATGTAAAAAGTTAAATCTTCCTCTTATTTTGACAGATGAAGGAAATCATTCTCTGGAAACAGGGGATACATTAAAAGACTTAGAAAATCTTCAACAGATAATAGGGTTACTATTTAATTCATTAGACAAATAGTGGTTGCGGGGATTTGGGGGAGAGGGCAGAAGACATCAGCTTCTGTCCCCAAATCCCCTCCCCCCTGTTTAATTCACCTTCTCCAGCCACAGCACAGAAGCCAGTGAACTTCATAAGCCATATTTGTGGTCTCGGAGCAAGTGTTGGATGCGAGCGTGTGGAGCGAACATTCAACACGCCACGACTAAAAGCACAAATATGGCTTATGAAGTTCACTGGCTTCGTCTGTAGTTTATCTAATGAATTAAACAGTAATAAGAAAGGCGTGATTTTATGGGAAATTATATTACTACATATACGAGAAAACATTTTGATCCGATAAATCCTGATGCAGAATTAATTTGCATTGAGGATATTGCTCACGCACTTCCGATGATCTGTCGGGGAAATGGACATGTCAGCTCATTCTGGTCTGTGGGAGAGCATTGTATTTTATGTGCGAAGGAAGCAGCGGCAAAGGGATATTCTAATCGACTTGTATTGGCAGCTTTGCTACATGATGCGAGTGAGTGTTATATGTCAGATGTACCAAGACCTTTAAAACAGAATATGAAGAAGTATAAGGAATATGAGAATCATTTATTAGATGTTATTTATACGAAGTTTTTAGGTTTCACGTTAAACATAGATGAGGAGAAGTTGATAAAAGAGATTGATAATGCATTATTGTGGTATGATTTAAAGTATTTATTGGATGAAGAATCAGAAGAAAAGCAGCCAAAGCTGCATGTGAAGGTTGATTATACGGTGAGATCATTTTCTGAGGTGGAAAAAGAGTATTTTGGGTTGTTCGAGAAATATAGAGAGGTATAGAATATAAGAAAAATACTATTAAGAAATATATTCAAAAATAAATATAAATGTAATCAGATATATTTGAAGATAGTGAAAAAACTATAATAATATTGTGAAGGAATAGAGAGGAAATTGAGATGAACGTACAGATTTTTGGGACGAAAAAGAGTTTTGACAGCAAAAAGGCAGAGCGCTATTTTAAAGAAAGAGGAATAAAATATCAGTTTGTAGATATGAAAGAAAAAGGACTTAGTAAGGGGGAGTTTAATTCTGTATGTCAAGCTGTAGGTGGTTATGAAAAGCTGATTGACCCTAAGTGTAAGGATAAAAACTTACTGGCATTAGTTCAATATCTTTCTGAGGAAGATAAAAAAGAAAAAATTCTGGAAAATCAAAAGATTATAAGAACACCGATTGTCAGAAATGGAAAGCAGGCGACAGTCGGCTATGAGCCGGATGTTTGGAAAGATTGGAAATAGAAAAGATAGTAATAAGAAAATGAAAAAAGGATTGTCGTAAGATAGTTCTAAGAAAGGGTGTGAGCTACTCATGTGAGTTGTTTTGCACCCTTTAAATATTTGATCCTCTTACAGCAAGAAGACTTCGACCTCTAAGGTGGGAGATGAGTTGCGTCTGCTACCTATTTGATTTAGTTCGGCATTATAAGTCTGATACTGTGAAGAAAAATCTGTAAATAGAATTTTTCTATAATAATGATAAGCGGAAAGTTTTAAAAAGACATATATTCCAAGTATAAATCATTAAATGCTTTATGATTTGCAAGGCTGATTTCTTCTGAAATTTCTGGAATATGTGTAAAGCGATGGGATAATTCAGAGTTCATCGCTAACATGCCTGCGCCTGCGAGAGAGCTGTTTCCGACGGATATGATTCGGTCGTTCAGTTCTTTGGGCAGCATACCGATTCCGACAGCTTTGGTATAATTGATTTTTTGCCCAAAACCTCCGGCGAGGTATAGATGTGCAATTTGAGAGTAATCAATACCATAGGAGGTTACGAGGATTTCTATGCCGGCCCGAATAGCCGACTTTGCTAATTGAACCTCACGAATATCCTTGTTAGTAAATGAAATATTCTCTGTCAATGGATATCCATTATCGAAATATTTATCAGCAATCAATCCTGTGTTATCAACAATTTTTCCTTTTACAAGTTCATAGACTGTTTCAATGACTCCTGTTCCACAGATGCCAATTGGTTTTTTATTTGAAATAGTAGAAATGGCTGGATGATTATCGAAAATAGTTACGGTATCAATTGCGCCTGGAACACCGGCAATACCGTAGCGGATATTGCCGCCTTCAAAAGCCGGACCTGCTGCGGTTGAAGTTACGAGGAGTCGATCTTTATTACCGATAACCATTTCCCCGTTTGTACCAAGGTCTACGAGAAGTGAAACTTCTTCTTTTTGATCAATTCCGCAGGCTACAATACCACTGACAATATCGGCACCTACATAAGTACTGATCCCCGGAAGAATCGTCATGTTTTTGTAGGAATGCATGGAAATATCAACAGGGGTGAAAGGAAAGGATCCAAGACTTTCACAGGATAATTTCTGAAGTAAATGCTGCATAGTAGAGTTGCCGGAAATGATGACAGGAATAGAAAGTTTTGTGATATCTTTTCCTAGCTGAAATTGTTCGCAGATAGAATCTAAATCGTTTAATATAGTTCTCTGAAGCTCCAAAAGTCTTCCCTGATTGGCTATATCAATTCGTGAAAGGACATCGGTACCAAATATTCGCTGATGATTGATACTGGTTATGGTCTGTAATACTTTTTTTTGATTTGTATCAATGAGATTGGAGGCAATGGTTGTAGTTCCGATATCGACAGCGAGAGCAAGAGAATCATAACTGGAAATTTCGTTATGAGTGGATGAAGATGGAGCAGTAGCAATTTTCGAATCAGATTTTTCTGAAGATGGCTGCATTGAGATGTGTTGAACTGAGGCAGATTTAGATGAAGAGTCAGAGACAGTATCCGCCGCAGTAAACTTATTTGAAACAGATTTATCTGCCGACAGATTAAATGCAGAGGCAGCCTGAATCTGGTCTTCTTCATAATCTTCTATCTGAATAGTAAACTGCCCTTTTACATAAGCCTGACATGCCAGCCGCCAGCCTTCAGAGAGTTCTTTTGCTGAAAAAAAGGCAGCGTCATGTGTAGTATGGGCTGGTATATTATTTAAAAATTGTACCTTACATTTTCCACAGGTTCCTCTACCGGCACAATAGGCAGGTAAAAATTCTCCATTTTCCTGAAGGTGTGTAAGTAAAGATTTATTTTTATCGGAAATTGATAATTCAATTGTTTTCAATGGTGTTCCTCCTCAATTATTAATAACCATATTATAATATAATAATAGTTCGAGTGTAAATCCTTCAACTCGTAAACGCCATAAGCATCTGAAGCCACTCACAGATAAAATATCAGGGCAGTTCTTTTTGCGTCTGTTATCGCAAATGAAAATTACTTTTCAATAGCAAACGGTTTGCTATACCATATTTTGTGATATTTGGCGGTATCCTTATTTAGAATATCATTAAGCAATTTGCAGATATAAGATATCTGGTCATTTGTGCCATTATCTACAGTTCCATAAATTTCTCCAGCTTGTATTTTCTGATTCATCTCTGGACTGTTATTAATTCCGAGAATAAGGGGGAGTTTGAGATTATGCTGTTTATAGTAATCGTAAACTCCAAGTGCCATGTCATCATTATTGCAGATAATGGCTTCTGCAGATTGGATAATGCTAGTATCCAGTTTTGAAAATTTCACGGAGGAAAGGTTTCTCTGCCAATCTGCGGAGAGATTAGTAAGCTGATTTAGAGGGAGGTTCTGGCTGCTTTCTAAAAAGCCATTTGTCCTTCTTACAGCATCAAAATGTGTCTGTTCTCCTTCGATTAGAATATAGTCCAGTTTATTATTTTTGTTTCGGTCCAGGTTTACTTTGTCTATATTCCATACATTCTGGAGCATGTCTGCCTGAATGGCTCCCGCTTTTTTTGCCGCTGTTCCGACGTACCATGTCTGTTTGGAGATGGATAAGTCCTTTTTATCCGCTTCTCTGTTAAATAAAATAACAGGGATATCGTGGTTTGCTGTCTCGTTTAGGACGCTGGCGGCGGAAGATGGAGTTACAAGGTTAATAAGCAGGGCATCGAAGTTTTGGGTATACATATATTGGAGCTGGTGTTCCTGCCGGTTGGCATTTCCTTCTGCATCAAAGATTTCGTAAAGAACTTTTTTGCCAGAAAAAGAAGAACGGTCAATTTTGTTTTGGAGTTTGGTTACATAGTCGTTTATGAAAGTGTCGTCCATATCATAAACAGCGATGCCTATGTGGGTGTATCCATTCTGCGTTTGAGGTAATTTCCATATGGTTATGGTGCTTATCAGGATGATGATTAAGGTAAACAGGATGGAATTATAGCTAAAAAGATTTGTTTTCATAACGGAAATCCTTTCGTGTTCTGTATAATTTATTATCTGTAGTTGATAAATATTGACTAAATTTTTGGAAAACTATTATGTTTAGAGAGTGTTTGAAAAATCATTCCTGCAACCTGCACACTCTAATTTACGGTATATTTTGTATTCATTCAGGCGAAATATACCGTAAATTGGAGTGTGTAGATTGAATTAAAACTACTCTTCTAATTTGTCAGTAGTGCATCTAATTCCCCGCTCTCAATAGCTGCCTTATCTACTTTATGACATGGAATAGATATATCTTTCATATATTTATTTCGTGAGTAAGTATCCAGCATTTGAATGCTTTCATAGCCAAGTTTGTATGTGTTTTTTATGTAAATGCAGTTTGTTTTGCCGTCTTGGATTTTCTTTATTACCTGTGCAGAAACAGGAAGAAGATAGCTTGGAGAAGGGCTGTTTTCAAAGGCTGCATAGTGAGAAAAGGCAGTTTGCATCGTGGCGGTAATTGCCAGTACATTATTGTAATCGTAGTGTTTTTCTTGTTGGGTTAAATAGTTTTCTGGATAAATTAACAGGATGCCAATTGCATGATTTTGTTCTTCATTAGCGATGATGGAAGATAGCTCATTTGAAGAAAGGCTTTTTTCATGCCACACGTCAAGTATAATAGAATTATTGTGAGCGTAATCTCGGATGGCATCTAATATACGGGAATTCTCTTTATTATAAGTGTAGGGAAGGATTACTGCTACCGTTTTTTTACTTTCGGTGTTTGTGCGTGTCATCATACATTGCGAGGAAAAAAAGGCAATGAAGAGTATTAAGATGATTACTAAAGCATATTTTTTCTTATTATTTTTCATCAGTCTCCTCCAGTTTCGGAATAATTATCGTTGCGGTTGTTCCTTCATCTAATTCACTTTCAATAGTGACACCATACTGTTCACCGTAAATAAGTTTGATTCGCTCATCGACATTACGCACACCGATTCCAGAGCCTCGTTTGCTGGAAACAACCCGGTTGTGCATGATGTATTCCACAACTTTTTCTGGCATACCAAGTCCGTTATCGCTTACGTCAATGTGAATAAGGTTATCTTTTTCATAAACAGAAATAGTGATTTCGCCATCATCGTACACACCTTCCATACCGTGATAAATAGCATTTTCAAGTAGAGGCTGGATAGAAAGTTTGGGGCAGAGATAATGAAGAAGTTTTTTGTCTGCCTGTACGGAAAATTCAAACTTGTCCTTAAAACGGATATTTTGAATAGCGAGGTAACTTGTTGCGTGTTCCAACTCTTTTTCCAGTGGGATAATGTCTTTTCCCTGGCTTAAAGAAATGCGGAAAAACTTCGCGAGGGAGGATACCATTTGCTCGGCACCTTTATATTCGCCACTCTGTATCATCCAGATGATAGAGTCCAGCGTATTATAGAGAAAATGCGGGTTAATCTGAGACTGCAAAAGTTTTTTCTCCATTTTTCGTTTTTCCCGTTCATTTCTACGGATTTCGCCCATTTGGTTTTGTAATTTTTCTGCCATAATATTAAAATGTGCACTTAATGTTTTCAGTTCACCAATTCCATTTTCTGCGGCTTTTACTTCATAATTGCCCTTTCCGAATTCCTGCATGGTATCGAGTAATTGGTAGACAGGATTTGTGAAGTCATGGAACAGCAAAATGTCAGTGAAAACAAGAATAATTCCAACGATAAGCAGAAGCAGCCAGATTACATAATAAATACCCATATTTTCTGTGTGAATATTAAACAGGGAACTGACAAGGACGATATTCCAGCCGGTATAACCAATCTGCTGACGTTCGATCAGCCACTTTGTACCATGTAGCTTTTTGATGCTGTAATTGGTGCTGTTTAGAGCAATTTTAGTAGTGTTTTCTTTATATAAACCAGAAGAAATTTCTTTTATAAACGGATGATAAAGAAAGTTCGATGTATTATCAAGCAGGTAGCAGTAAGAGTTTTGCGTATTCTTATAATGCTCTAAAATTGCATCGATGGAATCGGTATAGTACTGCATTAAAAGAACACCGGATTTCATTTTGCCGTGATTAATGTACTCTACATAGCGGCTTATCTGAAATACCTGTTTTACGTTGTCGGGATAAACAAGTTTTTTTGAGCCGTAACAAATAGTTTCGATATTATCTTTTGCCTGAGTAAACCAGCTTTCATTTTGCATGGAAGTACTGGTTAAATTGTTAGAGTGCCATAAGTTTTTGCCATCTGTATCATATAAAGCGAGTCCATAGATTGTTTCTGAATTGCTGGTGATTTCATTTGCCAAAATAGTTTTAAAGTTCTTGTCCTGAATATCATATTTTTTGATTGTGTTGTAGTAAATGTTATTCATAATAGAATTGATTGAATCTATTTCATTTTCAATATTTTGTGCAAGTACATTTTTCTGCCTGCTGGTTTCTTCTATCGTTTTACGGACAAGATAGGTAGAAATATAATGAGAAAACAGTATCATGCAGCTTAAAATACAGAAGACAATCGAGATGGACATTATTAAAGGAAAAAGAACACGAATGCTTAATTTTTTATTGTTCATAAATAAATCCTTTCGTTTGTCAGGGAAGGAAATTTCCCGTAAATTGTGACGTACATCTTGCAAAAAGCATTTTTTAAACATACTCTGGATGCCGGGAGAAGGTCCTTTTAGTTATTTTCCCCTCCAAGTTTTCGGTATTTTACCGGAGAGATACCACAGTGCTTTTTAAATACATAGCTAAAGTAATTTGGTTCGGGGTATCCGACCATTGTTCCGATGACATGGCTTTTGTAGTCGGTCATTTTCAGTAACATTTTCGCTTCTTCCATGCGGCGGCTGATGAGGTAATTTAAAAAAGTAGTTTCCGTTTCCTGCTTAAAAATTTTTGAAAAGTAGGAAGAACTCACATGAAGTTCCTTGCAAATGGACTCTACGGAAAGGTCAGGTTCACGGAAATGTTCCTCCACTAATTTCTTTGCATTTTCTGCTAAAATAACGTTATTATCTACCTGCTTTTTCTGAATCAATGTACGCATGAGCTGAAAATAATTAATAAGCCAGTTGTCGAGCTCTTCGCCAGTGTTTAAAGAAAGAATTTTTACCGCCATTTTTTTGGAACCGGCAAATTCTTTATCAGAGGTAATCTGATATTTTTTATAAAGACGGGCGAGGGAGAAGGAAATCTCTAATATGACGATCTGGTATTCATTTAAGTTGTAATGGGCTTCATGTAGATGTTCAAGCATATTTAAAACAGCAGTTTTCAGTTCTTCTTCAGAACAGTGAGTTATGATCTTCTCAATGGAATCTACTTCGGAATTCCAGTCATCGTCTTTTTGAAGCGGTGCATCCTTTTGGAGCGGAAGGATGTCATTATAGTAAGTATAGCTCTCATCTTGAATGACTACATTATAATCAAGTGCTTCTAGAGCCTGCTGATAGAGGACAGGAAGTGCCCTTAAACTGGTACCGCTGGAACTGATGCCGCAGGATATTTTCGTGTGAAAAATACGTTCGATAATGACGGAGGCCTCCTGTATAGTACGGGTAATCCGTTCAATATCGTGCTTTTTATTGCCACATAGCAAAAATACTTCTCTGTCAATCATACCGAAATGGTAGAGGTCCGTTATTTTTTCGAGAGATTCTTTAATCGTTTCCTTGATGGAAAGTTCGGAAAGAACATCATTTAAATCATTTTCACGAATCTTTACAGTAATGATGTGAAAAACTTCATAATCAAGATTCAGTTTTAAATTTTTCATTTGAAGAGTACAATAATCTTCGGTAAGAGTTTCTGTTAAAAGCTGTGTAAAAAACTGCTGCCGAAGAAGAGGAATACTTTCTGTGTAAATGTTCTCCAAGCGGGTGCGGTTCATTTTCTCGGCATATTCTTTTTCGAGTTCCTCATGCATTGTAGTGAGAAGTTTCTGCATTTCGTTGTAGTCGATTGGTTTCATGATGTATTGTGAAACTCCATAGCTGATAGCGGTTCTGGCATATTCAAAATCATCCCAACCGGAAAAAAGAATAATTTTCGTGTTTATGTAGTTCTCATGAATGGTTTTAGAAAGCTCTAAACCGTCCATAAATGGCATTTTAATATCACTGATTAAAAGGTCTGGGTGATATTCTTCAATGAGTTCTAAGGCCTCTTTCCCGTTTTGTGCCGTACCAACAACGGAGAAACCAAGGCTCTCCCAGTCGATGCCGTTTTTCATTCCATATAATATTTGCTGTTCATCATCGGCTAAAATAATAGTAAAGTTTATCAAGATTTTTTCCTCATTTTTCCTGTAGTTTATTTGTGGTTATTTATATGGTATTTGCTTTTAAGTTTGTTTTTTTATAGTTACGTTGTTGTTTATTTTGAAATTTATTTTTTATAGTTGTTTTTCTATTTATTGTGTTATTTATTTTTGACATAGTTCCTTTGGTATGGATTTTGCTACTTATTTTATTATTTTGCAGCCGTTTAGATTGTACCATAAATAAGAGCAAGTCGATTACATTTTATATCAATCAACTTGCCCTTACTTATTTGCCCTATAATGTTTTATAACTGTTCCGAAACATAGAATTTATTTGAAATGTAAGTTTGTAAATTTAATGAATCGGAATAGTTAGTGTTATATACTTTGCACAGTATCCTGTTGTTATATTGCAGATAGCTCTGTATTTTTAGATTAATCTTATACCTTGTGTAATATTCTGCGATTATTCTTCAGCTTTACCACTGATCTTAGCAACTACTTTTTTCATAAACTCATCATTAAGCTTATATTTAGTCTTAAATACAACGTAAGCAAGAATGATGCCGAGAGCTGGTACAATGCACATCAGCACACGGATGGAGTTCTGTGTTGCTAAAGACTGTACTGCATTTGGAACGTATCCAGTTAACTCTAATACGAATCCGATTGCTAAAGCTGTAAAAGCTGCGGTCAGTTTTACGATTAATGTCTGGAGGGAGAATACGACACCTTCATTTCTGACACCTAATACATATTCGCCATAATCAACAACGTCTGCAAGGAAAACGGTAGCACATCCAAGTTCAAGACCTGTACCAGTTTTAACGATAATTCCCGCAATTGCAGTTAAAGGAATATTAGAAGGACATACAAATCCTACAATGAGCAGTAAGATAAGGCCGATTGGTGGAAGCGTACAAGCCATTAAGAATGCCTTTTTTCTGGATAATAATTTTGTGACTTTAGGGAAGATTAATAATCCAACTACCTCTGCAACAGATGCACTGATCATGAAAGCAGATAACATTCCGGCATTATTGCAAACATAGCTGAAATAATATGTAGCAACACCCATGATAGCCTGAATTCCAATATTGTATAATAAAATTAAGAGGACAGCCCATCTTAACTGGTCATTCTTTTTGATTACAGTGAAAATATCTCTGAATTTCATTTTCTCTGCAGTTCCGGTAGCCTGCTGTTTCTTTGGCAGGTTGATAACGCAGACAGCCATTGTAAAAATAAAGGTTGCTGCGATAATTAATGCGAATCTGTGGTAACCAGTATAGTTGCCGCCAAGTCCTTTGATAATCTGAACACCGAAGCCGGCGATGATAAGAGACTGACCGATGCTGGCAAAAATTCTTGGTAAAACAGATACTTTTTCACGTTCTTCCGGGTCGGAAGTTAAGTTAGGAATAATAGACCAATACGGAATATCCATAATCGTATAAGTCATTCCCCATAAAACATAAACGACAGATGCAAATACACAAAGACTTACACCTGATAAATGAAAGTCTGTAAATACGGTAATGAATACAAAAGCGTTAATCAATGTACCGATAACAAGCCACGGAACGAATTTACCCCACCGGCTTCTCGTATTATCAACAATCATACCCATAAATAAATCGTTAAAAGCATCCCACAACTTTGCAACGAAGAACATACTTCCGATAAATGCGGGAGCAACTTTAATAATATCTGTAAAATAAATCATAGAAAAAGTTGCAATCATTCCATAGATTAAGTCTTTTCCTAATGCACCAAAGGCAAAGCAGTACTTCACACGATTTGGTATTTTTCCTTGGTATATAACACCACTGTTACTGTTGTTTTCCATTTTTCCTCTCCTCTTTTTTTATTTGCGTGTTTCTTAACTTGATTGGAGTTTAGCATTTTAGAAAAAAGAATGACATTTGATATTCTATTTAAAAAATATGAATTTCTATTTTGGAAGATTGGATTAGAAGTGGGATTATGGTAGACTAATTGAGAATCACAGGAAATATTTTGAGAAAGAAAATGAAAGAAAATAGGAGAATATAAGAGAAAAATAAAAAAAGGGGCAAATAAAAAATGAAAGAAGATATATATGAAAATAAATGGGATAAACTACTGAAAATCCATACAATGGGACGCGATGATTCCAATGCAGGACAATATTATTATCCCTATGAACCAACGCCATATTCTGTATTAGAAAGGCTGGCAAACACAGGAATCATAAGAAAAGGCAATACACTTCTTGATTACGGGTGTGGAAAAGGCCGTGTAGACTTTTTCCTTGCCTATCAGACCAGATGCAGGTCCATCGGCGTGGAATATGATGAGAGAATCTACAATAAAGCAATAGAAAACAAAGAAAAAGCCATTTCAGCAGGAAGAGTAGCATTTAAAGCGGAAAATGCCGAATACTTTTCTGTACCAAGAGAAGTAGATAGAATTTACTTCTTTAACCCATTTTCACTTGAAATTTTGCAAAAAGTGATACACAGGATACTAGAATCCTATTACGAAAAACCAAGAGAGATAAAACTACTGTTTTATTATCCGTCAGATGAATATATTTCTTATTTAATGACCGTAGATGAATTTATGTTTGAAGACGAAATAGATTGCAGAGATTTATTTCCGGGAAATGATATGAGAGAGCGGATTGTGATATTTGGATTATAAATACTTCAATGAGAAAATGATATTACTTATCTATTATATTCGGTAATGAAATTGCGGCGTTTTTAATATCATTTTCATATAATATTATTGCAATGAGTAAAATAATTGCTGGAATATATCTTTTATACGATTTTATAACATTAATCTTATATACATTGATTTTATTTTTGTAATCTTCTCTGCTATCTCTCTGGATATTACAAAATTCAAAATTACCACAAATTTTAATAATACGAGGCAGGATAAAAATGGAAAATAAACATATTCAAAATAATAGAAATGAAAATAATAAGAAAAATGACACAACAAAAAAGATAGGGAAAATACATATTCAAGAAAATGAATATATAAAAAATCGAAATAATTTTTACAATCAGGAAGATATTCAAGGAAATGTACACTATGACAGTACACATAAAGAAGGACATTCTCATAAGCATGAGGAATTGTCAGAACATCAACATATTGGTAAATCAGAAAAGTCATCAGTGAATCAGCACACTCATAAATCAGGAGAGTTGTCAGTGAATCAGCATACTCATAAATCAGGAGAGGCATCAGTGTGCCAGCATACCCATACCCATGTAGATGCAAACGGAAATGTTTACACTCATACACACACCCATTCGCCCCAAATCGTGAAAAACGAACTAAACCGAATTGCCCGGATTATAGGTCATATGAAGTCTATAAAAATTATGATTGAATCTGGAAGAGACTGCAGCGAAGTGTTAATCCAGCTCGCCGCTGTAGATGCCGCAGTCAAGAGCCTTAGCCGGGTTATATTGAAAGAACATATGTCAACTTGTATTGTTGATGCGATAAAAACGGGGGATGATGAGGCGATTGAAGCATTGAATGAGGCGATAGACAAGTTTATGAAGTAAATTCTGGAGTTCGTCTGCCTCGCCAGCTCGGTAATTCAAAATTCACCATTGACATTTGGAAAGAAAAGGATTATTATATGCAAACAAGTTCGTTAGTGAACTAATTGCCGAAAGGCAACCTAAGGAATATGAAAAAGATACATAACAGGAGGATAAAACTATGCGGGATTCGTTAATTAATACCTGTGGAATGAAGATGCGTAAGCTTCTTGATAAAAAGTCAGAGGTGTTTGCACAGAAATACGGAGTGAGAAATGTAGAACTGGAGATTCTTTTATTTTTATATCATTCACCATGTGGTGATACAGCAAAAGATATTGTGGAGGAGAAGAATTTATCCAAAGCACACATTTCAAAGTCTGTAGATAATTTACGGGCGAAAGGTTTTGTCGTTTTGACAGAGGATGAGAATGACCGCAGAAAGAGACACATTGAGTTGACTGAGAAGGCTGTGGAAGCAGCGAAAAATATGCTGGAGGTTCATAATGAATGTAAAGAGGTTGTCATGCGTTATGTGACGGATGAGGAGAAAGAACTTATGAACCAGATAATGCAGAAGATGCTTCGCAGTCTGGATGAGGAACTTCAAAAGTAACAGAATTACTTTACGGAAATATTTACAGATAGCATTTACAGGAAGTATTTTTAATGGCATCGACTGATAATGCCACTGGAAAATGACCGGGAGAAATTTTAGATAATTTTTGGAGTATTGATGAAGATGATGACCAAAGAGTTAGTCAGATTAGAAGAAAGGAATGCAGTATATGAAGTCAGTGGCAATAGAAAGGGAATTTGGCAGCGGAGGACGGGATATCGGAATTCGCATCGCGAAAGAGGCACAGATTCCTTACTATGATGGACAGTTGCTGATTGAGGCCGCGAAAGGATATGGCATAGAGATTGCAACTCTTAAGGAGTTTGACGAGAATAAAGTAGGAAGTTTTCTCTATAATATTGCGATGATGGCAGGCTATAATCAGTATGAAAATATGGCGAAAATTAATGAGATTTTTTATGGAATGAAAGAGACAATCAAGAATCTTCATGCAGAAGGTCCGGCGGTTTTTATCGGAAGATGTTCTACAGAAATTTTGAAATCCTGCGAAGATGTTGTGACAGTTTTTGTTCGCTGTAGTGATAAGGAGAAGAGGGTACAGCGCATTTTTGATAAGGAAAATGTAGACACGATGCAGAAGGCACGTCGTTTAATGGACAGAAAGGATTGGGGCAGGGAAAAGTATTTTAAGTTCTGGACGAAAAAGGACTGGAAGGACGAGAAGAACTATGATCTGGTTCTTGATACAGCGAAGTTTTCTTTGGAGGAGTGCTCAGAGATTTTATTGAAGAGGATGAACGAGTAGGCATTGGAAAGTATAATAATAAACGATGCTGATTTTTGATGAACATAGTAGTCAGAGTAAAATTGTTTTGACAAAAAGTAGTTGGAGGACATAAAGAATGACAAAAATATTTAAAAATATGGCCCCATACTGGTATATGATCGTTGCGATTGTGCTGTTGCTTATTGTGCAGGCGTTTGGCGATTTGTCGCTGCCGCAGTATACGTCAGATATCATTGATGTGGGAATTCAGAATAAAGGTGTGGAGCATATTCTTCCTGTGAAAATGACGGAGGATGAGTATGAGATTTCGCAGTTGTATATGACTTCGAAAGAGAAGAAAATATGGAAAGATACTTATGAGAAAAAAGGTGAGTATTACATTTGCAAGGCGGAGGATGAGGAGAAGCTGGATCAGTTAGATGATACATTTCTTACAGCGATTTTCTTAAATCATAACATGTCAAATGTAAAAGAATCGCAGTTTAAGAAGATGATTAAGAATTCGATTGCTTCGAATCCTGCGATGGCTCCGATGAAGGATAAAATAGATGATATGAGTGTCGATGAGATTGGAAAGATGCTCAACATGAAGTTTAAAAGCTTTCAGGAGGAAGATGATAACGGGAAAAAGGTTATTTACGTTGATGTGCGCCCAATGCTGTATCAGATGAAGCAGACAGGAATGATGAGTGCCAAAGATATCCAGAAGTCCAGAGAAGAAATCGAAAAGAAAATGAATGATATTGGAGAGAGTACTTTATTTTCTACAGGTGTTGCCTATGCGACAAAATGTGATAAAGCTGCAGGAGTAGATATCGATAAGATACAGACAGATTATCTCTGGAAAGAAGGCGGCCGTATGCTTGGAATTGCATTTATGATTCTGGTAGCGGCGATTGGAGTCGGTTTTCTTGCTTCTAAGGTAGGTGCGAGTATTGGCAGGGATTTGCGAGGAAAAATCTATAAAAAGGTTATGGGATTTTCAAATGCGGAAATGAACCGTTTTTCTACAGCATCTCTTATTACAAGAAGTACAAACGATATTCAGCAGATTCAGATGGTTACAGCAGTTATGCTGAGACTTCTTTTGTATGCACCGATTATCGGAATTGGTGGAATTATTAAAGTGTATCAGACCGGAGCAGGAATGGAATGGATTATTGCTCTTGCGGTTGTTGTGATTCTCGGATTTGTTATGCTGCTTGTTTCGATAGCGATGCCGAAGTTCAAAATTATGCAGACATTAGTAGATGGTCTTAACCTTGTTTCCAGAGAGATTTTAACAGGACTTTCTGTTATTCGTGCATTTGGCAGAGAGAAAACAGAGGAAGAGCGTTTTGATGAAGCGAATAAAAAGTTGACAGGTACGCAGCTTTTTACAAACCGTATTATGACGTTTATGATGCCGGGAATGATGTTTATCATGTACAGTGTTACCATTCTAATCACATGGGTTTCCGCACAAAAAATTGATGCGGGTACGTTACAGGTTGGTGCGATGACAGCGTTTATTACTTATGCAATGCAGATCGTTATGGCATTTCTTATGATGACAGCGATGTCTATTATGGTACCAAGAGCGGGTGTTGCAGCAGATCGTATTGATGAAGTTCTTAAGACAGAAGCTTCTGTTCAGAATGTGAAGAAGCCAGAAACGCTTAAGGAGCATAAAGGTGTTCTGGAATTCTCACATGTGGATTTCAAGTATCCGGGAGCAGAACATAACGTGCTTTCTGATATTGATTTTAAAGTGGAGCCAGGCAAGACAACGGCAATTATCGGAAGTACCGGCTGTGGAAAGTCTACGCTGGTTAATCTGATTCCAAGATTTTATGATGTGACAGGTGGACAGATTACATTAGATGGCAAAGATATTCGCCGGATTTCTATGGAAGAACTCCGAGAGGAAATCGGATTTGTGCCACAGAAAGGTGTTCTTTTCTCAGGAACAATCGCTTCTAACCTGCGATTTGGAAAAGCAGATGCGACAGATGAGGATATAAAAGAAGCAGCAGAAATTGCCCAGGCGACAGAATTTATTGAGACGAAAAAAGAAAAATACGACAGTCCGATTGCCCAGGGCGGAAGTAATGTATCTGGTGGACAGAAACAGCGTCTTGCGATTGCAAGAGCGATTGCGAAAAAGGCAAAAGTACTTGTATTTGACGATAGCTTTTCCGCACTTGATATGAAGACAGATGCAGCACTTCGTAAGGAATTAAATGAAAAGGTGCAGGATGCATCTATCGTAATTGTAGCGCAGAGAGTCAGCACGATTTTACATGCAGATCAGATTCTTGTTTTGGATGATGGAAAGATTGTTGGAAAAGGAACACATGAAGAACTGCTGAAAAACTGTGAGGTATATCTTCAGATTGCTAAGTCACAGCTTTCTGAAAAGGAGCTTGGACTTGAGAAATTAGGTTTGGCAGAAGAAAAAGCAGAGAAGGAAACAAATAAGAAAGAAATCCTTTCTACAAAAATTGATGAGAAAGAAAATAACAAATTAAAGGAAAAGTCTGATGACAAGAAGTTAAAACATAAGAAAGGAGGTAAGTAAAATGGCTGAAAATAAAGCAGGAACATCAAACAGAGGCCCAATGGGGGGTCGTGGCCCGATGGGTGGCGGAAGAAGAATGATGCAAGGTGGAGAGAAGGCAAAGAACTTCAGTGGTTCTTTTAAGAAACTCATTCGCTATATTGGAAATTATAAATTTGCGATTCTTGCGGTAATGATTTTTGCGGCAATATCTACAGTATTTTCAGTAGCTGGACCAAAGGTTATGGGAAAGGCAACTACTGCGCTGGCCGAAGGCCTGATGAAAAAGATTGCCGGAACAGGCGGGATTGATTTTACCCGTATCGGAAAGATCCTTTTGCTTACTTTAGGATTGTATCTGACAAGTACAGTGTTTAACTTTTTACAGGGATGGATTATGACAGGCGTAACACAGAAAATATGTTACCGCCTTCGAAAAGAAATCTCGGAGAAAATTAACCGTATGCCGATGAAGTACTTTGAAAGTCGTACTTATGGTGAAGTTCTTTCAAGAATCACCAACGATGTAGATACATTAGGTCAGGGATTAAACCAGAGTGTAACGCAGGTTATTACTTCAACAGCAACGCTTATTGGTGTCGTTGTAATGATGCTCACCATTTCACCGTTAATGACATTAATTGCATTTATCATTTTACCGGTATCGGCAATCTTAATGTCTACAGTCGTAAAGTTTTCTCAGAAATATTTCCGCACACAGCAGGAATATCTTGGACATATTAATGGACAGGTAGAAGAAAGTTATGGTGGTCATCTGGTCATTAAAGCATTTAACAAAGAAAAAGATATGGTAAAAACATTTGATGAAACCAATGGAGTCTTATATGAATCCGCATGGAAATCTCAGTTTTTGTCAGGTTTAATGCAGCCAATCATGGCATTTGTCGGAAACCTTGGGTATGCCGGAGTTGCTATTTCCGGTGGACTGTTAGCAATTAGAGGAACGATTGGTGTCGGTGATATTCAGGCATTTATTCAGTATGTAAAGAACTTTACACAGCCAATCCAGCAGATTGCTCAGGTTATCAATCAGGTACAGTCCATGACAGCAGCCTCCGAGAGAGTATTTGAATTCTTAGAAGAAGAGGAAGAAGATCAGGAACACGAGGGAGCGGTATCTGTAGAAAACGTAACAGGAGAAGTGAAATTCTTTCATGTGAATTTTGGCTACAATCCAAATCAGACGATTATCAACGATTTTTCTGTAGACGTAAAGCCGGGTCAGAAAATCGCAATTGTCGGGCCTACCGGTGCAGGAAAAACAACAATGGTGAAACTGCTTATGCGTTTCTATGATGTAAATAGTGGTCAGATTCTTTTAGATAATCATGATGTTCGTGATTATAACAGACGTGATCTTCGTAAAGCATTTGGAATGGTGTTACAGGATACATGGCTCTATAAAGGAACTATTATGGAAAATATCCGTTATGGACGTTTGGATGCAACAGATGAAGAAGTTATCGAGGCAGCAAAAGCAGCTCATGCAGACAGCTTTATCCGAACACTTCCAGGCGGTTACAACATGGAACTTAATGAAGATGCAAGTAATGTGTCTCAGGGACAGAAACAGCTCCTTACTATCGCAAGAGCTATTTTGGCAGACAGCAAGGTAATGATTCTTGATGAGGCAACATCTTCTGTAGATACTCGTACAGAGGCTCTTATCCAAAAGGCGATGGATAATCTTATGGAAGGCAGAACGAGTTTTGTAATCGCGCATAGATTGTCTACGATTAAAAATGCAGATGTGATTCTTGTGATGAAAGATGGAGATATTATCGAACAGGGAAATCATGAGGAGTTACTTGCGAAAGGTGGATTCTATGCTCAATTGTATAATTCACAGTTTGAAGAAGCTGCATAATAGAGTTTGAATTCTGGTTTGCCGCAGGCAAGGAGACGCTCTCAGTAAATAAAACAACCTATATTTGTGACTTTAGTCGCTGCGGTTTGAATACTCGCTTACACACGCTCGTATCCAAACCTTGCTCCGAGGCCACAAATATAGGTTATTTTATTTACTGAGAGCTGTCTTTGGAAGTTGAAGAACAGTCAGAATTTATGTTTTGGGCGAATTGATAAGAAAAGTATGAAAAATATATATTCAAATATTTGAATATATATTTTAGGACGAAAATAATAAGTGAAATACACTGGTTTTAAGATGAAAAAAATCAAGGTAAAGAGTTTTTGACTTTAATGCTGGAATAAATTTTTGCCTTCTTGACATATTATTTTTAAAGAGGTAAGCTAGTTATAAAATAATAGATAATATATTATCTAAAATAGCTTAAAAACGGAGATTTTAGATAATATATTATCTGAAAAATGAGGATAAATATAAAAATATGAATAAGATTGAGCACAAACAAGATTGAGTATAGAATAGTGGAGCGAGAAAAGGAGATACATTGATGGAGGCGTTGGTTTGGGAAACGGCGGAAGAACTTGATATGAAGCTGGCGCAGAGGGTGCGGAATATTAGGCGGAGGAGAAAGATTTCGCAGGAGGAACTTTCTCGTATGAGTGGGGTGAGTTATGGTTCTGTGAAGAGGTTTGAGGCTACGGGGAAGATTTCATTGTTGTCGCTTACGAAGCTGGCGATGGCGTTGGATATGGCAGATGAACTTCGTGAGTTATTTACACAGGTTCCATATCGGAATATTCAGGAGGTTATTGATGAAAGAAAACGGAACACTACAAGTTTTATATGATGGAAAAGTAGTTGGAAATCTGGCGTTAATGGCAGGAAGAAAGATTGCATTTGAGTACAGTGAGGAATGGCTGGAAACAGGATTTTCTATTAGTCCTTTTTCTTTGCCGTTAAAGGAGCAGGTTTTTATACCAACAAAAGAGTATTTCGGCGGTTTATTTGGTGTTTTTGGGGATAGTCTTCCTGATGGGTGGGGTAATTTATTATTGAATCGTATGTTGCGGAAAAAAGGAATGAAGCCAGAAGAAATGACAATGCTGAATCGTTTGGCGATTGTGGGACAGTATGGAATGGGAGCATTGACGTATCGGCCGGAGGAACATTTTTCTTTTGAGCCGCAGGGATATGATTTAGATGATTTAGCATTACAGTGCCAGAAGATATTGAATACAGAGTATTCAGAAAAATTGGATGAGTTGTATCTGCTGGGAGGAACCAGTGGAGGTGCCAGACCTAAGATTATGACGGAAATTGATGGAGAAGACTGGATTATAAAGTTCCCAGCTCATGTAGACGGTCAGGATGCAGGAGGGATGGAGTATGAGTATGCTTTATGTGCGAAAGCGTGTGGAATTGATATGACGGAAGTGCGGCTTTTTCCATCAAAGAAATGCAAAGGCTATTTTGGTATTAAGCGTTTTGACAGAGAAAGAATAGTAGATGGAATAGGAACAAAAGTAAAAGCAGGAAATAAGAAAAAGAGGATTCATATGTTAACAGCAGCGGCATTGTTGGAGCTGGATTTTGAACAGCCGAGCCTGGATTATCATAGCCTTATGAAATTGACTAAGATTTTGACGAGAGATAATGAAGCTGATGTAAGAGAGATGTTTCGCAGAATGTGCTTTAATGTGTTTGCACATAATAGGGATGATCATTCTAAGAATTTCACATATTTGTACGATGAAATGAAAAAGGGATGGCGATTGAGTCCTGCGTATGACCTTACTTTCAGCAATACTTATTATGGAGAGCATACCACAATGGTAGATGGTAATGGAAGAAGTCCAGGGAAAAAGGAACTGCTGGCGGTGGGGATGCAGGCAGGTCTGGAAAAAAGCTGGTGCGAGGAAGTAATAGAAAAGATAAAAAATACGGTGGAAGAACGGTTGGAAAGATATTTATAGAGGTGGAAGTATAGTAACAATATTTAAATAGTGTATAAGAGTATCTGGGAAAAAGAATGTGACAGCCTATCTTAAGTAAAACTTAAAAATACTTAAGATAGGCTCTTTTTTTCTTTTTTCATGCCGAAATAAGGTATAATAAAATAATAAAAAATGTTTTACAAAAAAGATTCTTATTAGTATTTTTTTGTATAGAGGTTTTTATAAATCAAATAAGAAAATTCAGTAAGTGTATTGCTGGTGTATCAAATATGAAATGCAGCAATAAATACTGAGATTGGAAGATGTTTAAGAAATTATTTTAGAAAGGTAGATAGATTTGGAAGAGAATAGTTCAAGTATTTTAGTTGTGGATGATAATCCGGAGATTCGGGAGATTATACAGGTATTGCTCGGTGGTGAAGGGTATCTGGTAGAGACAGCGGGAAATGGCGTTAAGGCATTGGAGATGTTGGAAAACAGGGAGTATGATCTGATTATTCTTGATATCATGATGCCGGGAATGGATGGATACCAGACATGCCGGAAGATGCGGGAAGAGAGTAATGCGCCGATTTTATTTTTGAGTGCGAGAACGAAGGACAGTGATAAGACATTAGGATTTTCGAGTGGCGGGGATGATTATCTGGCGAAGCCTTTTTCTTATAATGAGCTAATTAGCAGAGCGAAGGCGCTGATTCGCAGGTATCAGGTTTATAAAGGAAAGGCGGAGAAAGTAGAGACACCAAAGAATTTTTCCTGCAAGAATCTGGTTGTGGATGAGGAGACAAAAAGTGTATATTCTGATGAGCAGTTATTGGAGCTTACAGATACAGAATATGCGATATTGCTGTTGCTTTTGAAAAATAGAAGGCAGGTCTTTTCGACAGAGCGGCTTTATGAAGCAGTATGGAAAGAGAATTTCTATTATGGAGCGGAGAATACGGTCATGGTGCATATTCGAAATCTTCGAAGAAAGGTAGAAAGAGATTCTAAGAATCCGATGATTATAAAGACCTCCTGGGGAAAGGGGTATTACTGTGATTAAAAAGGTACAGACAAAGGCGAAAGGATGGAAGATTCATACGCAGTTGATGGTTCTTATTCTTTTGACGGGGCTGGCAAGCATTTTATTGTTTGAAGTTTTGTGGCTGAATAAGTGGGATATTTACGAGTATGTTCAGCAGGTTCCGGGATTCCGGGATATGTCACAGGATGAGGATTTTTGGGAAAAACTGCGGACAGAAGCTGCCAATTATAATATTCCGTCTTCTGAAGATGATAAGGAGGGAATTAAAAAGATACAGCCATTTCTTAGTCAGGGAGACAAATATACGGGCATTTATATTTATAACTTAAAAGAGGGAACCTATGTAGCAGGAAAGTTTCCGAGCGTGTTAAATAATGCGGCATTTAGTACATTTTTTGATATGGGTTATCAGCTTACCGGTGGAGAAGGTGAGGAGACATATGAGTTCCCGATGAAGTTTAAAAATGGATACGCAACGGTAATGGTGTGGTTTTATCATAGAGTGCGATTTATTTATCCATATTGTATTTTTTGTTTGACAGTCAGCATCGGATTGTTCTTCGGAGTGATTTTATTTTTCATAAAAAAGAAAATGAATATGGTTGCCTCGTTGAAGGATGAAATTTTGCGAATGGCAGCAGGTAATCTCCGAGACAGCGTGCCGGAGATGGGTCAGGACGAGATTGGAATTATCGCAGAAGAACTGGATAATCTGCGGACAGCTCTGCAGGATACTTTGGTTCGTGAAAAGGAAAGCCGCAGGGCAAATCAGGACTTGATTACAGCGATGTCCCATGACTTGAGAACGCCTTTGACAATTTTAAATGGATATTTGGAAGTACTTCGATTAAACCGCAACCCGGAAATGCATGAGGAATATCTGAATCGCTGTCTGCAAAAGACAAGTGACATCCGGGAAATGACGGACAGAATGTTTGAATATGCACTGGTATTTGAGGAGGTAGATAATCCGAAAGTCAAGGAAATACCAATAGAATATTTTAGAGATTGCATTAATGAACATAGTGACTTTATCAAGCTTGCAGGATTTCAGCCGGAGCTTGATTATACGAATGTAGAAAGATGGATTACTGGTGATAAAGGAATGATAAAAAGAATATTCAGTAATCTTTTTTCAAATATTCTGAAGTATGGAGATAAGTCGGTTCCAGTAAATATAAAAGGCTGTTTTACAAAGACAACGTATATACTTACAATGTCGAACGGTATTAAGCAGCAAAGTACAGAAGTGGAAAGTAATCATATCGGTTTAATGAGTGTGGAAAAAATGATGCAGCAGCTTGGGGGAAAGAGTTCATTTTCGGAGGAAAATGGATTGTTTTCTGTGAGATTGGAGTTTCATTTGACAGCATATGGAAGAGTTGACAGACCAGAGACTTACGCAGGAAATAATGCAGGAATTATTTAAGGGAAAATCAGTTCTGACTCAAAATAAAAAGCCTTGAGAGAAAATTAAGAAGATTTCACAAAATGTTCACAAATTTTTAGCACTCAACACTTGACGTGGCTAATAATAAGTGTTATATTACAGCTAGAACAAAGGAGAGGACATAAAGAGATAAGAAAAAGAGTTCCAAACCAAAGTTCAGAAAAATCATTTCAACATAGTCGAAAGAAAGATGCTTCCGATTTGCTGAAGACAGTAAAAGAGTTTGAAAGGAGCAATGACTTATGATGATGCCTAGTATTTTTGGAGAGAATTTATTTGATGATTTTGATAGCTGGTTTAGTGACCCGGTTGAAAAGAGATTTTTCGGTAAGAAGAATCCGTTGTATGGAAAACATGCAAAGAACCTTATGAAGACAGATGTAAGAGAGACAAAGGATAGTTACGAAGTAGACGTTGATCTTCCAGGATTTAAGAAAGAAGAGATTAAGATGGAACTTGAGAATGGATATCTTACCATTTCTGCTGCAAAAGGTTTAGATAAAGATGAGACTGACAAAGAAACTGGTAAGTATATCCGCCGTGAACGTTACGCAGGTAATTTATCAAGAAGCTTCTACATTGGAGATGTAAAGCAGGAAGATGTGAAAGCTGCATTTAAGAATGGTATTTTAAGTATCAGCGTTCCGAAAGAAGATAAGAAAGCAAAAGAAGAGAAGAAATATATTACAATCGGTGAATAATTCCTTAACGTTTATTGAGAATCGAATAAAAAACTTGAAAATAAAGTTTAATAAAACAACAGATGACCGAAAGGAACTCTGATGAAATATAAGTGAACAGGTTAATAATACAGGCGAGGATTTTAAAGCAGAATTAGTAATGAAATTAGTAGCTTGAATAATAGATTAAAATATAATTTTTTAAAATTGATTATTTAAGAATCCGTTATTTAGGATTTTATTTGAAGGGAGAAATGACTTATGATGATGCCTAGTATTTTTGGAAATAATTTTGTAGATGATGTATTTGATGATATGTTCCCATTCGCAGGAAATTATACAACTGCTAACTATGATCTGATGAAGACAGATGTAAAAGACGCTGGTGACCATTACGAACTTGAGATGGAAATGCCGGGAGTTGAAAAAGAGAACATCAAAGCAGAACTGAAAGATGGTTACCTGACTGTTACCGCACAGCAGAATACTAACAAAGATGAGAAAGATAAACAGGGTAACTACATCCGTAGAGAAAGATATAGCGGAAGCTGCCAGAGAAGCTTCTATGTTGGTGAAAGTGTAAAACAGGAAGATTTGAAGGCTGCATTTAATAATGGAATTTTAACGGTAGCAGTTCCAAAAGAAGTGCAGAAACCAGTGGAAGAAAAACAGTATATTACTATTGAATAGTGATTTTTTAAAATAGACAGACGAAAATAGAACCCTCATACCGTCCTATCTGTGACTTTCGTTGCGATGTGTTGAATAGTCGCCCCTATACTCGCATCCAACACTTGCTCCCAGTCCACAGATAAGACGATATGGGGGTTTTATTTTCTGTTTTTTCATGAATTTGAAATCACTATTCAAGGTTGGTGGATTTGAGGGTGTCTGTCTATTTAATGAGTCGAATCAGCAATCTTTTGGAAAAGAGTTCTTACCGGATGTTTTAATTTGGTTTTTAAGGTGGATATATTTTCATTTTGCAATTCGATAGCTTTTTCTAATTCAAGGATATGTTGTTGCATATCTTCATTTTCTTTTCTTAAAGAAATAGTAGTGTTGCCGAGGACACGGATAATATCCTCGCACATATGTCTGGAATTCCATTCCCATTTTTTTATGTTTTTGAAATTAGTTTTAAATAAATCTTCGGAGCAGTTAAAATTCAGAACCTTATATAATAGAAAATTATTGTAAATTGTGTAGTAAAATTTTCATTTCAAATATGAAATAAGTGCACAGGTATGCTGTGGTGAAATATTGTATGCCTGTATAGAATTACTATGATTTAATCATAACAGATTTCTTGAAAATAAAGAAATAATATCATAAGAATATTAAAAAAAGATTAAAGGTAGAAATTTGTACATAACATGCAATTTGTATGTAAAATTCTTGTAATACATGAAACGCTATGTTAGAATAATTAAATTAGAAAATTATGAGGAAATCTCAGGTAATACAATTGCTGAGGATTTTACATTTAAAGAGATGTACTATCAGAGCATTTCGGCACTTGTTTTGGTGATTGATTCTCTGAAAATATATAGGAATTTAAAGGAGGTTTAGGAAAGCGATGAAGGGATTGTTTATCATTAATCCATCTTCTGGAAGACAGAATTTTATTGACAAGATTAAGGAGATAGCGGGAATGCTGGTCATTGACCAGATATGCAATACTATTGATGTTTTCTATACAGAAAAGCAGGACGATGCTCTGAATAAAGCGGCAGCTCTGGAAAAGGGACAGTATGACTTTGTAGTTGCTGTTGGAGGAGATGGAACGCTTAATGAGGTGATTAATGGTGTTGTACTTAGCCAGAGTAACACTCCGGTTGCAGTTATTTCGGCAGGAACGGTTAATGACTTTGCAACTTATCTGAATCTTCCACAGACACCGAAGGAATTCTGTGATATGATAGCAGATTTTAAGCTTAAAAAGGTAGATGTCGGTAAAGTTAATGAAAAATATTTCATTAACGTAGTAGCGGCGGGTCTTTTATCTGATACTGGATTTAAAGTATCAAAAGATAAAAAGGCAGTAATGGGTAAACTGGCGTATTATTTAGAAGGAGCGGCAGAACTTCCAAAGCAGTTCGGAAAGAGCTGGAAGATGAAGTTTATCACAGACAATAAGACGGTAGAAGAAGAGATTCTGTTATTTATGGTTGCAAACTCACAGAGCGTAGGAGGTTTCCGTGAGATTGCGCCATTGGCATCTGTTTCAGATGGATTATTTGATATTATCATTATAAAGAAAATGGACATTTTCCAGATGCTTCCGCTTATGCTTTCTATTCTGCAGGGTGATCATGTAAATCATCCATCTGTGGAGTATATCCAGACAAAGAAGCTACATATTGAGAATCTGTCTGGGGAAGAAGTCAAAGTAGACTACGATGGAGAGGAACTGCCAGAGGGATTCCCAGTGGATATCAGTATAATACCGCAAGCAATAAATATTGTGGTTCCTAAGTAAATTTGGGATTGCTGCAGGCAAGGTAGACGCCCACAGAAAGAGAAATAACCTATATTTGTGACTTTCGTCGCTGCAGGTTGAATGTTCGCTTAACCGCTCGCATCCAACCTTTGCTCCCAGGCCACAAATATAGGTTATTTCTCTTTCTGCGGGCTGTTTGTTGGCTGTTGGAGAATCTGTAGCTGGATTACTATAAGAATTAGAATTTGATTAGGAATCAGGGAGAGATTTGCGGAGGCGTCGGGAGACAAGGTTTCGTCTCTTCGGTCAGTTCCAGAAAAACAGAAGTTACAAAATAATAGTTGCAAAGGAACTCATTCTGCTTTATAATAGACAAGAATATTGATTCGTTGCGATGAGAGAAGCTACGGTATGAATGTTTTTCAGAGAGCTGATGGTTGGTGAGAATCAGCAGGCGGAAGTACCTTTCCACTTTTTGAGCATTGATGAAAGTCAAAGGCTGGTATCCTTTAACGTACTAATGAGTGGCTGTTATGGCTTTATATGTTTATACATTTTGATATATTTAGATATAATGTATTCTGGTATGATTTGATATGTGTCAGATATATTTAAATAATATAGATGTATTTGAATATGTTAGCAAGGACAGCAATTTGGGTGGCAACACGGAATTCTTCGTCCCATGAGTGAGGGTAGAAGGGTTCTTTTTTTATTTGTAACTATTTAAAGCAAAATATTAATAGTTTTTGATAGTTATGTCGATATTAATATTTAAATGAAACCCAGAATATTTTCTAACGTATTTTCGAAATCTTAGCCGCAAAAGTAAGAGGGAAAGACTTCGGGAATATTCTAACAAAACAGGAGGATATTGATAATGTTAGATTTAAAATTTGTCAGAGAAAATCCAGAGGTTGTAAAACAGAACATCCGTAATAAGTTCCAGGATGAGAAGCTTCCTTTAGTAGATGAAGTAATTGAGTTAGATGCACAGAGAAGAGCAACTCAGCAGGAAGCAGATGATTTAAGATCAAACAGAAAGAAGATTTCTAAACAGATTGGTGCGTTAATGGCACAGGGCAAAAAAGAGGAAGCTGATGCTGTAAAAGAGCAGGTTACTAAGAATGCAGAGCGTCTTGCAGAACTTGAAAAGTTAGAGGCAGAGCTTGGAGAAAAGGTTAAGAAAATCATGATGATTATTCCTAATATCATTGATCCAAGTGTTCCAATCGGTAAAGATGACAGCGAAAACGTTGAAATTCAGAAATATGGCGAGCCATTTGTTCCTGATTTTGAAGTTCCATATCATACAGATATCATGGAAAGATTTGATGGAATCGATTTAGACAGCGCAAGAAAGGTAGCTGGTAATGGATTCTATTATTTAATGGGAGATATTGCGAGACTTCATTCTGCAGTAATTTCTTATGCAAGAGACTTCATGATTGACAGAGGATTTACTTACTGTGTACCTCCTTTCATGATTCGTAGTAACGTAGTTACAGGTGTTATGAGCTTTGCAGAGATGGATGCAATGATGTACAAAATCGAAGGTGAAGATTTATACTTAATCGGAACCAGTGAGCATTCCATGATTGGTAAATTCATCGACACTGTTTTACCATCTGATACACTGCCAAGAACATTAACATCTTATTCTCCATGTTTCCGTAAAGAAAAAGGTGCACACGGAATCGAAGAACGTGGTGTATATCGTATCCACCAGTTCGAAAAGCAGGAAATGATCGTTGTATGTGAGCCAGAAGACAGCAAGATGTGGTTCGATAAGTTATGGCAGAATACCGTAGATTTATTCCGTTCTATGGACATCCCTGTCCGTACACTTGAATGCTGTTCCGGTGATCTGGCAGACCTTAAAGTAAAATCTATCGACGTAGAAGCATGGTCTCCACGTCAGAAGAAATACTTCGAAGTAGGAAGCTGTTCTAACTTAGGTGATGCACAGGCTAGAAGATTAAAAATCCGTGTAACAGGTGAAAAAGGTAAATACTTTGCTCACACATTAAATAACACAGTAGTAGCACCACCTCGTATGTTAATCGCTTTCCTTGAGAATAACTTAAATGAAGATGGTTCTGTAAGAATCCCAGAAGTACTTCGCCCATATATGGGAGGAAAAGAAGTTCTGGTTCCAGTAAAATGAATTTGCCGCAGGCAGGGGAGACGCCTCCAGGGAATGAAATTCTCTGGAGGCTGTCTTTGCCTGCTGAAGTAAGGTTGAATTTTATACTTGCTCAGGGTAACTTCTTTTTCTTTGAGAGGATATTTGAGGATTCTTCAGGAGATTGTGATTTTAGGAAATTAAGTGGAAATTCTCACATAATATCTTTTACCCGACAGTATTTCTTCAGATTATCTTCATTTTTTTCTCACAAACTGTTCACAAATATTCAGTATGATAGAAACATCAAAAGAACAAAGAATTATTTTTTTGATAGATTTTTTTCATACTTTCCTCTCTTAGAACCGTTGAACAGACGGTTCTTTTTTTCTATAAGAAAAGTAAAAGCTTATATGTGGTGAATAATAACTTAAATCCTTAAAATATAGACTATTGTAATATCCATTCAGTAATAACACTTTAGAAATCACATAGATAAAGAACTATTATGAAATCACAACCTTCTAGAGAATCTCCAAATTCCTTTCAAACGCAGAAAGAAATTTCCAGCAGCAAACAAGAATTCACTGAATTCTGCCTTTGCCCCAACAGCCAAAGACAGCATATAGTAAATAAAATAAACGATATTTGTGGCCTCGGAGCAAGGTTTGGATACGAGCGTGTATAAGCGAGTGTTCAAACCGCCGCGACTAAAGTCACAAATATCGTTTATTTTATTTAATGTGTGCGTCTCCCTTTCCTGCTGCAACCCAGAATTATTTCTTCTTCCTCCGAGAAATTCGATTTTTTCTGCGTTTCTCCAGCTCATGTCTGTGAATCAGGTGCATGATCAGGATAATAAGAATAACTGCGACTAAGAGTCTCAAGGAGAATTCAATTCCTTTATGTATAGCATCTTTTCTTTTTGATGCTACAGGGGCAGTTTTTAAGTTATCGTCTACGGTTTTGCCTTCCTGATAAGCTTTTCCCTGTTTAGAAGTTGTGTCATAGGTAACTTCTGTCTGTCCAAGTTTTTTGCCATCACAGGAGATTACGATGTAACCAAGGCGGCCAGTTTTTTTATCTTCATCGAGTTTAAAAGCGGTTTTTAAATCAGATTCATTAAAGTCTTTTTTTACAAGAACAGAGAAGTTTTTGTTATAAACAGAGTTTAAAAGCTGAATCTGGTCGAGCTTTGAAGAGTCAATGGAGGTATTTGCTGTCATGGCAGTTTTTAAACTGAAATCAGTAAGCGGAGTTACGGATTTTACCTGATTAAAAGCCCACTTGAATAAGTTAGCAGTATCTGTGTAGCTTTTGTCTGCACCGTAGTCTTTTAAAATGACGCAGATAAGTTCTACATTATCTTTCTTTGCGTAAGTGACTAAGGTATTGAGGGCAACCTGAGTGAATCCAGTTTTTGCTCCTTCTGCATATTTGTAGTAGTAGTCACTGTTTTCGCGAAGAATTTTAGCGTGATTCCACAGCTCTAAAGTATCTTTTAAAGTGTCACTTTTCTTTAAGGTGTAGGAAATGGTTCCGGAAATTTTACGGAATTCCTCATGCTTCATGGCTTCTTTTAAGATAAGGCCCATATCGTGAGCTGTTGTGTAATGTTCTTCATTTGGAAGTCCATGAGGGTTTTTGAACTGTGTGTTGGTACAGCCTAATTCTTTGGCGCGCTTTGTCATAAGCTTTGCAAATTCTGTTGTGGAACCGGAAATGTGCTCTGCGATAGCGGCAGCGGCCTCATTAGCGGATACAAGCATTAATGCATAAAGACTGTCTTCTACAGTAAGCTTGGCACCAACATTAATTCCAGCGGTACTGCTACCTGCCTCAATTCCGTTAACTGCAGCATTGGAGTAAGTAATAACATCACTCATTTTGCAGTTTTCAACAGCGAGTAAAGCGGTCATAACTTTAGTGATACTGGCAGGATATCTCTTGGTGTCTGCCTCTTTTCCATAAAGAATCGTTCCGGTATTGGCATCCATGACAACAGCAGATTCTGCTACGATATCTGGTGCACCGTTTAAATTGGAAATTCCATAGGAAGCACCAGCCTGTACTTTTGAAGTATCGGTCTGCGCTTCGGAGGTGTCAGCCTGTGTTTTTGAGGTATCCGTCTGTGCCTCGGAAGTGCCAGTCTGCGTTTTAGAAGCAGTGGCAGTAGTTGCCGCGGCAAAGGAATTCACACAAAAGCTTAAGGCCAATGTTAGTGTCAATATAAACGTAAGTATTCGTTTCATTGTTAAATCTCCTTTTTATTTTGCCCTGGAGCATTTTTCAAACACGCTCTATCATGCAGTATTATTAATATGCTGATATACTATTGGGCTAAGTCTTTGAGTTCTATTCGGTCATTTCAGACCTTGCCTCTCATTGTATCCTACTTCCATAGAAAAAGCAAAAATTAATTGCAAAAATAATGTCCAGCGATTAGAATAATACTGTATGTCTAAAATTGCGTATAGATATAGAAGAAAATATATTAAGATAGATGGGGAGAATTAAATGAGATTAAGAAATGTAAAAGGTTCAAGAGAACAGATTGCAGCGAATGAATATACAATTAAAGACGCAGAGCAGATTAAAGGCCAGTGGAAAGATTATTTCCAGGATGGTAAGCCGATTCAGTTAGAAATTGGAATGGGAAAAGGTAAATTCCTTATGCAGTTAGCAGAAAAGAATCCTCAGATTCATTATATTGGAATTGAAAAGTATTCCAGTGTTTTGGTCAGAGCATTAGAGAAAATGGAAGAGAATCCTTTAGAGAATCTTCATTTTATTCGAATGGATGCAGAGAATATTGTGAATGTATTTGAAAAGGGTGAAGTAGATCAGATTTACCTGAATTTCTCAGATCCGTGGCCGAAAGACCGTCATGCAAAGAGAAGACTTACTTCCAGACAGTTTTTAGAGCGTTATCATAACATTTTAAAGGAAGAGGGAAGAGTTATCTTTAAGACAGATAACAGACCATTATTTGATTTTTCTTTAGAAGAAGTAAAAGAAGCAGGATGGACACTTGAGAAATCTACATTTGACCTTCATCACAGCGAATATGTTGAGGGCAATATCATGACAGAATATGAGGAAAAGTTTGTGGCAAAAGGTAATCCGATTTGTATGCTTCAGATTTTTTTACAGGAAGATAAATAACAACATTCCCTGTCTTTATCATAAGATAAAACAGGGGTGGAATTTTATGAATTTTAAAGAGAAAATGTGCTGGAATATTCAGCGAAAGAGCCTTTGTAATAGAGGAATCTGGCGGTGTCTGTGTAATTTCTGCCAGAGCATTTCAGAGGTATGCAGAATTTTAAATGGCAAATAATTTACTTTACGATAAATGAAAGGATTTTATTTATGAAAAAGATTGTAGCAATCGATTTAGACGGAACATTATTACATTCTGACTGTACGATTTCTTCTTATTCAAAAGAAGTAATTGCGGAAGCAGTAAAGAATGGAATTATGGTAGTTCCAACATCAGGAAGAAGTTTTCGAAGTATTAAGAATCAAGTGCAGGATATCGAAGGTGTAAAATACTGCATCTGTGCAAATGGAACATTGGTTGGAAATATTCAGACAGAGGAATTGCTTCACAATTGCAAGATACCACAGCATTTGGTTTATGATATTTATAAAGAAGTAAAGGAAAGACATGGTTTTATAGAACTTTACTGTGACAATGATGCCTATGTGGAAAAAGATACAGCTCCGATTATTTATGATACTAAGATGGGAAAAGATTTCTGTGACAGTATGTTATCTACAGATGTAATTGGCCTGTCCTATGATTTGCTTTTGCGCCGTGGAACAATGCGTATCAATAAGATACATGTTGCATTTCCAGATCCACAGGAATTAAGAGAATTTGCTGCAAAAACAGCAGAAAACAAAAATCTTATGGTAACATTTCCTAGCGAATATAACATGGAAATCTTCCCAAGTGGCTGTAATAAAGATGTGGGAATCCGTATCCTTGCTGAAAAATATAACATTGCACACGAAGATACGGTTGCTATCGGAGACAGTGATAATGATGTGGCGATGATTGAGTATGCACATATTGGAATTGCCGTAGCAAATGCAATGGAAGTATTAAAGGAAAAAGCAGATTACATCACCAAATCAAATGATGAAGATGGACCTGCGATTGTACTTAAAAAAATACTTGAAAAATAAAAAATAATGCTTGCAATCTATGAAAGGTTGTTATATAATAGTCCTTGTCGTTGAGAGATACGAAAACAAAACACAAGGATATGCGCTTTTAGCTCAGTTGGTAGAGCAGCGGACTCTTAATCCGCGTGTCCAGGGTTCGAGCCCCTGAAGGCGCATTACAAAGTACCGTTTTTGGGATTTAGACCTGGGGATGGTGCTTTTTTTGTTGTATAAGAATTAAGCTTATGTCGATACATCCCCGATTTACGATGGAAGACCGATCGATAGTATAAAAACCGTGGCAGATCAGATAAAAAAAGAAGAAAAAACACATATGCCGAAACAATTTAATTTCTGGATTGTGGCATCAGGAGATGCCGCCAGGAAGATTTGTAATTATTTGTCTAAACAGGTTATCTATATGAGAAATAATCAATATAAGAAAACGTTCTACACGTTGCAAAGGGAAATGTTGCTGACAGGAGAGGTGTAGAGCGGAGGAAGGTAAATAGATAAACATTTGAAATATTTTAATTTTAAGATGAGGGGCGTTTGGAGTAAGATATACTATAAAGAATAGCATAAAGCACTGTTTTGGAAATTTAAATCCAGGACGGTGCTTTTTTATTATATAGAGTGTGTTTGAAAAAATAAAACTATTCGATACAAAAGTTTTGAAAAATTTTTTTTAAATTAGTGAACCTTTTTGCAGTTTGCTTCGTATAAGAGAGTGAAAAGAAAAATAATTAGGAAATAAAAAGGACTCCGGGGGTGTAATAGTTAAAAATAAAGGAAATTAAAAACAATAAACAAAAGTAAAAAGAAAGAGAGGATGCTAAATATGAAACAGAGAACAATGAAAATAACAAAAAATATAATATGCATGACCAGTATTCTGGTACTATTTATTTTGATTAAACCAACAAAAGTATATGCCTTTTCCATGAATGAGGCCAGAAATTCACCAGTACTTACAAGTCAATACAGAACAACAAGATTAAGAAATGAATATGACGTAAAATTATTTCAGGTACATATGCCAAAATCTGGTTGTTTCAGAATAACTTTAAGACCCAATGCTGTTGCAGATGAGAATGACATAGGACATGGATGGAATCTTAAAATCTATCGCAAGGACGATTTGAAAGAACCAGTTAAGCAATATTGGCAGATTGAGAATAAGATGGTTACAGAGAAACTTGTTTTGACATCGGGAACATATTATATAGAAGTAAAATCTTATAGTGAATATGGAATGTCACCTATAATGGTACCTTTTGATATAAAGGCTGATGTTGTTTCTGAAAATAACTGGGAGCAGGAGAATAATAATACTTTTAAAAAAGCAAATAAAATCTTTATCGGAAAAAAATATCAGGGAACTTTGTTTGATGATATAGATGAAGACTGGTTTAAACTAGTTGCTCCAAATACAGGGAGAATTACAGCAACCTTAAACTGTGATCCGGATACAGATGTAAATGATGTTGGAGACGGATGGGATGTATCTGTTTATTCAGCAAGCGATATTAATACGGAAATAGTAAAAGAAGAGGGGATAATAACGAAAGGCTCTGTTAGATTTAATGCGGTAAAGGGAAGGACATATTATATTTATGTACACAGTTATCATTATTCTTTTCCAGAAGGTTACACTTATCAGTTAGCGACTTCTTTTAAAGGACCAAAAGCAACTCCAGCCAAAAAGACTACAAACACATCGAAAAAACCAGTGAAAATGGTAACAGGTGTTTCTTTGAAAGTAAAGAAAAAGAAAATAAACATTCGTTTTAAGTTAGTATCAAATGTCTCTAAATATCAGATTATGTACAGTACAAAAAAATCTTTTAAGAATAAAAAGGTTGTAACAGTAAGAAGTGGAAATGTGACTATAAAGAAATTAAAAAGGAAAAAGACCTATTTTATCAGGGTACGGGCTATCAGCAAAAATGGAAAAGCTGGTGCGTGGAGTGTAGTGAAAAAAGTGAGAGTGAAATAATATTTCTGAATCACTATTTTTAGAGAAAATCTTAAGATGTAATGCAAAAGAAAGGATGAAAAGACATGAAGAAAAGAACAAAATTTTATGCATTGTTACTTGCAATGGTATTATCGTTAACACAGATGATCGGAGCAGCAGTTCCAGTTAAAGCAGCAACGAAGGAATGTTCGCATGGTTATACTTTGGTGAATGGTATCGGTATACGTATGCATGAATGTGGCGAGTCCGTATGTATTACCTGTTATCATGGACATTCTAAACGTGTAGTTATTCCGAAAACTTTTAAGTTAAATGGGAAAAATCTTCCGCCAACACAAATTGATTGGGCTGATTGTGGTTTCTCTGAAAATGGGGTAAAAGAAATTGTGATTCCAGATACATTAGATTATTTGGGATATTGGGATGAAGATGAAGTTAACACAAGCTATAAAGATATTACATTTTTTGTCCATAAGGGAAGTAAGGCAGCAAAAGCTGTACAGGCAGAAGGCTATAAATATAGATATTTAAACGACAATTCCAAACCACAGCCAGTAAAAGGCACAACAATAAAACGAACCATCAGAATCCAGAATCTGGCCAAAATCACATGGAAAAAAGTAAAATGTGATAAATACGAAATTAGATATTCTCAGAAAAAGAATATGAAAAACGCAAAGAAAGTAAACTGTGGCAAAAATAAAACATCACTTGTCATTAAAAAGTTAAAAAAGAATAGAAAATATTATGTACAGATTCGAACAAAATCAGGAAAGAAATATTCTGCATGGTCAAAGGTAAAGACAATTTCAAAACGATAAAATGCAGAAAAACAGGAAAGACCTCCTTGCACTGTTTTGGGGAAATAAGTATACTATTATCGGGCAGCCATCTGGAAAATACGTTTTCCAGATGGTATTTAAGGATTATATTTAATAAATTTACAGGAAGTTATAAGGAATTATAGGACTTGTAAAAATACCGAGGAGGAAGCATATTGAATCTGATTTTTGACTTAGATGATACACTTTATAATCTTATGGGACCATTTGAACTGGTTCACAAAAAATTATATGCAGACAAGACGGATGCAGACTGTACGCAGTTGTTTATGCAGTCCCGTGTTTATTCGGATGAGATTATGGAGGCAGAGAAGAAGGGATTAATTCCGCACGAAGATTGTTTTTATGAGCGTGTGAAAAGGACATACCATGATGTGGGAATTGAGATGAGCAGAGAGGATGCGGATATTTTTGAGCAGTTATATCGTTCCTTTCAGAAAAAGATTACACTTGGTAATGGAGTAGAGGGATTTCTTGATTATTGTAAAAGTAATGATATTTTTATTGCGATTCTCACAAATGGCAGACCAGAACCACAGTATGCAAAGGTAGTTGCGCTGGGGTTACATAAATGGTTTGATGATGAGCATATATTTATTTCTGGCGGTATTGGATATCAAAAGCCAGATCCACAGGCATTTAAATATGTTGAGAATGCATATGCATTAAATCCAGAAGAAACATGGTATGTTGGGGATACCTATGAGGCAGATGTTGTCGGTGCAAATACAGCAGGATGGCATACGATATGGTTTAATCACCGAAATAGGGAGTGTCCGGAAAAAAAACGGGCAGATATTACAGTAAAGAGTATAGAGGAATTAAAAGAAGTTATTAGAGGACAGATCGGATAAAATCGGATAAGGGCAGGAAGGTATGTATTGTAGAAGTTGCAGAAAATGGTTTCCAAATAATATTTTGTTTTGCGATATCTGTGGAAAGCCATTAGTTAAAGATTTAGATATATATGGAGAGAACTTTTTTAATGGAGATGTTCAGGCATTTGATTATATTTACCAGAATAGTTATAACTGGGTAGCAGGGGAAGTAAGAAAAATGTTTCTGGCTAATTCATCAGAGGTGGAGGACTGTGTTCAGGAAATTTATCTTCTCTTATATCGAAAAATCAAATACTATGATCCTCGCCAAGGTAGTTTTAGTGCATGGTTTAATGCGCTGGTGCGAAACAGAATTTATGATTATGGAAGAAAGTTAGCAGGAAATAGAGAAATTCTGCCGGAGACCAGCCAGCAATATTTTAAAGAGATAACAGATAGAAATGTTTATATTAACCCAGAAGCAAGAATAGAATATGCAGAGCGGGAGCAGATTCTTGATGAAATTCTCGATGATATTGGAGAGGGACAGCGCATATGTATCCAGATGTATTATAACGACGGATTAAAAATAAAGGAAATCGCACAGATATTAAATATTAGTGAGGGAACTGTAAAAAGCAGAATACATAACGGATTGAAGAAGTTAAATACGAAGGTGGATGAGATGCAGAAAAGGGGACTCTACACATTTCGTATGCTTCCTCTTGGATTCCTTTTATGGCTCTTATCCAGAGACGATTGCAGTGCAAAAGAAGATTACAGAGCATTATACCATGCCAGAACTCTGGCTGGGCAAAACGTTTTACAGAATGCGCCAATGGCTGCTGGAAATAAAGCTGCCGGAATTAAAATGGCTGGAAGAAATCAAAATGTTGTAAAACATGCAAGTATGCAGCAGGCAGGTCAGGCAGGTGCAAAGCATGCTGCGATAAATCATGCGGCGAGGACAGCTTCCAGAGCTGGAGGCAAAGCGATAAAAGCTGGAATGGTAAAAGCTTTAGCCGGTGGTATTACTGCGGCGGTCATAGGAAGCGGTGTATTTATTGGAGGCAAAGCATTAAAGCAACATCAGGGCGATAAGAAAGTAATCACTTCTGGTCAGGAATATAGTACGCAGGAAGAAAAAGAGGGAACACCGGACAGCTCGGTGAAAGAATTTGTGGATGATAATCAGGCATTTATTAAAGAAATATTGGCTCTGGAGGCAGAAGTACCAGAAGGTACTGAATTCCAGACGGATATAAATGAAAATGTCAGGAGTGTGGTATATACTTCTTTGGGATTATTGTGTGATAATAAGTCTTTTGGTGAGGAAGCTACAAATATATATGATGCGGTACCAGAGGAAAGTATTGTGGATTATAATAATAATGATGATGGTGAGGGAACGATATCTGTCGAAGAGAGTGGATTTGAAAATATGAGACAGTTTCTTGGATGTAAAGAAACGATTGGGTCATTAAGTGCTACGAGTAGCGAAGAATTTCTATGTCAGGATGGAGAAGTAAGAGCAGAGGGCTTAAGCCCATCGTCAGATATGCAGTCATCCATTAAGGATATTGTGTATATTCCGCTTTCTAATGGGGATGAACGAGCAATTTTTACAGAACAGATTATACAGGATGAAATAGACGGCATTGGTACAGCGGTGATAACAAAAGCAGATAATGATCTGGGTGTACAATTGAAAAGTTATAATATTGTTGCAGACTCCGACAAGATAGACCAGTTACTGGGAAGTGTAGCTGTCCTCGGAAAACAGCTGGGAAGTGATGGAAAACTATTTAGTGGTAATATGACAGAGATGTCTGATGAGTCCAAAATACATGCACTTATAGATTCTGTACGGGGATATTGTTATACTGAGCCTAATGATGAGGATATTTACGCTAATAGGGCAGAAAGCCTGGTTTATAAGCCAGTATTTTCCGAGGATGATATAAAAAGCAATACAGAAAAATCTATTATTGTAAAAGAAGATGCATTCGATGATTATCTGGCACTTGTAGACTATGATGGAACGATTGATGATATAGTAGCGAATAAAGCGTTACAAAATAAATATAATTGTAGTATAAAGAGAAACGGTACGAATATAGAATTCACTTTTTCAGGAGAGTTTGAAATGACCTATTGGTGGGTAGAAACGGATATGATTGATCAAATTAATAAAGATGGATTTAAGATACTCAAAAATGGAAAAATAGAAGTGGATTGTCTGTTATATACTTCACATGCAACAGAACCTGATCCAGGAGTGGAATACAAGGCAACGCTGTCATTAAATGAGGATGGTTCTGGAATGAAATTAGAAAATCTAGAGCGTGTTTGAAAAATGCTTTCTGGCAATCCGACTACTACTATTCTCAGCGGAGTCTCCGTTGCTACGCAAATTGGAAATTGTAAAATTCGACACATTAAAAGGTAATAAGTGGTTATATATTTACCAAAATAAAACGTGTAATTTTTTATAAATATGAAAGGTTTTTTTCTTAAAAAATTAAGATTGTGCGAAAAAGTCCATTTACAACGAGCAGAATTGTGATATAATAAACGAAGTTCAGGCAAATGTTGAGAATTATAATCAATAAGTGCTTGCACAATTATTTTAGAAAATCAGCACAGTGTTTTCACAGAAATTTTCTTGTCTACCTGTTTGTAATTGGTTGTGAACATAATCTATTTGATACAGCCAGATAAAAACCTTTCTGTCTAACTGATGTTCAAAGTTCTATTCAGCCTGTTATCTAGTTTTATGTAGCAGGTTCTTTTAACTTTTATTTTCTATTATCTAGAGTTTATTTTACCTATTTAAAATTAAACATTAGAGCGTGTTTTAGTATGCTCAGGGAAGCGCATAAAAAATAAGAAGAATTTACAAAAAGTATTATGTCTTGTAAATCAGGGCATGTTTTTTTGTTGTGGAGATTTTTATGAAAGAGAAGAAGAAAAGGTTCAAGCATGAGCATGGAAGCAGCTTTTCGGTAGATTATTATGCGTATGCATCACATATGAGAAGCTGGAATGCAGGCTTTAAAGTTCTGTTTTCTATTATTAGTCTGCTTATATGTATTGCATGCAATAATCTGTTTGTTTCGCTGGCAGTTATTTTCTTTATGGGATTTTTGACGGTGGCTGTTGGTGGACTGGATTTACATCATTACATTACGATGCTGCTTGTTCCGATTGTATTTTTAATTTTTGGAACAATAGCGATAGCGATTGGATTTTCGATGCGTCCAGTAGGACAGTATCATGTTCATTTTTTGAATTTATTTTACATTTACTGGTCAAAGGCAAGCTTGCTTAAGGCTGGAGGTCTTGTGTTTAAGGCATTGGGAGCTGTGAGTGCACTTTATATGATGACACTTACTACACCGCTGAATGAAATTATTGCAGTCTTGAGAAAAGCACATATTCCAAAGCTGATTATTGAGCTTATGAATATGATTTACCGTTACATTTTTATTATGATTGATACACACAGCCGCATGAAGAATTCAGCAGAGTCACGTCTTGGATATTGTGATTTTAAGACTTCCTGTTATTCATTTGGCCAGGTTGCAAGTAACTTGTTAGTTGTGTCATTGAAAAGAGGAAATAATTATTACAATGCGTTAGAAGCACGTTGTTACGATGGGGATTTACGATTCCTTGAAGAAGAGAAGCCGCTAAAAGCAGGCCAGATTGTGATGGCAGTTATTTTTATTGTAGTGTTACTGCTTATATGGTTTTTTACGAGATAAGATAATTTTGTCAGATAAATCGGAAGAATACTTTATCATAATTTTGTAAAATATATCAGATGTGAGATGACTCCCACATCTGTAGGTGGCGAGCAACAAATGAGTATCAGGAGATGTTTATGCAGGAAAAAGAACCAATCTTAAAGGTTGAAGATTTACATTTTACATATAATGGAGAAAAAACGGCACTGAATGGAGTTGACCTTAATATTTATGAGGGCGAGAAGATTGCGGTGCTTGGCTCGAACGGAGCAGGAAAGTCTACATTCTTTTTGAATATTAACGGAGTTTTGAAGTCTCATCACGGCGATATTTATTATCGTGGTGAGAAGATTACAAAGAAAAACTTAAATGATCTTCGAAAGAATGTCGGCATTGTTTTTCAGGATGCGGATAATCAGATTATTGCGTCCACGGTAATGGCTGAAGTTTCCTTTGGGCCGATGAATCTGAAATTACCGAAAAAAGAAGTGATTTCCAGAGTGGATAAAGCTCTTGAATATATGAATATTTCAGAATTTAAAGATCGTCCGCCACATTATTTAAGTGGTGGCGAGAAAAAGAGAGTCAGTATTGCAGATATTATTGCAATGGAGTCAGAAGTCATCATTTTTGATGAGCCAACAGCGGCGCTTGATCCATTGAATGCGGCAATGCTTGAGGAAGTTCTTCAGAAAATGGGTGATGAAGGACGGACAATGCTCATTTCTACTCACGATGTTGATTTTGCTTATCGCTGGGCAGAGAGAGTTATTGTATTTTGTCATGGAAAGATTATTGCAGATGATACGCCACTTGCTGTATTTAAGCAAGAGGACATTTTGAAGCAGGCAAATCTGAAACACCCAATGATGTTCGATGTCTATGACATTTTAAAAGAGAAAGGTATCGTCCCTGATGGGGACGTTTATCCTAAAAATATTGCCGAATTTCAGGCAATGGTAAAAGGTTTATAAAATCGTATTTTAGGGATCTCCTGGTTCCAGAAATACACAAAAATTAAAAGGAGGAAAGACAAATGTCTAAAAAACAGAAAAATCTTGCGGTTCTTGCAAGCGTATTTTTAATGCTTTTAACAATCGCGCCAGTTTCTAACGCAATGCACATCATGGAGGGATTCCTTCCAGTAAAATACTGTATCTTATGGGGAGTAATCTGCGTACCATTCTTAGTAATCGGTTTCATGAATATTAAAAAGGTACTTGGAAATGACAGAAGAACCCTTACTGTACTTGCTTTAACAGGTGCTTTCGTATTCGTACTTTCATCTTTAAAGATTCCATCAGTAACAGGAAGCTGTTCCCATATGACAGGTACAGGTCTTGGAGCAATCTTATTTGGACCATGTGTAACAAGTATCTTAGGTATTATCGTATTAATTTTCCAGGCAATCTTACTTGCACACGGCGGATTAACAACATTAGGAGCTAACTGCTTCTCTATGGCAATCGCTGGACCAATCATTTCCTGGATCTTATACAAATTACTTCAGAAAGCAAATGTAAATAAACGAGTATGCATATTCGTTGCAGCATTTTTAGGTGACTTATTTACATACTGCGTAACAAGCTTCCAGCTTGCACTTGCTTACCCTTCAGAAGTTGGCGGCATTGGAGCATCTATCGCAAAATTCCTCGGAATCTTCGCTACAACACAGCTTCCATTAGCAGTAATCGAAGGTATCCTCACTGTAGTTATCGTTATTGCACTTGAAACATACGCAAAAGACGAATTAAGCAGTCTTGAATTTTAATTAGGAGGAGAGAAAATGACAAAAAATACAAAGACAGTAATTATTTTATTAGTAATTGCAGCATTAATCGCAATCGTACCACTGTTCGCATTAAAGGGAGCAGAATTCGGTGGATCTGATGATGCAGGTAGCGAAATGATTTCCGAAATTCAGGGAAAAGAATATGAACCATGGTTCACACCAGTACTTGAAACTGCACTCGGTGGAGAACTTCCAGGAGAAATCGAAAGCTTAATCTTCTGTCTTCAGACAGGAATCGGAGTAGGAATCGTAGCATTTGTATTAGGACGCTTCGTAGAACGAAAGAAGTGGCAGGACAAGGAGAATGGAGATTCGACTTCTTCTAAATAGGCTATAGATAGACTATAGACAGACAAAAACCGAAAAAGCCAATCCTCATATTTGTGAAAGTATCACTGTGGGTTGAATGTTCGCTTAATGGCTCACAATCAATCCTCACTCTAATATCACAAATATAAGGATTGGCTTTTTTGGTTTTCTGTGTGTAGGGATCGTCTGTTCTATCTATCCGCAAAATTTCTACTGACTTGTTAACCATTCAACCGCATTAAGTACCTCCTCCGGTGTTTTACATACCGAGAAAAGTGACTTTACGGACTCGCGGATGAATCCCATGCCGATGAGTTTATCGATGATAGCGATGGTGTCATCGTAAAAACCGGAAACGTTGTACACGATGATTGGTTTTGCACTTCGGCCAAGTTCGGTTAAGGTAAGTATCTGGAAGAATTCATCGAAGGTTCCAATGCCGCCGGGTGCGATGACAAATGCATCGGCGTTCTCTTCCATGACTTCTTTTCGAAGGCTCATTGTCTCTGTGCGTACAATTTCTGTACACTCGCTTTTAATCGGTTCAAACTTATTCATGAAAGTTGGGACAACACCTGTTACTTCTCCGCCGTTTTCTAACACACCGTTTGCACAGGCTCCCATCAGTCCGCTGGCACCGCCGCCATAGATTAACTTGTGGTGTCTTTTTGCAATTTCTTTTCCAAGTGCTTCTGCTGCATTTATATAGATGGAATCGATGCGGTCGCTTGCTGCACCATACATACAAATTGTAAGTTTGGTCATAATAGCACCCCCCCTCTTGTTTTATTTGTAGAGCTTAATTTTAACATTTAATTCGACAAAAAACAACAAAATAATAGAGAAAAACAGATAAAGTGGTTAAATTGTCTATATATTATAGGAAAATGATAAGAATTATGGTGACTATTTATGTGATGTTTGTAAAATTATATAGCTGATGCTACTTTTTTGCTTAGAGCGTGTTTGCGCTCTAGAGTGTGGTTAAAAAATATTTCTACAGAGATTTTTAAAATATATTCTTTTGCTATTGTATGAATATAGAAAATAAGAGGTGCATAAAGACAGAAAAATTGTGAAATATGCTTGTTTTTTTATGCAAATATGCTACAATATAAACAAAGGTATTCATAATTATACATGTCGATATTGAATCTGATTTACGATTAAAAGGGGTGATTTTTATGAAGAAAATTATAACGATCAGCAGAGAGTTTGGAAGTGGCGGTCACGACATTGGAATGGAAGTAGCAAAGCGTCTGGATATTCCATTTTATGATCATGAGATTGTAGATAAGGCAGTTGCAGAGAGTGGATTTACAAAGGAATTTGTAGAGGAACACGGTGAGTACAGCTCTCTTTCTTCTGTATTACTCGGAACATCGGCACCATTTGACAGTTATTATTATGCAGAGGACCCACAGGATAAGATTTTCAAGATTCAGCGTAGAATCATTACAAAGTTTGCACAGGAAGGTCCATGTGTTATCGTTGGAAGATGTGCGAATTACATTTTAGAGCAGGCAGATATCGACAGTTTTGATGTGTTTATCAGAGCCAATATTGAGAAGAGAATGGCGAATGTATCTGACAGAGTTGATCTTAAGGGAGATGAACTGGTTAAGTTCCTCCAGAAGAGAGACCACAAGAGAAGAGTATATTATCGCTTCTATACTAAGAGAAAATGGGGCGATTACCACGATTACAACATGATGTTAGATAGTGGAGCAATCGGCAAGGAGAATTGTATCAATTTGATTATCAAGGCGATTGGTGAATAGTGGATTATAATATCGTAATGATAATTTAAGAGTTGGTTCTTTGAAAGTCAGTTTTATAAGAAGTCATAATTTTCAGGGATTCTCTAAATTATTTTTAGACAAAGTACAGTCCTCTGGAAGATAAATAAAGCATATTTGTGGCCTCGAGCAAAGGCTGGATGCCACAAATATGCTTTATTTGCTCTCTTCTCGAGTGTCAGCTAGTTAATAAATTATATAGGAGACGAAAATGAAGATTACAAGATGTAAATATGGGCATTATTATGATAAAGCGTACTTTAGAGAATGTCCGCATTGCTGCAGGGCAAGAGGTGGCCGGGATGAGGATATTATAATAGGAAAGAACAAGTTATCTACAGATTTATTAGGGAAAAATAGCCTGCCGGGTAGAAACGTGAGAATAAATCAATTACAAGATGATAGCAATTATGGACAAGGCTCCAATAGGGACATAAGTCAGAAGGAGCAGGATAGGAAAAAAGTTGAACGATGGATTGGGGAAGCCTGGGATGAACTGGAAAATGTAGCAAAAGAGAGTCCAAAAACAAAAGTAACAGAAAAAGCAGCTCAAAGAGAAAAACAAGAAGACAGGCAAGAAAAGATAACAGAAGAAAAGAATACTGTTTCAGTGAAAAAGAAGCATAGAAATTCGGAACAAAATTTAGGGAACTATATGCTTTTTGCCGCAATGCCTCTCAAAGTAATTAAAAACCAGGAATTCTGTATGGATTTTTGTATTTTCCCGGAAAAAGATTGGGAGACTGGGGCAAAGATGCTTAGTTTTAAGAGTCAGGAAAGTATAAGGGATTTAAAACCAGTGCAGATGGCGCTGCCAACAAAGGCTGTGCTGCACATTTTATATAAAGAGGAAGAGATTTTTCATAAAGATATAGAGTTGGAGGCAGAAAGGGAAAATGTATTTTGTACATTTCCTGTTACGGTAACGGATACGAGAGACCGACGTTTTCATATGATAAAGGCGGTTTTTGAGATAGAAGAGCAAAATATCGAGATTCCGCTGTATTTAATGCCTAATCCGTAGAAAAATACAGGCAGTTTTGGAAAACATTCGTGGAACTTTATTATTGCAGTTTTTGGAAAATACCTATATAATAAAGTATCATGTAATAATTTTGTAATAAATTCAATTCGTATGGATTTATAGACACAGGAATGAGACATAAATAAAAATAAAATATGAATAAAACAGGGATTGAATCGTTACGATAATTTGAAAAGATAAAATATGATTATAAAGGAGAAGTATAATGAGTGATATGACCCATCTTGATGAGTTAGAGGCAGAAGCGATATACATTATGCGTGAAGTAGTGGCAGAGTGTGAGAAGCCGGTAATGCTGTATTCTATCGGTAAAGACTCTTCTGTAATGCTTCATTTAGCATTGAAGGCTTTTTATCCTGAGAAGCCGCCGTTTCCATTTTTACATGTAAATACTACATGGAAGTTTAAGGAAATGATTGAGTTCAGAGATAAGATTGCTGAAAAATACGGACTTGATATGATTGAGTACATTAATGAGGACGGGGTTAAGAAAGGAATCAATCCATTTGACCACGGTTCATCTTATACAGATATTATGAAGACACAGGCATTAAAGCAGGCTCTTGATAAATATGGTTTTACTGCTGCATTTGGCGGTGGAAGACGTGATGAGGAGAAATCCAGAGCAAAGGAGAGAATTTTCTCTTTCCGTAATTCCAGCCATGCGTGGGATCCTAAAAATCAGCGTCCGGAGATGTGGAAGCTTTACAATACAAATATTCATCAGGGCGAAGAAATGCGTGTATTTCCTATTTCTAACTGGACGGAGAAAGATATCTGGCAGTACATTCAGCGTGAAAATATTGATATTGTTCCGCTGTACTTTGCAGCAGAGAGACCATTTGTCAGAAGAAATGGCAATATCATTATGGTAGATGATGACCGTATGAGATTAGAACCAGGAGAAAAGATTGAACATGGAAAGATTCGTTTCCGTACTCTTGGATGTTATCCATTAACTGGTGGTATTGAGAGTGATGCAGATACACTTGATGCAATTATTGATGAGACATTAAGTGCGGTATCTTCTGAACGTACCAGCCGTGTTATTGACAGTGATGGCGGAGCAGCCAGCATGGAAAAGAGAAAGAGGGAGGGTTATTTCTAATATGAACAGTCTTCTTAAATTTATTACCTGTGGTAGTGTAGATGATGGAAAGTCCACATTGATCGGACATATGCTTTATGATGCAAAGCTGCTTTTTGCAGATCAGAAAAGAGCGTTAGAGCTTGACAGTAAGGTTGGTTCTCGTGGTGGGGCAATTGACTATTCTCTCCTTCTTGACGGCCTGATGGCTGAGAGAGAGCAGGGAATCACAATTGACGTCGCTTACCGCTATTTTACAACAGAGAACCGTTCTTTTATCGTTGCAGATACCCCAGGTCATGAAGAATATACAAGAAACATGGCAGTAGGAGCATCCTTTGCGGAACTTGCCGTTATCCTTGTAGATGCGACACAGGGCGTTCTTGTACAGACAAGACGACATACAAGAATCTGCTCCCTTATGGGTATCGAGCATTTTGTATTTGCAATCAATAAGATGGATTTAATTAACTATGATGCCAACCGTTTTGAAAAGATTGAACGTGAAATTAGGATGATGGCAGCAGAGTACGACTATAAGTCTATCAAGATTCTTCCTGTTTCTGCGACAGAGGGAGATAATGTTACAGTGAAATCTACTAAGATGCCGTGGTATAAAGGAGAATCACTTCTCACATATCTTGAAAATATCCAGATACATGACGATTCTATTGAGAGCGGCTTTACTATGCCTGTTCAGAGAGTATGCCGTCCAGATAGAACTTTCCGTGGATTCCAGGGACAGATCGAATCTGGAAAGATTAAAGTTGGTGATGAGATTACCGCCTTACCATCTAATGAAAAGGCAGAGGTAAAAGGCATTATTGATGCAGGTAAGGAAGTAACAGAAAGCAGCCGCGGACACGCGGTAACAATTTCTCTTGACAGAGAAGTAGACGTTTCAAGAGGCTGTGTTCTCGTTAATAATGCAAAACCAAAGACCGGTAATTTATTTACTGCAAAGCTTTTATGGATGGATGACACACATCTTGTAGCAGGAAAGAATTACCTCTTAAAACTGGGAACAAAGCTGATTCCAGCCGTTGTCATGAATATCAAGTACAAGATTGATGTAAATACTGGAAATGAAGTACACGCAGATGCTATTTACAAGAATGAAATCGCAGCCTGTGATATTGCTGTTTCTGACAAGATTGTTTTTGAGAAGTTCAAGGACAACCATGCATTAGGTTCCATGATTCTCATTGACAGAATCACAAATATGACATCTGCCTGCGGTGTTATCATGCACGCATTAAGACGTACAGATAATCTCACATGGCATGAGATGGATATTACAAGAGACTTCCGCGCACAGCAAAAAGGACAGACACCTAAGACAATCTGGCTGACAGGACTTTCCGGTTCCGGTAAGTCTACACTTGCAAACGAATTAGAAAAACATCTTGCTGCTCTCGGAAAGCATACGATGCTTTTAGATGGGGACAATGTCCGTATGGGACTGAATAAGAACCTTGGATTTAAAGAGGCAGACCGTATTGAAAATATCCGCCGTATCGCAGAAGTAGCGAAGTTAATGAACGATGCAGGACTTATTGTAATCACATCCTTCATTTCTCCATATGTCCGTGACAGACGGAATGCAAGAGAGATTATCGGAGAGGACAGCTTCATTGAAGTTTATGTAAGTACACCGGTGGAAGAATGTGAAAAACGAGATGTTAAGGGACTTTACAAAAAAGCCCGTGCAGGCGAGATTCCAAACTTTACTGGAATTTCCAGTCCATATGAGACACCAGAACATCCGGAAGTTACGATTGATACAACTGGAAAGAGTCTTGCAGACAGCGTAGATTATGTGATGGCACAGTTGGAAGATTTGCTTAACTAAAACAATAAAATATAAGAGGAAATAAAAATGCGCACACTTTATGTACACATTGGAACGCCTAAAACTGCAACAACATCCATTCAGATGTTTTGTGTTGAGAATCAAAAAGTATTAAATAAACAAAGTTATAGCTATCCTCTTTTGGATTTTGTATATCCCCATGTTGCTCACCGCAGAAATGGACATTTCCTTGTAGGCTGGGTTTATAAACCGGGTGGTCAGGAAGACGTGGAAAAAGAGCAGGAACTGTGGGAAAATGGACTTGCTATGATTCACCGGGAATTTGAAAAGTATGATAATGTTATACTTTCCGATGAAAATATCTGGCACTCTTCTAACGGAAGAAAGTTCCCCTTCTGGGCCAAACTCATGCAGGATGCAAAAGAGCATGACTATCAGGTTAAAGTTATTGTTTATATAAGAAGACAGGATGGACTTGCAAACTCATGGCTCAGCCAGCAGGTAAAAGAAGGATGGAATACCAATGCCACGATTAAGTGGGATTCGTTCCAGCGTAAAACAAGAAAAGTTGTTTTTAACTATTATCTTTTACTGGAAAAGATTGCAGAAGTGACAGGACGGGAAAATATTATTGTCCGTATTTTTGACAGGAAAAAATTCAAGGGAAAGGATCATACGATCTTTTCCGACTTTTTGGAGGCAATAGGCGTGGATTATACAGATGATTTTAAGATAACAGAAGAAGAAGCAAACCGTTCTCTGACAGGAAACAGTCAGGAGATTCTTCGTATTGTAAATACGGTACTTCCAGATGATGACAAGGTAAGAACATTAGTTAGACAGGCCGCACAGGACTGCGAAAACTATAAAGACCCACAGAATAACTTTGTCATGTTCTCAGAAGAAGAATTTAATAAATTTATGGGCCGCTATGAAAAATGGAATGAGGCTATCGCGAAAGATTATTTACATCAGGAAGAACCTCTTTTTGATATGAAAAGAAAAGAGGGAGAAAGATGGACTCCAGAGAACCGCTTTATGTATGAAGATATCGTTCGTTTCTTTGGTGGTGTAGTTATCAGACAGCAGAGATATATCGAAGCACTTCAAAAAGATATCAATACTCTGAAAGAAAGCCGTTTAGAAGCGGCAAAAGGCTTAGAAGATGCAAATGTGGACGAAGAGACAAAGAAGATTCTCCAATCTCTCAGTGAGCAGATTATCAATCAGCAAAAAGACATTCAGCGTGCCCTTGAAAACTCAGAAAAAATTGATGCAGTCCGTGATAAAAATCAGGAAGTTAAAGTACGAAGCCTTACTGTTGGCAATGAATTAATTGACCTGCGCCAGGATCATGATGCACTGCAGAAAGAGACCAAAAAAGACAGCAAGGCAATCCGTCAGGAATCTAAGGAACGTGATAAGGAGTTAAAGGCTATGATTCGTGAATTAGAGCAAACATCTTTATGGTTCCGACTTCGTAGAAAATGGAGACATATAACAGGGAAAGATAAATAGATTTGCCACAGGCAAGGAAACGCCTTCTGTGAGAGATAAATAGACATCTGTGTGACTAAACAGACGAAAATAGAAGCCCCCTATAACCATATCTGTGACTTTAGTCGCGGCATATTGAATGTTCGCTTATGCGCGCTCACATTCAACACTTGCTCCGAGGTCACAGATATGGTTATAGGAGGCTTCTATTTTCTGATTTTGGCTGACCACAGAATGACTATTTATCTTCCAGAAGGCTGTGCTTTGGCAGGGAGTGAAAATCTATTTATCTTTGGAGAGATTTGGGGGAGTATTGGGAGGTTGCGGCTGGCTGTGGAGTTGGTTTTTGAAGGATTGACATTTTGCTTTCAGTGTCAATGCTGCAGAATCTAATTTGCCATTGAAGTAGTAAAATAATAATAGACATCCATCCATTTATAGTAGACATCACTTTTAGATAATTCCTGCACATGATTATATTCTCCTGTCCCCAACCTCAAATCTTCTCTCCCAATATTTTTAAATTGAATTTTCTCAAAGACAGAAAAAGTGTTCCATCTAAAAACAGAAAACCAGAATAGGGCTATATATAAAAAATGCGCCTTAGAGCAAGTTCTTAATGCGGATGAGCATTAAGAACGCAGTGAAACGAAGCATTTTTTATATATAGCTCTATTCTGGTTTTCGTCAGTTTAGATTAACCTACTTTTTCGTCTGTAAAATCAACTTAAAAAATATTTCCTATATTTCCTATTGAAACAATATGAAATATGATGTAATATAGAGAAAACGAATAAGACACATGAAAACCGAATGGTATTTAACAAATTTTTACATTGCAGTTTTTTGAATATCCCTATATAATGAAAGGCAATATGATAATATGAGTGTAACAGCAGTACAGATATCAGAAAGAAGACAAAAAGTAAAAACAACAGTAAGTGATGAGAGTATAAAGATGAGAAAGTTTATTTCCATGACTATGACTATGTTAAAAATCGGTTTCATTGGTTTTGGTGGGGGAAGCGCACTGATTCCAGTAATTGAAGATGAGGTCGTAGAGAAGGATAAGATTGTATCAGAAGAAGAATTTAATGATGATGTAATGATTGCCAGTATAACTCCAGGAGCACTTCCTGTAGAGGTTGCTACAGGAATCGGAAGACAGGCTTCAGGATTAAAGGGAATGGCAGCAGCAGCGACAGCGATGGCATTACCGGGTGCATTACTGACAGTATTATTACAGGCAGTTATTTCCAGTGCAGGAAGTGTGGTGAAGTCACAGATTAATTATCTTTCTATCGGAATCTCTGCGTTTATTATTTTAACTTTACTGGCTTATTCATTAGGAACAGTATGCCAGGCAGTGAATAAGAGAGAAGGACAATTGTATGGTCTGATTATTCTTGGAGTGTTTTTACTTTCAGGAGAGAAAAGCATTTATCAGTTATTCGGGCTTGATATTAAACCAATATTTGCACTGTCAACGATTCAGGTATTAGGAGCGGCATTCTTTGTAATCTTATTTACAAAAGGACATGTACGTTGCTTAAGAAGATCCATACCAGCAGCAATAATTACGGTATGCTATCTGCTTTGTGCCGGCAATGCACATATTATACCAGTTTCCGCGAAACCATTTATTCTCGCAGTTATGGCGGTATTATCAATTCTTGGCCTGGTACAGTCTATCGTAGAAAGTCCGCATAAGAAAGCATTTCCAGCAAAAAGACTTGCAACATCTGCAGGATTTTGGCTCTTATTCGTAGTAATACTTTCTATTCCGGCAATGTTCCTCACAGCAAAGACGTTAAAGTTTATCGGAATGGGCTGGTTATCCTCTATTATGTCTTTTGGCGGCGGAGATGCGTATCTTTCTGTAGCACAGGGATTGTTCGTGGAAGGTGGAGTTATCAATAATGCAGATTTTTACGGTAATGTAGTAGCTGTAGCTAACGCACTTCCAGGTTCTATTTTATGTAAAATACTTACCGGAATTGCTTATGATGTAGGATATAACTTAAACGGTTCTGTAATAGAAGGATTTCTTGTAGCACTTTCCGGATTTGCCTGCAGCGTGGCAGCATCAGGAGCTATCTTTGAATTAGTATTCTGTGTCTATGAGAAATACGAGAGCCTTCAGATATTTTCCGTAGTAAAACATTTTATCCGCCCGATTATTTCCGGACTGCTCCTTACCGTAGCAGTATCCCTGTATACATCAGGAATCCGCGGGCAGGTACAGACAGGAAGTGGACATCCGGCACTTGTGATTACTCTTATTGTAATTGCGGTGAATCTTGTTTTAATGTGGCTGCAGAGAAGAGGAAAGAATATACATTTGATTTGGAAAATCGTTATTTCCGCAGGAATCTCCTTTACGGGATGTAATTTATTCCTTTAAAATTTTGGTTAAGCTTACAGATGCCGCTGTAGGAGATGAGCAATAGATTTTCAATATACATTATTATGTATATGAATTCTGTTTTTTCCAGCAGCCAAAGCACAGCCCACAGTAAATAAAAGAAACTATATTTGTGACCTCGGAGCAAGGTTTGGATACGAGCGTGTAGAAGCGAGTATTCAAACCGCCGCGACTAAAGTCATAAATATAGTTTCTTTTATTTACTGTGGGCGTCTACTTTGCCTGCGGCAAATCAGAATTCATATTCATTTGGATTAGAGTATATAGCATCTCTGTCCAATTCTTTTAGGATTGCAGCCCGTCGATTGCCGACTAACAAGGTTTTATTATATTTGAAGTACCGTTCGCATCCATTTTCCGTAATAAACTGTGATGCCTCCGGATCCATTGTAAGTTCCGTGACAAATACAACCATTTCCTGGCCTTCGTCGAAGGCTTCTTCCATGAAAGTGAAAGCATTTTCCAGCGCGGAGGATGCTTTTTTTATTGTATCTATGCGGGTTTGGCATTGTTTATCAAATCCAGATTTGGCGGTGAGGAAGGCTTCTTTTGGTGGAAGGCTGGAGTCTGGTGTCCAGACAGTAAGGAGTTCCAATAATTTTAATTGGAAGTTTTTATGTTCTGGAGAGGTGAGACCTGCTTTATTTTCCTGTTCATATTCTGCTGCTTTTTTCTGTAGAAGGACGCGGTAGAGTCCATTTTCAGTTGGGATACTGGATTTAGAATCAGGTGTACCACAATCTAAATGAGCCGTATTAGAAGTAGCAGCTATATTGCCATTTGAGTGATTCACTTTTGAGACAGTGGCAGATATATCCGAGCCTGGAGCTGCAGAATCTGAATCGGAAGAATTTTGAATCTGTTTTTTCAATTCAATCTGATAAGCTTTTAAGAAGGCATAGGCTTCTGTTGTCAGATTATCGGCAGTTAGAGCATCGGAGATATAGTTATGCAGTCCGCTGATGAGGAGTTCGACACAGCTTAAATGTTCGTCAAAAGAAGCGCGGAACAGTTTGGAATAGATGTCGGCTCCGGCCTGTCCTGTGAGGATGCGGCTGATATCGTAGTCATCTCTGTATTTTTGGTAGAGATCATAGTAGGCGGCAACGTCTTTTGCAATGTCCGCGTGCTGAATGAACTGGTGGATGATGTCTTCGTCTACTTTGATAGAAAGCTCTTCGTAAGTGTAGATAAGGCTGCTTAAATCTTCCCATCCTCTGGCGGTTACGAACTGAATGCCATCCACATCATTTTCTGTACGGTAAAAGTTCTGCGGGCGGAGTTCTAAATAGCTTAAAATGAATGGGTGCAAATGTCTTGCTCTGGCGTAGCCTTTGAAAACGTCAAGGTCTGCTTCAATATCAATTTTGCGTACACGGTCTAAGGTTACGAAGTCAAAGTCGTGGACGCTTCGGTTGTATTCTGGCGGGTTGCCTGCGGCAACGATAATCCAGCCTTCTGGAATAGCCTGATTTCCGAAAGTTTTGCATTGTAAAAATTGCAGCATTGTCGGAGCAAGTGTTTCGGAAACACAGTTAATTTCGTCGATAAAAAGAATACCTTCTTTTTTGCTGGATTCTTCCATGTACTGATAGATGCTGTAAATGATTTCACTCATTGTATATTCGGTGACGGAGTAAGATTTGCCATCAAATGTTTTTTCTTTAATAAATGGCAGTCCGACAGCACTTTGTCTGGTGTGGTGAGTGATGGTATATGCCACAAGGCCGATGTTACATTCCTGTGCAATTTGCTGCATAATCTGTGTTTTGCCGATTCCGGGAGGCCCCATTAATAACATGGGACGCTGGCGGATAGAGGGAATACTGTACTGTCCGTAATCATTTTTCTTCAGATAAGCCCGAACGGTATTTTTAATATCTTCTTTTGCTTTTTTTATATTCATAAGATTGAATCCTTTCGTTGTTGATAGATTTATAGAATGCTAAATATAATAACAGGTAATTTTTGGTCATATTCATAAAGTTGAATAAATATTTAAAGATCTTCCTCATGCAATATCAATTTCATCGCCCATGCTGGCACATCAGGATGTTCTTCTTCTCCTAAAAACAAAAAGGCGGTTTCATAAGGTGGTCTTTTTGCGGGATAAATGCCCTTTCCATCTGTAAAGTACAGAACGCCCTTTAAATTTTGAAATTCTCCATTTTCAAGTAATTTATTAATGTAAGAAAAGGCAGGACGGAAATCGGTACCCCCGCCACCGATTAATTCAAAGTTATGGAGCAGTTTTGGAATGTCTCTCTGTTCCTTAATAATGGTATCTGAGTGTACCTGATTGTCACATTGAATAATTCGAATCTGGCTTTTATGGAAAAAGCTGTCCCGCTCCTGAATAATCTGAAATGTTTCTTCAAGGAATTTCTGGACAAGTGGGCCATTGGTCGAATAGCTTGTGTCAATGACAATGACAAACTCAGAAATCTTAGTTACTTCCCGGCTTTCTAATGGTTCAATCAGCGGCATATTTTTATAAAGCCGCAGACCATAAGAGTAATAATTTAAGTCAAATTCATCATAGTCACAGTGAAGTTCTTCCTTAAGTACGGTGAATTTTCGAAGGAAGTCTTTATAGGAACGGCGGCTTTTTCCCTCTTTGATCTGCGTTTTCATAGCATCAATGCCGGAGGCGGAATCATCGCCACGAAGATTTAATTCCTGTTCCATGCGGCGGCTGATTTTATCCCATGATTGTCCTGCCTTTGCGGCGGAAGGCGAAGTTGACGGTTTTTTTGGCCAGAAACGGTGATCATCGGTAAAAAACTCCATCATAAGTTGATTTAATCGGTCTGGATTGTCAGCGATATCGGGTAAAAGATACCTGTAAATATTTGCGGCCGTGATGGGAATTTTATATTGACGAAAATCGTTATAAATATTTGTGCGTATTCCAGAGAGAGCACGCTTTACGCTTTTCTTCTCAAAAGAATCAATAATCCACTCTACAGCAATGTCGCAGGAAAGGTTCCACAAATCTGGATCGCGGCTTCCACGAATCCACAGATGCCGAAAAATACAGTGAAATACGCTGTGCAGTACAGCGCGATTTAAGAAAAGCGGGTTGGAGCGGAATACCCGAAGAATCTGTTCTGGCGGGAAAAAGAAGGAGATTCCATCAGTTGCTGTCGAACGAAGAGAATCATTTGGTGTTAAGGTAAGTGCGGAAACGGCAACATCAAGATAACGAAAATCCACATATAGTTCATTTTGAATAAGTTCGAGAATTTTAATACACATTTCATTTTCCCATTCAGTTTGTGTCATTGTATCACCTCCTAAAAATCCAGGTCAAAATCAAATGTTTTTTTAGAAAAAGACTTATGTTTTGCTTCTATTAAAAAAGCATTTCCCTCTCCCCATTCTTTTTCTATGCACTGGTCGATGGCAGAAGCGAGAGCGGATGCATCGGGAGAAAAATGCTCGCAGATAAATTGAAGCATCGGAAAGTCCTGATCTTTTACGGCAAGGGTAAAAGCAGTGCCCATATATTTTTTTATGACATTTTCATATTTTTCTCTAAAAATGTCTTCCAGCCGAGAAGGCCAGCGAAGGCGGTTTAAAGCAATTTTACATAAAGACTCCGGCGATTCGACCGTAAGAGCATTTTCAAGGCAGGAATCATACTTTCTGTAATTGAGAATACCGTTTTCAAAGCTCTTTCTCATGCGGAAGCCTTCACCATGAATACTTCTGCTAAAAATATGAGCCGGGGAAATCTCGTCTAACCATTCATAATATTCAGGGAAGAACACAATACTTTCTGGTGATGAGGAGGAATTCGGACAGAAAGAAACGGTAATATTTTCTGCGATTCGCTCCAAAATAAGAGGTAAACCGGTTGCTTCAGAATCTTTTCCACGAATGATCAGATGCTCCAGCTGGGAATCATTCATAAATTCATCGCTTCCAATGCCGGAAATTGCAGTTCCTACAGAAAGTTTTTTTAATTTACGGCAGTTATAAAATGCGGCATTGTGAAGTGTTGTTGCACAGTCAGGAAGAGTGATTTCTTCAAGAAAGGTACCATCAAGCTCTGTTCCAAAAGCTGAAAAATCAAAATCTTTCTGGTTAAAAGCCTGTCCGCTTTCCAGTGTAGTTTCCTGATTTTCTATATCTATAAAAATAGTTTTGTAAATTTTCTCAGGAAATCTGGGGCGAGAACGGGAAAAACAGTAAGCTCCCATTTCACTGACTGTCCGTCCGTCAATCATATCTGGAACATTCAATATGGGGCTGTTGCCAAAACAGCGAAGCAGCCGACAGCCCGAATCGGCAGGTTCCCAGAGAATAGTCATAGTATCTGTAACAAAATGAGAAAAAGCATTATTCGTAAATGTTTTTTCGGCTGTACTATCGTATATTTTGGTAACAGATAGTTCAGTGCCTGATGTTTTGTTTTCAGATATTTTCTCAATTGATAAATTTGTATTTTTTGTAAAATCCATAGTCAAAATCCTATTGTAATAAATTTGTAGTTCTAGAGTGTTTGAAAAATCATTCCTGCATAAAGACGCATTGTGTGATTGTAGTCAGCCCGTTGTTTTACGCAAACGATATGAGAAAAGAAACAAGGCTGTACAGTTTACAATTCATTTTTTGTTTCCTTTAGCATCATATCACAAAAACAGGAAAAAAGAGTGAGAGATAACAAAAAATATGGTAAACTATCTGCAAATAAAGTTCTGAGAGATTTTATTTCTTGGAATAAAGAAGCCATAGACAATACATTTTCATAATTTTATTTTAATATTGTGAAAGATATGTATATCTAAAATCATAGAATTGACAGACAGGAGGACAACATGAAAACATTAGGATTTATTGGAATGGGAAACATGGCAGGAGCAATAGCAGCAGGAATATTACAAAAAGGTTTAATGAAAAAAGAAGAAGTATTTGCCTACGCACCGCATTATGAAAAGCTTGAGGCAAATGCAGAAAAAATTGGTTTTGTTCCATGCAAGGATTTAAAAGGATTAACAGCAAAAGCAGATACTTTAGTGATGGCTTGTAAACCATATCAGATAGAAGGAGTTCTTTCTGAGATTAAGGAAGAGTTAAAAGGAAAGGCATTAATTTCTATCGCGGCAGGCTGGAATTATGACAAGTATGAGAAATATCTTGATAAAAGTACAAGACTTCAGTTTATCATGCCAAATACACCGGCAATGGTAGGAGAGGGTGTTCTTTTATTTGAAGAGAAAAATTCACTTTTACCAGAAGAAAGAGAAGAAATTAAAAAGTTATTTGAAGCATTGGGAATTGTAATTGAGCTGCCAGTTCATTTGATGGGAATCGGTGGAGCACTTACAGGCTGTGGCCCTGCTTTTGTAGATTTGATAATTGAAGCGTTAGGAGACGCCGGGGTAAAATATGGAGTACCTAGAAAGCAGGCGTATGAAATGGTATCTCAGATGATACTTGGAAGTGCCAAATTGCAGCTTGAGACCGGCGAGCATCCAGGTGTGTTAAAGGATAATGTATGTTCACCGGCAGGAACAACAATCTGTGGTGTGGATGCATTAGAGCATGCAGGAATCAGGGCTGGATTTATTGATGCGATTGATGCAATTATGAATAAGTAGTATTTTACAAATAAAAAACCCCACGAAAAATTCCGTGGGGGTTATATTTACTATATATAATCGGTTTTGAAATATTTAATCTAAATTATGTATGAAATATTAAAGTCCCTTAATTCGGATGATATAAGAAACAGTTTTAGAATTTAAATATCCCTGAGTTTTCTTTCCGATATTGTTAAAGCGGCTTCCTGAGTGGTGACCATATGTGGCAGCTTTACCAGCGTCAAACCATAAGCGTTCACCAGAAGAATTCTTACCAGCGTAAATGTTTGTGTGTCCAAGTCCGGACCAGAGAACAACGTCACCCTTCTTTAAGTTTACGCGGGAAGCACGTTTGTTAACTCTGATAACCTGTACTTTTTTCTTTTTCCAGTGTCCGAAGTTTTTTCTGATAGAAGAACTTCCACGGCGGATGTAGAATGTCTGACCTGAACCTAATGCGCCGTATTTCTGTAAGCACCAGGAAACATATAATGCACAGTTAGAACGTCTGCTTCTTTTAACTGCAGAGTTGTAAGTTCTTGCTGTTCCGCCATTGCTGTAAACGAAATGTTTCTTTTCGATATTGTCAGCCATGGAACTGCAAATGCTCATCCAGCGAGCCATCTTAGCAGAATCTGCATTACTGGCATGAACCTGTGCAGGCTTAGCCATACAGAAGCTTAATATTAATAAAGTTGCGAATAAACTAGTAAATAATTTTGATTTTAAATATTTCAAACGATATCTCCTTTTTAATAAATTGCGTGTTTTTCGATTTGCACAAGACCTATATTAATATAATTATTAAGAAATGTCAAGATAAAGTTAACAATTTTGTAACACTTATAGCGAAATGATGTTAAAAACCTTAATAATTAAGACTAAGCTAGTAACAACATGGAAGTTTATGGTATGATAAAAACAGGAGGAAAAATGGCATGAAATACGGAAAATTTTTACCAGAAAATGGTACAATAGGATTTGTTGCACCATCATTTGGATGTAACATAGAACCTTATAAAAGTGCATTTGAGAACGCACAGAAAGTATGGACAAAAGAGGGGTATTCTTTGAGTCTTGGCCCTAATGTTTATGAAGGATGCGGCATAGGAATCAGTAATACGCCGGAAAAATGCGCCCAAGAGTTCAATGAGTGGTATGAAAAAGAAGATGTAGATGTTCTTATTTCCTGTGGTGGCGGAGAATTGATGTGCGAAATTCTCCCATATGTAGACTTTGAAAAGATTCGACAGGAAGAGCCAAAATGGTTTATGGGTTATTCAGATAACACAAATCTCCTTTTTTTATTGGCAACTCTTTGTGATACCGCAGGCATTTATGGCCCGTGTGCAGCAGCTTTTGGCATGGAACCGTGGCATGAATCGTTAAAAAATTCGATGGAAATATTAACAGGAATGTGTAAAAAAGTACACAATTATGACAAATGGGAAAGGGAAGGTTTAAAGACAGAAGAGAATCCATTAGTACCATATAATGTGACGGAAAAATTTGAGCTTCGTACCTGGACGGCGGAGGATGGGCTTTCTACAGGAAAAGAACCAGAAGAAATTCAGAGTGTATCAGATTGTAATAAAATATCTCGTGATAAGGTATCGGCAGGTGAACCTCATAAAATTATAAATGAAAGGGAAGAAATTGCTGTAAAAGGACGGCTTTTAGGAGGATGCCTCGATTGCCTTGCTACTTTATGTGGTACAAAGTTCGATAAAGTAGAAGAATTTAATGAAAAGTATAAGGAAGATGGTGTGCTCTGGTTCTTAGAAGCTTGTGATCTTAATGTAATGGGAATTCGCAGGGCATTATGGCAGCTTGATGAGTCAGGATGGTTTAAAAATACAAAAGGCTTTTTGATTGGAAGACCATACTGTCATGGAGAAGAATTCTTCGGTTTAGATCAGTACAAAGCAGTTATTGATATTTTATCAAAATATAACGTACCGATAATTATGGATCTGGATATCGGACATTTACCACCAATGATGCCGCTGGTATGTGGAAGCGTGGCTGAAGCGAAGGTAAAAGATAATTCGATAACAATAGATATGGAGTATAAGTAAGGCTTTGTCCTCTTCTAGCAAGCAGCCAGATCTGTTCTGTTTGTGGTTACAAAAATGCAAAAATGAAAAATCTTGCGTTAAGAGAGTGGGATTGTCCGCAGTGCGAGACTCGTCGAAAACTAAACTTGCCGAGGTGGGGGAGGATGTCACAATTAAGACAAGAGAAATAAGGAAAGGATTTATTTATGAAATTAATATCTTGGAACGTAAATGGACTTCGTGCCTGCGTAAAAAAAGGATTTGAAGACTTTTTCAAAGAGACGGATGCAGACATTTTCTGTGTACAGGAAACAAAGCTTCAAGAAGGACAGATTGACTTTGCACCAGAAGGGTATGAATGTTACTGGAACTATGCAGAGAAAAAAGGTTACTCTGGCACAGCCGTATTTACGAAGAAACACCCATTAAAAGTGTGGAATGGAATCGGAATGGAAGAACATGATCAGGAAGGCAGAGTTATCACATTAGAATTTGAAGATTTCTTCTTTGTAACTGTATACACACCAAATTCTCAGTCAGAATTGAAGCGTTTAGACTATCGCATGAAATGGGAAGATGATTTCAGAGAATATTTACAGGAACTTGATAAAGAAAAACCAGTCATTATGACGGGTGACCTTAATGTGGCACATGAAGAAATTGACCTTAAAAATCCAAAAACAAATAAAAAGAATGCCGGATTTACACAGGAAGAGAGGGATAAATTTACAGAACTCTTAGGTGCGGGATTTGTTGATAGTTTCCGTTATCTTAACCCAGAACTTGCAGGAGCTTATACATGGTGGTCTTATCGCTTCAAAGCAAGAGAAAAAGATGCTGGATGGCGTATTGATTACTTTGTAGTATCCGAACGATGGAAAGAAAAGATAGAAGATGCCATTATATATAAGACGGTCATGGGTTCTGACCACTGTCCGATAGGATTGCAGATGAAATAATAATTTGCAGCAGGCAAGGTTGATGCTCACCCCCATGTGAGAAGATATCTTCTCGCATGGGGAGCTGTCTTTGGCTGGAGAGAGTTATTATTTAAATTGTTATAATGGACTGAAAGGAAAAGATTATGGAAAAGATATTAATAATAGTAGATATGCAAAAAGACTTCGTGGATGGTTCTCTTGGGACAAAAGAAGCACAGGCGATTGTTCCAGCGGTGAAAGAGAAAATTGAGAATTTTAATGGAGATATTATCTTTACAAAGGATACACATGGGGAAGATTATATGAATACACAGGAAGGGCAGAATCTTCCGATTCCTCATTGTATTAAAGGAACACCAGGGCATGAGATTATAAATGAACTTCAGCCATATGTTAAAAAAGCACTTGCTGTTTTTGAAAAGGAAACGTTTGGTTCTCGTAAGCTGGCGAATTTCTTAAAAGAACTTCATAAAGAAAAAGAGATAGAGTCTATAGAACTTATTGGATTATGCACAGATATTTGCGTTGTGTCTAATGCATTACTTATAAAAGCATTTTTGCCGGAAGTACCGATTTTGGCAGATAGTAACTGTTGTGCGGGAGTAACACCGGAGAAGCATGAAAGTGCGTTGGAAACAATGAGGTCTTGCCAAATTCTGGTTTGTGAGGCTGCAAAGCAGACGAACTCCTGAAGCTAAATAAAGCATATTTGTGACTTTAGTCGCGGCGGTTTGGATGTTCGCTTAAAGCGCTCGCATCCAAACCTTGCTCCGAGGCCACAAATATGCTTTATTTAGAATATTTTGTGATTAAATCCATTATGATAGGAATCGCTCTATTAAGCTTACTTTCTTTCAATGTTTGGATATATTCCTCACGTTCATCATAAACATACTGTACAGCCTTCAACAAAGTATTGCTTGTAAGCTCCTCTTCCTGCAGTACATAGCTATAGCCAGATTTTTCGAAAGAAGCAGCATTTAAAAGCTGATCTCCACGGCTCTGGGAAGCTGGAAGTGGAATAAGGATGTTTGGTTTCTTGAGGGCGAGGAGTTCGCAGATTGCGTTAGCTCCGGCTCTTGAAATGATTAAGTCTGTTGCTGCAAATAAATGAGTTAATTCTTTCTTTGCGTATTCAAACTGTTTATAACCATTTTTTCCATCAAGGGAAGTGTCATAATGACCACGTCCACATAAATGGATAATCTGGAACTGCTTTAACAGTTCATCTAAGTTCTCTCGGATGGCGTTGTTAATAGCAACAGCACCAAGACTTCCGCCCATTACGAGAAGAACTGGTTTGGAATCATCGAATCCACAAAGACGAAGACCCTCTTCCTTTTTGCCGGAGAAAAGTTCCTGACGAATTGGGGAACCAGTTAAAACAGCCTTATTTTCTGGAAGGTGCTTCAATGTCTCCGGAAAGTTACAGCAGACCTTTGTTGCTGCTGGAATACAGATCTTATTAGCGAGACCTGGTGTAAGATCAGATTCATGAATAATAACTGGTACACGTCTTCTCTTTGCTGCAAGAACAACGGGAACGGATACAAAGCCGCCCTTGGAGAATACAATGTCTGGTTTTAACTTCCGAATCATGTGGGAAGCTTCAAGATAACCCTTCATAACTTTAAATGGATCAGAAAAGTTCTTAGGGTCAAAGTAACGGCGAAGCTTACCAGAGGAAATTCCGTGATAAGGAATACCCATTTCTTCAATCAATCTCTTTTCAATACCGTTATAAGAACCAATGTATTGAATATCATATCCGGCTTCTTTTAAGCTTGGAACCAGTGCCATATTTGGCGTAACATGACCGGCTGTTCCACCGCCGGTTAAAACGATTCGTTTCATACTTTTAAAACCCTCCTGAGGTAAGTGTGTGAACATCCTTATAGTAAATATAGATTATGCCTGCTGTTCTTTATATGCTATAAGGGCAAGTGCAAGCTGGTCAGGACAGGAAGTACCTCTGCCGCCACAGTCAATACCCTTTATCGTATTGATTACTTCATCAATATTACGTCCCTTAGCAAGAGCTGCAACGCCCTGAGTATTACCCATGCATCCGCCAATAAAACGGACTTCTTTAATAATATCATTTTCTACATCAAACTGAATTTCACGAGAACAAACTCCCTTTGTTTTATAACTGTACATCGATTTTCCTCCGCTATGTAAAAATACTTTTCCAAAATTGTAATGACAGTATATCACCTTTTTATCTAAAAAAATAGAGAAAAAATGCCTAATTTGAGGGGCCTGATAAAACGGACAAACGGACAAAATGCAAAAAACACGCTCTAGAGCAAACTCTTAATGCGATTGAGCATTAAGAGTGTAGTGATACGAAGCATTTTTGTATAATAATCCTGCTTCGGTTTCGTCTCCCCTTTGACAAATTCCTAATGACGTGAGGGGGTCATCTGTGTTATAATGAGTCTACTTGTTTTGATGACAGTTAAAAATAGAACATTAAGTATTAGAATAGTACATGGAGGAAGAAGATATGGTTTGTATTGGTGTAATTGGAGCAATGGAAGAAGAAGTTGCTTCTCTCATTAACCAGATGGAAGATGCTGAGTCTAAGACTATGGCAGGTATGACTTTCAACAAGGGAAAGTTATGGAATCAGGATGCCGTTGTTGTTCAGAGTGGTATCGGTAAAGTAAACATGGCAATCTGTACACAGATTCTTGTAAATATTTACGGTGTAGATATGTTAATCAACACAGGTGTTGCAGGCGGTCTTTACAAAGATATTAATGTTGGTGACATTGTTATTTCCAGCGATGCACTGCAGCATGACTTTGATGTAACAGGTCTTGGCTATAAGAAGAGTGTTATTCCGGGAATGGAGACATCCGTATTTACAGCAGACACAGAATTAGTGGAGATGGCGAAGGAAGCATGTGAGATTGTCAATCCAGAGATTCAGTGTTTTGTTGGAAGAGTTGTAACAGGAGACCAGTTCATTTCTGATAATGGCACAAAGGCTGCTCTCGTAAAAGATTACGATGGATATTGTGCAGAGATGGAGGGTGCATCTATGGCACAGGTTGCAACACTCAATAAGATTCCATTTGTTATTATTCGTGCGATTTCAGATAAGGCGGATGACAGCGCACCAGTTGCATACGAGACTTTTGAGGAACAGGCTATTGTGCATACAGTGAAATTACTGGCTGCAATGTTTCTTAAGATGTCTAAATAGATGTCCAATTAAGTCATTTTCATAAAGAAGTATTCGGATCCCTTTTCCTTTTGACGGAGAAGGGATTTTTTTTACGAACGAATCCCCCTTTTCAAATGGATTTTCATTTCGTATAATTGGGTCACAATCCAGACAGAGCAAAATAATTTCGCATGGCAGAAACAGAATGTGGGTGAGTCATGGCAGACAAGATACCCGATTCGCAGATGCTTCCGGCTGGGGCCCATGCCGAGAAGAAATCCGTACATAAATCTGACCGGAAAAAAGAGTCTGCGCTGGACTGTATTACTTGATAATATTAAACTTCTCGCTGTTAAAATAATTAAAAAGGCGAGATTCCTGGTAATTTATTATAGCTAAAATTATGAATGTGAAAATGTTTGAAATACCTGGGAGGGAAGAAAATGTTTGATTTTATTCTTGGTAATACCGTTTTTACAAAAGCAATTATAGCCTGTTGTTTTATTGGAATACTGAGCTGGTCGGTGTTGACAATCTCATACAGAAGCATGATACGTGCAACGTCGAGGATAGGGCAGACAAAGAAAAAGTGGCTTGTTTCTCTGAAAAAGAAGTACGAAGATTATCACGAAATGGATATCAAAGTGAATAACGTGGAAACATTTGTGGATAAATATTTCCGCAAGAAAAGAGTTTGTGGATTACCTTGTGGCTTTTGGAAAACACTGTATCGCCTCACAATAGCAGCATGTGCGATAACAGGAGCGGCAGGAGCGCTGGCTGTCTCACAGGAAGGAGGTGAACTGACCAGTGTAATTGTCACCTATCTGACCGGTGTAATCGCTGCATTTGGATTGATATTCCTTGATATTTTGCTTCGTGCAGATGCAAAAGAACATCGCATCATCATGAATATGAATGATTACCTGCAAAATGTATTAGAGAACAGCATAGCAGGACGTGAAGTAGATTTAGAAGATGGTACTTCAAGAGAGCAGCGCCGCCGCCTTCTTCGTTATGCCAGAGAGAACACGAAGAAGAAAGCGAAAGACGAGCCGGTATCTTTAGAAGAAAAGAAAGTGCTTGAGGATGTTTTGCAGGAGTTCTTTGCTTAAAAATTTTATTCACATAGTTCAAGAATGCCCCGGCATTCTTGCTACGAGATGCGCGTCATGCAATTCACGTCTGATATAGTCAAATATATAGATGCAGATATATGTGTCGCATAGATATAATTGAATATAGCTATATGCTTTGCATAGATATAGTTGGATATATAGATATAAGGTCTGATCTGGAAATGGGAATTAGGATGAAAAATGAATCACCCCTTCTTCAGATCGGACAAAGAGTGGAACGTATATCCCTCTTTCTCAAGGTTTGTGAGAACCGTATCTAAAGCTTCAGCGTTTGACTTTGATATATTATGTATCAATGGAATGGCGCCGGGATGGATATATTTCTGAAAATGCTCGATAACATAATCCCTGCCCGGTTGATTATTTACATCATAATCAAGATAAGCCATACTCCAAAAGACAGTGGTATAACCGATATCCTTTGTAATCTGAAGGGTGCGTTCGCTGTATTCTCCTTTCGGCGGCCGGAAAAAACGATCCATTTCGTATCCGGTCGCTTCTTTCATGTAATTTGCATTATCTGTAATTTCTTCACGAACTTTTCTCGAATCCGTTTCTGGCATACAAACATGATGGGAAGTATGATTCCCAACGATATGCCCTTCTTTTTTCATTCTTTTGACCAGTTCAGGCTGATCCTCAATATAATGGCGGCACAGGAAGAAAGCCCCGGGTGCTTTATGCTTCTTTAACACATCAAGAATAGATGCGGTATAGCCGTTCTCATATCCACAGTCAAAAGTAAGAAAGACAGGTTTTTCATCGCCCTTTAGATTTGTTTTTATATACCAGGCATCATAACGGGAAAGATCTACTTCCTCCTGCGCAGAAGGGGTCATATGATTTTCTTCTCGTTTAATCCACCATGCCATTTTTTTATTAGGAAGCGTATCGGGATTAATAGAAGAAACAGATTTATTTGGCTGCGTGGAAGCAGCAGCTTCCTCTTGGACAGATTCCATAGAGGAACGGGTGGAAGAAGACTGTTTTGAAGAAAAATTGTTTTGAGAATTTGGATTTTTATTATGGGCAAAAGGATGACAGCCACAAATTATGAAACAAGGAAAAATATAAAGAAAAAGAAGAAATTTTTTCATAAAAAGCTCCCGGAAAGAAAATCTTTTTATAATATATTTCTTCAAAAAATAAATATGAATATTTAATCAGCTGATAAATATTTCAATTCCGATGGCAATCAGGATGATCCCACCGAGAATCTGCGCTTTGTTGGATAATTTTGTTCCAAATTTTTTCCCGATAATTAATCCACCAATGCAGATAAAAAAGGTAACGATAGCAATGATCAGGGAAGCAGCAAGAGCCATGATCCAGTTATATTCTGCGATAGTAAAACCAACAGATAACGCATCGATAGAAGTGGCAATTCCCTGAACAAACAGTGCCCCTGGACTGACGGCAGATACTTCTTCTTCGCAGTCATTTTTTATACCTTCAATCAGCATTTTTCCGCCAATAAAAAGAAGAAGAATCAATGCAATCCATGGAATAAACTTTTCAAATACATGAAAAGACTCCGCGATCGTGTGTACGCAGAACCAGCCAATCAGAGGCATAAGTGCCTGAAATCCACCAAATACTCCGGCAATTGTGCATACACGCCCTTTGTTCATATGTGGTTCATTCAGACCGTTTGCCATGGAAACAGAAAAAGCATCCATTGCCAGGCCAATTCCAAGAAAAATGTTCGTAGTAAAAAATAGTAAGCTCCAAGTCATTAGAAATCCCTCCTGATTGTAATATGTACTCCACAAAAAAATTCTGAGAGTACATTAATCATAATAACGCAAAAAAATGAGCATAGCGATAAGCTATACTCAGGTAATTATCATAAAAATATAAAAAGACCCATGTATAGCTTATCACAGTTATACATGAGTCTCGCAATTTAAAACAAGCCAGGTGAATTACACCAGTATGTTGACTTGCTACGTTCCAACGTATAAAAGAACGCTCGCTACTCCCTCACGGAATAATGTCTGAGTGGAAGTATAGCATATAGGGGAGAAATTATCAATAACTTTTTCTCAACAAGTATAACAATATTTGGGAAATTACATTTACCAGTATTTGAAAATTTCTTAATCCTCCTCAATAACCTGAAAATCAAGATAATCAAAATCAATGTGTTCAATAAAGTTATCCTGATAAAAACGAGTCCTTGCATGACTAATAAACTCCCGTTTATTTTTATCAAGCCACATCGGTTTTTCAAGGTCAAACTCATAACAGGCACGTTCTAAACAATCATATACTTTGGCAGTACGGGACATGGACATATCATAGTTCTCCATAACTGTGTCTTTAAGCATATGATTTTTTTCAAAAAGTTTGCACCAGATTCTCATAAAAGCTCCCTTCTGATATATTTAATCGTAGATATTGTAAATCATGTACGTTCAGAATCTCAATAGCAGAAACGATTATACTGATGTTAGAATCTTAATATAAACGGATTCGGTGGCAGATATTCTGAAACTACATATAATGTATATGTAGAAATCGGTATTTCTGAAAGTGTAACGAATTCAGAAGCATTTGTCAATTTTCTAATAAAGTAAGGGCATTCTTGAATTTGCCTTCATTCAGTTGACGTAGTCCAAGTCCGCTATGCAGCCCCCCATTCAGGCAAAATCTCCCGCAAATTGTAACGAACATTTTACGGAAAGCATTTTTCAAATACGCTTCCGGGTAAAATATTCAAAAAAATTCGTGAAAGTAGTCAATTCGTGAAAGTTTATAAAGGAAAAATTGCAAAAAAGTGCCGATATTAAAAAAATACTGTTAACAATTCGTCAAAGTGTGTTATAATCCGTAAATATAACGCAGTAACGCGATAAACATTTATTTTTAATAAATAATGCAAGGAGGATATGCAAAAATGGGAAGAGTATATAATTTCTCAGCAGGACCGGCCGTATTGCCGGAAGAGGTGTTAAAAGAAGCAGCAGATGAAATGTTGGATTATAAAGGCTGCGGAATGTCCGTTATGGAGATGAGCCACCGTTCCAAAGTATTTGATGACATTATCAAAGAAGCAGAACAGGACTTAAGAGATCTCATGAACATTCCTGACAACTATAAAGTTTTATTTTTACAGGGCGGAGCTTCACAGCAGTTCTCAGCAATTCCTATGAACCTTATGAAAAATGGTGTTGCAGATTACATCGTTACAGGTCAGTGGGCTAAGAAGGCATATCAGGAAGCAAGCCGTTACGGAAAAGCAGTAAAGATTGCATCTTCCGAAGATAAAACATTCTCTTACATTCCAGACTGCTCCGATCTTCCAATTGATGAAGACGCAGATTATGTTTACATTTGTGAGAACAACACAATTTACGGAACAAAATATAAAAAGTTACCTAACACAAAGGGTAAAACATTAGTTGCTGACGTATCCTCCTGTTTCTTGTCCGAACCACATGACGTAGAAAAATATGGCGTAATCTACGGTGGAGTACAGAAAAATGTAGGACCAGCTGGTGTTGTAATCGTAATCATCCGCGAAGACTTAATCCGCGATGACGTAATGGAAGGAACGCCTACCATGCTTAAATACAAGACACAGGCAGACAAAGATTCCCTCTACAACACACCACCATGCTACGGCATTTACATTTGTGGTAAAGTATTCAAATGGCTGAAAAAACAGGGTGGACTTCAGGCAATGAAAGAATACAACGAAAAGAAAGCAAAAATTCTTTATGATTTCTTAGACGAAAGCGAAATGTTCAAAGGAACTGTAGTAAAAAAAGACCGTTCCCTCATGAATGTACCTTTCGTAACAGGCGATAAAGAATTAGACGCTAAATTTGTAGCAGAAGCGGAAGCAAACGGTTTTGTAAACCTTAAAGGACACAGAACAGTTGGTGGTATGCGTGCATCTATTTATAATGCAATGCCAATCGAAGGTGTTGAAAAATTAGTAGAATTCATGAAGAAATTCGAAGCAGAGAATAAATAGAATTTGCTGTAGGCGTCTACCTTGCCTGCGGCAAATCACTATTCAGTATCCCTTTGCAGATGTATTCGGCTAATTTATCCACCAGATAAAGGCTCGTATATGGAAGCAGAATTTCACTTGAAACAGAAGCCTCATTTATAATTCCAGTAATAGAAATATCGCCTACAGGGCACAAAGGCCGTGCAACTCCTTTCCCTGGGGAAAGGGGCTGGCGGGACAGGGAAACAAGACCAATATGATTCTTGGTTCCAACAGCGGCATCAATGGCAAGGGTACAAGCATCGGGATGGACTAAAGAAATTTCAGGGAGCTGTTCGGTCAGATTGCCGGCATGGAGAGGTTTTTCTAAAGTTCCATACAAAGGATAAGGAAATTTCCGTTGTTTTAATTTTGAGCCAACAAGAGGGCCGAGGCAGTCACCAGTTATTTTGTCTGTGCCGATGCAAAGTAGAACAAGATCTTCGAATTTTTTATTTAAATAAGTAATATGGTTATTAAGTGCAATGGAAAAAGGTATAGTAGAAGCGTTGTCAGGGGCAAAATACTGATAGCGCTTTTCTTTTTTTATGTTGAAATTCATGTTAAAATCCTCTCTTTGTTCTCAGAGTCTTTCTTGCACTTGCTTTTGTGGCTGATTTTCCGCCAGCCGCACCCAGATTTCATCAACGTACGCATCGCGTACGTCTCAAAAAATTGGGCACAACTGACAAAAAATCTTCTCACAAAATCAAGAACAAAAAGATTCCAAGAGTACATTAGTATATAAGTGGTGTGTAATAAATCTACGCTGCATTTACAATATTTTCTAATAGTGTGGATTGAGTATAGCATAATAAAAAACGAAAGTAAAATCTTTAGGAGCAAGATTAAGAATTATTTAAGAATTGAGTATTAATTGTCTTTAGAGCGTGTTTGAAAAATCATTCCAGCAATCTGCACACCCCAATTTACGGTATATTTTGCCTTCATTCGGTTGCCGTAGCCCGCTACGCCGCCCTCATTCAGGCGAAATCTCCCGCAAATTGTGATGTACATCTTGCAGAAAGCATTTTTCAAACACGCTCTAGGCATGCTGTAGAAAAAATTCATGTAAAAATTAAGAAAATATATAGTAACAATAAATGTTGAGAAAAATAGTTGCAATATGGTAATATATTCAGACAGAAACTTATTTACAGAAGTCATTTACAGAAGAAAATTACAAAGCCACTATATGATTGGTGGTAAAATATGTGATTCACAATGAGATTTCCAGATGCAGGAGGGACAAAAGTGATATATTTTGATAATGCAGCAACAACATTGCAGAAGCCCGAAACAGTAGCAAAAGCAGTAGCGGAAGCTATCAGTAATCTTGGTAATGCCGGAAGAGGAGCCTATGATGCCGCTTTACATAGTATGCGAATGGCTTATGAAACCAGAGAGATGATTAATGAATTTTTTAACGGAGATGGACCGGAACAGGTTGCATTTATGTCGAATGCCACAGAGGCACTAAATACGGCAATTGATGGGATGTTACAGCCTGGTGATCATGTGATTACAACGGCGATGGAACATAATTCTGTGTTACGTCCCTTATATTTAAAAGAACAGCAAGGTGTAGCGCTCACTATTCTTCCAGTCGGAGAAGACGGAACAATTTCAAGTGAGGCATTTGAGGAGGCGATTCGGCCAGATACAGAGGCTATCGTGTGTACACATGCTTCTAATGTAACTGGAACGGCGCTGAATCTGTACCGAATTGGCGAGGCTTGCAAGCGTCATGGGCTGCATTTTATTGTAGATGCATCACAGTCCGCAGGAATTCTCCCAATTGATATTCAGGCAATGAATATAGATGCGCTGTGTTTTACGGGACACAAAGGATTATTTGGCCCGCAGGGAACGGGCGGCCTGTGCCTTAAAAAAGGAGTGATTATTCGTCCATTAAAATCAGGAGGAAGCGGAATCCATTCCTTTGATAAAGAACAGCCACATTCTATGCCGGAACTTTTAGAAGCTGGAACGATAAATGCACATGGAATAGCAGGATTAAAGGCAGGTTTAGAGTACATACAGCAGGAAGGTTTAGAAAGGTTATATACCAGAGAGGCTCTTTTAACAAAGACGTTTTATGAGGGAGTACGCCGTATTGACGGAGTAAAAGTTTATGGAAACTTTGATCAGGAAAAAAGAGCACCGCTTGTAGCCTTGAATATTCGTAACGAAGATGCCGGAAAAGTTAGTGAAATACTTTGGGAAGACTATGGAATTGCCACAAGAGCCGGGGCACATTGTGCCCCGCTCATGCACGAAACTCTTGGGACAACTGAACAGGGAGTGGTTCGTTTCAGCTTCTCAAGCTTTAATACTATGGAAGAAATCAAGACAGCGATAGAAGCAATCCGGGAGCTGGCAGCAGAGTAAAAAGAACCTTATTTAAGAATACATTAGAATATGTATGGAAAATTGTTCCAACAATCTTCATGTCAGCAGAAGAGCCTTATATTAAAAAAGACAAAATGACGATAAAAATTTCAAAAAGGAACAAAATAATTAACAAAATACATAAAAATGACAGGAATATAGATTGCAGTTTTGATATAATTATGCTATGCTAAATAAAGTGGAAACAAACCAAACACCACAGAAAAAAGGAGGAAATACAGTATGAAGAAAATTACAAGAATATTTGCATTAGCTCTGGCATTTGTGATGGCATTTGCACTTCAGGCACCAGTTAATGCGGCAGAGAAAGCAGCGGTGAATCAGGAAAAAGCACAGGCAACCGTACAGGCAGGCTCATTTACACACAGAGTCCAGTCATTATATTATAATTCTTCAACGAAAAAAGCATCTTTAACTATTGAAGTCAATTCTTCAGGGGTTTATAGATATCAGGTACAATTATTAAATTATAACAAAAAGAAAGTAGTTGCAACAGATGAATGTTCTCTGTATGCATTTTTCACTTTAAAGAAAAATCAGCTTTATTACTACAGAGTAAGAGCAACTTCTTATAACTATTCAACAGGTCAGTATGTTCCTGTTTCAAACTGGTCTTATGGGTATGGAATTAATACAGGAGTTTGTACAGTAAAATTATCAGGTAAGAAAGTAAGAATTAAAACTCCAAAGGTAAAAGGGGTTAAAAAATTTACTTTGTATATGTCAACGAATAGAACAAAAGGATACAAAAAGATAAAAACTGTGAAATCAGGAAAGACTATTACAGTATCTAGCTTTAAGAAGAAATCATTTAAGAAGTATAAAGACTACTATTATTATATCTCTTCTGCTAAGAAGCAGAGTAAGTTTGTTCATAGTTTTTATATAAGAACAGTGTATAGATAAGTTGTAGAGTTTGTTGCTCCGCCATACTGAAAAGATATTCAGTATGGCGGTATTTTGTCTTATGTTTCAGATTTTGTAAGAAGCAGATAGGTGAATTTGTTTTAGAAGAGTTTTTAAATATGTCTGTTTTTATATATTTATTATATGGATTGCAAATGTAGATAAGGTACAAAGAAAAGGAGTTTATAATGAAAAGTATAAGAAAACAAAACTGTATTTTAGCTATCGTAATGTTTGCTTTAATGTCAATATTAACATCTTTTCCTGTTCAGGCACAGACAATAAACCAAAAACAGGCCAAAGTAACCGTACAATATGCCAGCATACCTGCAAAAGTTGAGACATCCTCCAGTGGAGATATATTTATTACAGTAAAAAATATAAGCGATGATTACAGAGTAGATTATGATATGAGGGTGCTTAACAATAAAGGAAATGTTGTGGAAGTATCAGAGCAAAACGGTGGTATAACTTATTTTTCATATTTAAAGAAAAATCGTCTATATTATTATCAGATACGAGAGACACAGACTTCGGCTTATCCATGGGAAGAGGATTTTACAGGTGAATGGACGAAAAAAGTTCCATTTGTTATCGCTCAATATCAGCTCAGCCAAGTAGGCACTGGAAGAAAGGTACGCATTAAAATGCCGAAAATTTCAGGTGTTAAAAGTTATAAAGTATATATGTCCTATAAAAAGGATAGAGCCTGGAAAAAGCTAAAGACAGTAAAAGCCGGAAAGTCAATTGTGGTATCAAAATTCAAAGGCAAGGCACTTGCACGCAATAAAAAATATTACTATAAAATTGTGCCAAGTAAGGGAGTCAATGCAACAATTGGAGTAATTCGCTTTTCTAAGAAGAAATAATTATTTGTTTACGACTATTCGGGGCTATACAAAATATTTTTAAACAGTTATAATCGCTTTTAAATAGGCGCAATTACTATAACTTAAATATTTTAATGAAAAGGAAAGGACATAAGAAATGAACGAAAAAACAATGAACCTCATCAACAAAATACTTTACTACGTCATTGCGCCAATTCTTATATTAGAATTCATATTGACAGACTTACATATCATATCTTTCACTAAAATACTGTTTATCGCTTCTGTAGTAGTACTGCTTATATTGTGTGCCATTTCATTTTTCTATAAAAAGCAGCACCCGGATTATGAGTTCAAGGCAAACGAGATGTATACAAGAATTCTCTTTGCAATTATACTCCTTGAATGTTTCTACTCTGCCGGATTTTTCAAATGGTAGGTTTATTCAGTATCATATATTATCAGATGAAATAAAAAAGAACCATTGTATAGCAAATGATTAATAATCATTGCAAGGAAGATGTTTGATTGCATTTTCACTTGCTTTGATGAATACTTGCTATATAATGATTCTTTTTTATTTGAGACTTTGAGAAATTGTGAGACTATTCGAGGTTCTTTTTATCCTCTTACAACTGAATTATGCCAAAAATAATTTGACTTTTATGTAAAAATATGTTTATAATAATACAAGCAACTTGGAAATTTTATAAAAGAATCGGAGGTAGCGTAAGTGGTATATACAAAAAAGTTACAGTCTAAAGTCTTAGAACGTGTTTGAAAAAAGAATTAGAAAAACGCTACGAAGGATACAAAGAAAAAATTATACGATGATGAATAGAAATGTATTTAAAAAGAAAGAATGTGAGGAAGAAAGTATGACAGTTGCCAAGTAAGAAGAAAAGAAATGGAGGTTAAAAATGTTTACGAAAGTAATGAAAGAAGAACTTATAGCAGGTTTATTAAAAATTTTCGGAAACAATATTTCAATGATAATTCTATATGGTTCAGTTGCGCGAAATGAATATACAGACGAAAGTGATATAGATATAGCTATCATATTGAAAAATGAAATAGATAACAAAACAAAAGAACAATTTATAAATTGGTCTGCGGATATGGATATTAGATATGATAGAGTTTTTTCTATTATAGATATTAAAGAATCCAATATTCAAAAGTGGGGGGATAGTTTACCTTTTTATAGGAATGTAAAAAAGGAGGGGATTGTTCTTTGGAAAGCAGCTTAAGAGAATTAGCAATGTATCGAATGGAACGTGCTTTTGAAATGTTAATAGCTGCAGAAGATAATTTAAAAATAGGACAATATAAAACTTCTTTAAATCGTTCATATTATGCAATTTTTCATGTTATGAGAGCGGCCAATATTATAAAAGGTTTTGATTCCTCCAAACATTCAGGAGTAATAGCTTTTTTTAAGTGTAGTAGAGGATTATTTAAAAACGGAAAATCACAACCTTCTGGCGAATCCTCAAATCTCCCGGCATTAAATGGTGATTCTGAATTTAGCTAAAGACAAAACCCTGTAAAATAAATAGTCCCTATTTGTGGCCTTGGAGCAAAGGCCACAAATAGGGACTATTTATTTTACAGGGTTCGTCAGTTTAGACTAAACCTACTATTTTATTAATCAGCCTTTGGTCCTGCCTCAGCAATATTCTTAGGCATATTAGGATATTTCTTAGTAAAGTTATCCTGGAACATCTTAGCAAGCTTCTTAGCCTGTGCATCGTAAGCAGCTTTATCTTCCCATGTGTCACGAGGGTTCATGATTTCAGAAGGTACGTTAGGACATGTCTGAGGAATGTCTACGTTAAATACTTCATCATGTTTGTACTCTACATCATCAAATGTTCCGTTTAATGCTGCAGTTACCATTGCACGAGTGTATTTTAACTTCATACGGCTGCCTACTCCGTAAGGGCCACCTGTCCATCCTGTGTTAACAAGATATACTTTAGTGTTGTATTTTTCAATTCTTTCTCCGAGCATGTTAGCGTATACGGATGGATCCATTGGCATGAATGGTTCACCGAATAATGTGGAGAATGTTGGCTGTGGTTCTGTGATTCCACGTTCTGTACCAGCAAGTTTGGATGTGAATCCTGTTACGAAGTGGTACATAGCTGCGTTCTCATCTAATCTGGAGATTGGAGGAAGTACACCGAATGCATCAGCAGTTAAGAAGATAACTACTTTAGGGATTCCGCCAACACCAGGAATCTGTGCGTTGGAAATATAATCAACTGGGTATCCTACACGAGTATTCTCTGTAAGAGATCCATCATCAAAGTCAAATTCGCGAGTTTCGTCATCCATGATAACGTTCTCTACAAGGCTTCCGAACTTGATAGCGTTGTAGATTTCCGGTTCGTTCTCTGCGCTTAAGTTAATACATTTAGCGTAGCATCCGCCTTCGAAGTTGAAGATACCTCTGTCAGACCAGCCGTGTTCGTCATCACCGATTAATTTACGGTTAGGGTCTGCAGAAAGAGTAGTCTTACCTGTTCCAGATAAACCGAAGAATACAGCTGTCTCATGAGTTTCTGGATCCATGTTAGCGGAGCAGTGCATTGGAAGTACACCTTCTTTTGGCATTAAGAAGTTCATTACAGAGAATACAGACTTCTTAATCTCTCCTGAGTACTGGGAACCACAGATAACTACCTGTTTCTGTTCGTAGTCAACGATGATAGCTGCTTCAGAATGAGTTCCATCGATTTCTGGAATACATTTGAATCCAGGTGCAACGAAGATAGTGAAATCAGCTTCGCCATAGTTCTCTAATTCTTCTGCTGTAGGACGAATTAAGAGTTCATGAATGAAAAGGTTCTGGCTTGCTAATTCGTTAATGATACGGAACTTTCTTGTGCAGACAGGATCAGCACCAGCCATACCATCAAAGATGAAGATTTCTCTGTTCTGAAGGTAAGCGATTACTTTAGAACGAATTGCATTGAACTTCTCCTGAGTGATAGGAACGTTAACGCTTCCCCATGCAATGTCATCATGAACAGAAGGAGTATCAACGATAAATTTATCTTTAGGAGAACGTCCTGTATATTTACCTGTAGTTACAACGAGTGCACCAGTGTTAGAAAGCTTGCCCTCGCCTCTTCTTAAAGCTGCCTCTGTTAACTGTGCAGGTGTTAAATTGCGGTAAACTGCTTTAGGATTCACAATCCCAAGTTTTTCGATACCATATGTTTCCATAGTATTACCTCCTAAGTTGTATTTAAATTAAACTGTTGTACTTTTTATCGTACGTTGTCTATTGTACACTTTTTGTGTCGATTTTCCAATGAAAAAAGAATAAAAATCCCAAATAATGAAATTCCATTATTTTTTCAAACACGCTCTAGTATAACAATGCAGGATTGAAATGTCAATTATTCAAAACAAATAAAATGACCAATTATGAGTAAAAATATTAAAAATATTTAAAAAACGCGTGTATACAAGCAATATTTTTAAGGAACCTTGCTGAGAATTTCTGTTTCCTTTTCTATTTCCTGCCTTAAAATTGCAAAATTGCAAGAACCAACATTCAGAACTGCTTCATGAAAATCAGAAATTTTAAATGATTTTCCAAGAGAGGCAGCCATCTCCTTTTCTAATTTGTTTAATTCATAATATCCAATACTGTAAGAAAGATAAGTAGCCGGATTTTCAATAACGTATTGGTAAAGTTGTTTTGTAGCGGATTTATCAATTCCGTAAGTCTTTAAATAATCGGCCAGTGCATTTTCATCATAATTTTTATAATTCACATATAAATCGCTCAGAGAGGACAGGGAGAGTGAGAGCAGGTCATTATCCCGATATAGTTGGCGGAGCTGTGCCTGTGTTTTTTCATCGACATTTTTAAATTCTGTAAAATTATAGCTGTATAACTGGGCATAAGTCCCCCATCCTTCGTCATATCCGTCACAGTGAAGAAATGTACGGAGAGGGGAAGGATTCGTACTTAAAAAATAATTCGTCTGGTATAAATGTCCCGGATAGCCTTCATGGGCAAGTGTGGAAAACATTTCGTTGGACTCCACACGGTTGTTATTGATGTAAATAATATTTGCATCTTTACTGTCAATTGGAGGTACAAGATAAAATGCACAGGCGGAAGTGCCGGAAAGAGCGTTAGGAACATTTTTTAATTCATAAGAAATGTTCTTTATTTCCGGGAAATCCACAAGAGAATCGTCTTTTAACTGCTCCATGATTTCCTTTGGTTTTGAAAGTGTCGGAACCGCACTGAGATATTCTGTATACAGGTCTTTATTTTGTGTTGTCAGGGAAGAAATATCTTTTATCGTATCTTTTAACTGTGTTTCCAAAGCTGTGATACATTCTTCCGGGGACATGTCTGTTCCGACATCGGACTGGAGAAGAAAACGATAGTAGTCCTGGCCATTTTCATATTCGCAGAGTCTCTCTTTTGTGCTGTTATCAGATGTAGTATGTTTGCTGCCTGTAGAGACCTGTAAAGCAGTTTTTAAATGCTCATATGCGGGAAATACTTTATTTGTAATGAGTAATCGGTTATTTGCGGTGTAGCTTGCTTTCTGATCTTCACTTAAAGTATCAAGGGAATCCAGACGTTCCTCAAAACTTTCAACGAGAAGATTATTTTCTTCGCTTGCATTTAAAAATTGGTTAATCTGGTCGATAGTATCAGAGATTACAAAATCAGGGCTTACAATATCTGCGTTACGGCGCTCTTCCTCAAAATCAAGAACTTGCGTAAAAAGTTCTGGAATTTGATTTACAAGTGATAAATAATCTTTAATATCTTTTTCGTTGTCAAAACGATATTCGGAAAGAGTTACAGGAATATCCGAAGGTAATCCATCTGCACCGAAAGGAGAAGAATAAAGAATATATTTTTCACTCATAATAGTTTCATTTAGATAATCCTGAAAAATCTGCCAGGTAAGTTTCTGTTCTTTTGTCAGGCTGCTTGTTGGAAAAGTATAAAGTTCTTGAAGAAGTTGTTTTGAACGTTTGCAGTTTTTCTTTGCCGTATCCGAAGAAAGCTCTCCATAAGTGGGAGAGGGTTCCTTTTTAATACCGTAAGAAGACGGATCAGAGAGTTTAAAATGCAAAGTAATTGTGTTTTCGGTAGCGAATTCTTTAAAGCAGGAATCAAGAAACTGGTCAAATTTTTTCTGCTTTGAAGAATTATGTGCACTGGATTGTCCACAACCTGCTAAACTGACTCCGCAAATAAGGATAAGAAGTAGAAAAAACAAGTGGGTAAATAGTGGTTTAGACAATGGTCTGCGATGATTTTTTTTCATAGTCGCCCTCCTTTGATAGCATTTTTATATCGGAAGATAAAAAGTATTTGGTATTATACTATGAATTATACAGGAAAACTATTAGTTTTTCAGAAAAATAACCATAGACGAATATTCGGATTTATTCTATAATAATATGTACGCGCAAAATTACCCTGTAAATACAATTGCTGTATAAATCAGGGATAAAAGATTCTAAGGGTACATTAAGGAAAGTTGACGAACAGATAACAGACCTAATGACACAGGTTGCATAGGAGGTATAATAGATAAATGAGTAAGAAACCATATTACATTACAACTGCAATTGCTTACACATCCGGCAAACCTCATATTGGTAACACATATGAGATTGTTTTAGCAGATGCAATTGCAAGATTTAAGAGAAAAGAAGGCTATGATGTACGTTTCCAGACAGGAACAGATGAACATGGTCAGAAAATCGAGTTAAAGGCAGCAGAAGCTGGAATTTCTCCAAAGGAATTTGTTGATAACACAGCAGGAGAAATCAAGAGAATCTGGGATTTAATGAACACATCTTACGATAAGTTTATCCGTACAACAGATGAGGATCACGAAAAACAGGTTCAGAAGATCTTTAAGAAGCTTTACGATAAGGGTGACATTTACAAGGGACATTATGAAGGAATGTACTGTACACCATGTGAATCTTTCTTCACAGAATCTCAGTTAGTAGATGGCAAGTGTCCAGACTGTGGCCGTCCATGCCAGCCTGCAAAGGAAGAGGCTTATTTCTTCCGTATGAGCAAATACGCTGACCGTCTGATTCAGTATATTAATGATAACCCTGATTTTATTCAGCCAGAATCCCGTAAGAACGAGATGATGAACAACTTCCTTTTACCAGGACTTCAGGACTTATGTGTATCCCGTACTTCTTTCTCATGGGGTATTCCTGTAGACTTTGATCCAAAGCATGTTGTTTATGTATGGCTTGATGCATTAACAAACTATATCACAGGCCTTGGATATGACTGCGATGGTGAAAGTGGAGAATTATTTAAGAAATACTGGCCAGCAGACTTACATCTGATCGGTAAAGATATTATACGTTTCCATACAATTTACTGGCCAATCTTTTTAATGGCATTAGATCTTCCACTTCCAAAACAGGTATTTGGACATCCTTGGTTATTACAGGGTGACGGCAAGATGAGTAAATCCAAAGGTAATGTAATTTACGCAGATGACCTCGTAGATTTATTCGGTGTAGATGCTGTTCGTTACTTTGTACTTCACGAGATGCCATTTGAGAACGATGGTGTAATCACATGGGATCTCTTAGTAGAACGTATGAATTCTGACCTTGCCAATACACTTGGAAACCTTGTAAACCGTACAATTTCCATGTCTAATAAATACTTTGGCGGAGTTGTAGCTAACAGTGGAGTGACAGATGGATTTGATAAGAATCTTATGGACGTAGCATTAGATACAAAGCATAAAGTAATAAAATGTATGTCTAAGCTCAGAGTTGCAGATGCTATGACAGAAATCTTTAACTTATTTAAACGTTGTAACAAGTACATTGATGAGACAATGCCATGGGCTTTAGCAAAAGATCCTGCAAAACAGGACAGACTTGCTACAGTTCTTTACAATTTAGTAGAAAGCATTACAATCGGTGCTTCTTTACTTTCTCCATTTATGCCAGAAACGGCAGAAAGAATTTTTGCACAGCTTAATTCTTCCGAAAGAACTATGGACGAACTTGAAATGTTCGGTCTTTACGAATCTGGAAAGAAAGTAACAGACAAGCCAGAAATCCTTTTTGCAAGACTTGATGCAAAAGAAGTACAGGCAAAAGTAGACGAGATGAATGCTTCAAGACAGGCTCCAGCTGAAGAAGAGAAAAAAGATGACGAACCAGTAATCGACATCGAACCAAAAGAAGAAATCACATTTGATGATTTCGAAAAAATGCAGTTCCAGGTTGGTGAAATCATTGCCTGCGAAGAAGTAAAGAAGTCTAAAAAGCTTCTCTGCTCCCAGGTTAAGATTGGCAGCCAGGTAAAACAGATTGTTTCCGGTATTAAGAAACATTATAGCGCAGAAGAAATGGTTGGTAAGAAGGTTATGGTTCTTGTAAACTTAAAACCTGCGAAATTAGCCGGTGTACTTTCTGAAGGTATGCTCTTATGCGCAGAGGACGAAAATGGGGAATTATCCCTGATGGTACCAGAGAAGAAGATGCCAGCAGGCGCAGAGATTTGTTAATTAAATTCTGAGTTGCCGCAGGCAGGGGAGACGCTCCCGAAGAGAGGCAATACCCTATATTTGTGACTTTCGTCGCTGCAGGTTGAATGTTCGCTTAAACGCTCGCATCCAACCCTTGGTCTAAGGTCACAGCTATAGGGTATCTTCTCTCTTCGGGAGCGTCTATTTTCCCTGTGGCAAACCAGGGATTAAAGAGGTATACTATGATTTTTGATACACATTCTCATTATAATGATAAACAGTTTGATGCAGATAGAGCGGTCGTTCTCGAATCGCTAAAAGATGCTGGCGTGACACAGGTTGTCAATGTCAGTGCAAGCTGGAAAGACCTGATGGATACCTTAGAACTTATTTCGAAAGTACCTTTTATGTACGGTGCAGTCGGAATTCATCCAGACCATGTTGGTGAACTTAATGAGGAACGGATGGAGCAGCTTCGGGAATATTGTCACAGGGATAAAATCGTGGCAGTCGGAGAGATTGGTCTTGATTATCACTGGAATGTAGAGCCAAAAGAAGTACAGCAGGAGTGGCTTATCAGACAGCTTCATCTTGCAACAGAGGAAAAACTTCCTGTAATTATACATAGCAGAGACGCATCGCAGGATACATTTGACATTATGAAAAAGGAACACGCCGGAACGACAGGCGGTGTAATTCATTGCTTTTCCGGTTCTGCTGAAATGGCAAAAGAATATGTAAAAATGGGTTATTACATTGGTGTAGGAGGTGTCGTTACCTTTAAAAATTCCCGTGTGCTGAAGGAAGTTGTAAAGGCAATTCCATTAGAGTGTATTGTAGTAGAAACCGACTGCCCTTACCTTGCACCAGCACCACACAGAGGAAAGCGAAATAGCTCTGCATATCTGCCGCTGGTGATTGAAGAAATCGCAAGACTTAAGGAAATTACAGCGGAAGAAGTAGAAAATGTAACCTATGAAAATGCTCAGAGATTGTATGGGTTAATTCATTAGGAGAACAGAAGGACAGACGAACTCTGGAAGAGAAAGAATCCATATCTGTGACTTTCGTCGCGGCGTGTTGAATGCTCGCTTAGCACTCGCACCCAACACTTGCTCCCAGGCCACAGATATGGATTCTTTCTCTTTTACATATTGTCCCTTTCTTGATTTCGTCTCTTGAATGAGATATCTATTTCATGTATTATTATCTTATTATAGAGAAACTAAGTAAAAATTTAAGGGGAAGACTTCAACATTGATTCCCCAAATATAAAATTGCTTTCAAAATCTTATGACAGCCCAAGGAGGTCTTATGGCGAATTTAGGAAACCCGCAGGAAACGATTGCAGTTTTACAGCGGTATGGATTTAATTTTCAGAAAAAATATGGACAGAACTTTTTGATTGATACGCATGTACTCGATAAAATTATTGGTGCAGCAGAGATTGGAAAGGATGATTTTGTTTTAGAAATCGGACCGGGAATTGGAACGATGACGCAGTATCTTGCGGAGGCGGCAAGGGAAGTTGTTGCGGTAGAGATTGATACAAAGCTGATTCCAATTCTGGAGGATACTTTAAAGGAATATGATAATGTTACAGTATTGAACGAAGATATTTTAAAGGTAGATATTCGCAAGATTGCAGAAGAAAAGAATGGTGGAAAACCAATTAAAGTCGTTGCGAACCTGCCTTACTATATTACAACACCAATTATTATGGGGTTATTTGAGAGTGAAGTACCACTGGACTCTATTACAGTTATGGTGCAGAAAGAAGTCGCTGACCGTATGCAGGTAGGCCCGGGAACAAAGGATTATGGTGCTCTTTCTTTAGCAGTACAGTATTATGCAGAACCATATATCGTGGCAAATGTACCGCCAAACTGCTTTATTCCAAGACCTGCGGTTGGTTCTGCAGTTATCCGTTTAACTCGTTATCAGGAAAAACCAGTTAAGGTAAATGATTCCGCATTTATGTTTAAGATTATTCGTGCTTCTTTTAATCAGAGAAGAAAAACGCTGCAGAACGGACTTTATAATTCAAGCGAACTTCGTATTCCAAAGGAAAAGACAGTAGCGGCGCTTGAAGAGATGGGGCTTACTCCGACAATTCGTGGAGAAAAGCTTTCTTTAGAGGAGTTTGCAAAGTTATCGGATATTCTTGGAAGATAAGAGCGTGTTTGAAAAATCATTCCTGCAATCTGCACGTCCCAATTTGCGGTATATTTTTACAGGATATTTGGTGGCATAAAAGTCATTCTGCAGAATACATTAGTGAAAAAAGGAGTATCATCATGGCAGATTATCAAAGGATACTTTCTTATTTGTATCGTTATGAAAAGGCAGAGAAAAAGGAATGCTTCGGGTTTGTTAAGGCAGAACAAAAGTCAGGCAGCCTTAAACTGACGATTCAGATAGACGATGAGCGTTTATTGCAGGGAATGGAGCTTAAATTATGTTTTTATGAGCGGCAGGGAGAGAGCTGGCAAGTCTGGCAGTTAGACACACTCATTACGCAAGAACATAAGGAAGAAATACATTTGACCTACCCTGCAGCTATGCTTCCGGCTGGTTTTCGGATAAAGGGACAGTCGGGAGTATTACTTTATTATCAGGATGCTTTTTATTACGGAAGTGTGTGGATTGGAGAGGAAATTCCGGCAGAAACTTTGGAGCCTCTTCGGTGGCATAAGATTGTGAATTCTGCAAAAGATAAATCTCAAATGCAGGAAAATAAATCTGGAAAAGATATTGCTGGTAAAATATCAGAAAAACAGACAGAGACAGAAAAGATTATTCCAGATAAGATGTCAGAAAAACAAAAAGTATCAACAAGAAATATTACTGATGAGATGTTACAGGAGCAACAAGAATCAGAGGAAAATATTTTAGAAGAAAAAGGTCAGATAAACACAGAGAGTTTTGAGGAAAAGGATTTTCAAAAGAGAGCTGAGAATAAGATAGAGAACATAAAATCAGAGGAAAACTTGCCTGATTCAGAAAATGATATAGCACATAGCAATAATACAAATATAGAAGAAAGTGTTAAAATAAAAGAATTTTCAGAAGATGGTATTGAATCAAAAAATAAATCTGAACTAGAACTAAAATCAGAGTTAAAGACAGATTCTGAAATAGAATCAAAATCAGAGTTGAAGACAGATTCTGAAATAGAATCAAAATCAGAGTTAAAGACTGATGCTGAAATGGAATCAAAATCAGAGTTGAAGATTGACTCCGAAATAGAACCCCAAATAAAAATAGAAGCAGAAACTGAGCCAGAAGCCACTTCTGTTGTTGATAATTTTGAAAAAATGTGGATAAATGCAATGAAAAAGAACCCTTCTGTGGACAATATTTTTAATACCGCTTTTTATGAAGGATGCAGGATTTCAACCACGGATTTGGCACAGTTTGGGGAAGAAGCCAGCGTACTTAAAAGCAATCAGTTCCTTTTGAAAGGATATGGGAGATATCATCATATTCTGGCAGGAAAAGTAAGGTACGCAGGAGAAGAACGCTACTGTATCGGTGTGCCGGGAATTTATGAGAATCGGGAAAAATATATGGCAGAAATTTATCAGTTTCCAGTATTTTTATCACTTACAGAGAATCGTATGAAAACTGGAAGTTTTGGATACTGGTTGTATCTGCTGAGAGACGGAATATAAATCGACAGTTTGGCAGATTATTGCAAACGTATTTTTTGATGTGATTATGGTGATTTTATTGGGGGAAGGGAAGCTCCCATCTGTAGGCAGGAGGGTATCACAAAATATTGAAATAAGTACGTCGCTATTTTACGGGACTATGAGTTTCATAAATGGGAGAATATTTTATGAGAAAATATACAGAAGACGAAAAATTTATGAAAGAGGCAATTAAGCAGGCAAAAAAAGCAGAGGCGATTGGTGATGTGCCAATTGGCTGTGTTATTGTTCATGATGGAAAAATAATTGCCAGAGGATATAATAAGCGGAATAAGGATAAGACTGTGCTTGCACATGCAGAACTTCTTGCGATGAAAAAAGCATGTAAAAAGCTTGGAGACTGGCGATTGGAAGACTGTACGATGTACATCACTTTGGAGCCTTGCCAGATGTGTGCCGGAGCAATTGTGCAGGCGAGAGTGACGAGAGTCGTTATTGGCAGCATGAATGCGAAAGCTGGTTGTGGCGGCTCAATACTTAATCTTCTTGAAATGCAGGAATTTAATCACCAGGCAGAGGTAGAAAGAGGCGTTCTTCAAGAAGAATGCTCGGAAATGCTCTCAGCATTTTTTAGAAAATTAAGAGAAATTCAAAAAGAAAAAAAGAAAAAGCGAAAGCTGATACAGGAAAAAAATCAGACTGATAATTAGAATTAAAATGTAGCACAAAGCTGGTTGCGAGACTGGCTTTGTGCTTCTTTTATAAAATTGTAAGTTTGAAACGAATAATCAGTAAAGTACTCGGCGATTAAGTGAACGAGGATTCCTGCCTGATTTCCTAAAGAGATAATAACTAGTAACATGTAAAAGTATGCTATGCATTGTATAACACAAATCTCTCAGCAAGAATGCGGAGGCATTCTTGAATAAAAAAGCGTCATAACAATAAAGATATATAACAATCTTCATTATTATGACGCTTTCTATTATGTGAATATAAAAATCGAATTATTAAAACCGTGCGGTCAGCTTTGTATGCTTACCAACAGACGTTACCTCTACAGTTAGCTCGAACCAGGCACCCTCACGGCACACAGGAGAGTCTCCTTAGTGCTGCTCCGTTCCCGACCTGACACGGTTCAGAGGTTCCTGTTGCGCGAGACCCAATTGTCAACACCACTTATAAAGGGCAGCTCCATCAATAAGACATCCGAGGCTGACCATCACTCCTGCTATAGCGGATTTCAGGTACAGGACGCCGCTAACTTCCCAGCTGCACGGTAAATATCAGTATACAGGATTTTTCCAGTTAAGTCAATGGTTTTTTGCTATTTAATTCATTGGAGAAACAACAGACGAAGCCATTTCCCCCAATAAGGCATATTTGTGATTTTAGTCGCGGCGTGCTGAATGTTCGCTTACCTGCTCGCATTCAACACTTGCTCCGAGACCACAAATATACCTTATTGGGGGCAATGGCTTCTGTGCTGTGGCTGGAGAATGTGAATTAAACAGGGGAGGGGATTTGGGGACAGAAGCTGATGTCTTCTGCTTACTCGAGAATGACTGGGAATAGGGGGATTGGTTCTCTCGGGCATCTGTCTAATGAATTAAATAATAAAAAAGGGGAAAAATATTTGGGAATGAGGATGGATGTAGTTTACTAATTAAGTAATTATAAGTAAAAATAATTATTTAAAGGAAAATATTGACACAGAACAAAGGCTGTGTTATGCTGTTGCTATGTTCATAAATTTATTTAATAATTAGTAGAGGTTTATTGGGATTGTGTCTTAAGTAGAAAGGCGGGAAACATTGCAGGGAGATGTTATAGATTCATGGGAAGAGAGACTTCGGCTTACTTTAGACCATTTTCGTAATGAGAATATGGCGGATTTTCGTAAGAATTCCGAAGCATACAGGCGTTTGGTGAGAGAAGAAGAGGAAGCCTATGCGAAGCTGGACACGCTGAATCTGACAGAGGAGCAGAGGGAGGTTATTGAAGAGGCTTTTGAGGCTCAGAGTGCAGCGGAGGCAGAGTATGCGACAGAGAGTTATTTTTGTGGAATAGCAGATTGTATCCGTTTTTTGAAATATATTGAGGGGACAAGAAGCAAGTAATGTGGTATTTGGACATTTTATCCTCTTACAGCAAGAAGACTCCGACCTCTAAGGTGGGAGATGAATTGCCAGGCTATTAGAATTTAAATTATATTTGGAGGAAGATTGCGTATATAATATTTTTCTAAGATGAACAGAGATGGGGACAATAATAGAAACTGGATTAAGAGATTAAGCGGGAATCCCTGGCAATTCAACTACCGGGGACTTTACATAAGGATAAAGAGTCGAAAAAGATTGAATATATGAGATTTTCCTTGAAAAGAGGTATAGGGTTTGATATAATGTTTTATTGACTATGGGCTGAGGAAAAATTTTAAGTCCCATGATAAATGAAGATAGATACACTGTTTGAATGCCGGTAAGTACGGCACAGGGAAAGTAGGAGGAAGAAGAATGCATTGGTCTGAGAAGATTGCAAAGGATATTATTAAGAGATCTCCGGACAAGGAAGAGTACGTTTGTGCAGCGGGTATTAGCCCATCCGGATCCATTCACATCGGTAATTTTAGAGATATAGCAACAAGTTATTTTGTATATAAGGCTTTAATTAAACAGGGCAAGAAGGCTCGTCTGTTATTTTCATGGGATGAGTTTGACCGTTTCAGAAAAGTACCTGTTAATGTTAAAGAAGTAGCACCAGAATTAGAGAACGAGATTGGTAAGCCATATGTAGACGTTAAGGATCCATATGGATGCTGTTCTTCTTATGCAGAACATTTTGAGAAAGAATTCGAAGCATCTCTTTCACGTTTTGGAGTAAAGGTTGACTTCCGCAGACAGAGCGAGAACTACCGCAGCGGTAAGTATGCGAAGTATGTTATTCAGGCTGTACAGAAGAGACGTGAGATTTTTGATATTCTTGATAAGTTCCGTCAGCAGGTTGCAACACCAGAAGAAAGAGAAGCATATTATCCAGTAAGTATTTACTGCCCGGTATGTGGTAAGGATGAGACTACTATCACATCTTCTTCTGAAGATGGAGTAACTTGTGAGTACACATGTAAGTGCGGACATAAGGGAACATGGGATTTCAGCAAGGACTTTAACTGTAAGCTTGCATGGAAGATTGACTGGCCTATGCGTTGGATGATTGAAGGCGTTGACTTTGAGCCGGGCGGAAAGGATCATGCCAGCCCAGGAGGAAGTTACGATACAAGTAAGATTATTGCTAAGAAGATTTTCGGAGCACAGGCTCCTATGTTCAAGGGATACGAGTTTGTAGGTATTAAGGGAACAACAGGTAAGATGTCTGGTTCTACAGGTCTTAACCTTACACCAGATACATTACTTAAGATTTATCAGCCAGAAATGATTTTATGGCTTTATTCTAAGTCAGAACCAAACAAGGCATTTGATTTCTGTTTTGATGATGAGATTTTACGTCAGTATTTTGAGTTTGATAAGATGCTCAAGGTATATCAGGCAGGTAAGGGTAAGAACTACGATTACATCGAAGGTATCATGCATAACTGTATGATTGAAGGGCGTGAGCTTTATCCGGTACCAATGCAGCAGATTGTAAACTTTGGTTCTGTTGTAGACTTTAATGCAGATATGCTTGAGACAGTATTCGAGAAGATTGGTACTCCATATAAGAAAGAGGAGTTTGCAGAGCGTCTTGAACTTGCAAAATACTGGTTAGAGAAGTGTTCCCCTGAGAACATGAATACTCTTCTTGGATATAGAAACTGGGATTTCTATAACACTTTGAATGAGGTAGAGAAGAAGGAGATTCAGTTACTTCATGACTTTATTGCTAAGGGAGAGTATGATTTAGATGCTCTTAACAGCTTTATTTACACGATTCCAAGAGAAGCAGACCCAGACTTCCAGGAAGAGAATAAGAAGACTGCACAGGCACAGTTCTTCAAGAATGCATATAACCTTATGATTGGTAAGGCAGCAGGCCCAAGACTTTACTTATTCCTGTTTGCTGTAGAGCCACAGAGATATCTTGGACTTCTTGATTTCTCCACTCCACAGACAGAGGAAGAGAAGACTCTTGCAGCAGAAGCAAAGGCTGAGGCAGAGAGAAAAGCTGCTGAAGAAGAAGCAAGAAGAAAGGCTGCCGAGGAAGAGGAAGCTCGTAAGAATGCAATCGCACCAATCAAAGAAGAGATTACAATTGATGAGTTTGATAAAGTAGACATGCGTGTTTGTAAAGTTATCAACTGTGAGATTGTAAAGAATGCTAAGAAACTCTTAAAACTCACATTGTTTGATGGATTAGATGAGAGAGTTATTGTATCCTCTATCCGTGATGACTACACACCAGAAGAACTTATCGGAAGAAAGATTATCGTAATCGCTAACTTAAAACCAGCGAAGTTTGCTGGAGTGAAGAGTAATGGTATGCTTATTGCAGCCAGCGGAGATGATTTTGGATGTAAGATTATCTTTGTTGATGACTGCGTACCAGAAGGAACAGCAATTCACTAAAATATTTTTCAAACACGCTCTAAAGTGCTTTTACGATATTTTACAAAGAATACAGACAGATAAAATATATAATGCACGTCATATTTTGCCAGGCTGGTATAATGTGGCGTGCATATTTTTATAATAATTTTGCAGGAAGCGGGTAAGGGGATGTTATAGATGAATAAAAAAGAAAAGGAACTTATCGGAGCATTGATCGGACTTGCGAAAGCATGTAATGTTCACTTAAAAACAGAGAATACAGATAGTATTATTATAAAGAGTCTTGCGTCAATATTTCCTTTAGAGGAGAATGGCGAAGAATTATTACAACGTGTCCGTGAAGAAAAGCTTGCGGTAGCCCCAGATTGTGCCACCTGTTTTGCGCCTTGCGGCAATACAGACGAGTATAACCTGGATGAGCTGCAAGCGTCTGGTATAAGTGAGACTGTACGGGATTTAAAGTTTCAGCTTTTGAATGTAAGTCATGAAATCGCTTCTGGAATGGTATCTTATACAATAAACAGCACAGAAGAAAACATAAGCTTATTGTATAAGGCATTATGTGTGGTCAGTTATGATGTAGACGAAGAGAGGGTGCAGACTGTCCTTAAAGAACTGCAGAGGATTACAATATAATAAAAGGAGAAAAACAAACAGATGAATACTATCTGTTTGTTTCTCTCATCCTACAGATCAGCTTTTATTTTTTGCATTAAAACAGTAGAAAGTCACGGTGTCCCCAGATTCTAATGTTGCAGTATACCCTGCTACAGAGTCTTCGAATAAATCTTCTTCATCGATTTTGTCGTAGGAAATGACAGCAGGAATGGTAATAACACCTTCCTGTCCTGCAAGGTTGAACTGGATTTCATCATCATCTGCATAATAATTAAAGAAGCAGGAGTCAAAAGAAATCCAGATTTTGTTGATTCGTATATTTCCCATAATGCCGCGATAGTTGCGGAGTAAGGTATGGAATTCAGATGTTTTTGTCATAAAATAATCCTCCAGTCCAGAGCGTGTTTGAGAAATCAAAAAGGATATGCACGCTCCAGTATTTAATAGTAAATTACATGGATATAGTTTATCATGTTTCGACAATAATTGCTATTTTTTCTGTATAATGATAAGATTAAGACAGAGTATAAAATATATTCTAATAGTTATATCAGATGTGAGATGACTCCTACATCTGTAGGTGGCGAGCAACAAATCAGTATCAGTGGGCATTCTTGAAAAATGTATTTTGGGGCTTGTCATGGACTATAGAAAGAAAATTAAGGGATAAATAAAATTTGGGAGCAATTAACAAAAATTTCTTATAAAATCAAACATAAAAAGATTTTGGGAGTACATAACATTTTTTAGAAATTAAGCAGGAATCTCGATAATTCAGGTACCGAGTTTTTCATGGAGGGAAATATTGAAGGAGAGAAGAGGGTTAAGTAGAGAATTGAAAAGGGCAGGAAGTATTCTATTTTTGCTTTGTTTTATTTTGGCGGGAAGCCTTTTTTTCACAAAAGATGTAAATGCAGCGACATTTTCAGATACGCAAAAAGAATATATTAATGTGCTGTCAAAGTTTATGATAGAGGGAACGGTTTCGGGAAATCTTGATGTTTACCGAACGGTGAGCCAGGGAAAATCTGGTAAGAAGTGTATGGAAGCGGCAGCTATTTCAAACAGGGCAGCTCTTATGGCTGAGGGAATAGATTTTCTTGATTCTAACTGGTCACAGTATTATGCAGTAGAAACGAGAGATGGAGCGACAACATTTAACAGTACGAAGCTCATAAGCCGCAGTAAGTTTCGCAGAAGGTATAAGAAGATTATACGAGGGCTGGATGAGGCATTGTCAACCGTAGATTCTTCTATGAGCCAGGCAGATAAAGCGATGGCAGTGTATATTTATTTTGCGGAGAACACGACGTATAAAGAGTCAAAAGATGCACACACAGGATATGATGTGTTGGTAAGTCATGTGGGTGTGTGTGACGGTTTGGCTAATGCTTATGCTCTTGCGATGAATACGCTTGGAATCCCATGCGCGGTTATCAGTAATTATTCAAAAAACCATTCCTGGAATATAGTAAAGCTTAATGGAATCTGGTATTTTGTTGATTTGACCAATGGTGTGGGAGTCGGCAAGCATGAGGGAATGGTAGTGACTTATGATAGTTTCCTTGTGGGAAAGAATACTTTTCTAAAGACCCATCCTGGATACAAGAAGCAGGATCTATACGGACAGGGCAATTCAAATAATCTGAAGATGCGGAAGATTAAACTGGCATCTTCTGATTATATAAAGAATTCAAAAGAGATGAAGCAGGCGCTTGAGAATAAAACATGTACATTCTATCATAAGGGATACTGGTACTGGATTTCTCAGGATAATTATCTGAAAAAGTCGAATTTGAGAGGAAATAAAGCGGTTGTATTTTATGCGCCAAGGTCGGGTAATTATATAGGGTGGATTCGGCAGTATAACAATCGGATTATTCTGTCATTGAATTCTGGCATCTATCGAATGAGCTTTTTAAATAAATATCCTATTTTACTGAAAAAGGTAGATAATCGGGATAGAAATGCGGAGACAAAGGGAGCATTATGGAGTCTTATTTATATTGGAAGATTCATTGTGAATAAGAATGGCTGGCTTTCCTATTATACGACAGACTTTCATGGTGTCAGGAGAGGAAATGTAAAGATTTTTCTCGGAAGGGCACAGCAATCTGGTCAGCTTACAAAGAGTGGCCGCAAGATCATACAGCTGCAGGCAGGACAAATAAAGCAGCTTGCAACGATTCATATGCATGACAGAGGGCTTAGGACAGCAGGCTGGACAAGTGCAAATCCATCAATTGTAAGTATTGATAATAATGGATATATGAAAGCAAAGCGGAGCGGAAAGACATATATTTCTACCAGAATTAATGGAAGAAAAAGAGCTTTTCGTGTAAAAGTTTCTGGCTACACGATTACTTATAAGAACGTAGGAATTAACTCTTCCAAGAATAGAGAGATGTTATCTGGAAAGAGAGCAGTTACATTGCGAAGTCCGCGAAAAAAAGGTTATACTTTTGTTGGCTGGTACGATAGCTCAGGAAAAAATGTAACAGTAATTCCAAAGGGAAATACAAAGAATCTTATTTTGCATGCAAAATGGGATAAGACAAGTTCAAAAGACAGCGTAAAAGCGAGATAACAGAAAAATAAAAGTAAACGGTATGGATTACATAAAAATACATATAAATAATAGATGCAGTGTAAAGAAAAGTGATATAGGAGAATGAGATCATGGAAGAGAACAAAGAAAAAACAGTAAAGAAAAGACAGGAATGTGATCCGGCCTACCAGTGGCATATTCAGGATTTATATACTTCTGACGAAGCGTGGGAGAAAGATTATGAAAGTCTTACGAGTGAGATTCAAAGCCTTGCAGCATATGAGGGACGTTTAAAAGAAGGTTCCGAAGTATTTGTGGAGTATATGCGTAAAAAAGAAGCGCTTATGAAAAAGTTTGAGGCGATTTATGTTTATGCAAATCAGCGTTATCACGAGGATACTGGAAACAGTTTTTACCAGGGACTTGCAGGTAAGGCGCAGACATTATCCATCCAGCTAGACAGTGCTGTAGTATTTGAGGAACCAGAACTTCTTGCAATTGGGAAAAAGACGATAGATAGCTGGTTTACACAGAACATGGATATGCAATTATACAAAAGATATTTTTACGAATTGTTCCGCCAGCAGAAGCATGTTCTTTCTAAAGAAGAGGAAGCGATTCTTGCTGATGTGTCCGATATGTCTGCCGATGTATCCAATATTTTTTCTATGTTTAATAATGCAGATATCCGTTTTCCATCTATTGAGGGAAAAGAAGGAGAAAAAATTCCAGTAAGTCATGGAAGATATACGCTTCTTTTAGAAAGCAGAGATGTGAATATTCGTAAAAGTGCCTTTGAGTCAGTTTACTCACAGTATGGACAATATAGAAATACTTTAGCGGCGCTCTATGCAGCGAATTTGAAGAATACTGCATTTTTCGCAAAGAAAAGACATTATAATTCTTCTTTAGAAATGGCATTAGAAGGCGGGGAGATACCAACTTCTGTATACACGAACCTGATTGATACAGTACATGAGCATATGGATTTAATGCATCGCTATGTTTCTCTTAGAAAGAAAGCGTTAAAGGCAGAAGAACTGCATATGTATGACCTCTATGCACCAATGGTCGATGAATTTGAGATGAAAGTACCATTTTCTAAGGCAAAAGAAATCGTAAAGAAAGGGCTTGCACCATTAGGCAAGGAATACGGTAAAGTTCTTTCTGATGGAATGGAAAGTGGCTGGATTGATGTATATGAGAATGAGGGAAAGAGAAGCGGAGCCTATTCCTGGGGAGCTTACGGATGCCATCCATTTGTATTGATGAACTATCAGGATAATCTGAATAATGTGTTTACGCTTGCTCATGAAATGGGACATTCCATGCATTCTTATTATTCAGATAAGAATCAGCCATACATTTACGCGGGATACCGTATCTTTGTTGCGGAAGTAGCATCTACATGTAACGAGGCTCTTTTGATGGAATATCTTTTAAAGAATACAGAAGAGAAAAAAGAGAAAATGTATCTGATCAATTATTTCTTAGAGCAGTTTAAGGGAACATTATACCGTCAGACCATGTTTGCAGAATTTGAGAAAATTACACATGAGATGGCATGGAATAAAGAGCCGCTTACTGCGGAAGTATTATGTGACATTTACTATAAACTGAATCAGAAATATTTTGGAGAAGACATTGTTATTGATAAAGAAATTGCCTTAGAATGGGCAAGAATCCCACATTTCTATACACCATTTTATGTATATCAATATGCAACTGGTTATTCAGCAGCGATTGCAATCAGCAGAAAGATTTTAAGTGGAGATGAAAGGGCAAAAGAGGGCTACTTTAAGTTCTTAAGTGGTGGAAGTTCCATGAATCCAATTGATTTACTTCGTCTTTGTAATGTAGATATGGCTGCAAAGGAACCGATAGAATCTGCATTAAAGTTATTTGGCGAGCTTCTTGACGAGATGGAAGAGATGCTGTAATTGTGGTATAGTAAGAAAATAAATATAAAAAATGCCATATAAATTATGTCTTGGAATGCAGGCTTTTTATCAAGGAATTTTTTGGGGATAATGAGGCAGTATATTTAGAGGTAAGCATTTAATATATTAAAAAATAACAGAGTATTGGGAGATAAATTATGTATGAATTTACGTTGCTAAAAAGCATGTTTTTTGAACTGGATAAATATAAAATAGAAGGGGTTACTCAGACGAAGGAGAAACAGAGAACTTTTCGCCGTCTGGAAGTTTCCTATGACAGTGTACCGGAAATAACGTCTATTACAGCAGAAGAGAGAATTCTTCCATATGTGGACAGATATTATCTTTTTATTAATGACGAACGTGTGGACACAGATATTCATGACCCGAAGGTAAAACAGGTTATCTATGAATTTTATAAACAGCATCATCCAGAATATTTAAAGGAGAATCTTCCTGATGATATGACAGATGTAGATATTTTAGACTGTTTTGAAGTATTTAAGATGCCAGATTACCGACCAAAGCATGCATTTCCAGGTCTGGTAACACTTGAAGACATCCGTAATGGCAATATTCACGATGAAGATAAACCCAAGTTTGCATTTCCGGGCTTAGAGTTGTATTCTAATAGGGATGCGTCTGAAGATGAGGAAGAAAAACCGATGGTAGCTTCTTACAAAGGTTATACTGCATTTGACGGTGACCGGGAACAGGCGAAAGATAAAATAGAACAGTTGAAGAGTCAGTTTGCTTCTCAGATAGAAGCATTAAACGTAGACGAAATTTTGAAAAACCGTTCTGAGAATCAGGAGGAATAGATAATGTACAGAGAAGTATCCAAATTAATTTTATATCGGGATTTAGGAGAAGACAGTATTCTTTTAAATATGGCAGATATTTTTAAGAGATTCGATAGCTGCCATTACAGAGCTGACGAATTAATCACAGACATTTACAGAGAAATGAAAGTGCTTTTAGATCTTGCGACTACATATGGATTTGACAAGAACTTATGGCACAATTACCTGACATTTGTCTTAGTAACCAATGAAAATTCTTTCAGCATGACAAGCGAGAAAGTCGGAGCAAATAATGGAACAGTCAATCACTTTGCAAAGAATGATTTCCAGGTATTTATGAATCTTTTCCATTATGACTTCAGACCGATCGAGGAGACATTAGGTATTGATTGTTTCAGCACAATTTTAGATTATAAGGCAATCGGCAAGACAGAGCGAATGTATAATAAAAATGTAAGTGAAAAAGTACGTGCCCTTTCTGATGAACTGGCAGCGGCAGAAGATGTAGATACATTCTTCAATGCAGTTGTGAAGTTCTATAAAGATTACGGTGTAGGAATGTTTGGACTTAACAAAGCGTTCCGTATCGTAGAGAATAATGGAAAGCCGGACTTTGTTCCGATCAATAATCTGGACAAGGTTGTGCTTGATGATCTTACAGGATATGAGATTCAGAAAAAGAAACTTGTAGATAACACAGAAGCATTTGTACAGGGTAAAGTAGCGAACAACTGTCTTCTTTATGGTGATGCCGGTACAGGTAAGTCCACAAGCATCAAGGCAATTCTTAACCAGTATTATGGTGACGGACTTCGTATGATTGAGATTTATAAACATCAGTTTAAATATCTTTCTGCGATTATCAGCCATATCAAGAACAGAAACTACCGTTTTATCATTTACATGGATGACTTATCTTTCGAAGAATTTGAGATTGAATACAAATACCTGAAAGCAGTTATTGAAGGTGGAATGGAGACAAAACCAGATAACGTACTTATCTACGCAACATCTAACCGCCGTCATCTCATCCGTGAGACATGGTCAGACCGTTCCGACAAGGACGAAGAACTGCATCGTTCTGATACGGTACAGGAGAAGTTATCACTGGCAGCACGTTTTGGTGTAAGTATCAACTACTCCAAACCAACACAGCAGGAATACTTCCAGATTGTAACAAATCTTGCAAAGAAGTATCCGGAAATCAAGTTAAGCGACAAAGAACTTTGTGCAGAAGCCAACAAATGGGAACTTTCTCATGGTGGAATCTCCGGCCGTACCGCACAGCAGTTTATTAATTATATAGCTGGTAAATCTGAGAAATAATATATTAAGAATAGAATCCTTCTTTTTTGCAAAAGATAATCTTTGAAAGCAGAGGTGTTTTTTGTGAAAAAGAAGGAAAAATTATTTTTAGGGGGAGAAATTAATCTTTCAGAGCTTGATGTGGATGTTCAGAAAAAATATGAGGTTGCAAAAGAGCTTGGAATCTATGACAAAGTTTTAGAAAAGGGCTGGGGTTCACTTACAGCAGAAGAGACAGGAAGAGTGGGCGGAATGCTCAGAAAAAGAAAGAACTCCGGGGAAAGAGTTCTTTCTTAGCCTCGCTTAGAGGCATTCATTAAAAGGAGGAAGCCCATATATCCTGATATACGGGCTTCAAAATATGAAAAAAATCTTTAGCCACAAGAAATAGAGGGATTTCTTTGTTGCTGTCTATACTATAAAGAAAAAGTATGTCCGATTTTTGAAGAAAATTTGAACAAAAGGTGAAACGGATTGAAAAATATAGATATGTTTTGCGGGACAGGGAGGAAAATGTAATGGGTGTTGTGATTGGAAGAATGGATGGACAGGTTGAAAAAATATTTTTAGGAAATAATTTAACAAGAAGTACAAAAAATTATGCTAAAATCCTGAAAGATGAGAACTTGTCAGAAGAGGAAAAACAGCGTATTCTAGCAGCAGAGAAGAAAAAACAGGAAGAAGATATAATTTTGTAATATTTATGATTGGAGAAATATGTGTATGAAGATTTCAGTGGCTATGGCATATTATAATGGTGGTACATATATAGAAGAACAGATGGATTCGATATTATCACAACTTGGGGAAAAGGATGAAGTGATAGTATCTGTTGATGGAGCAAGTGATGGATCAAAGCCCCTTCTTTTAAAGATGGCAGAAGTGGATTCCCGAATTCATATTGTGAAGGGACCGGGCAAGGGTGTTGTAAGGAATTTTGAGAATGCGATCCGGCATTGTAACGGAGATATTATATATTTGTCTGATCAGGATGACATATGGAAGCCAGATAAAGTCGAGAAAGTGAATTATGCATTTTCAAATCCAGAAGTAAAAGCTGTTCTTCATGATGCAGAGATTGTGGACGAGAATGGTGTAGCAACAGGAGCGGCCAGCCTTTTTTCTATAAGGGGAAGCCGGGCTGGGATTTTGAAAAATCTTCTGAAAAACAGCTATGTGGGATGCTGCATGGCATTTCGCAAAGAATTGATTCCCATTATTTGTCCTATTCCAAATGAAATGTATATGCATGACTATTGGATTGGAACAGCGGCAGAGTATATGGGAAAGGTTTGCTTTTTGGACAAACCACTTATTGGCTATCGCAGGCATTCGTCTAATGTTACACAGATGACACATGGAAGTATCCGTTTTATGATAAAAAAGAGAATTGATATAATACGCTGCCTGGGATTATTAAAGAAGCGAGTGAGGAAAGTAAAAGCTTAGAGAGTGTTTGATGCGCTTGGCAAAATCCCTGACAAATCGGGATATGCAGATTACTTTTACTTTTTTAAACACACTCTGGAAATCTGAAAAAGGGAGGATGAGAAAGGAACATATGAATATAAAAAAAGAAGGGAAACAGATAAGGCATATTGGCCAGAGATTTGGTAGAAAGCATGTTATTGCACTGTCTTTTTTCATGCCGCTTATTGTCATGACTGGCTGCTGTATTGCCTTTGGTATACAGCCATTTGGTGATAATTCGCTGTTGATTATTGACGGTTTACATCAGTATATGCCATTTTATTCTGTTTTGTATGATAAGTTAAAAGGCGGAGAAAGTCTTTTTTACAGTTTCCGTTCTGGATTAGGAATTAACTTTTTATCATTATTTTCCTATTATTTATCCAGTCCGCTTAATCTTTTGATTATATTTTTTAAGAAAACGCAGCTCAATATGGCAGTTAGTATGATTATCGTATTGAAAATTGCACTTAGTGGAATGACGGCCGGGATTTATTTTTCTTCAAAAAGCAAGAAACAGGGGCTTCATGTACTCATGATTTCGATGGCGTATGCATTATCAAGCTACATGGTTGGCTATTGCTGGAATGTTATGTGGCTGGATGCGATTATGATTTTCCCAATTGTTGTTATGGGGCTGGAGCGTTTGATTGATAAAAAGGACGGAAGGCTATATTGTCTTGCGTTGTTTTATGCGTTGTACTGTAATTATTACATTGCATTTATGATTTGTATTTTTGCAATAATATGGTATATTTTTTATTCCTTTAAAAGTGTAAAACAGTTCTTTTTCCGGGGAATTTCATTTGCACTATATTCTTTCCTTGCAGCAGGAATGGCGGCAGTATTACTCATTCCAGCATATCTTGGAATTAAACAGACGGCATCAGGAGAAGCAATGACATTACCGGATCACAGCTTTCTTACGAATGCGGCAGATCTGCTAAATCGCCAGTTTGCGATGGGAAGTCCGATCAGTCATGATAATTTTGATGGAAATGCCAATCTGTATATTGGTATTTTTACCGTATTAGCAGTTGGATTATATTTGTTAAATCAGCAGATTAAAATTAGTGATAAGATAAAGAAAACTCTTTTAGTAGGATTCTTTTATTTGAGTTTTGGTGAAATGATTCTCAACTTTATCTGGCATGGATTTCATGATCAGTATGGTATTCCGAATCGTTTCTCATTTCTGTTTGGTTTTGTACTTCTGCATATGTTGTGGGAAGTATTTGAACATTTAGATGGAACAAAAGGCTGGCATGTGGCGTTTGCCTGTATGGCAGGAGTAGGACTTTTAGCTTATGCCAGGGTAAAAGGAACACAGCCACTGGAAGATAAAGTTTATGGTGTGGCAGGAATGCTGTTTATTTTGTATGGAATGATATTACTCCTGTATACATTATCTCGTAAGAGAAAAGTGTGGTATAAGGCTGCATTTTGTGTAGTGGCAATAATAGAGATTGCCACAACAGCCTGTATGGGCTTTAATGAAAATGGTCAGATTTCTGTCTCAAAGTTTTTCTATGGAACAGAAGATATGGAGAAAGCTGCTGCATCTTTAAAAGATGAGACATTTTACAGAAGCGAGCTTGCCAGTGCTCTTATGGTAGATGAAAATGCCTGGTATCCAATAAACAGTGTGGGACTTTTTGGTTCTACAGCGACAGACCGAATGGTTAATATGATGGATAATCTTGGTTTTTATACGGGGTGTAATGAGTATCTTTATAAAGGTGCAACACCAGTAACGAACTTCCTTTTGAATGTAAAATACCTGTATTATCATCAGGAAGATTCTCTGACAACAGATTTTAAATATCTGAAGACACAGGGGACTTTTGATATTTATGAGAATACGGCAAAAGGAATGTCTATAGGATATCTCATGAATGATTCCATAAAAGACTGGTATTATGACAGTGCTTATCCATTCCGTGTACAGAATGATCTTGCAGAGCAGGCATTTGATGTATTTGAGCTGTTTCATGATATTGAGATTGACGATCCGGCAACCAATGGATGTACTGCATCAAAGACAAATGATGGAGAATATTATTTTGAATATGGCGATTCGCGACCGGACAATATGACATTTACCATTCCAACTACAGAGACGGCAGAGAATCTGTATCTGTTTTATGATGGAACACAGGTAGAAAATGCACAGATAATGGTAGATGGAACCAATGTGAAATCAGGAGATTTAGATGGTTATATGCTTCCAATCGGAAAAGTATCCGCAGGTTTAGAAGTTAAAGTAACTTTTGAGTTAAAAGGAGAGACCGAGGATGGTTATGTGCGCCTTTCTGCGGCAGACTTCGATCAGGAGGTATTTGAAGATTTTAAAAAGACAGCAGCAGAGCAGGCATTTACGGTGACGGATTACTCAAGTAATTCTCTGGAAGGCACAGTGGATGCTTCAGATAATCAGACATTATTTTTGTCAATTCCATATGATTCTGGATGGAAAGTAAAGGTAGATGGCAAAGAAGTAAAGACATGTCGTATCGGAGATGCTTTTCTTGGAGTAAAAGTTCCTTCTGGTGAGCACACAGTTTCCTTAAAATATACACCGCCAGGATTTTCTATTGGCTGGAAAGTAAGCCTTGCAGCAGCAATTATTTTTATTGTTCTTTGTTTTGTAAAATACCGATACAAAGCTGATATAAAAAAGAAAGAATAAAGATAGATTTTGGAAATGATTTTTAATAAAACATATGGTAGACTAGAGCGTGTTTGAAAATCGGAATGGCCGAAGCAGGAAGAGTCCGAGAGTATATATGGAGTAAAAGGAGGATTTATTATGTTTAAAAGAAAAATTATTACATTATCAGCAATAATGATAGCAGGTCTTATGACCTTTCAGGCAAATGTATCGGCAGATGCAGTAGAGGAGAAACCATATCTTTCCCTGGGGGCGGATTTAAGTACAGATCAGAAAAGTAAAGTCCTTGAACTTCTTGACGTAGATGAGAAAGCACTCGATCAGTATAATATAGTAACAGTGACGAATGCGGATGAACATAAATATCTTGATGATTATTTAGATTCTTCTGTGATTGGTACAAAGGCCTTATCCTCTGTTCTGGTTGAAAAAAGAGATAAGGGAGAAGGCATTGATGTTACAACGAAAAATATTACTTACTGTACAGCAGGTATGTATGAAAATGCGCTTACAACAGCAGGTGTGACAGATGCCACAGTAACTGTAGCAGGACCTTTTAATATTACAGGAACTGCTGCTTTAGTTGGTGCAATGAATGCGTATGAAGACATGACGGGTGAAGATATTTCCAGCGAGAGCAAAGATGCCGCAACGAATGAGCTGGTAGTTACCAGTGAGTTAGCCGGTCAGCTTAATGATTCCGACAAAGCCGAACAGTTTTTAGCGTTAATTAAAGAAAAAGTTCTTTCAGATGATGCAAAATCAGAAAGTGACATCAATGATATTATTGATGAGTGCAGCAAAGACTTAGATATCACGGTAACAGATGATCAGAAAGCACAGATTGCAGAACTTATGCAAAAAATTAATAAGCTTGATTTAAATGTAAATGACTTAAAAGAACAGGCAAGTAAAATTTATGATAAATTGAGTGACATGGATATTGATACACAGGGAATCTTTGAGAAAATAAAGACGGCATTATCTTCTATTTTTGCAGCATTAAGTGGTTTATTTAATTAAGCGGAGATAGAAAATATTTGCAGCTATAAGAGGAAACTTCTATCGGCTTGTGTTATAGTGACATCCCATCACCTGTAGGATGCCGGGGCATTCTTGAATATATGCTCTGGAGTTAGAAGTCTTCTTGCTGGAAGAGGATAAGGTGAATTATAAAAAACTATAAATTTTTATAGCATATAGCAGAATTGCTCCTGGAATGCCAAGAACTGTACATACAGCGCCTGTAATCGGATTAATTCCAATTCCAGTGATGATGTCTCTTGCAGCGCAGAAAAAGTTAAAAAAGTAAATGAACGAAAGACCGGCGGCACCGCGTCCGATGATGGAAAAAAGTGCTGTGGGTCTTTTTTTTATGTATGCAATAAAATATCCTGCAAAACAGGCCGCGCAAAAAATAAGCAGAATTTTATTTTGAGATAGATTATCCTGGGATAATATATTCTGGATGGATGAATTATTAATAAATAAAGTGGAAAAATGAGTAGAAAAAGAAAAAAGAATAGGGTACATAAATTATCTCCTTAGCATGCAGCTTTGCCAGAAAGCATTTTTCAAATACGTTCTGGCATATTAGTTTTTATGAGTTTATGAAAAAGTAAGAGAAAATATGAAAAATATCTTTAAATAAATAATTTGTAATTTAAGTAAAATAAAGGTAGACAAAAATTGGAAAACGTGATATATTAATTTTGGAATAACTGTCATATATTTACATCAAATAAAACAATGGAGGGATGTGATATGGATTTTTCAGATATTCGCACAATCATTATAGGAGAAGCAGGAGAGTATGGTAAGCGGCTGGTGAGGTATTTGGAGATTCACCTTTCATCTGCAGTGCGTGTATATCATTTTACAACGGCAGAAGGCATGGTTTCTTTTAAAGAAGAGGCAGAGATTTATCTTTTAGATGAAAGATTTTTTAAAGAATTATCGGAAGAGAAACAGAAATTTTTAAAACAGAAGAAGTTGATTTTACTAACCTGGCGGGAGGAACAAGGCTCTTTTTGCAAATATGATAATCCCCAGAAGTTGTTAGATATGTTGTCTGATTTTACAGATTATAATTCGGATTTATCAGACTTGGCAGCAGAGTTAAAAGATACACCGACGAAGTTAACAATCGTGTATTCCCCTGTGTATGATGAATATCTTGAGCAGATAGCACGTTCTTTTATGTCATTGGGAGATGTATATATGGGAGCGGAAGATCTGGGCTATAAAGGGATAGATTCTGAATACGGAGAAGGCGGTGATATGGGAGATTTATGCTATTACATTCATTTAAGGGAAGAGAATATTTTAGATATATTGCAGGATATGCTTATTCCGAAAGAAGAAGTTCAGGTGTTACATTCTCCAGACTTGTATTTTTATTTGCGGGAACTGACGAAGGAAGATTATGCATGGTTTTTCGATAAGATTAAGAAAGAGAGTCCCTATAGGGAAGTGTTCTGGGGAGCAGGGAATTGTTTTGTTGCCAATGTAGATATGCTGAGCTTTTTTGATCAGGTTATATTGATAGATTCGAGGAAGAATCCGAGGCAGAGTATTTTTTGTGACCGTTTGGAACGTGTATTAAATATTAATCAGGGAGAGCCTCAAATATGGCAGAGGATATACAGGGAGGATATTTTAGATGGAACTGCCTGGTAAGAGAGAGCTGAGAGAACAGATTTTACACCAGATGGATGGAAGAACATCATATGTCAGCGATAAAGATGTATATCGTGAGATTGATAAGGCAATCTTACGTTCAAGTCATGGCGGATACGGGACACTTTCTGAGAAAGAAGAACTAAGAAGACAGATGTTTTATTCGATAAGAGGATTTGATGTTCTTGAAAAATATTTGGGTGACAGCAGTATAAGTGAGATTATGGTAATTGGAGCCTCGCGTATTTTTGTAGAGCAGAACGGAAAGATTAGAAGAATAGAAGAACACTTTTCAGAAGAGGGCGATGTATACCGCTTGATAGAGCAGATTGTGGCACCAACAAACCGAATGGTGAACGAGGCTTGTCCTATTGTGGACAGCAGACTTCCAGACGGTTCGAGGGTACATATTGTATTGCCGCCAGTATCACTGGAAGGGCCGGTTATCACAATTCGTAAGTTTCTAAAAGGAGGCATGACGATAGAGAAGCTTTTAGCATTTGAAGAGTTTCCAGAGAAACTTACAGGTATACTGTCCGCCCTGGTAAAGAGCAGATACAATATTCTTATTAGTGGAGCGACAAACTCAGGTAAATCCTCTCTTTTGAATGCACTTGCAGAATATATAGGGAAGAGGGAAAGAGTAATTACGATAGAGGATTCAGCAGAACTCCAGCTTTTTCATGTAGAGAATCTTGTTCGACTAGAAACGAGGAATGCAAACATGGAGGGAGAGAATGAGATTACTATGCAGGACTTGATTAAGGCATCTTTGCGAATGCGGCCGGACCGAATTATCGTAGGAGAAGTGCGAGGGGCAGAAGCCATGTCGATGCTTCAGGCATTATCAACTGGGCATAGTGGGTCTGTATCTTCGATACATGCCAATTCATGTCGAGATGCACTAAGACGTTTAGAAACGATGGTTTTAATGGGAATGGATATGCCTCTTGCAGCAATACAGGGATTGATTGCTTCTTCAGTAGACATTCTCATTCATTTAGGGAGACTTACTACAGGGAAAAGAAAGATATTAGAGATATGCGAAATTAAGGATTACAGTAGAGCAGAGTATGATATTCGTACCCTATTTCAATATAAAGCAGGACAGACAGAAAGTTTGGAAATGACAGGGAAACTTTTTCATACGGAAAAGCTTAAGAGCTATGGGCAGTATGAAAACTATTGTGAGGCGGTGAGACTGTTTTGTGAAGAGAAGAGAGAGGGTTAGTTCCTTTTTGATTGTGGAAGCAGGTCTTATTTTACTGAATATTTTATGTTATGGAGATATACGCTGGCTGCTTTTAGAACAAATATTATTATTTCCGTGTTTTAATGTTCTAAAAAGAAAGAAAAGGGAGAAAGAAAAACATTTATATGAGAAAGGATTTCAGAATCTGCTGCAATCAATGATGACTTCATTGCAGGCAGGGTATTCTTTGAATAATTCCTGCAGGATTGCACTAAAAGAATTAGAAGAGCTGTATCAAGACCAGAATAATCCAATGTTAAGGCAGATGAGAAGAATCATACAGGGATTAGATCTGCATATTACTTTAGAACAACTCTTTATGGAGTTTGCAGAGAGTACAGGACTAGAAGAGGCAAAGCAGTTTGCGGTCGTGATAGAGATTGTGCGTAGTACCGGGGGAAATATGGTAGAGATTTTAAAAAGGACGATGCAGCATTTGAAATATAAGATGGATACGGAGGAGGAGATAAGAGTTCTTTTAAGTGGAAAGTTATTTGAAAAAAACATTATGTTATCAATGCCATTCTTTATTTTACTATATTTGCGCCTGGCCAATCCTAAATATGTAGAGTGTTTTTACAACACTATTTTAGGACATCTCGTTATGTCAGGTATGATTGGGATTACTGTTTTTTGTTTTTTCTGGTCGGAGAAAATTATGAATATTCGGTTTTAAACAGGAGGTGCATAACTTTTGAATAACATTTTTGTTTCATGGAAACAAAAGATAGAGAGCCGGATAATCAGCGATTTAAAGAGCCAGTATACGGAATCAGAAGAACAGATCAGACAAAGGAAGGAGCAGTTTTTAAAAAAGCAGAAGAAGATTATATTAATAGAAATCATAGCAGGAGCAGTTTTTTTGGCTTTTTTGATTATAAGAGCAGCCTTTTTGCAAGATGATATTTTACTGAGTCGAAATTCATTTGGTCAAGGATCAAAAGAAGTGCAGCTATCTTTAAAAAAGGATGACAAGAAAAAGGAGATAACTTATAAACTTGATGAACAGAAATTATCGGCAGAAGAAGAGTCGAAAGTGTATATACAGTTCTTTAAAAAGTTAAAAAAGATAATGATGAAAAATAATACGTCATTGAAGCAGATACAGACCCCACTGAACCTGCCAGATACAGTAGACGGATATCCTTTTGAGATTACATACGAACTTGCAGAAGATGGATATATTCGTCTGGACGGTTCGATAAATGAAGAAGAACAAGCAAAGCTAAAGCGAGGAGAAACATATAGAACATATATTGTGGTAACAGCACGGTACGGGGAATATCGGAAAAGTAAAAAGTATGAGATCAGGATTGTTCCGAAGAAAAATATATCTCAAACAAATGTGTTTTATAAGATACAGCAATATTTAAAGAAGGAGGAGCAGGAGAATAGATATAGTCGTGATATTAAAATACCGTCTGTCTATAAAGATATTGAAATTACAAAAAGACAGGAAAATCAAGGAGGAATATCAGGCATATTGATTTTATTTGTCATTGTATGTATTTTTATCCCGTTACATAATTATTTAAAATTGCAAGAAGAAGGGAAAAAGTGCCAGGAGCAGGCAGAGCGGGACTTCCCGGTTATTGTTCATCTTCTCACTCTATATATGGGAGCGGGACTATCCTTTTTTTCTGCGGTGAAAAGAATTAGCCAGAACTATCAAAAGCAGAGAGAATTGGATGATTCTAAAAAATATGCTTTTGAAAAAATGATGCGGATGGAACAGCAGATGAGTAATGGTGTAAGCCAGAGAGAGGCATGTCAGGACTGGGGAATGCAGTTTAGGACAGATAGTTATCAGAAGCTTTCGCTTATCTTGATTCAGAGCTTTACGAAAGGCGGAAGGGAAGCAGCAATGTTAATGGAAGCAGAAGAAAGAGAGGCGTTTCATAAGCGGATAGACAGAGCAAAAAAAGAGGGAGAGGAGGCTTCAACAAGATTACTTTTTCCAATGATTTTATTATTGTGTCAGGTAATGTTATTGGTGATGTACCCGGCACTGACTCGCTTTCAGGGATTTTGATTTTAGAAGATGTTATTAGAGCGTGTTTGAAAAATCATTTCTGCAACCTGCACGCCCCAATTTGCGGTATATTTTGTCTTCATTCAGTTGAAGTAGCCCGCTACGCCGCCCTCATTTAGGCGAAATCTCCCACAAATTGTAACGCACATTTTGCAGAAAGCATTTTTCAAACATAATCTAGGATATGGATGTACTTTGCTGAATAAAAGGAGGGAATTGATATGGCATTTATAAAAAGAAAAAAGGAGCAGATGCATCAGAACAATATAGTATATAAAAAGAATCGGTTACAATCTATTTTGTTATCACAGGATGGAATGGGGGTTGTTGAGGTTATCTTAATTATTGTAGTCCTTATTGGTTTGGTGATTATTTTCCAGACAAATATTAAAGGGGTGGTGGCATCCATTTTCTCCACAATACAGAAAAATGCAGGTTCAATACGATAAATATTTTGATGAAAGAGGACAGATTACAGTCTTTTTGTCGCTTCTGTTTTTGGTGTTGATGATGAGTTTCCTTTTTATTGTAGAGGGCGTAATCAGTTACAGTGCCAGTAGCCTTGGGGAAGATGCAGTAAAAGGTGCAGGAGAAAGTATTATGGCCAACTATGATAGAGAACTTTTTAAAAATTATCATTTGTTTTTTCTTGATCCAAGACAGAAAGATTACATCGTGACTGATGGAAAAGAATTTATCAATCAATATTTTTCTGGTAATTCGTTTTTTGATATATATTGCGATTCTTTAGAAGTTACAGGAGAGAAGACGGCAGTGGATGAAGATGGGTTGTATCTGAAACACGAGATCCGGGAGTGGATGAAATATCGTGAGGAAAAAGAAATAGCAAAAGTATTGGAAGATATTATAAGAAATACAAAGAAAAATGACGGAGAAAGAAAGGAATGCCAGGAAGAAGTAGATAGCGCAGAAACGGATGTAAAAAAGGAACAGGATGAAGAAGTGAATCAAGAAACAAAAGAGGAAACAAATAAAAAGGATACGGAATCAGACTTAAAAGGAGATGTAGATAAAAATACAGATAATGTGGAGGATATGAAACCAGACGAAAAAGCAGCGTCAGAAGAAATAGAACCTGTGAGTGAGGAAACATTAAAGGAACGTAGTAACTGGAAGGAGATTAAGGGAACATTACAGCTTTTGATGAGAACAGGTATATTATTTTATGCCGCTGAGCATCCGGAGAGTCTTTCAAGACAGAGTATTCCAGGAACGAATCTTCCGTCAAAAAGAGTGAAAGGCAGTTCTTTTGATAATGAGCAAAGGTTGCTGGATAAGATGGATGAACTATCCTTTTCAAGCTTAAAGGGGATAAAGTCATTACTTTCTGTGGATATTTCTATGGATGGAAGAGGTACATTGTGGACAAAGGACAGATATATTATTTCTTATATAGAAGACTGTTTTTCTTTTTATGGAGGTAGTGATAAAAAGGACAATGCACTTCTGTATGAGGTGGAATATCTTATTAGCGGAAAGAATTCAGATATAGATAATCTAAAAAGAGTAGCAAATTATATTCTGCTATTACGCTTTATAAATAATTATATATTTACAGGAAAAGATACTCAGATGAAAACGCATATAAATACGATGGCATCGGCTATAACTGGGGTTATGGGAATGCCGCAGACGATGAAAGCAGTACAGGTACTTATAAGAATGGCAATAAGTTACGGAGAATCCCTTCTGGAATTACACACATTATTTTCTGGTGGCGAAGTTCCGTTGATAAAAGATAAGACAACGTGGAATCTTACGTTAAAAACAATGGCAGAGCAGTTAAGAAATAAGCAGATTGTAAAAAAAGGAAAGAAAAATATATCTTATAAAGATTATTTGAAGCTGTTTCTTCTAACAAAAGGAAATTCTCGAACAGTGTGTTATCGCATGATGGATATTATGCAGGAGAATATAGCTTCTAAAGAGCCAGGATTTTTGATGGAGAATTGTCTGTTTTCTTATAGCTGGAAAGGAAGTCTTGCGGCCGGAGGTGTGAAACTAAACTTTGTGAAACAATGTAGTTATTGATATTTTTAATAAAGATAGAGAAAGAATGTCGATAGAGCGTGTTTAAAATACGCTCTGCGGGAGGAGGTGAAGCAGGGTGCTCTCTTTAAAATACCTAAGACCTGACCCCTTTCAGGAAATGTGTAATGTTCAATGTTCGGAAAAAGATTCAGGAAAAAAATTGTCTCTCCAGGCACGGGTTATAAGATGGATCTTTCATAAGAGAAAAAGAGCATCCTGCTTTGGTTCTTGTCGGGCATCTGTAACTGTGGAAGCGTCATTGGTATTTCCGATATTTTTATGTGCCGTGGCTTGCTTTATAGGATTAGCACAGATGATCTTAGTAGAGACGGAAGTACATTATGCGGTATCACAGACTGCAAAGATATGTGCAAAGCAGCAAATGTTTTCTTTAATACCAGAGGAAGATGATCAGAAGTCAAATCAGGTGAAGGAGGATAATGGAATCCATAAAAGTGACAGAACAAATGGCAGACAAAGTATAAGAAATGCGAGCAGTGTATTTTTTGATATTTATGATGCAAAGTCTCTTTGTGACAGTTTAGTAGAGGGAGGCAGGAAAGGAATTTCAGTACAATCTGCTTTTTCATCTGAAGAAGAGGTACAGGTTAAAGCTATTTATACATTGAAATTATCAGTTCCTTTTTTTCGTCCTATTCGATTTCAGAAGGATACTGCTGTAAAAAGAAGAGTATTTTCCGGCTATGTAAAACATCGAAGAGATTATGATGCGGCTGGAGATAATAGTATTGTTTATGTTGCAGAAAATGGAGTGGTATACCATAAAAATGCATCTTGCTCGCACATTTGCCTAAAGATTACGGGGAATGCAGCAATACAGGACATAGTTCATTCCTCAAAATATGCAGCATGTGAAAAGTGTATTCATAAAGGGTCTTCTTTATCCGCAATATTTGTGACTGCATATGGTGATTGTTACCATTCGACTTTAGGATGTAGCGGATTAAAAAGAACGATAAAAGCGGTAAGATTAAAAGATGTGGGTAGACTGCGCCCATGTTCCCGCTGTGCTTCTGGGAGGTAGATTGTATATGGGAAATAAAGGAATGATGACGGTAGAAGCTTCCGTGGTTGTACCGATTATTTTAATTATCGTAGTCACAGAATTCTTTTTTGGACTGTTTTTGATTGATATGTCAGTAGTTAAGAGTGAAACAATGCGTTTGGCGGATGAAGCGGCAGATGTATGGAAAACAGACGGGAAGTTGGCAGATGGAACATATAAATCGCAGCAGCTTCTTCTGAGGAATAAGAACTTTCTTCAGAAGAATAGAAGGGGACAGCTCATAAGCAAAACAAGGTTGAGGCTGCAAAAAAGAATTGCAACCAGATTAAATATTGCTTCGTTAGATTCCTATAAAGTTTCTATCTCAGGAGATAAAGTTCTCGTTCAGGCATCAGTACGACTTGGAAATCCTCTTTTGGGAGGGCGAAAAAATACAGGGATAAAAGGATGGATTTTTAAATGTGAAGAAAAAGCCGATATAACTAATGAGGAAGAACTTCTTAGGAAATTAAGCGGGAATTTGCGGTAATCTGATAATAGGATTGTGTTGCTGTTGTGGGGAGGATAGATTGTGGAGGTTATAAAAGAGGGTACATATACATATTTGCTAAAGCAGATTGAATATAGGACACCTGTATATGATGAGTCAGTAGTGCATACGCAAAATGAATCATGGGATTATTATTTGTCTGTGGAATATGAAATCCTGAAAAGGAACGAGTTAAAAACGCTAGTATCGGCACAGCTTAGAGAAAAAGATGAAGAGAAAAGCCTTTTGTTTGATATTACCGGTAAACGGCCATTAAAACGGCAAGGAAAAGAACGAGCTTTTTCTCAAAAGGAATGTGAAAAAATTTTGCAGAATATGAGCAATATGATTCAGGAAGTAGAAGACTATATGCTTGATCTGAATTGTATAGAGCTTCGTCCGGAATATATTTATGAAGATAGTAAGGGAGAGATTCAATGGATCTATTTTCCGCAGACTTCTTTAGAGTCAGAGATAAAATCGAATCTGCAAGATAGAGAACTCCAAAATAAAAACGAGGATTTACAAAAGAGAATGGAAGCTTTATTTGCATGGATGCTCCCACAGATTGATTATGAAGATACAGATGCAGTTCAATTTATGTATCGATTTTATAATAAAGTAAGGAAACTGGGTTTTTCAAAGGAATTATTAGAGACATATATCCAAACAAAAAGACAAAAAGAATATTATGATATAGAGGAAGTCGATAAAACAAGTGCAAAAGTGAGAGACAGCAGTAAAACAAAACAGGATAGAAGGAGTAATAATGAAAGTATTTCCTATGAGGAGTTTTTTGAGGAAGAATTAGAACTGGAAAAACAAAAAATAGAAAGTCCAAATAACAGGAAACAAAAAACAGGAGATTTTCAGATAGGAATAAAAAATGGCAGAAGAAATAGCAGACGGGAAGTTCAGAGAAATGAGAGAAATAGAGATGAAAAAAATAAAAATCAAAGTAATAGAAACCAGAAAAATAAAGACTTAAATAATAGAAGTAAAAGTCAAAGTAATGAAAATAACTATCTCATTGTGTGCAATGGTTTAAAAATAATTTCTGTAATATGCACATTTCTGGCAGTAATATTGGAAGGAATCTTTGTATTCTACGGAATGAGAAGCGGTTTTACAAGACAGTTATTTCAATATTCCGTAGGCGGAATGCTATTAATTATAGTGTTTGCGTGTGGATTCATATGGAGTGCACAGACAGTACGAAAAATAAAACAAAAAAATAAAAGCAATAGTATGAATAGTATAAAAGACAACATAAACAAGCAAAATAAAGTGAGACATCGAAAAAGAGGCGAGCAGGGAAGCCCAATATCCGATAAGTTTATTCAGGAAAAAGAATTACAGGACAGACCGCAAATGATAAAAACAGAAGTTGATTGGGAAGCAGAAGGAGATTGGGAATCAGGAACAGAAGGAACAACCATTTTAAACTATGGTAACGAATCAGAAAAAGAAGATGGTAAAATATGTCATCCGATGTTACGGGATATGGAATTAGGAATTATCTATGTAATAAAAAATTGTCCTTTTTATATCGGAAGTGCAGAGGGTGTAAATCATCTTCATATACAGGATAAAACAGTAAGCAGAGAACATGCAGTTATTTTAGAAGATATTTATGAGGGAGACGGACAGGGATATATTCTTCGAGATATGGGTTCGACAAATGGTACATGGCTTAATGGGAAAAAGATAAAAAGAGGAAATCAGGAACAATTAGAAGATGGTGCAGTCATACGTTTTGCAAAAAAAGAATATGAATTTCTGATACAGGATATTTGACAATCCAGGCAGCCTCGCTATAATGGAGAACATAAGATAAAGAAAGGTAAAAGAGAAGTTTTTATGGAATTTGTAGAAGCATTACAGGAATTTTTATTCCATCAGGGGTTTCAGAAAATAAAGTATGATTCAAAGATTTTGTGGGGGAAAGATACAGGCGATAAGCTCTCATTACTTGAAGTTGTTCCGCCACTTCTTCCAGGGCAGCCGCGAATTGGATTAAAACAAAGAGAAGAAGAAATGCTCGATATAAAACGCCAGATTATGCTAAAATATCAGAAAAAAGTGGAACACTTGCTATTAATACTTAGTAAGGGAGAACCGGATTTTGAAGAAAGAAAAGAAACGGAAAAATATCCGGATATATGGTTTTTTGATATAAAAGCAGGACAACTGTATATTTATGAATATCAAAAGTCCCAATATTGTGGACTAGAAAGTTCTTTAGAACCTTTTTCACAGAAATTTTTGCAGCAGAAAGTAACTGAAGAAAGAACAGAACTTCAACGTATGCTAACGCCAGTCAATACAATACTTGTGTTTGTTAATGTAGTGGTATTTATGATCTTGAGTTTTTTGGGTAGTACCACAGATGCAGAATTTATGGCGGCACATGGAGCGATGGATTGGATGGATGTTGTGGAAAAGCATCAGTACTATCGACTATTTACCTCAATGTTTCTTCATTTTGGAGCAGATCATCTTTTACAAAATATGTTGATTTTATTAGTCATTGGATGCCGCTTAGAGAGAATCACAGGAAAACTATCATATTTACTCATATATATTGGAGCAGGCCTGATTGGCGCAGGAACATCTATTATATTTACGCTCGGAAATAATCCGAATACTGTAAGTGCAGGAGCATCGGGAGCAATATTTGGTGTTATGGGAGGTCTTTTATATTGTATTATTTCTGATATAATTCAGAAAAAAAGACATCGTGTAGAGGAGATTGGTTTGACGGGAATGATTTTCATGGTTGCTTCAGCATTATCGTATGGATTCTTTTCTACAGGCATAGATAATGCAGCGCATATTGGAGGACTTGTAGGAGGGGTTCTAATCACAATGATAAGTAGATTTGTTATTTAATTCAATTAAAATCCAGCCAAAGACAGCCCAAGAAGAGAACCGATACCCTATATTTGTGACCTCGGAGCAAGGTTTAAATGTGAGCGTATAAGCGAACATTTAAACCGCCGCGACTAAAGTCACAAATATAGGGTATCGGTTCTCTTCTTGGGCGTCTGTTATATTGTAACGCACATCTTACAGAAAGTATTTTTCAAACGCGCTCTAGCTCCCTAATCTCCGAAAGAGATTCCCAAATGCTTCGCCTGAAGTACAATCTGGTCATCAGGAGAAACATATTTTAATTTTCCAGCTGTTTTTTCCAGAGGAAGAGTAGCGACATCATAACCTTTCATGATAAGCATTTTGCCGTAATCTTCTTTGGCGATAAGCTCAGCTGCAGCAACACCAAGACGGCTGGAAATTACGCGGTCAAAAGGAACCGGGCTTCCGCCTCGCTGTGTGTGTCCTGGAATTGTGACACGAACTTCTAAACCAGTGGCTTTTTCAATTTGTGAAGCGAGTTCATAACCAACTGTAGAATGTTTACGTTTAGCCAGTTTTGCCTTGTACTGTTTCTTTGTCAATTTTGCATCTTCTTTTGAGATTGCCCCTTCTGCAACAGCAAGGATTGTAAAGTGCTTGCCCTGTTCATTGCGGCGTTGAATTGCCGAAATAACGTGTTTTAAGTCATAAGGGATTTCTGGGATAAGGATGATGTCAGCGCCGCCGGCGATTCCTGCATGAAGAGTAACCCATCCTACTTTATGTCCCATTAATTCTACGATAAATACGCGGTTATGGGAAGCGGCTGTTGTGTGAATACAGTCAATTGTCTGAGTAGCAATATCTACTGCACTCTGGAAACCAAATGTCATGTCTGTTCCCCAGAGGTCATTATCAATTGTTTTTGGAAGGGAGACAATATTAAGACCCTCTTCTCTTAAAAGGTTGGCAGTTTTCTGGCTTCCGTTACCTCCGAGAACAACAAGACAGTCTAAATCAAGATAGCGATAAGTTGATTTCATTGCTTCTACCTTATCAAGACCATTTTCGTCAGGTGTTCTCATTAATTTAAATGGTTGTCTGGATGTACCAAGGATGGTTCCGCCGGTTGTCAGAATGCCTGAGAAGTCTTTCGAAGTCAGTCGTTTGTAGTTGCCGTAAATTAATCCTTTATATCCGTCGATGAAGCCGTAGATTTCAACTGTTCCCTCAAGAACGTTAAGACCCTTTACAACACCACGCATGGTAGCATTTAAACTTTGACAATCTCCACCGCTGGTCAGCATACCAATTCTCTTCATCGTAATCTCCCTTCTCGCAGAGCAGGATTCCATTATGATAATCCAGTCGTAAAATACATAAAACGTAATGCTCCCAAATTAATATCAAGAATTTGATAATTAAATTTTACAAATGGAATCAAGTATCTGCAATTCCTATAATAATCTGTAGTTAAAATAATCTGTTTTAAAGTTCCACTCGTCCATCTAAAGCTCGTGAGAGTGTTACTTCGTCAATGTATTCCAATTCACCACCAATAGGAACACCGCTGGCGATACGAGTTACCTTTATGCCGCGCGGTTTTACTTTTTTGGTGATGTACATTGCGGTAGCTTCTCCGTCAAGGCTGGAATTTGTGGCGAGGATTAACTCTTTTACTTCCGGGTTATTCAGGCGTTCTTCTAATTCTTTAAAACGGATATCGTCCGGGCCTTTTCCAAGACTTGGAGCAAGCGTTCCCTGAAGAACATGATAAACACCATGATACTGACCCGTTTTTTCATAAGCAGCTAAGTCCTGTGTATGCTCCACGACCATGATCGTACTGTGATCTCTTTTGGTGCTGGCACATATAGGGCATACTTCTGAATCTGTCAGGGTACAGCAGTATTTGCAGTAGCGAATCTTTTCTCTTGCGGTAACAAGTGTCTGTGCAAGATGATGTACATGCTCTTCAGGCATATTTATGATGTGAAAAGCGAGACGCTGTGCTGACTTACTGCCGATACCAGGAAGACGTCTGAGTTCCTCAATAAGGTTAGTAATCTGCGTACTATAATAGTTCATTAAAATCCAAATCCTCCGCCGAGGCCGCCAGTTAACTTGGACATCTGAGCCTGGGAGTCTGCTTCCATAGCGCGGAATGCTTCGTTAGTAGCAGCCATGATAAGATCTTCTAACATTTCGATATCATCAGGATCAACTACTTCTTCAGCGATTTTGATAGCAGTAACTTCTTTTTTACCGGAAACAGTAACAGAAACAACACCGCCGCCTGCGCTTGCCTCGTAGGATTTCTCCTCTAATGCCTTTGTGGTCTCAGCCATCTGCTTCTGCATCTTCTGAGCCTGTTTCATTAAGTTATTCATGTTACCAGGCATACCACCTGGGAATCCACCTCTTTTTGCCATAATAAAATCCTCCATTTTAATAATTATGTACTCTCGGAGTCTTTCCTGCACTTGCCTTTGCGGCTGATTTTCTGCCAGTTGCGCCCAAATTTTTGAGGCGTACGCACTGCATATGCCTTAAAAATTTGGACATAGCTGAAAAAAATCTTCTCACAAGATCAAGCACAAAAAGATTCCGAGAGCACATTAACACGCTTTAATGTGTTTATACACCAGAAATAATATTTTGCCAATAATTAATTACTCAAAAATAACCGTCTGGTGAATCTTGCTTAAATCAATATAGTTAGATTGTTCCGTTGGTTGATGTGTACTGGATGTACATTCAAAAGTTACGACCTTACCTGTCTGTTCTGCAACAAGTTCAGATAAAAGATCCAGATTTTTGTGATGTTCTCGCTCAAAGTATTCTTTTGCCAGGTCATTATTTGTAAAGACAAGCTGCAAAATAGTACTGCTGTCAGCTACCGCAACTCTGGCGGCGCGAAGAAACTGCTGCATCGGCATGGATGTTTGATTTACAATATCGTTCCAGTGACTTGCAATTTCTTTCAAGTCATCAGCTTCTGCTGGGGAAAAACGCTTTTCTAATGCTTCTTCCGGTGAAATCTGTCCTTCTGTTCCCTGCGGAAATGCACCAGATACGGCACTGTTTCCAGTTCCATTAACCATACCTGCTGTTCCTGCGCCTGCTGCGCCGGAAGTGCCAAGAGGCTGACCGGTATATGGATCATAGGCAAAAGTACCATTGTTGGTTATCATCCCGGTATTCCCCAGTCCATTTGCAGGAATCATTGGGATGCCTTGTGCAATTTTGTCTTCTAACTGCCGGATACGCTCCGAAAGACTTTCCGTATCGGATTCCATTTCGGGGCGGCAGAGCTTAATGAAGCCAACCTCCAGGAGAACACGCTTCTGTGTGGCAGTCCGAATCTGATTAGAAAGTTCGGAAAGCAGCCGGATATAGCGTAAAAGTGCAATAGTATCTACCATAGAACACTCTTCCTTTAGAGCGGCAATCGTTTCTTTTGACATATCAAGACTTTCTTCAGCACCCTCCTGATCTTTTAAGATAAGAAGATTTCTCAGATACCAGAGAAAATCGGAAAGGAACTGAGAAAGCTCCCGGCCCTCTGTGATCATGCTGTCAATGATATCAAGAGCGGCGATAGAGTCATGATTTAAAATATTACGAAGTAGTGCGCTGAAAACAGAAGTGTCTGCAGTACCAAGTACTTCGAGAACATTGTCATAAGTAAGCGTCTGCCCAAGATAAAAAGCGATGCACTGGTCAAGAAGACTTAAGGCATCTCGCATGGAACCGTCCGCTGCACGGGCGATATAACGAAGAGCCTTTTCATCTGCATCCACCTTCTCTTTCTCCATTAAGGATACAAGATGGTTCGTAATCGTATCAACGGAAATTCGTTTAAAATCATATTTTTGACAACGGGAAAGGATCGTAACAGGAATTTTGTGTTTTTCTGTTGTAGCCAAAATAAAGATAACATAAGAAGGAGGTTCTTCAAGCGTTTTCAAAAGAGCATTAAATGCTCCGGAAGAAAGCATATGAACCTCATCAATAATATATACCTTATAACGTCCCTCAACTGGGGAATATTGTACCTGTTCCCGAATATCACGAATATTCTCCACACCGTTATTGGAAGCCGCATCAATTTCTAAAACGTCAAGAGAACTCTGGTTATTAATTGCCTGACAGGAAGGACAGGCATTACAAGGGTTCCCATTAACCGGGTGTTCACAGTTTACTGCCTTTGCAAAAAGCTTCGCAATGGAAGTCTTACCAGTACCCCGGGTGCCGCAGAAAAGATAGGCATGCCCTATTCGGTTGTAAATAATCTGATTTCTCAATGTCTGGACAATGGCATCCTGCCCTTTTACTTCATCAAAATCACTCGGACGCCACTTCCGGTATAAAGCCATATAGCCCATCGAATCACTCACTCTCCCAGAAAAATATGCTTAAAACATTTTAGCATATTTACAGGTGAACAGGCAACTATAGCTTTTAGGGATAGGAGTCTTTTCTTTTATTTTACAGAAGATTTATATTAAGTGTTCTCAAAAAGTCTGCAAATTGCTTCAAAAAAGAATGTCGTTCTTCATTCTGTGCCAGAATTTTTTGCAGTTTTTCCAGTGTTCTTGGAGGAATCCAGCTTTTTCGGTGATTATAGTATTGATTGGATATTTTCCAAAACTTTTCAGGATATAAAAAAAGTAAATATAAGAAAAGAAAATCTTTTTCTGTGAGATGTCGGTAAATAGAATAACCGGAAATCCCTGCCTCAAAAAAGGCATAGTCGTAATGATTTTTTTCTAAAGTTTTTCGAAGAAAAAGATAGAGATCCAAAAGGTAAGGCTGATAACACAAAGATTCAAAATTGACTGTAGCAACAGAATAATCCGGTAAGATTAATACGTTATGGTAATGATATGCGCCGTGGCACATGCCGCAGTCCGTATCAGCGAGATCAGCTTCTGCTTTAAGAAGGTCTGCAAGGGCATGGGAAGCTTCCTTATAAAATGAATCAAAACAATCCATGTAAAGAAGTTCGAAGTCATTTTTCCCGCGAACTTTCCCGATAAATTTTCGGATAGAACGGAGTTCACGGTTTTTTCGCTCAAAAAGGTGACTTGTGGTTTCTGTTTTCAGATTTTCAAAAGGAATTTCCTCAATAGAAGAAGATACCTTATGTAAAAAAGCAAGATTTCGGCAGGAAGCAGCCACATCAGACAGGTTCCGGCAGTCACATTCTCTACCTTTAAAATAATGTTTCAGGACAAATGGAGTGCGGTAACGGTCATAGGTAACAAGACTCTCTTCCTTTGTCAGAAAATAACGGTCTGTAGTAAGAAAACCGGCATTAGCAAGCTTTTCTTTCCACTCATATTCCAGAGCAAGTTTCTGGAGGGAACCGTGATATTCTTTTAATAAGGCAAGCCCCTGCTCTGTCTCGCACTGGAAAGTTCCGCGGCTTCGAAAAGTAGACAGAACTTTTACATCGTACTGTTCTAATAATTCTTTGTATTTTTCGCTCAAAAAAATCCCTCCAAACTAATGTACTCTAAAAAACTTCTCACAAAATCAAGCGCAGCAAGATTCTCAGAGTACATATAAGACAGACAACGGATTACGGAATAAACATGGTCTATCCTATGTGTAAAAGAGGGATGTTATGTGTAAAATTACTGAACTTCCTGATAAATTTTCAAGGCAAGTTCTTCAAGTTTCTCATATTCATTTAATTCAGGATTATTAAGCACCTGTGCGAGCAATGCATTAAGAATTGCACCAATCATTTTCCCTTCAGAAATACCTAATGCTTTTAACTGATTTCCATTAATTTTAAGATCCTTTAAAGTGAGACAGTCATTTGCAGTAAGAATATCTCTGTAAGCTTCCCTTGTCTCTTTCAGGGCAGTAAGCTTTTTAAGGCGCATAAAATCACTCTGTGCGGAAATATCAGCTTCCATCACATCAAGAAGATAAGGAAAAAGATCGGCACCGACTCTGTGAATAATCTTCCTTACATGCTTGCGTCCTGTACCTAAAGGGTCATTAAAACGAATATCATGGTTTGCAATCAATGTTGTGACCATGTGCGTAGTCTGATTGTCAAACTTAAGCCGTTTGAGGGCAGCCTTTGCAAGGTCAGCACCGACGGCATTGTGATTATAAAAATGATCAATACCATTCTCATCCGTTGTGCGAGTCTCTGGCTTGGCAATATCATGAAGCAGCATTGTGAGACGAAGAACCGGATTCGGGGCAATCGTTTCAACAGCGTGAACTGTATGGTCACCTACAGAATAAATATGATGCGGGTTATTCTGTGGAGTTTCCATCATACGATCAAACTCTGGAAGAAAAACACTTGTAAGGCCAGTCTCATAAGCAGCGCGAATCATTTCAGGATGGCCGGAAACCAAAAGCTTCATCAATTCTGTCTGAATACGTTCCGCACTTACATCCTTAAGAAATGTATGCTGGGCCTCAATCGCCGCCTTAGTATTTTCTTCAATCTTAAAATTTAACTGTCCTGCAAAACGAACTGCACGAAGCATTCGAAGCGCATCCTCATCAAATCGCTCTGCAGGATTACCAACACAGCGGATGATTCGATCAGTTAAATCCTGAATTCCTCCAAATAAATCAACAAGCCCCTGCTCTTCATTATAAGCCATCGCATTAATCGTAAAATCACGACGCATCAGATCTTCCTTAAGATCAGAGGTAAAAGTCACTTCATTCGGACGGCGGTGGTCTTCATAAGTTCCATCAATTCGGTAAGTTGTCACCTCATATCCGACTTTATCCATCATAATCGTAACTGTACCGTGTTTCAGTCCTGTATCAATTGTTCTTGGAAATAATGCTTTAACCTGCTCCGGCAGCGCAGAAGTAGTAATATCCCAATCCGCAGGCTCTTTTCCAAGAATAGAATCCCTTACACAGCCACCAACAACGTATGCTTCGTAACCATGAGCAGAAAGTGTCTTGATAATATCAGAGGCATGTTTTGGAATAGAAATATGCATGGGTTAATCCCCCTCCTTTCGAAAATGTTTTTATCTCTTTATTGCGATAATTATAACATAAAAAAAGGTTTATTACTATTTAATTCATTAGACAAACTACAGACGAATTAAACAGGGGAGGGGATTTGGGGACGAGATGCGAGAGCTTCTGCTTGCTCGAGAAGAGGTTCACTGGCTCGTCTGTTTATTCACCCAACCACAAATTACTATTTTCCTTTTGTTTGCATATATTAAAGTAAGCACCTTTCAGGAGTATCAGAATATGTCTCAAAGTACAAAAAAGCAAGGAACATCCATAGTCCTTTTTCCACTATGGGTGTTTATATTCTGCCTTTGCCTCAACGGTTGCACCGTCTTAAACATAAATAGTTTTCATTTCGGCAAACTGGGAAAGAAAGAGCAGGGGCAGGCGGTAAAGTATGAGATATGCAGTGGGAAGAATATGCCGGAGCGACTGCAGAAGATTATTGAAGAGAGAAAAAAGAAACCGGGAACATTTGCATATAAGAATTCGAAATATACATATTTGGTGGTCTGTTATGGGGAGAAATCCTATAGTGGTTACAGTGTCAGGGTGGAGCAATGTTGGAAAGATAAGGAGCAGCTTTACTTAGAAACGCAGTTAATAGGTCCGGCAGCGGGGGAAGAAGTAGTGGAAACGCTGACGTATCCCTTTTTAGTTGTGCGTTGTGGGCGGACAGAACTTTTGTGCCGGATTGAGTCCTGAAAAAATCATAAACCAGCCAGAAGCAACATATACTGATAACGAAGCCGAAAAGACGGGCAGAGTGTGTCCGCATAAAATATAGCAAGTTTTATTGGGTGGAGGTTTATTTATGAAGGTTGAAAAGAAAGCGGTTCGTTCAGGTATTTTAAAGTTAGAAAAAAATGTGCAGATTACGCTTGATGAGGATATGAATGTGCCGGATACCCGGCCAGATGTGGAAAAGATTATAGAGAGCCGAGGCGAGGTACATATTGATGAGATAGAAGTGCTGACAGACCGTATGCGCCTGCGGGGGAATTTCCTCGTGCAGATTTTGTATCTGAGTACGGATAAAGAGCAGCAGATTTCCTGCATGGAGCATGAGTTTTCCATAGAAGAATTTATGAATGTGGAGAGTGCAGAAAGCAGCGATATCGCAAAGGTGACGGCCGACCTTGAAGATCTCACGATTTCCATTATCAATTCCAGAAAATGTGGTGTGCGTTCTGTTATATATTTTCACATAGCCATTTCCGAAATGAAGTTTGTGGAGTGTACGACTGGAATCGAGAAAAAGGAAAATGTCCAATGCTTATATGAGTCTCCGTCCATGACGGAAATTATCATGAATAAAAAAGATATTCAGAGGATTAAGGCAAGTGTCAGCCTGCCAGCAGGTAAGCCGAATATCAAAGAGATTCTCTGGAATTCAATGCAGCTTCGGGATGTAGATATCCGTATGATGGAAAATAAATTATCTATCCGGGGAAGTCTTTTCCTGTTCATTCTTTATCAGGCAGAAGAGGGTAGCGAATCACTGCAATACTACGATTGGGAGATTCCATTTACCAACGAATTAGACTGTGCGGACAGTCAGGAGAATCTTATTGGGAATATAGCGGTAATGCTCGGAAACCATCAGGCAGTGATTAAGCCGGATATTGACGGCGAGCCAAGAGATGTGGAAATAGAGGCGGTATTAGAACTTGACCTGAAAGCTTATCGGGAATTTAAAATGCCTTTGCTTAAAGATATGTATGCAAATGACCGAAAATTAAAATTAAAAACCAGTCCGATTACATTTGAAAATCTCATTTTCCAGAATAACGCGAAAACAAAGGTAAGTCAGCGGGTGGAGGCAGCAGGAGAGATTCATAAACTTTTACAGGTTCTTAATGTAGAAGGAAATGTACGAATCGAAGACTTTCAGCTTACTAAACAGGGCATCGCAACGGAGGGACTCATTTTCTGCAAAGTTCTTTATATAGCAGGAGATGATACCGCGCCGATTCAGTCCAAAGAAATCGTTATTCCATTTGAATATTTAGTAGAAATACCAGAAGTAGCCGAGACAGACCGCTGTGAGATTCGCGGTGTGCTGGAACAGATTGGTGGTTATGTTGTGGACAGCAACGAATTAGAAATCAGGGCGGTTGCCGGAATCTATGTAACCGGTTTCTCACCACAGACAATGTATATGATTGATGAAGTAGAGGAAATTCCGTACAGTGAGGAAGAAATTTCGAGGATTCCGTCTATTACAGGCTATATCGTAAAAAGCGGAGACACTCTCTGGAATATCGCAAAACATTACGGAACGACAATAGAAAAAATGAAGCAATATAATGAAAATCTCACAGAACCATTAGAAACAGGGCAGAAATTGTTCCTGTTAAAAGAAATGGAAAGTCTCATAGGGGAGTGACATCCTCCACCTGCCGTAAAGATGGGAGACTTCTTGCTGGAAGAGGATAAATACATAAAAGTAATGAACAAAAATGCCGGGGTCAGAGTAATTTCTGATTCCGTCTTTTTTGTGCTTAAAAATATATAGAAAAAGTACGCATTTACATTAAATAATTGCGTTTTATGTAGTATAAGCAAGAAAATGATAAAAATATTGTAAAAAAAAGGATAATTCTTTTCAACTTATTGATAAGAAAAAACGAGGATTGTAAAATAAGAAACATAAATAAGACACGGCATTAAGACGTATATACAACATCTATATTATGGGGATATTAGATGGATCATGTATGACGTTGCAGACATTAATAAGATTGAGAGCATAATTAAGAATTAAAAGCCGGGGAAAGGTTTAGTTATGGCAGAGAAAGAATTAAGAAGGATGAGTCGTCCTGAATTAATAGAAATTATATATGCGTTAAAATCTAATGAGGAATCTTTGCAGAAGAAGAATGCAATCGTACGATTCAGATTTCAGAGGCAGGCTTTATTGCAGAGGCTGCCCTTCAGTTGAACGATATATTTTCTACTGCCCAGGCCGCAGCCGATGATTATCTCACATCTATTAAAGCAGCGAACGTTTCAATGGAAGAAGAACAGAAAGCCGCAGAAAAGGAGCAGATGCTGAATGGAGCGGACGAGTAAAGAGGAAGTAAACATCCCCTCGATTAAAGAGATACGTCTTGAACGTCGGCGGTTAGCACGACAGAACCGTAAGCGACGCATATTTTTTAATACAACAATTACATGGGATGGTACAAATCGTACAGGTGTGCTTACTAGTTTGACTGGTAATCAGGAAGATGGAAAGATTACATTTGCACCTAATGATGACAAGAGTGAATTAGTTACAAACGTAGTCAACAAGAAAGGTTCCACTCTCCCATCCACCGGTGGTATCGGTACAACAATCTTCTACGTTGTTGGTGCTATCTTAATGGTTGGAGCAGCAGTTCTTCTTATCACAAAGAGACGTGCTGAGAACTAATCCGTTCTGAATGTTTATAACAACAATTTGATATTATGAGATTTTCAGGGGCAGGGGCTTTTAGCTCCTGTCCCAATCTTAAAGGTAAATATATGCCTGCACAGTTACACAAACAAGATTTTGTGAGAGCATAAATATACAAAAGGAAATGACATCAGGGAGAGAACTATGAAGTCTGGAAAGAAGTCAGAGAAAAAATCAAAGAAAACATTGAAAAAAAAGAAGTTGAGTTCGAATATTACCACTATCATTTTAATATTGATTTTCCTCGTGGGGCTGTCCGTGATGTTATATCCGACCGTGAGCAATTATATTAATCAGAGGCATCAGTCAAAGGCGATTGCGGCATACGATGAAAAGGTGTCGGAAATGAAGCCGGAGGATTATACGAAGTATTTTGAAGCGGCGGAGAAGTACAATAAGAAGCTTGCGAAAAATCCATCTGCATTTTATAACCCGGATGAAATTAAAGGTTATGAGAAAATACTTGATATTAGTGGTACAGGTATTATGGGTTATATCACAATCAAGAAGCTTGGTGTAGAGCTTCCGATTTATCATGGAACAGATGAGGGTATTTTACAGATTGCGGCCGGACATTTGAAAGGAACCAGTTTTCCGGTTGGCGGAGACAGTACGCACAGTGTTATTTCTGCCCACCGTGGTCTGCCGAGCGCAAAGCTTTTTACAGACCTCGATAAAATGGAAGTAGGAGATACATTTACTATTACAATTTTGAATCGAGAGATTACTTACGAGGTTGATGATATTTCTATCGTTCTTCCAGATGAAACGGATAGCCTGCAGATTGAAGATAAAAAGGATTACTGTACCCTGATGACCTGTACACCGTATGGTATTAATACACATCGTCTGCTTGTGCGTGGCCATTGTATCGGAACCGGAGAACCGCAGCATATCCATGTTACAGCAGAAGCGTTCCAGATTGACCCGACAATCACGGCATCCGTTATGGGAATTATTCTTCTTATCATGCTTTTAATTCGTGTCCTTATCCGTACACGGAAAAAAGGACAGGAAGGAAAACATTTAAAATGTAATCAGGTATTTCTTCATCTGAAAAGGGGAGATTTGATAGGCAATAATAAAAAAACAAAATAATAAAAGGCATTTAAAATGAAAACCAGCCACAAAGAGCAGATTTTCTCTTGAAGGAAAGAGATGCTTCTTGTGACTGGTTTTGTATTTTGTAAATTTTGCATAATAGGGATGCCTGACTTTCGTCCGCCCTTCCTATGCTTCCTGAATGTTATTAATTACTTCCTGCTGTTGATTAAGCAGATGTGTTTTCATCAGTTCCTTTGCCTTTATAGAATCTCTGCTGGAAATGGCATCAAGCAATTCCCGATGTTCCTCCACAAGATTAGAGCGCTGGCGAATATCTTTCACATATTCCATGCGGTAACGATAGAACTGTTCGCGCAGATTATTGATAATAGAAATAAGGCGGTCATTGTTTGTTGCGCGGAAAATGGTATCATGGAAAGTCTCATCTTTATCTACGATATCGAGAATATCTCCATTCTCTACGGAACGGATGAAGTCCTCATGAGCCTGACGTAAATCATGAAGCCCAGCCTGATCAATTCGTTCGCAGGCAAGAACAGCAGCGAATTCTTCAAGAACAGTACGGATTTCGATGACATCACGAAGATTTTTTTCTGTGATTCTGGCTACTTGAGCGCCTTTTCGTGGAATCATGATAACCAGGCCTTCCAGTTCTAACTTACGAATAGCTTCTCTTACAGGAGTACGGCTTACACCGAGGCGGTTGGCAAGAGAAATTTCCATGAGACGTTCTCCTGGTGCGAATTCACCAGTAATAATTGCCTGGCGAAGTGTGTTAAATACAACGTCACGAAGTGGCAGATATTCATTTACATTAAAGTTAGTGTCTTTCATTAGTTGTTTCTCCTTCCCTTTTTCGCTGTATATTTATCCCCCTGTGTCAGCGAACTGTTTTTTTTCGAAAAATGATTATGATTTTTCTGCGATTTCGACCGTGGGAGATTTTTACTAAATGGGCGGACAACGGCGGTCTGCCGGATTCCCGGGTCATTATGGAAAAATTCAGCTGCCTTTCCGGCGGCTTCTCTTGAGGTAAATATACCAAATACGGTGGAGCCACTTCCGCTCATAAGCGCATTGACAGCTCCTAATCTTCTCATATCTTTTTTTATCTGTATGATAGCTGGATAATGCTTTTCTGTAACCTGTTCCAATACATTACCCATACGGTCGGTGATACCTGTAAGGTCACCGTGGCTAATGGCCTGAATCATTCCGTCTATGTCTGGATGGGCTGTCTGTTCATCGAGATGCAGGTGCTCATATACAAACTTTGTAGACATAGAGAAAGATGGTTTTACAATTAAAAACCAGCATGGCGGAATAGAAGGAAGAGGAGTTAATATCTCACCGATTCCTTCAGAAAGTGCGGTTCCTCTCATAATGCAAAATGGAATGTCTGCGCCAAGGGTAAGCCCATGTTTAATAAGCTCGTCCTGTGTTATTCCAAGAGAAAATAGCTGATTCATGCCTACCAGAGCAGCGGCAGCATCGGTACTTCCGCCGGCCATTCCTGCTGCAACAGGGATGTGCTTTTCAATTGCTGCATCAACACCGTCTGAAATATTATATGCAGTACGTATAGTGTCAATGGCCCGATAGACAAGGTTCTTCTCATTGAGGGGGAGGTAAGGCAGATTCGAAGAAAGACGAATCTGTCCGCATGTATTCTTCTGTAAAGTAATGTAGTCAAAAAGCTTCACTGTCTGCATAATCATTCTGACTTCGTGGTAACCGTCTTCCCGCCTTCTAAGTACGTCCAGTCCCAGATTCACCTTGGCATATGCTTTCAAATGTAAGGGCTGAGTCATAAAAATTGTACCTCCTCTGTATCTTGTATACAATTATTATAACGCATTTTTGCAAAAAATCAAGAAAGAAACACCTGTATAAAAAAGAAAAAATTTCTCAATACTAACAGAGTATTTTTGCGGAAAATATAGGGAGAAATATTCTTAATGTTATGTGGGTATAACAATTTGAGATTCCAGTAAAATATTAAAAGTTTGTAAGCCTGCAGGCAAAAGTTTAAGAATAATAAATAAGAGATTTTAGTGGCATATTTTTAGTGGCCTATTAAAAAGAGCTGGAGGGGAAAAGTGCGAATAAAGTATAACAGAGACCAGAAAATAAAAGGAAAGCTTACCCGGAATTTTGATAAAGATTACGCATTTTTGGAGAAAGCATTAGACCGGAGCGGGGATATTGTAAAAAATGTATTTTATGTAGGAGACAACGCTGATATACAAAGTATTATGGAAGAGCAAACAGATGCAAATACGGACAGTGACACAAACAGTATTATGGAAGAGCAAACAGATGCAAATACGGACAGTGACGCAAACAGTATTATGGAAGAGCAAACAGATGCGGATACAGACAGTGACATAAGCAGTGCTACGAAGGGGCAAACAGATGCGAATACAGACAGTGACATAAACAGTGATATAGGTAGAAAAACAGTTTCGAAAAGAATAGTGAAAACTACGCAGAACAATAAAAAAATAAAGCCTAAAAAAGCAGCAGTCATCTATGTCGATGGAATGACGGATGCAGATATGGTGGAAGACTTCGTGATCCGTCCTCTCCTTAAAAATAAATGTGAAAAAACAGGGCAGGATTTCCTCTCTTATGTAGAAAATCATGTGATGGAAACAGTGGACTGGAAAGAGGATGAAAGTTTTGAAGATATTTTAACAGATATCTTATCAGGAAATACCCTGCTTTTGCTGGAAAGCTGCCCGAAAGCAATTATTTTATCTACAAAGAAATACCCATCAAGAGGGGTAGGGGAAACCCAGCAGGAAATGGTTATCCGCGGTCCGAAAGATAGTTTTACAGAAAATATGCGAATAAATACGGCATTGATTCGCCGCCGAATCCGTGATTCTCGCCTGAAAATGGAGCATACGATGGTTGGGGAGCGCTCCAAAACAGATTTGGCAATTGTATACATGGATGATCTTGTTCAGCCGGAACTTCTTGAAAAGGTAAGACAAAAAGTAAATGCACTCAGCTTTGATGGTATTTTAGATGGAGGAATGGTAGAGCAGCTTTTAGAAGAAAATGTATGGACACCATTTCCACAATTTCAACATACAGAACGGCCGGATAAGGCGGCAAGTGGATTACTGGAGGGGAGAATCGTTCTTGTTGTGGATAACTCTCCGGGCGTGTTAATTTTGCCCGTCACTTATCAAATGTTTTTTCAGGCAGGTGACGATTACTATACCCGATTTGAAGTGGCATCATTTGCCCGTTTGCTTCGCTTTGCAGCTTCATTGTTTGCGATAGGATTTCCGGGATTGTATGTTGCCATAGCAGCATTTCATACAGAAATGCTCCCAACCTCCTTTTTGTTATCCATTGCAACAGCACGAACTGGCATCGTCATTCCAGTTGCTTTAGAAGTTTTGCTTATGGAATTTCAGTTTGAATTATTAAAAGAAGCAGGAATTCATTTGCCCGGACAGCTCGGAGGAACAATCGGTATTGTCGGCGGCCTCATCGTAGGCCAGGCAGCAGTGGAAGCGGGAATTGTCAGTACAATCGTTGTTATCGTTGTATCTTTTACAGCTATTGCATCATTTATTGTGCCAAATGAATCCTTTGGCGCCGTATTTCGTTTGTTAAAGTTTCTTTTTATTGTTACTGCAGCAATATGGGGAATTTACGGCTATCTTCTCACTTTTGCCGCATTATTATTGCATTTATCTCAGATAGAATCCTTCGGTGTTCCATATATGCTGCCTTCTGTTTGTGGGGAAAACTTAAATTATGATGATAAAAAGGATCATTATGTTCGCTATCCATTTGCTTATATGAAAAAAAGACCAGTATTTACGAGAGAGGGCCGGAGAATTCGAAAAAGATAGATACGCTATCAAAAAATTTACAGGCAGAAGATGTGATGATTCGTGTAGGTGTGTTTGCCTGGTTCGGATAGGAGAATTGAAAAAATTTACAGGCAGAAGATGTAATGATTCATAAAAGGATGAAGAAAAGAAAACGAAAATAGAATAAAAATAAAATGGGGGACGGTCAGAGAGGAGGATGTATAAAATGTATGAAAATAAGATTTCTGCAAGGCAGTTACGCAGAATGATCTTTATAGAAACATTTGGAGCGGGAGCATTATCTATACCGGCATTTGCCTGCTATAAAGAACAGAATGGCTTTTGGAGCCTGATTTTTTATGGGGTGTTTTTGGCGGGAACGATTGCCTTTTTTATTATTTTTTCTGGGAAAATAAGTGAAGAAAATTTTGAAAACAGAAAAATAGGTAAGACAGGTCTGGCAAGGGATGCAAATATCAATGTTTCAAAAATGCAAACAAGGCTTAAATCTATAAATTTTCCGGAAGTTTTACCACAGCCAATAAAATTTGTATACATGATTCGTTTTTTCATAAATGCAGTAGCACTTTTTTATTTCTTTGGTAAGACAATTCAGACTGTTTATATGCCAGAAAGCAGCTTTTTATTTATTATTTTTCCTGCTGCGATTTTGCTTTGCTACAGCTTGTATACAACATTACAAAAAAGAGCCAGATTTTTAGAAATCATTTTTCCGTGGATTATCACGACGTATTTTATTGCTGTGATTTTATCATTTATCGGAATTGAAAAAGCAATGCAGATAGGGAATGCAGGAGAACTCTGGCAAGGAATTCTTTCAGATAATATTTTCCGAAGCATGGGAAACGGATATTTGATGTTACTGTGCAGCAGTCCAATAGAATTTCTCTTGTTTTTGAGGCCTGCTGCCGAAGAAAGAGGAACCGAAACAAAAAATAGAAAAGTAGAGGACAAAAATAATAAAGAAGGTAAAAATAATAGAGAAGGTAAAGGTGATAAAGCAATACGGGACATAATAACAGCCGTCGCAGGTGCAATTCTCTGTAATGTTTTATTTTGTTTCCTTTCCGTGCGAACACTTGGCCCAACTCTCACAAGCCAGTCAGAATGGCCAGTCATCAAAATGATGCAGCTAATCCGAATGCCGGGCGGGTTCTTAGAACGATTTGATATCCTGCCGATTATATTTTGGATACTGTGCATGATGGCGGTTTTAAGCGGTTATCTCTATTATGGATGGAGTATTTTTCAAACACGCTCTAGAGGATGTTTGAAAAATTTTTTAGGAATTACTTTTGTCTGCTTAGTGCTCTTGACTTGCGTTGTGGAAAAACACACTCTTTTGTGGACGTTTTATCTCAAATATAAGGCATTTGTGGATTTCCCGCTGTCCTTAATATTGCCACTTGTAGTTTGGCTTTTTAAAAGACAGAAAGATTTCAATTATCAAGAAAAAACAGAAAAAGATAAAGAAGAAAGAAAAAATATTGCAAAATATAAGAACAATAAGCAGGTAAAGTATTTTGCAGGAATAACTCTTTTAATCTTTTTCCCAATTCTTTTTTCCTTAACTGGCTGCCAGCGCCTTACAGATGTAGAAGAAAAAAACTATATCTTATCCATGTACGTTGATTATCCCGCTGATGAAGAAAATGCTTATCAGTTTTGGATAGCTCGGGCAAATTTAAGCGAAATGGAGGGGCAAAGCGACGAAATTCCCTGCCAGATCACAAAAATAGAAGCCCGGAATCTACAGCAATTAGAAGAAAAATACTTGGAAATAGTCCCCGGAAAAACCGAGTGGAATCATATTTATACAATTTTCTTAGGCTCGGGAATAGCAGCAAATAAAACAGCATGCACTCATCTGCTAAAAGAATGGGATAATGAGTGGCAGAAATCTCCGAATGTTCTTCTGGCACTATGCCCCGAAAACCCGAAAGAACTATACAAAATAAAAAATATTCCTGCCGGAGCAGCAGGACAGGAAATAAACCTTCTCGCAGAACAAAACAAAGAAAAATATTCCGGACAAATCTGCGAAACGCCAATAGACTACCTTCGTGCCAAACAGCAGCAAGAGGATAAAATTACACTGTACCGGGTTACTATAGAAAACGGGAATTTAAAAATAATGACAGACGAACTCTGAAAGATACCGCATTCCTATTTGTGACTTTAGTCGCAGCAGGTTGGATGTGAGCGTATAAGTGAACATTCAAACCGCCGCGACTAAAGTCGCAAATATAGGGGATAGGTTCTCTTCGGTGGCGTCTGTTTATTCTTCGAATTAAATGGTAATACTCCACCTATGAAGACTTTTAATAAAATAACAATATCATTCACACTTTTAATATGTTTATTATTTAGTTACAGCCTGCTTTATCAGGTGTATTTAGAACAAACCGGTCCAATATACGATAACACTCTGCGATTTCATGTGAGAGCAGATTCTGATAAAAAGGAAGCCCAAGAAAGAAAGCTTATTGTCAGAGATGCGGTACTGCGTTATGTAAAGGAGGATGTATACAGAGCAGACTCCGCACAGAAATTGAAACAGAATCTTGCAGAAAAAACAGAAGAAATCGCACAGGTGGCAGCGAACGCTTCAGACGGGAAGCCTGTCCGTGTCTACTTTACCAAAGAAAGATTTCCAATACGCCATTACGGAACTGCCATTTTCCCCGCAGGAGAATATCAGGCACTCCGGGTAGATATTGGCAAAGCTGCCGGACATAACTGGTGGTGTGCATTCTATCCCAACCTCTGCTACACCCCGGAAAAAAACTTTACCCTCTCCGAAAGCGGAAAAAAACAGTGGAAAAAGATCACAGAATTAACTCAGGGAAAATGGCTGGAAAAAACAAAACATTATTTCACCAAATTAAAGAAGTTTCTGCCCTATTGAGCGAAAAGGAGCGTTTAGCACAACAGAATAAAATCAATACATTCTTCGGATGCTTTCTTCGTTACCAATAGCTTTAGCTAGCCGGCAAAAACATCTGTTTCTTTCTTGGAACTTTCCACCAAATGCGGTATAATCTTAAGTAACATTATCATAGGACGGTAACGTGAGAATGAAGAATAAAAAACAGATTATTTCTCGTCTATTATGGATAGGAAACATTTTTTTACTTATATTTTGCCTGGCAGGATGTGGGACTTCTGGGACTGGAACATCAGAGTCAGGAACAGAGCAACAGGAGAGTTCCAGCTCTGTTCCGAATTACTATCATAAAGGAAAGATTTTTCTTCCACAGGCAGATGGAAAAGTGACAGAAGAACATGAGGGCGTGAAGCTTGATTTATCGCATACAGATCAGGGATATTTTATGGCAGCGTATACGGGGAGTGCAGACAAGCTGTTGATTCAGGTAGAGGGCGGCGATAACATTCCGTATCGATATTATTTTGACCCAGATGGGAAATACAACGCTTTACCGCTGACTGCCGGAGATGGAAGTTATGCAGTAACAGCATATGAGAATGTGGGAGATAACCGATATGCTGTTGTTTTTACCAAGATAGTAGATGTGACACTGGAGAATGAAGTTCTTCCGTTTTTATATTCTAATCAGTATGTGAATTTTGATGAGAATACAAAGACTGTTGCGCTGGCGAAGAAGCTTACAAAAGGTAAGACGGAGATTGAGGCAGTGCAGGAAGTGTATGAGTATGTTATAAAGAATATTGTTTATGACGATGAAAAGGCAGCAACGGTAAAAAGTGGTTATCTGCCGAATGTGGATGACACACTGAAGACCAAAAAAGGAATCTGTTTTGACTATGCGGCGCTGATGACAGCAATGCTACGCTCTTCGGGAATTCCGACGCGCCTTGATATTGGCTATGCAACGAACATTTACCATGCATGGATCAGTACTTATTTAGATGAGCAGGGCTGGGTAGATAACGTCATTAAATTTGACGGAAAGAACTGGACGATGATGGATCCGACTTTTGCAGCAGGAGGCGGCGAAGGAATTCAGGATTTTATCACCGATTCCTCAAATTATAATATAGAATATATACATTAAAACAGATTACTAAAAAGTATTATTGTCTAATTCAAGAATGCCCCGGCATTCTTGAATTACTTAAGCGATTATTTGAGTCTAAAAGAGCTGGTTTCTATAAGGCGGATAATTTAAATGAGAATTTGCAAATATTTTTGATTTGTAAATGATTACAAGATAAATATAAAATAAATACATATGAAAGGACACAAAATGTTATCAAATAGCGAAGTGGCTGTATTTTGTGAGCAGAGCGGGATGATTCTGGAGTCGGGATTATCAATGCTTGAAGGTATTTCCATTATGGAAGAGGATGTAGAGCCGCACAATACAGAATATAAAAAAATGTATGAGGATATGAGAATGTGTCTTGAAGAAACAGGTATCTTTCATGAGGCACTTACAAAAACTGGACTTTTTCCAAGTTATGTGATTCAAATGACGAAAATAGGAGAGGAAACAGGTAATCTGGATGTTGTGATGAAAGGGCTTGCCGCATATTATGAGCGGGAAGAGAATACGATGCAGGATATTAAGAGTGCGATTTCTTATCCTTTAATGATTCTATGTATGCTTCTTGCAATTATGCTCGTGATGGTTGTAAAGGTTGTACCGGTATTTAATCAGGTGTATGAGCAGCTTGGGACGCAGATTACTGGGCCAGGTGCCGTCCTTTTAAAGGCAGGAGAAGCTTTGAAACAGTACTGGATTATTCCGACAGTACTTCTTTGCGTATTTGTAGTCGGGGTATGGTGGCTCTTAAAAACAACAAAAGGAAATGTGGCATTACGCAGACTGACAGGAAAGGTTTTTTCTACAAAGTCTATTGTAAAAAGACTGAACAGTGCCAGAGTATCGTCTGCTTTTTCTATGGCATTACAGAGCGGTATGGATTATGGACGTTCCTTTGACATGGCAGCAACCTTGCTTGAAAATGATGAGGAAACGAAGCAAAAGTTAATGAACTGCAAAGAAAAAATGTTTGAAGGAGAGTCTTTTTCTAAAGTAATCAGGGAAACAGAAATTTATTCCCCGCTTCAGTCAAGGATGATCATGATTGCAGAAAGAACGGGAGAGGCAGATCAGGCACTTTCTAAAATTGCAGTACAGATTGATGGTGAAGTAACTGCAGATATTCAGAATTTTGTATCAGTTATTGAACCAACACTTGTCATTGTGCTTTCTGTGCTTGTCGGAGGAATGTTACTATCCGTAATGATGCCTCTTATGGGGATACTTTCTGTGATTGGATAGCAGGTGATGAATTACGATGGAACAGAATGTAGAAAAAAAGAAAAAAGATTATAAAAAAGGATATATTTTGCCGGTATGCATTTTCATTTTGATGATGGTAATGTTATTTTATGGAGTGAATTCTGTGACGAATGCTACAGCACAAAAAGAGCAGGAAAGCCTGAAAAATGCAGTAGTTCAGTCAGCAGTACATTGTTATTCTGTAGAGGGAGCCTATCCAGATTCACTTGATTATCTGAAAAAGCATTATGGAATCACATGGGATGAAAGCAAGTATAAAGTGACCTATGAGATTATTGCTAAAAACATCAGACCAGAGGTCAAAGTGATACCTTTACAGGAAAGTAAAAAATGAAGAAGCAAAATTATTAAAAATTATGAGGGCAAAAACTTATTGAATCAAAGATAATTATGAAATTAAGAATTTATTAAATCGAAGATAAAAAGTAGGAGAATTGAAATTTAGAAGGGAAAAAGTCAATAAGTTAAAATCATGAGAGTAAAAGTATAAAAATAACTATAATAAAAAGAAAAGGGAAGCACTATGAACAATAAACAAAAACAAATACATACAATTGATACGGTTTTTCCTTTGATTTTTATTCTTCTTTTTGGATTTTGTGCACTGGCATTGGTTCTTTCCGGTGCCCATGTATACCAGGATACAACGGATGGATTAAAGCAGAATTATACTATTCGGACAGCGGCAACGTATTTGCAGGAAAAGGTGCGGGAGTACAGCAGTGAATCTCAGGTAGAAGTTCTTTCACAAGACGGGCAGACAGTAATTGCACTTTATGAAGAGGGCGATAGCGACTATGTGACATACATTTATTTGTATAAAGGCAAGCTGCGGGAACTTTTTACAAAAAAAGGGCGTGATGTTGTCTGGAGCAGCGGGCAGGAACTTGTTTCAGCAGATACATTTTCTGTTACGAAGCAAAAGGAGGATTTGTTGCAGATAGAACTTAGCGGAGACGGACAAGAAGAATTATTGTATATAAGAATATACGGGGAAGATAGCAAATGAAACGAGTAAGACATTCCAGATCGGGATTATTTTTAATTGAATTAATGATCTGTATTTTATTTTTTTCCATTACAGCGGGAATTTGTATACAGTTTTTTGTAAAGTCCCACAATATGAGTCAGGATGCAAAAAATCTGTATCAGGCTCAGCAGGAAGCGGCATCTATGGCAGAAATTTTAGAAAAGGATATAGATTCTCTGGATAATATTTCTGTTTATTATGATAAAGACTGGAATCAGTGTGATAAAGAAGAAAAGATGTACTGGCTGGAAGTAACGCAGGCACAGAATCAGGCGCAGGAAGACGATTTAAAAAAGGTAAAAATTGCGGTGTATTCTGGAGAGAATTCTAAAGGAGAAAGTTCGAAAAAAGAAGAAATCTATCATTTGAACCTGAGTATTTATATACCCTAAAAGAACGAGATATCATGGACAAGTACATTCCAGAGTCAACTACCCACGACCTAAAGGTCATGGGCTTGTAACTGCCCAGTCGTACTAAC
>OCPT01000004.1_pt1 | contig 194698 bp, 158 predicted proteins | sample 1538741 | NCBI WGS metagenome assembly OCPT01 (sample SAMN04571723, study PRJEB22368) | human gut metagenome | biome: human gut; material: stool | host: Homo sapiens | place: Luxembourg | collected 2012-12-06 | reverse complement strand
GTTTGTGTACCTTGGTTACTATTATTACTTTCTGTAACATCTTTAACATATTCCTTAGCTACATATCCATGTGAACCCCTATATTCTATTTTATAGAATGCTCCTTCTTCTCCTACTATTATTACCTTTGTATTTCCACTTAAGCTTCCTATAACTTTACTACTTGTACTTGCTCCTTCTCTTACGTTTAGAGAATTACTTACATTTACTACTCCTGTTTTTTCAGTATTTTCAGGAGTACTTGGTTTTTCTGGCGTTTGTGTACCTTGGTTACTATTATTACTTTCTGTAACATCTTTAACATATTCCTTAGCTACATATCCATGTGAACCCTTATATTCTATTTTGTAGAAGGCTCCTTCTTCTCCTATTATTGTTACCTTTGTGTTTCCGCTTAAGCTTCCTATAACTTTACTACTTGTACTTGCTCCTTCTCTTACATTTAGAGAACTACTTACATTTACTATTCCTGTCTTTCTAGTACTCTCAGGAATACTTGGTTTTTCTTGAGTCTGTGTACCCTGGTTACTATTATTACTTTCTGTGACATCTTTAACATATTCCTTAGCTACATATCCATGAGAACCCTTGTATTCTATTTTATAGAAAGCTCCTTCTTCTCCTACTATTGTTACCTTTGTGTTTCCGCTTAGGCTTCCTATAACTTTACTACTTATACTTGCTCTTTCTCTTACGTTTAGAGAACTGCTTACATTAACTATTCCTGTCTTATTAAGAGATCTAATAGCTAAAACTATAGGTTCTGCTTTAGTAGTAGATTTAGCTTCTTTTTTAGATTCATCAACTTTTTCTTTTTTAATTTCTTCTTGTTTTACAACTTGAGCCTTTTCACTGCCTCCATCTTTTGATATGTATTTAGAATAAACATAGCCATATGAATTATTAAACTCTATTTTATAAAATCCATTACTTTCATTTATTATGTTAACTTTTTCCCCACCTTTTAAGCTACCAATAATTCTACTATTTGTAGTAGAAGCTTGTCTAACATTTAAAGCTGTATTTATATTAACCTTACCTGTTCCTTCAATTGGGTCTTTTTTCACTTCTGTCTTAACTTCATTATTTTTATATGAAATTAAATTAACATATTTACTAGATACATATGCTCTTCTACCATTAAAATCAATTTTATACCAACCATCAATTGATTTATCTAATACATTTACCTTATTATTTTTATATAAAGTTCCGATCACTTGCCCATTTTCATTTGGGCTAGTTCTAACATTTAATTGATTAGCAGAAATTAAAGCAACATTATCTTGATTTAAATTATCTCCTAGTATTCTTATGTCCTTAGCTTCTACATACCCTACAAAATCTTTATAACCAACTTTATACCAGTTATCAGATACCTTGTCTATTATGTTAACTCTCGCGCCACTAGGTATTGAAGTTATTATTTCATGAGAAGAATCTGCACCTTTTCTTAATCCTAAATCTTCTGATGAAATAATTTCTCCAAACGAATTTCCTTTAGAAGTATTAATATTTTTAACCTCATTCACTGGTTTCGCATGTACTTTAGTATTAGTTGTACAAACTATTGCTCCTGCTCCAATTACAGCACCTACTATAAAACAGCTTAATCTATTTCTATTCATTTTACCCTCCTTTTGTAAAAAATTAGTATTTTATATAAAATCATAAAAAATTCATTATAAATCAATGTTAATTCTAAGGAAAATAATTTATTTTTTATAATTATTACTCATAATCTTTCCAATAATATTATACTTCCTAAATCAAAATTAGCAAATAATTATAAAACAAATCTTTTTAAAATTCCACCCTTTTTGTTTACTAAATTATAATTTTTCTATATTTTATTATACTAAACATTTTCAACAAAAGTAATATTTGTAATAAAAAATACACGTTATGTAAACTTAATATTTACATAACGTGTACTCATTTATCAAAACTTTATAATAGACTTATATCTTCCCTAAGCATTGATATATCTATTATTTGTTCATTCCTTCTTCTACAGCAACAGCAACTGCAACAGTAGCTCCTACCATTGGGTTATTACCCATACCGATAAGACCCATCATTTCAACGTGAGCTGGAACTGATGATGATCCTGCGAATTGTGCATCTGAGTGCATTCTTCCCATAGTATCAGTCATACCGTATGAAGCTGGACCAGCAGCCATGTTATCTGGGTGAAGAGTTCTTCCTGTACCACCACCTGATGCTACTGAGAAGTATTTCTTACCTTGTTCAACACATTCTTTTTTGTATGTTCCAGCAACTGGGTGTTGGAATCTTGTTGGGTTAGTTGAGTTACCAGTGATTGATACGTCAACTCCCTCATGATGCATTATAGCAACACCTTCTCTAACGTCGTCTGAACCGTAGCATTTAACTTTAGCTCTTGGACCGTTTGAGTATGGAGTTTCTTTAACGATGTTTAATTTACCAGTTACATAGTCAAATTTAGTTTCAACATATGTAAATCCGTTGATTCTTGAAATTATGAATGCAGCATCTTTTCCAAGACCGTTTAATATAACTCTTAAAGGCTCTTTTCTAACTTTGTTAGCTTTTTCAGCTATTTTGATAGCACCTTCAGCAGCAGCGAATGATTCGTGTCCTGCTAAGAATGCGAAACATTTAGTTTCATCTCTTAAAAGCATAGCTCCTAAGTTTCCGTGTCCTAATCCAACTTTTCTGTCATCAGCAACAGATCCTGGAATACAGAAAGCTTGTAATCCTTCTCCGATAGCTTCAGCAGCATCAGCAGCAGTTTTACATCCTTTCTTGATTGCTATAGCAGCACCTAAAGTGTAAGCCCATCCAGCATTTTCGAATGCTATTGGTTGAGTTTCTTTAACGATTGTATAAGGATCGATTCCTAAATTTTCGCAAACTACTTTAGCATCTTCTATTGTTTCCATTCCGTACTTTTCTAATACAGGTTGTATTTGGTTAATTCTTCTTTCATAACTTTCAAATAATGCCATTTTATTATCCTCCTTCAATAATGAATATATAGATTATTCGTGTCTTGGATCTATAGTTCTAACAGCTTCGTCAAATCTTCCGTATTGACCAGTAGCTTTTTCCATAGCTTCGTTAGCATTCATTCCTTTAGCTACCATTTCCATCATTCTACCTAAGTGAACGAATCTGTATCCTATGATTTGATCATCTGCATCTAAAGCTACTTTTGTTACATATCCTTCAGCCATTTCAAGGTATCTTGGTCCTTTAGCTAAAGTTCCGTACATAGTACCTACTTGTGATCTTAATCCTTTTCCTAAGTCCTCAAGACCTGCTCCTATTGGTAGTCCACCTTCTGAGAAAGCAGTTTGGCTTCTACCATAAACTATTTGAAGGAATAATTCTCTCATTGCAGTATTTATAGCATCACAAACTAAGTCTGTGTTTAAAGCCTCTAATATAGTTTTTCCTGGTAATATTTCTGAAGCCATAGCAGCTGAGTGAGTCATACCTGAACATCCTATAGTTTCTATTAAAGCTTCTTCTATGATACCATCTTTAACGTTTAAAGTTAATTTACATGCTCCTTGTTGTGGTGCACACCAGCCAACTCCATGAGTTAAACCTGAAACATCTTTTATTTCTCTTGATTGAACCCATCTACCTTCTACAGGGATTGGTGCTGGACCGTGGTTTGGACCTTTAGCAATTACACACATTTCTTGAACTTCGCTTGAATACATCATATTCATTTCTCCTCCCTAAAAAATAACTTATAGTAAAAATTTACTATATCTATTCCTCTTAACAACTTGGGACTTTTTTTGTCCCTATGGGATATTAAATTACCCTCACGTCTATTTTAACAAAACAATGGCGATGTAACAATATATTTCTAAAAATTTTTCTAAAAAAACTCAATATTTTTTTATTTTATTACAATATTTGAGAATAATTCTCATATCTTTTCCCAAATTATTGAAAACAAATTATATTTTTACCTATTAATCCTTTTCAATAAATATTTTAAAACCTAACAATTTTTAAACTCATAAAATGTGCTTCATATCACATTTTACTAATTTAAAATTTATCTCTTTATAAAAATATTTCTTTCTTCAAAAAAAACATCCCATTAAATATATTTTCGTAAATCTTTTATATTATTTTTATTTAATAAAATAAATCTCATATTATATTCTATTTAATCTAATAAGGTGCATCTCAAAATGAGGTGCACCTTATATTATTATTTGTATTACTATCTTGCAGTTCTTAAAGTTAGGCTTTCTTTACTTGAAACTTCCCCATTTGAATATTTAGCTGCAATCTTAAAGTTATAGATTGTATGTCTATTTAACTTTTTAAATGTATAAGAAGTTTCATCCTTGCCTATTTCAGCTACCTTTTTACCATCCTTATAAAGAATATATCCTTCTAAGCCTTCTGTTGTTTCTGGTTCTGTCCAAGTTACAGTTACATTCTTTTTATTTATTTCTGATGCTTTAAAATCTCTTATTGGATTTACAACAATTTCTGGACTAGTTCCTTCTATTATATTAACTGTTTTTTCAGTTCCTGCAATCTCATGAACTAATCCTTCTCCATCTCCAACTGATGAATTGGTTATGCTTAAATTGCTTCCTTCAGCTTTAGCTTCTGCTCTTAGTACAACCTTAGCTAAAACTTCTTTAGCTGGCAATGGTTCTCCAGTTAAAGAACTTACAAGCACTCTAACCTTTCCATCTTCCATTTTCTTAGCTTTTACAAATACTCCATCATCAGAAATTGCTTCTACATATTCAAAGGCATTTTCATCATAATTTAGTGTAAAATCATAAGCAAAAGCTTCTGCATTTACTAATTCGTCTATACCCACTCCAACTTCTAAGTTTTCTCCAACTTGAACTTCCTCTAAAGCTTCAAGAGATACACTTCCTGTTACCTCAGCAGCTTCTTTTAACTTTCCATGAACATTAACCTCTGCAGCAGTAGCAAATTTTCCTCTACCATTTGCTTGATCTGAAACGCTATCTGTAACATCTAATCTTACATATTTAGCATCAATACTATCAAATTCTATAAATTTAATAGCTGCATTATCTTCTAAAGTTCCTGTTTTAACTTCTGTAAAATTTTCTCCATCTAAACTAATAGATACTTTATATCCTGTTATTCTTCCATTTTTACTATCTTGTCTTGGAGCATATCTAACTTTATTTATTTCATATACATTATCTAATTCTAAAGTTAAATAATGAGGACCTTCATGGGCAGGTGATGACCATTTACTATGCCAGAAAGTATTCATATCACCATCTGAAGCAAAGGAAGCTGGTGCATTTTCCCCTGAAGTCTCTTCTGATGAAGCTGTTACCTTTACTGTTCTTGGATTTATTAATGTTAAATCAAAACTTAAAGCTTCTTGTATAAATGATTGGGCAACCTTTTCAGATATAACTGCAAAGCTACTTAAGGCTGTATTTAATTTATTTTGCGCAATTTCTTTAGCACTTTCATAAGCCTCTGTATCTTCATTTAATTGAGCTACAATCATATCTAATGAAGCCTTATCCCCTTGAGCTAAAGTAATAAGCTCATCAAGTTGTCTTGAGCATTCTTCTAAAGCAACTTCAGGTAAATTCGCCTTTAAATTATTGCAAGCTTCTTCCATTCTTGCAAACTCTCCATATAACTCTTCTATAAGAGCACTTGCATCTTCTTTAGAAGATAACTTATTCCATAACTCATCCATTTTTGCTCTAAGCTCTGGAGCGTCTTCTCTTCCTGATTTAGCCCAAGTTTTATTGTCCATTCTTGTTGAATGGTTTGCAAACACCTTCATATCTTCTGCTAAATCACCATAAAGCATATCAATTGCTCTATTCCAAGCCTTATCATAATCATAGTTATCCATATTCCAGCTATAGTCAGCAGCTGTGTGTATTGATATTTTTGAAAGCTCAGCATGCTCCATTGGGTTTACAGTAAAGAAATCTACATATTGATTTAGCCCTTTATCTAATCCATGCATTGGTCCTAAGGCAAGCTTACCTTTAAAATAATCTGTTACTGGATAATTCCACCATACCGCCATATTTCTATTGTATATTCCACTTATAAGTTGTGCATCACTTAAAGGAATCTCATTTGTAACAACTCCAGGACCAGTCCACATAACTTCTATACTAGGATCAACAGTTTCCGCAAAAATTCTAGTATAAGCTCTAGGTTGTCCATTACTTACCATAGCTCCAGTATCATACTCTGTTGGAACTGTTATTAATGGTTTTACATCTCCCTTAGCCTTTACAAATTCTTCATTAAATCTATTTAAAACTTGAGCATGTTTAGCTGCACTCTTATCTTGAATATCATCCCAATAGATTGCAAAGCTTCTTACTCCCATGTCATATAAAGATTCTGCCTTTGTTATTAAATGCTTAAAATCTTCTTCTCCTGCATCTCCATCAAATCTTATATCTATTCCTGGAGAAATACCAAAAACAAAATCAACTTTATTTTCAGCAGAAGCATTTATAAGTTCTTGCATTCTTTGCATTTCACTTTCTGGATAAGGATCTCTCCATTTTTCTCTGTGATATGGATCATCTTTAGGAGCATAAATATATGTGTTTAATTTATTTTCTCCATAAAATTTAATCTGATCTAATCTATCTTGATGTGTCCAAGGAGTTCCATAAAAACCTTCTATAATACCTCTAGCACTAACTGTTGGATAATCGGTTATATTTACTTCTGGTATATTAGAGTCCTTAACTAATTGCTTAAATGTTTGGACTCCATAGAAAGTTCCATCTCCATCTTTACCTTCAATAGCTATTTTTCCATTATTTGAAACTAAGGCATATCCCTCTTCTTTTAAATTTTCTGCTGTAGTTCCATTTAAAGCTTCATCTAACTCAGGAATATCATCATCAACCTCACCTATTATAAGGGTAGTTGAATTTGGATCATTTTCACTATTTATTTCTATGTTGTTTGCAGTTAAGAATTCCCTTAAAGCATTTACTGCATTCTCATCTGCCTCTTCCTCACCAACTAAATTTATAGAAGAAGTTATCTTAAATCCATCTCCTACAACCTCTAATCTTTCTGGTGTTGGATTTAAATTTGGAACTAAAACCTGGTTTTCTTCCCCAGTTTTAGGTCCTACAGCTCTTACAGTAGTAGTTATTACACCATTTGCAATAAACATACAAGCAAAAGCTGAAGTTAAAAGTCTCTTAAGCATTTTTCTTTTCATAGTTTCCTCCAATTTCAAAATATTTACATTATAATTATAATATCGTTTACAGCTATTGTAAATAGTTAAAAAAATTGGAATAAAATTCTTACTCCAATTAATTTTTATCATAATTTATTAAACTTTCTTATTATAAATATAAAATTAAGATTCTTGACCAAGGCAATTCAGTTACTCCACTAAAAATTCCACTCTCTGAGTCACTCAATTTCTCCCTATATGTCCATGAGCCATTCCAAAGGCCTACTTCTTTAACCCCTTCATTTAAAATTGTTTGATAATATACTTTTTCCTCATAATTAAGAACATTATTTTCTAAAGATGCAAATAATCCTCCATTATCTAAAAATGCCATGGTCTGATGAACTGGATTTTGATCTACTTCTTTTTCTCTTAAATCATAAAAGTAATCATTAGAACTTAATATCCCATGAATTCTTGCTGTAGTAATATCTAGTTTTTCTTCCTCTTCATTTATACTTATAAGATTATGATTTGGAATTTGTATTTTATAAATCTTAAATTCTCCATTTTCATTTATTTCTTCAAACTGAAGTTTAACAGTATTTTCAATTATTTTAAAAGATATTGACATCTCTACATTTATTTTTCTAAAATTTAATCTATATAAATAGTACTCTCCTTCAATATGATCATAAATTTTTTCTGAGGTTACTTTAGGTTTAAATCTACTTCCATTTATTAAAAATTCATCCCTTGATTTTCTTGCTCCCTTAAAAATCTTCTCTCCTATTTTATATTGAACTATATTAGGAAATTCTCTATCAACAACTATTTCTAATCCATTGCTTTTTAATATTTCAGTGCTTAATATTTCTCTAAATTCTATATTTCTTTCTAGAATAAACTTAGTGTTTGTAATATCCTTATTGCTAAACTCTAATCCACTTTTTAGTTTTTCCTTTAAGTCTATAACTTCTCCATCAATATTTTTCTTAGTTGACTCTTTACTAATATAATTCTTTCCTCCCTTTGATGATTCTAGAGTTAACCCATAAATTGAAGTTAATAAATAAGATTTATATTTTGAAAGATTTTTTCTCATAAATTTATATTGCGTCATAATTTCCCCCTATCTTTCAGTCCTTAAGTTCTTTTTTATAAAAAACTTAATAGTTTTTCTCCCTGAGTATGATTTTAAATTTACCCTCCACATAATATGTATACTACAATATTTTTACAAATATTACCATATAATATTTAAAAAAGCGTGTATTAAAGTAAATTTTATTTAAAAACCACTTTAATACACGCTCTTTCTATGATTTATTACATATTATATGATATTTTTCTATTATCTATTGTTATAATATTCTTCACACTTTTTCCAGTTTATTATATCGAAGAAATAGTCTATATACTCTGGACGTTTATTTTGATATTTTAAGTAATATGCATGTTCCCAAACATCCATTGTTAATATAGGAATTAACCCTAAAGAAATAGGAGATGATTGATCTTTAGTTGACATGATTTCTAACTTTCCATCTTTATCACTAACTAACCATGCCCAACCTGAACCAAAGGTAGAGATTCCACATTGCTTAAACTTTTCTTTAAATTCTTCAAAAGAACCAAAATCTCTGTCTATAGCATCTGCTATTTCAGCAACTGGTCTATTGCATCCTTTTCCCAAAATACTCCAGTAGAATTCATGGTTGTAAACTCCACCACCTTGATTTACTAAGTCAGCCATAATATCCTCTGGCATATCATCTAAATTGCTTAAGATATCATATAAACTTTTTCCATAAAGCTCCGGATGTTTTTCTAAAGCTTTATTTAACTTATCTACGTAAGCTTGTTGGTGCTTGTCATGGTGAATTTTTACTGTTTCCTCATCTATTGATGGCTCTAGGGCATCATAAGGATAGTCTAAAGGCTTTAATTTAAAACCTTCCCCTTTAGTTGAAGATGATCCACAGTAAGCTGGACACATTAATGGGCTTTTTTTGTGTTTTAAAAAACTATTTTTCATTTTTTTACCTCCTTATATTTTAAGAATAGTTAAGCTATTTTTTCATAACAACTTAACAGATTCTTTGAAATAATTTATTATTATTCTTCCCAATACATATTTTTATATTTATTTTTTTAATTTAAAACTTTGTAAAATCAAAGTTTTAAATATATAATAGCTAATAAAAAATATACCTAAAACAATTATTAAGGTAATAATTAAATTTAACCCATCCTTACTTTGAATTATGTATAAACTGTTTATTGTTCCATTAATAACATTGCTATTCATTATAAATAAAGTTAACACAATACTTATCCACTTTATGTCTTCAAAATCTAATTTTTCTAAAAAAAGTGCATAAACAATATTAACTATGGCTATTATACTTATTGTTGTTATTAATGTACTCTTTAAAACTCCTTCTTTAAATTGAAATATTTCATTTTTAGTTATTATCCAAAATACCTCATTTATTATAAATCCTAAAATTAAACTATCAACTAAAAAGGATATATTATTTATATACTTTTTATATATTAATTTTTTGCTTTCAACAAAATTATCTAAACTCTCTTTATAGTCTAGCATAATCATACAAAAAGATAATATACCAACTATATATTTGAAGAAACTCCATTTTAATATGCTAGACATAAATAGTGAAAGAACCACTGAAAGAATCAATAGCTTATGTTCTATAAAATGTTTTTTAAAAGAAAAAAATACCTTAAGCATATTAAGTCCTCCTTGATGTAACTTATTTCCTTTGTATCTATTCTAACACTTTTATATGAATAATGACATATAATATTTTCCTCTTCCAAATTAAAATAATATTTTTAGGTAAGCTTATTTTAATTAAAGGCAACTTTTAATAAAGGAAGTAATTATTAGAAATTTAGTATTTTTTAATTAATAAAAGTCCTCTATACATGGAAAATAAGCGTTTTTTCAATTTTGACAATAAAATTTTGTCGTTTTATAATTGTATAGTTAATGTTTAACAAAAATTTCATTAAAATTTAATAAAGGAGATGATTAAGTGAATAATGCTAATGAAAACTCTAAAAACACTGAAGATTTAGTTTATAAAAACAGATGGTTTATATTAGCAGTATTAGTAATGCAACCATTCATGGCATGTTTAGATAGTAGCATAGTTAATGTAGCCCTTCCAATTCTTCAAAAAGAACTTGGTGCAACTATGGCTGGGACTGAATGGATTGTAAGTTCATATTTAATAATAATTTCTGCATCAATTTTAATCTTTGGTAGATTAGGAGATATGAATTCAAAAAGTTCAGTATTTATAAGAGGGATTTTAATATTTGTTCTTGGATCTTTCCTTTGCGGAATATCACCATCGCTTTCTATTCTAGTATTATCTAGAGTTGTGCAAGCTATTGGTGCCGCTATGTTAATGTCAACTAATCAAGGTATTATAACAGATGTTTTCCCTCCTAAGGAAAGAGGAAAAGCTTTAGGTATCTCTGGTTCCTTTGTTGCCTTAGGTTCTATATTAGGTCCAGCATTAGGTGGATTCATAGTTACATATTTCACTTGGCACTATATTTTCTTAATAAATGTACCTATAGGTATAATTTGCTACATATTCGCTAAAAAATATCTACCAATAAGAATTCCTAAAGAATCTGAGTCAATGGATAAACCTGGAGCAACAATGTTTTTCATTGCTACAATTCTTATATTTACATCAATATTAATTAGCCAACATTTAGGCTTTACTAGCATATATGTAATCCTAGGATTAATAATTGGAATTATTGTTCTTGCTTTCTTCTTAATCTATGAAAATAAGGTAAAAAATCCTATGCTTCATTTAAGTTTATTTAAAAAACCAATATTTTCAGTAAGCTTAATATGTGCATTTATTTCCTTTACTGCAATAAATACAATTAATGTTATTCAACCCTTTTACTTAAATGATATTTTAGGTTATAGTCCTGGAAAAATTTCAGTTATAATGACAGCTTATCCAATTGTATTATTTGTTATTGCACCACTTAGTGGGACATTATCAGATAAAATAGGAAGTAAAATACTTACTTTAATAGGATTATTCTTAACAGGAGTTTCAATGATTTTATTATCATCATTAAATAGTAACTCAAGTGAAACATCTATATTCCTTATGTTATCATTATTAGGTTTTTCAAATGGACTATTCCAATCTCCAAATACAAACCTTATAATGTCCTCTGTTCCTAAGGATAAGCTTGGAATAGCAGGTGGTACTAATGCCTTAATAAGAAATTTAGGTCTTGCCTTTGGAGTATCAGCTTCAACCTCTATTTTATATGCAAAAATGAGTAAGTTAGCTGGTTTTAGGGTTTTAGGATCTGTTCCTAATAGACCTGATATATTTATTTCTGGAATGAGATTTGTATATATTTTAGTTGCTATTTCATGTTTTATATGCCTTATAATTTCTGTAATTGAATATATACAATCTAAAAAAAATAAAAAATAACAAAATAAAAGGTGCTGTATCAAAGATTTTATTAAAATCTTATTTGATACAGCACCTTTTTAATTATTAGTTTCTTGTATGCTCATTATTCCTTGAGGATTGTTACCAACCTCTAATCTTGCTAAATTGTCAGAATTGCTAAAATAAATATTGCCTCCTGCAAATACTAAAAGTGATAAAATTATCACTAATAAAATATTTTTGCTTCTAAAATTCTTCTTCATTAATTTCATCCTCTTAATTAAAATAATAATCTAAGTTAAATATGGTAAAAATAAAGTTCCTAGACCTAAGAAGAAGAAAAATCCACATACATCAGTTACTGTTGTAACAAAAACAGCAGAAGCTAAAGCTGGGTCTACTTTTAATTTCTTTAAAACAACTGGTACTAAATATCCTGCAAAAGTAGCAGCAGTCATATTTAATATCATAGCTAATCCTATTACTATTCCAATTGCAGGTTTTTGTGACCATAAAACAGCAACTATTGCAGTTACTAATCCAGTGGCAGCCCCTGTTAAAATACCAACTCCAATTTCCTTAAAGAAAATTCTCTTTGCATTTTTAAAAGTTAATTCTCCTAAAGCTATACCTCTTACTATAATTGTTAAGGTTTGAGTTCCTCCATTTCCACCCATACCTGCAACAATAGGCATAAATGTAGCTAAAATTACAACCCTACTAATAGTTCCTTCAAAAAGTCCAACAGTGGCAGAAGCTAAGAACGCAGTTATTAGGTTGACAAACAACCATGGTAATCTACTTTTTACAGATTCCTTTACTGTGCTATCAACTTTTTCTTCTCCATCTACACCACCTAGACGGTGTATATCTTCTGTTGTTTCTTCTTTTATAATTTCAATAACATCATCAATTGTTATTATACCTAAAAGCATATCCTTATAATCAACAACTGGTATTGTTAAAAGTCCATATTTATCAAATATATTTGCAACCTCTTCTTGGTCCATATCAAAAGGAACATTTATGACATTTTTATTCACAATCTCTGAAATTTTCTTATCAAACTTACTTATTACAAGTTCTCTTAAAGAAACTACCCCTTGTAATATACCTAAGTCATCTACAACATATATGTAATAAGTTGATTCAGCCTTTGGAGCTTCTAACTGAAGGTACTCTAAGGTTTCTTTTACACTCATGGTATCCTTTATAGATATAAACTCTGTAGCCATAACACCACCAGCTGTATCTGGTGCATATGTTAATAATTTTCTTAAATCCTTAGCATCTTGAACCGGCATACTTGAGAGTAATTTGCTAGTTTCTTCACGATTTAAGCTTGCCATAAGGTCTGTAAGTTCATCTGAAGCTATTAAATTTAAAACCTTCTTCTTGTTTTCTTCAGATAAACTTTTTAATATATTTACCTTATCATCATCCTTCGCAAAATCTATAATATCTGCAATCATATTTTCTGGAAGTTTTTTTATAAGATTAATATTCTCCTCATTCTCCTCTAAAAGATCAACTATATCAGCTGGATGTATATCATCTAGAGAATCAAATTTATTACTTGGATATTTATCTAAAATATCCTTTAACTTTTCTTTTGTTATTCTTTTATTCATATCATTTCCTCTTTTCCTTAAATAAGAGGAATACAAACCCTCTATAGGATAATTTGCTCCTTAAAGGCATATAAATGTACAATCCCTCTTATTTTTAATTTTAACCTTGAGTTCCTTCTAAGGGGAACGCTTTCCATTCATACCACCTCCAAAATGAAATAAAAGTTTCAAAATATTATTTCTATATATTATATTAAGTATATTTAAACAATTTGTAAATAAAAATTTTATTATTTTTTTATATTTTGTAATATTTTATAAAAACAGCTCATAAATATATAATAAAAATTATAATTAAATAATTTTTAACCTCACTTTTTCTTGTTTTAAATAAGCATGTAGTATATTTTATGAATATTCTTAAAATATATAATCTATAATTTGTTTCTTTATGCTGTAATTCTCCTTTTACATCTATTCATATAACTACATGCTAAATAAAAAGCAGATTAGTTTTTTAATCTGCTTTTCATTTTAATTCTATATTCGAAATTTTAATACTAACTCATGCCTAATTTAAATTAAGTGATTAAAATTTTAATATTTATGAAAATTAAATATTCTTATCAAGAAAATATGATTTACAAAAAGCAAAAAATTCTCTTGCATACATAGAAGGTACTAAATACCACTGAGTCTTACTTGTATATAAATAAGCCTTATCATATCCATTTCTTTTAGCTAAAAGATTGCTTCTCATAGCATGAAAATCTGTGGTAACAACTAAAATATCTAAGTCTTTTATAGGCTTTCCACTTAAGTTCTCTATGATCTTCTTAGAATAATTTAGATTTTCGTATGTACTAGTTGCTTTATTTTCAAGTACAATTTTATCCTTAGGCACTCCATTTTCCACTAGATATTTTTCCATTGCATAAGCCTCAGTTATGCTCTCTCCAGGACCTTGTCCACCAGATACTATAATCTCTCCATTAAATCCAGTTTTCTCTAAATATTCTATGGTCTTATCTAATCTATCTTTTAATGTGGCAGTTAAATTTTCTCCTCTTATTCCAGCCCCTAAAACAACTATATAATTACAAGGCTTTAAGGATTTTTTAGGATAGAAAATTATTGCTCCCTCCACTATTATAAATATACTTATGCATATAAGAGCTAAAATCTTCATAGGCTTGTACACATTTTTAAACCACTGTAATTTTAAAAGTTTATCTATAAAAAAGGTGTATAATATAATTACTACTCCTAAAATTAAATAAAAAGAGCTAAAGGTTGTTTTTCCACTTAAAGCATTAACTAAGATATAATATAATATACATATTATTCCTAAAAAAATTGAAATAAACTTAATAACTAAACTCTTCACATATATCTCCTTTCTCCAGTTCTCAATATAAAAATTTTATCAAAACCTTAAAAGCAAATATATACAATAATATTACAAAAGTAAATATAAAAACTTACTAAGCTTATTCCGATGTTTTATAATAAATTTTTAATTATTTTCAAAAGGATAAAAAATTCCCCAGTCTTTTCTAACCTTATTCATAATTTTTGTAACATCATATGTTAACTCTAGGCTATTAGATTCTTTATTTTCCTTTATTCTCTCTTCCATAAAGATAACTTCATAATCTAAGGCCTTTTCCTCTTCTCCACACTCTATAACTTCTACTTTTCCATCTAAGTAGTTTATGGTTGCCTTATTAGCTCTTGGGAAATTATCAATTGTTATAAATCCATTATCACAGGAAACAATTCCTCTCTTAGGCATTTTAGATCTAAAGGCTAAGGATATAGTTGCAATTTCATCTTCCTTTGTCTTTAATATTATTCCTGACTTTTCATCTACACCAGTTTTAGCCTTCTTAACTGTACTTAAGATTTCCTCTGGCATACTAGATAAGAAATATCTTGCAAAGGATAAGGCATAAGTTCCAATATCTAAAAGTGCTCCTCCAGCTAAATCAAGATTAAAGAATCTGTTATTTTCATCATATTCCTTGAAGCTTCCAAAGGAAACTTGAACCATATTAACTTTTCCTAAGTCTTCCTTATTTATTTTCTTTATAACCTTTTCATATAAGGGCATATGAAATAAGGTCATTGCCTCTTCTAAAACTAAATTTTTCTCTCTTGCTATTTTTAAGGCTTCTTCTAACTCTCTTTCATTTACAGTTATAGCCTTTTCACATAGAACATGCTTATTATTATTTAAACTTTTTATAATGTACTCATAATGATTACTGTGTGGTGTTGCTATATACACTACATCTATATCCTTGTCTTTTATAATCTCATCATAGCTTCCATAAGCTTTTTTAACATTGTTTTCTCTTGCAAATTTCTCTGCTCTTTCCTTATTTCTAGAAGCTACTGCATAAACCTCTCCATTAACCCTGTTTAAAGCCTGTGCAAAATCTCTAGCTATATTTCCTGGTCCTAATATTCCCCACTTAAGTTTTTTCATATTCTCAGCTCCTCTTTAATATAAAGTATATTATTTAAGCTTATTTTAAACTAATAATCCACTTAAAGCAAAATTTATTTAAAAATTAAAAGGACCTAAAATTGGTCCTTTTGAAATCATATATTTTATTCTTAATTAAGTTTTGTATAAATAGAAATCTCACGATACACCCTATTAAAATACAACTTTTATTTAATTAAGCTTTTTAAGTTTCTTACAACTATACTTTCATCTACATTTCTATTTCTTGAACAAACTATAGCTGCTTGTATTACTGTTATTAGTATGGATGTATTTCTTCTGTAAGCAATATATTTATACTCCCAATTATGACTAAACTTCTCTTTAAAACGTCTTAATCCTTTAAAGGAGTAAAGTGCTTGTCCATTCTCATAGAATTGAAGGGCTAATTTTTCATTCCAGAAAGCATACTTAGATAAACCAACATTGGCTAAAGGAGCCATTCCCATGTTGAATATTTCATATCCCTTTTCTTTTCCATACTCAATTAAATTTATGAACATAAAATCCATAACTCCCCTTGGAGTATTTTTACTAAATCTCATTAAATCCACTGAGAAGCTTTCATCATCATACATATACATTATATTAGCAAAGGCTTTTATTTCTCCCTCTCTATCTCTTAAAATAGCTATAGGAGCTTTATTTAAATAATCTTCATCAAAGAATCCCACTGAAAATCCTTTTTCTTTTCTTCCATCTAACCATTCATCTGATATTTCTCTTAAGGAATCTAAAAATTCCATTGAAAAAGGTGGTTCAACCATGTGGAAAGTATAACCTTCCTTAGTCACCTTACTTCTTGAAGTTTTTAAACTCTTCATTTTATTTCCTATAACTTTAAATTCTTTTACATCAACCTTAGCTTCTTCTCCAATTTTCATAAAATCATATCCATTAGAATGAAGGTAACTTATCATTTCTTCATTAACCTGATAAAAAACTGGTGTGTAACCATAGTTATCAGCATACTCACAAAACTTTTCTATTTCCCTAAATAGATTTTCATTATTGCCCACAGGATTTCCTAAAACAAAAAGCTTATCTCCATAGACTTCATATTGAATAAAAAGATCCTTATTTTCATTTAAATAAATATACTTATCCTTTAAAAATACTAAATGAGTTAGGGAATCACCCTTGTATTCTTCTATTATCTTTTCTATATATTCGCTACACTGATCAAAGGTCTTAACAGGAATTTTTCTTCTTATATTTAAAAAGTAAATAGCTACATATATTACAGTTACTAAAGCAAAGGCTATAAATCCAAATTTATATGCCATTTTATAAGGCATTTTACGAACTATTCCTACATATTTAAGATGTGTTCCAAAGGTAATTAAAATAAAGAAATAAATTGAAAAAGATGCAATTAATATCCCTGAATCTATTAAGGTATTTTTACAACTTACAACAAAGCTATCCCTGTAGAACATTCTCTTACTTAAATATAAAAGGTAAGCTACAATAATTAAAAATACTAATTCATAAGGATTAATTCCCTTTGTTAAGGACAATATTATTCCTAATATAAATAAAACCATACTTGCTTTGTAAATACTTTTAGCCCTATATTTTAGCATAAGAGCTGCAAGCATTATTAAAAATCCTAATACTACACTCATTCCAATTGATAAGCCTAATACTTGTTTACCTAAAATTTCTTTTAATAATTTTATCTTTAATAAATATTGAGGTGCTATATTTGATAAAACTATAATAGCTCCTGATATAAATACTAAAGAAACCACTATCTTATAAGCCACCTTAGAAACTATTTCATAAGGTAATCCATTAAACTTTTTATTTATTTTCCCACCAAAATCATGTACAAAAAGTAATACACCTATAAGCGCTGGAACTATGTAATAACTTATTCTATAAAGTATTATAACTAATAGGGTTTGTTCTATAGGAATACCTAAGGCCTCTAATCCAGTCATAAAGGTTAAATCAAAGGTACCAATTCCCCCTGGAATCATACTAATCATTCCAACAACTGCTGATTCAATATATATTGGCAAGAAATTTAAAACACTTATTGATGCTCCTGTTATTCTTAAAGTTTCATAAATTAAAATTATTGTTGTAAGCCACTCTAAAAATGATATGAATATAATACCTAAGGTGCTGAAAAACTCTAACTTATCCTTTGTTTTGCTATATTTATAAGCTGAGTAAAGTATAAATCCTGGTGCATATAAGGCTATTATTCCTATGGCATATTTTATTATACCTAGATTATTCCATGAAGATATTCTAATACCCATATATGTACAACAAACTATTGATAAGCCTGTTAAGTTTAAGGCTACTATTTTACCAATTTCTTTTAATAATTTCTTTTTATCATCTACATAATCACCATAAAAATACTGTTTAAAAGCTAAGGATGTAGCTCCTCCAAATCCAAGCAAACTTGCAATAGAACTTGCTATCCAAGAATACTTATATAACTTTCTATTTTTTAATCTTATTCTAACTTTTCTCTTTAAAATGAAATCGTAGAAAGATAAAGGAATGTAAGAAATTACACCTAATGCTGCAATTATTAATAGGTTTAAAAAGTCTAGTTTATTTCTATACATAAAGAAATATTCTGAATTGAAATTTTTAAATACTGAAGTAAATTCCCTAACTATAAATAGTATTACTAAGGAAACGAATGCTATTTTAAAAAATAATTTTAATTTATCACTTATCTTTATATTTAACTTCACCTTTTCTCCTCCCTATGTTTAAAATCCAAATTTATTATACACCCTACCTTTCTTCAAATATATTTATTAATATTTCATTTTCATTACAAAAATGTAATAATTATTTATGTTTTTAGATTTACAAGTTTTTAAAAGATTGTTTTTATAAACTCAATTTTTATTATTTCTACTTTTTATTAAGGCTTTGAAATTCATTCCAAACTCATGAATATATAGAATTATCCCTATTCCTGCTGGCAATATGAAATAACTTATCCTATAGAGTATTATTACCAAAAAGGTTTGCTCTATGGGTACTCCTAAGGCTTTAAAGCCATCTATAAATGTTAAATCAAATGTGCCGATACCACCTGGAACCATACTTACTATTGCAACTGCTGTTGCTCTAACATAAACACAAAAATATTTTGCAAGTTTAATATGAGCACCTGTAATAATTAATATTAAGTATATAAGTAGCATGTTTAATGTCCACTCTATAAAAGATATACACACAACTTTTAGAATTATTTCATCTTTTTCTTTTTTTATCTTATATCTATATAGTGAATTTATAATAATTAATGGTGCATATGCAGAAACTCCATATACTACATATTTTATAATCCCTAAATTTTGTATATCTTTAAATTCTAAAAAAAGATAAATTAAACATAATATAGATAATCCAGTTAAATTTAAAAATATGATTTTCCCAATTTCTTTTAAAAGCTTTTTTTTATCCTCAACATGATTTCCATAAAAATATTGTTTAAAAGCTAGAGAAGTGGCTCCTCCAAAGCCAAGCAAGCTAGCAATAGAACTTGCTATCCAAGAATATTTATATAGTTTTAAATTATTAATACCTATTCCTACATCTTTTTTTAAAATAAAATCATAAGTAGATAATGGCATATATGCAATAATACCAGATATAGCAATTAGAGTTAGCTTAAAAAAATGCAATTTATCTCTATACATATTAAAATAAGTCATATTAAATTCTTTAAACATATTTTTAAATCCAAAGGCCACTAAAACTAATACCACTGATATAAAAGTTATCTTTAAAAAAAGTTTAACTCTATTATTCACTTTAATCTCCAATAATTTCCTCTCCTTTGCATTTATTAATTATACATTAATATTATTTTACATTAATTTAAATAAAATTCAAAATTAAAAGCGATTTAAAAAAATTTAAATCGCTTTTAATTAATATAATATTTTAATATTCAAATCTCTATAATTTCATCCTTTTTTCAAAATAGTTTACATCTTTAAAAGAATTTTCTATCTTTAAAAAGACATTTTTTAACCTCTTTGAGTTTATTACCATATATTTTGATTTATTACTGCTACCTAAAATTGGTGTATTTTCTTTTCTTAACAATATAATCTCACAAAGCTCCATTGTATAAGTTTAAAAATCCAAATTAAAACTTTTGACTTTAACTTAACTTATAAATATGTTTGTGAGTTTTATTGCTATTGTTTAAATAATCAACTAAGGTTATTTTATTAAAATTATTTGATTCTACATTTTTTAAATTTAAATACATATTATTTAAAATTTCACTTTGATCTTCTACTGAAAATAACTTTCCATAATCACCTTCAAAATTAGAATATATATTTTCCTCTAATCTTTCTTTCAAGTTTAAAATTAACTCCTCTATACTTTTAATATACTCTTCCTTAAATAAATCTAAGGCGTATAAAAGTTCTATTTCCATTTTATTTTCTATATTTTCATGTCCTATGAAATTCTCTATATCAATTAAAATTTTATTTTTTAAAGACCCCTTGTTGAAAGATTCTATAAGCTTAAAAAACCTCTTATTTAATGAAGTATAATCAACCTTTTCACATTTATATGAAACAATGTTATGTGATTTCTTTATTCCTAATTTATTTAAACTTTCAAAAAAACTCTCACGGATTGCTTTTTCATATTTTTTATAAATATTAAATATTTCCTCATTTACAGAATTTAATTCTAAAATATCATTTTTTATTATATCTACTAAACTTAAATTAATATCTTCCTTTGAAGATAATTTTATTTCCTTTAATACTACTTTGCTTTTTAAATTAATATTTTTTTTAATTATTTTAGAAGAACTTTCTAAATAAATTTTTAATTCTTCTAAGAACTTTTCTTTTAACTCCTTACATTGAATTCCAAAATCAACCCTTAACTTGTTGTGAAATAAATAATCCTTATTTAGCTCTTCATTATACTCTTTAATAGATTCTAATAATTTATACTTTAAATTTAATAAAACCTCATCTATTAAATCTTCTTGTAAAGATTTAATATTATCTTTAGTTATGGAGTTTAACTTTATATCGATGTCCATAAATTCTTTTTTTGATTTCCTCAAAAAAGAATTTATTTTATTATTCTCCCTATTGCTACCTGCATATTTTTCTAAGTATTCTAATTCTATTTTCAAATCATTTATATATTCTTTTAACTTTAAAACCATTATTAATAGTTTATTTTCCTTTTCATATTCTTTTATATGATTATATAGTTTTAAAAACGTCTCTTCTAAACTCTGTGAATTATAAAGAACCTTATTTTTCTCTTTATCTTTAGAAACTTTTACTTCATATTCTTTAACTAACATGGCTTTCTCCTAAAATAAAACTGATAAAATGCCTACAATTACTATGCTAATTACTAAAAAGCAATATTTTTTATCTAATTCACTTTTTAACTCTTCATGGAAAAATGGTTCCTCAGACCCCTTGTTCATATTAGATATTTTTCTATCTAAATTATTAACTCTCTCCCCAAGCCTTCTTGTGGCATCTATTACATCAACATTATACTTATCAATTGCACTATTTAATAATTCCATAGAGTTATTCATATTTGTATTTCCCTCTTCTAAAAGATCCTTTATTTCATTAAACTCTAACTTAATATTGTAATTTATCTCTTCAAAACCTTCCCCCATATATTCCTTAAAGCCTAAGAAATTATCTTTAATTTCACTTTTATCAACCTTTAACCTATTTTCTAGTTTATTGACGCAGTTCATAACTCTTAAGCATTCACCTTTTAGCATTTTATCCATCTCTTCTATTTTTTCTATATGCTCCTTAGCTATACGATTGCTTGTCCTTATCTTTTCACTTAATTCCCTGCCTATTCTTTGTAAAGTAGCTATATTTTCAATTCCTTCTTCTTCTGATAGTTCCCCTATATTTTTATTTATTCCCTCTACTTGCTCCTTTAACCTTTCTATTTCATCATAGGTTTCCCTTGCCTTATCTTTCAAATGGTAAATGTTTTCTTTTGACTTAGTAGATACATCTTCTATATTATTTAAAAACTCATTAGCTTTTTTCTCAAAGGCTTCTTCCCCTTGCTGAACCCCTAAATTAAAGTCTGCTATAGCTTCATCTAATATTACCTTTAAATTATTTTGTAAACTTATTAAGTTATTTCTATTTATTGTAGCAGTTTTTTCTGAAGTACTTGTAAGGGTCTTTATTAAATTTTCTTCCGTAAGTTTTAAATCCCTATAAATAGATTTATCAAAGACTGATTTACTTATTTCTGAAACTAATTCATTAAATTCATCTATTAAGTTATCTTCATTCCTATTCTCCATAACTTCCTCCTACCCCACTACCTAATATGAGTTTATATACCATAAAACTTCATTTATTACTAAATCTCTTCATTAAAAGTCATAAAATTCAAGCTCTCTTTATAATAATTATACTTTATTTACCATATATGTAAATACTTAAATATGCCTATTTTAAATAATTTACTTTTTATTTATGTATTTCTAACTTTATAAAATGTAATTAAAGAAATAGCCCTACTTTAGAACTTAATCTAAAATAGGGCAAAATTATACCTTAGTTATCTGAAAATTTAGCTAAAAGATTTAGTATTTCAGTGTATAACCATATTAAAGTTACCATTAATCCAAAAGCTCCATACCATTCCATGTACTTTGGATATCCATATTGTGAAGCTTTTAGTATGAAATCATAGTCCATTATTAAGCTTGCTGTAGCAATTGCAACAACAAATAGACTAAATCCTATACCAATTATTCCTGAACCATATATAGGTAAAGTTATTCCAAAGAAACTAAGTACCATTCCTAATAAGTAAATAGCTCCAATTGATATTATGGCTATGAAAACTCCTCTGCTAATTCTGCCAGCTATATTTGGAGTTCTTCTATATATAAGTACTGTAGCAACTAAGCATATTATTGTTAAAAGCATAGCTGGGAATACTATTCCAGGAAACATACTTTCAAAGTATCTTGATATAGAACCTAAAAGAACACCTTCAAAAGCTGCATAGAACACTGCTGTAAACTGTGCAATCTTTGGTATGAATGATGTTAATAGTCCTAAAATTAATGATCCTCCTAGTGAAACCACTAAAGCACTTTTATAATTCACATCTGGATTTTGAAAAGCTATCCAACTATAAACAAAAGCAACACCTAAAATAGCTGTCATTATTAATATTTTTACTATAGTTCCTCCAACAGTCATGGTTGTTCCATCACTAACAGCCTTTTCAAATCCAGCTGCTAATGCAGGATTTGATTCTCTTCTCATGTTTCTACCTCCTATACAAATATAAGTAATTTATTATAGTTTAAATTATAAAGTAAAAGTATGTCAATTATGTTTCATTTATGGTTATACTGCAAATTAATATTAATTTAATGATTAAATTTAATTTTTATAGTATGTCTTATTTACTTTATTATAATCATATTTCTTTAATATTAATCTTCATCTAGATCATTCCAACTGTGTAAACATTGACTCCAAAGGTGTTCCTTTACTATATTTCTACCTTTACATTTTGGACATTCTTTATTTTTCTTAAAAAATAAAAGTCTTTTTAATATTCCTATATTAAAAGTATTCCCACAATTAATACAAATAAAACCATAGGTGCTTAATATCCAAAGTCTAAATAAAAGTATTTCTAGAAATACATAAATTAAAAATAAAATAAACTTAAATAAATTAATAGGTTTTAATATATAAAAAATTATGGCTGTTGAAATTACTATAAGAGTAAAGATTAATAGAGTTAATTTATTTTTTTTAAATTTCATATGAAACTCTTCCTTAAGAATTGCTAAATATTATTTTGCTCTTCTTTTCTTAAATAAGAATCAATGGACTTTGCAGCTTTTTTTCCTGCTCCCATGGCAAGAATAACTGTAGCTGCTCCTGTAACAGCATCTCCTCCTGCATAAATTCCCTTTAAGGAGGTTTTTAAGCTTTCTTCATCTACAAGAAGACATCCTCTCTTATTAGTCTTTAATCCCTTTGTGGCATTAGATATTAGAGGATTAGGAGAAGTTCCTAAGGACATTATTACACTATCTACTTCCATAATAAACTCTGAATTTTCAATTTCAATTGGTCTTCTTCTTCCTGAAGAATCTTCCTCTCCAAGTTTCATCCTTATACACTTTATACCCTTTACCCAACCATTTTCATCAGTTAAAATTTCAGTAGGATTAGTTAAAACATCTAAAATAACTCCTTCTTCCTTAGCATGATGAATTTCTTCTAATCTAGCTGGCAATTCCTTTTCACTTCTTCTATAAATTATGTGAGTTTCTGCTCCTAATCTTAAGGAGGTTCTAGCTGCATCCATGGCAACATTTCCTCCACCAACTACAGCAACCTTTTTCCCTAAATTTAAAGGAGTGTGGCTTTCATTTTTAAAAGCCTTCATAAGATTTACCCTAGTTAAAACTTCATTAGCTGAAAAAACTCCATTAGCATTTTCCCCTTTAATCCCCATGAATTTTGGAAGACCTGCTCCAGAACCTATAAAGACAGCCTTAAATCCTTCATTTTCTATTAATTCCTCAATGTCCACAGTTTTTCCAACTACCACATTGTTTTCTATTTTAACTCCTAGTTTTTTTATTTCCTCTATTTCATATTTAACTACATCCTTCTTTGGCAATCTAAACTCTGGAATTCCATAAACTAAAACCCCTCCAGATTCATGTAATGCTTCAAAAATAGTTACTCTATATCCTAGTTTAGCTAGCTCTCCTGCACAGGTTAAACCAGACGGGCCACTTCCAATAACAGCTACCTTCTCTAAAGTCTTATCACTCTTTTTTAAAGAACTTAATTTATTATTTCTTGCAAAGTCTGCTATGAATCTTTCTAATTGACCAATGGCTAATGGTTCTCCCTTTATTCCTAAAACACACTTTCCTTCACATTGAGATTCTTGTGGACAAACTCTCCCACATACAGCAGGTAAAGCATTATATTTTGATAACTCTTCAAAAGAAGTAGAAAAATCTCCTTTCTTTATGAAAGATATAAAACTTGGTATATTTACAGAAACAGGACAGCCTTCTACACACTTAGGATTTTTACATCCTAAACATCTATTTGCCTCTTCAATAGCCTCTTCTTCTTTATATCCTAGGGAAACCTCCTTAAAGTTTTTACCTCTTTCTATTGGATCTTGCTCCCTAGATTTAACTCTTTTCTTTTTTAAATTACTCATTTTTCAAATCACCTCTACATCCACATCCACCATGACTATGGGTATTTCCCTCTTTAAGTTTTAAAAAGGCTCTTCCCTCTTCTGTTTTGTAGATAGCTTGTCTTCTAATAGATTCATCAAAATCCACTAAATGCCCATTAAATTCTGGTCCATCAACACAAGCAAACTTAACTTCTCCTCCTACTGTAACCCTACAAGCACCACACATTCCAGTTCCATCAACCATTATGGGATTTAAACTTACAGTGGTAGGAATATTTAATTCCTTTGTAAGAATGCACATAAACTTCATCATTATCATGGGTCCAATTACAATTGCTCTATTATAATTTATGCCCTTATTCTTAACTAAATATTCTAAAAGTTCAGTTACTCTTCCCTTAAACCCATAACTTCCATCATCAGTAGCTATATATAGATTTTTAGAAACCTCCCTAAGTTCCTTTTCAAAGATTAATAAATCCTTATTTCTAGCCCCAACTATAACATCTGCTAAAATTCCATGGTTATATAGCCACTTTACTTGAGGATATACAGGTGCAGCCCCAACTCCACCAGCTACAAATAATATTCTTTCTTTTTTTAATTCCTCTAAATCTTCATATATAAAGTCACTTTCTTTTCCTAAAGGGCCAAGAAAATCATGTATATAGTCACCTTCATTATATTTTCCAAGTTCTAAGGTACTAGCCCCAAGGCCTTGAACAACAATGGTTACACTTTTATCTTCCTTATTATAATCAGCTATGGTTAAAGGAATTCTTTCCCCCTCTTCATCTGTTCTAAGTATTATAAATTGCCCTGGCTTAGCCTTATTAGCTACTCTAGGTGCTTCTATCTTCATTAAATAAACAGAGTCATTTAAATATCTTTTTTCTAAAATTTTAAACATCTAACTAAACCTCTCCAAAAATATTTTATTCTCCCACCTAAAAAAATAGGATTGTATCAAAGAACTCATAAAATTTATAACTTTTATCTTTGAGTTTTAACACAATCCTCTTATCTATACTATATTTATCTCTCTGCTTTATACTTTCCCTAAAAAGATAATCTTCTCTTCTTTAAAAATCCACATCACTGCCGTAATATGCACAAGTATATAATTTTTCCATAGTTTCATCATCAACTTCCCTTGGATTTGATCCTGTGCATGGATCTAAAACAGCATTATGAGCTATAAATTTAAGATTAGCTTTAAAGTCATCCTCTTCTATGCCATACTCTTTCATTGATGAAGGTATATTTAATTCCTTATTAAACTTATTTATTAAATCTATTAGGGCATCTGTTAACTCTCTTTCACTTTCTCCCTTTAATCCAATATGTCTTGCAATGTTAGCATATCTATCTTCACAAGCTTTTCTATTATATTTAATTACATATGGCAAGAAGATAGCATTAGCACATCCATGTGGTATATGGAATACTGCCCCTACCTTATGAGCCATAGAATGTACTATTCCTAAAAGAGCATTAGAGAATGCCATTCCTGCTAAACATTGAGCCTCATGCATTTCTCCCCTAGCTTCCATATTTCCTTTATATGAATTTACTAAGTGCATATTAACCATTTCAATTGCCTTTAAAGCTAAAGGATCTGTAAAGTTTGATCTTAAACTTGCAGTATAAGCCTCAATAGCATGAGTTAAGGCATCCATTCCTGTGTGAGCTACTAATTTCTCTGGCATAGTTTCTGCTAAGCTAGGATCAACAATAGCTATATCTGGAGTTATTTCAAAATCTGCTAAAGGATATTTTATCTTAGCCTTATAATCAGTGATTACTGAAAAGGCAGTTACCTCTGTAGCAGTTCCAGAAGTTGATGGAATAGCTACAAACTTTGCTTTTCTTCTAAGCTTAGGTAATCCAAAAGGAACAATAGCCTTTTCAAAAGTGAAATCAGGATACTCGTAGAAAATCCACATAGCCTTTGCTGCATCAATAGGTGAACCTCCTCCTATGGAAACTATCCAGTCTGGATTAAATTCTTCCATTTCCTTTGCACCCTTCATAACAGTTTCTACTGATGGATCTGGTTCTACTCCTTCAAAAACCTTTGTTTCCATATTAGCTTCCTTTAAATAACTTAAAACCTTATCTAAAAAGCCAAATCTTTTCATTGATCCGCCACCAATAACTATAAAAGCCTTTTTACCTTCTAAGCTCTTTAACACCTCTAAAGAATCTTTTCCATGATATATGTCCCTTGGTAAAGTAAATCTTGCCATACTAATAATTCCTCCCAAAATAATATATTCTTAACAAAAAACAAAGTAGACTATATAAACTATAGTCTACTTTACATTTTATTTATTATTATTTAATTTTATTCCTAAATTTAAATTAAAATTTCTTTTACAATTATTCCATTATTTATTAACATTTCTAATTATGGTATAATTACATGGAAATTTAAGTATTATAGACACTATTTTAAATTTAAGAAAATAGGAGATGATTTTATGGCTGTAGCAATAGTTCAACAACAGCAGCAACAACCAAATGATAAGATTAATATAGACTTGTCTAATTCTAATGTTGCTGTGGTAAAAAATAAAAAAAATACTAATCCACCTATAAAAGATGAAAAAGAATCAAAGGATAAAGATAATTTAAAATCTGATAAAAAAACCGAGCCTAAAATTGAAGAAAAAAAACAAGATAAAGGTAACTCAAAGGAAGAAGATAAAGCTCAGGTAAAAACTGAACCTAAAGTTAAAGAGGATAAAGACACAAAGAAAAGTTCTGAAGAAATTAAAGAAGAGGTAAAAAATCAAAAGCCTGTTATAAAAGAAGTAAAATTACCTGTTGAAAAAGATTCAAAGAATTCTTCTGAAAATTTATCTAATAACTCAAGTGACTTTGCTTCAGATGTTAATAGAAGATTATATGAATATGAAAGTGTTAGAAGTAATCAATCTAATGCAATGAATGAAGCTATTCGTCTTCATAATGGAGACCCTAGCAACACTTGTGTTTTCTTCCAAGGTGCTTGCTTAAGAGCAATAGGAGTAACTGTTCCAAGTCATATTGGATACACTTCTAATCTTTGGAATTGGCTTGAAAATAATAACTGGGAAATGCATAGAGATTTTTCAAACATCCAAAAGGGAGATATTATCTTTGCAGGTGAATATCACACAATGTGTTTCATGGGATGGAAGGATAAAGCAAATGGCATTGCCTATGTAATGGGAAATGAAGCCTATTCTTATGGAGATGCTTATGCTCATCGTAATTTAAATGGACAATCTCCTACTAAAGAAAATGGATGGAATAGACAGTATAGAGCTACAAGATACTACAAGTATAAAGGAAATTCTTCAAAAAGTAATTCTGATATTGTAAAAACAAACATTGTAACATCAAAACCTCTTAGCTCAAAGGATCATAAATATACAGTTGAAGCCTTAAAGGGTAATGTAACAGCTAAGCAAGATGTTTATATTAATGAAAAACCCTTCCCTACTACTGAAGGAATTAAACCTGTAGGACTAGCTAATGGAGGAGATAAATTAACTGTAACTGGTAGAGCCTCAAATGGATGGTATGAAGTTTTATATAATGGTCAAAAAGCTTACATAAGTCATAGATATACTAACTTCTTAGAAGAAAAGGAATCTACATCTAAGTCATCTGAATCTATTACTCCTCTTGGCGTAGTTAAAACTAATACTTCAGATAAAAAATCTGATTCTAAAGAAGATAATAAAAAGATAGAAAATTCTCTTAAAGACAAAGGTGAAAAGGTGAAAAAGGAAGATAAATCTACTGAAGATAAAAAGGTAGATGAATCTAAGGATAAAGCTACTAATAAAGTAGAATCAAATAAAACTAAACAAGCTAAACCTTTAGAATCTAGTAAGCCAGTTGAAGAAACTAAAAAAGAAGAATCAAGTAAGCCTTCTGAAACAGTTACAAAAACTGCCTTTATAAAGGCTAATGGTGGTTTATGGCTACATTCTAGTAAAGATACTTCATACTCTTCTAGAGTAAGCCTAATGAGTAATGGAGCTAAGGTTAATGTTTTAGAGGAAGATAACTCTTGGTTTAAGGTTGACTATAATGGAAATACTGGTTGGTGTTCAAGTAAATATGTAACTAACCCAGTTTCTTCTGAAAGTTCAACTAATAAAAAAGTAGAAGAAAATAAATCTACAGAACCTAAAAAAACTATGGAAGAAAATAAACCTAAGAAAGAAGCTGAAACAAGTAAACCTGCTTTAACAATTGTTAAAACTGCTTCTGTAAAAGCTAATGGTGGACTATGGTTACACTCTTCTAAGGATTCCTATATCTCTTCTAGATTAGCAATTATGGATAAAGGTGAAAAAGTTACAATCTTAGAGGAAAATGGAGATTGGTTTAAGGTTAACTATAATGGTAAAACTGGCTTCTGTGCAAGTAAGTACTTAAGTGAACCTACTACTTATGAAAAACAATCTGAATCTAATAAAATAGAGGAAGTTAAAAAAGATACTCCTAGTAAGACTGTAGAAGAAAATAAACCTACTGCACCTAAGAAAACTGTGGAAGAAAATAAGCCTAAAAAGGAAACTGAAACAAGTAAACCTACTTTAACAAATATTAAAAGAGCCTCTGTAAAGGCAAATGGTGGTTTATGGCTACACTCTACTAAGGATTCCTCTGCATCTTCTAGAATTACCATAATGAGTAATGGAGAAAAGGTGGATATTTTAGATGAAAGCGGATCTTGGTATAAGGTTAACTATAATGGAACTATGGGTTGGTGCTCAAGCCAATTCTTAAGTAACCCAACTGTTATCTCTCAAAGCTCACAAAGTAAGGCTGTAGAGGAAAATAAACCAGTTTATGAAAACAAAACAGTTGAAGTAAGTAAACCAGTTAATAGTACAGTAAAAACAGCTTACATAAAAGCAAATGGAGGTTTATGGCTACACTCCTCTAAAGATTCCTATGCTTCTTCTAGAATAAGCATAATGAACAAAGGATCAAAGGTAAGAGTTTTAGAAGAAAGTGGTTCTTGGTTTAAAGTTGACCAAAATGGAAATATAGGTTGGTGTTCAAGTGAATTCCTAACTAATCCAGTAACATCTAAAAGTAATACTGTTGAAGAAAATAAACCAGTTCATCTAGTTCAATCAAATACTAATGAAACTTCATTAAGATCAGCCCATGTAAAAGCTAATGGGGGATTGTGGTTACACTCATCTAAAGACTCCTCTACTTCATCTAGATTAACTGTAATGGGTAATGGCCACAATGTTGAAATCTTAGAAGAAAGTGGTTCTTGGTACAAGGTTAGATATAATGGAAACATAGGTTGGTGTGCTAAAGAATTTATAGCTTAAAAAAATTTAAACTTATAAAATTAATACTAGGGTAATTTAGATCTTTTCTTGCTTCTAAATATCCTAAATAAAATCTATAAAATATGCTTTTTAAAAAGGCCCATACTTAAAAAACTTTTAAGTATGGGCCCCTTTTCTCTTTAAAAACAAAAAAACTTTTTCAAATAAAATTACACTCTGACATAGTTTAATAGAACTATTGCTTTGTATTATAATTCTTTATATTTCATGTTCCTGAGTTAATAAAAGCTACTTTCCTTTTATCTTCTTCTATTTAATGTAACTCAGCATAGTCCGCTCTAAAGTAAATCTTAACCTTATTTATTTTTATATTATATTTTCCTAAAATTTTTATTATTAGATTTCTTATACCATTTGAACTAAGATTTGTTTCTATATAGATTCCTGAATCAAGTTTTCTCTCAGCTTTCATATTGGGGAGTTTTACTCTTGAAAAGTAAATCACTTTTTTACCATTCATCTTAGGATCATCTGGAAATTTATTTATTATAGTTGGATCTTTTTTAGATAAATAATTACATAGCTTTGTTAACATCTCTTTCCAATCTCTTATATCAAAGCTATTTCCTTCTATTTCAAACCTACATGGTCTTTTATATGTTAAATTTTCATATAAACTATGAGCAATATTTCTATCTACTAAATAATCCTCATAATTTACTGAACTTCTTTGTTCATCTTCAAGTTCATTTCTTTCTTCATCTTCGTTTAAACTTATTATTTCATCTAAATCTTCCATAACCCCCTTAATTTTATCTGCAATACCATCCAACTCTTGACTCTTTTCAGTATATTTTAAAACCTTAGCAAACTCTCTATCTTGAAATGATTTAGCACTATATTCTCCTAATTTTCCAATAGTATCATTTAAAACTAAGTTTAAAAATTCCAAAGCTTCTTTTATATCACAAACTGAACTTGGAACCTCTTTTCCTAAAAATTCAATTAAGTCCTTATCCATATATTTATCACTCCCTAGTTTGTTCTTTATTAAAAAATTTTAATCATTGTAAAATACTATTAACATCTTTATTATACATTAATTGTAATAATCAAGAAATAAATACAACTAAGTATAATAAATTAATTTACTATACCTTTTCTTTAACATTAAAATATATAATTAATTAGAACTAAAATTTAATTCAACCTTATATATTTCCTTATTACTTATTAATAATTCTTTCTCTACAACATATGCCTTCTCTATATCATAAAAAACTTCTCTATGATCCTTTAAAAACTTCTTATTTCCCTCTTCAAGATTAATCACAATATCCTTATTTATATTTAGTAGCTCCTGCTCCTTTTCTGAAAGCCTTTTAGATATTATGATTTCTCCATTATCCCTAAAGCTTACTAAATGCTTATCGAATAAGGAATCATGATTTGGGCATAGTAAGAATCCATTAAAGGGATTTAGCTTTTCCTCTGGTGTACTTTTGCTCCAAGGTTTTATATGGCTTGCTATTAAAAGCTCCTTGTGAGCTAGTCCACAAATTTTACACTTACTCTCTCTTTTAAATAGTGCTTCTCTAAATTTGTTTTGATTTTTTCTAGCTTTAATAACCCTCTCTATGACTTCTCCCACTTCATTTATTTCTTCTATTGTCTTGTTTTCAACATCTATATCTAGCCTTTCTAACTCACAAAGAACATCATGACTATATTTAGTTTTCATTTCCACATCATATTTTATAGCTGTTTCCTTTGTAAATTTTAATCTAGGAACTCTTACACTAAGCTCTTTAGAATCTTCAAAGTCATTTATTTCATTTTTAAAAACTTCCTTCATTTTAGGTATTAACTTTGGCCAATTCATTCGTATTCTACCTTTAATTTCCCCTTCTATTTCAGCTTCAAAGGCTTCCCCTTTATATATAAGAGTTATTTTCTTCTTATCTCCATATTTAATATCTTCGCATTCAAAAACCTTTCTAACCTTTATTGGAATATGGCTTCCCCTCTTAAATGAGGATTTATCTAAATCCTTTATGGCAACTTTATTATCAATATCATCATACTCCCATGATTTAACTCTATCCAAAGTAACTCTTCCCCCACTCATTAAAATAATCTATGTTTCTATAAATTTATATTTCCAAGTTGTCTTAGTTAAAACAACTAAAAACTATATTCCATTTCTTACTCTACATTCTATAATTATACAATATTTATTATTTTATGTAATTATAACAGATAAAATTTTTAACATAAAATTCTATTTTAAATGAGTTTCCCTATTAAACAGATAAAAAATTAAGAGATATAGAAAATTTCTATATCTCTTACTATAATAATTGTATTTTAATAACGCCAACAATTGCAAGTATGCTTTCCACTAGCACTTACACTTACTCTACTTGTTGCCTTTCCCCTTATAAATTTACAATCTGGAGTTTTGTGAACATAGCTATTTCCACTAGCTACATACCCATAGTCTGAGGTTGCTTGTGGCTTATTAGGATCACTACTTGGACTATCATAGCCTGTTCTATGGTCATGACTAGCCGTACCCCCATTTGGTTTAAATGTTCCATTATTTTTATTATTTGATTGATTATTTTTACTACTTGAATTACTAATATTTGAAGACTCTCTTTTTGCTTCTTCTCTCTTTAATCTTGCCTTTTCTGCCTCTTCTTTAGCTTTTCTCTCTGCTTCAGCTTTGACTATTTTTTCTTGTTCCTCTTTTTCAGCTTTCTTCTTTAAAAGCTCATTATAAACTTCTTCTTTTTTAGCTGTTTCAGCTTTTAAGTTTTCATAAGAACTTTCAAGCTTTTTATAATTATTTTCTTCTAACTTATACTGATCTTCATTAATAGTATTATTATTTAATTCAACCTTTAAATTTTTATATCTCTCTATTGTTTCTTTATATTCACTTCCACTTATTCCTAATTCTTTTAAAGCATCACTTTGAAAATTTTTATTATTATTTAAACCACTATTAATAATAAAATTTATAAGAATTATAAATATCCCTGGATAAACTATATAATTTAACTTTTCATTTCTACTAAATCTTTTCATATTTTTTAAACCAATTGCTATAGATGGCAAAACTAAAAGTATAAAAAAGATACTTAAAGCTAAATTACTTCTATCTTCTTTAATTAAAAAAGTAGATATACTAAAAAAAACAAGAAATCCATAGTATACAATCATAGTTTGCTTATATTGTCCATTTACTCCTGGTAGCTTCTTAAATAATTTCTTTAAATCATTTTTCATACTAAGTTATTCTCCCATCTCTCTTTTTAGCTCATCTATCTTTTTATCTAAAGCCTTTGAAGTATTTTCTTCATAATCAGAGTATTCCTTGCTTAACTCATCATACTTATTTTTAAGTTCCATATAAGAATCTTTTCTTTCCTTTGCCTTGTTATTTTCTAACTCTAAAGCATTACAATCGTTCTCAGTCTTTATGTATTTTTCTTTAAAGTCTTCTTTATTCTCTTTATAAATACTTTTATTAAGAGATATAATTAATAAACATCCTATAAATAAAATAATAGGAACTTTAAAAATAGAAATTTTCTCCTTTAATAAACTTTTCATTTTATTTCCCCCTTAAAAATATAAATTCTCATATATATTTGCATATTTATAAATTTAAGTCAATAAAGTTTAAATTAAATTCAAAAAAATATAAATAATTCAAAAAATTAAATATAATCATCTGGCATTTTAATTTTTATATCTCTTCTTGTATTCCTCATAATTCCTTCTAGCTTCTATTTCAGATTTCATTGCCTCATTAAAAAGCTCCTCCTCTGATTTAAATAATTTAGCTATTTTACTCTTACTATTTTTAAATTGGTTAAAATCAACATCATTAAGAATTTTATCTATATAAAACTCTCCATTCTTTTCAACTATATAGGCTGTATAATCATCCATTCCACCTGATATGGTATCACTATTTTTATCAAACTTTATCTCAAATTCTCTATGGAAGTTTACCCTATATTCATTATCAGGCTCTTTTACAATACTTTTTATAGAAACCTTTGACATCTTCAATTCACTTTCTAAATTATACTTAAGTGTAGAATTAAAAGTTAAATTATATGTCTCTGCAACTTCCTTATTAGAAATTATCTCTTCACAATTAACCTCTTCCTTAGAATAATCAAAATCAACAAACTTAACTAAGAGTTCTTCAACAGGTTCTTTAATCCTTTCATCATAAGTAAGATCAATCCCTATGTTTTTATAATCCTTCATTTCCTTCTTAGCAATAATAAAAAATGATAAAGCTAAAAAAACTCCTAAACTTAAAATTGAAATAGTTACCCCAATTCCCTTTTTCATATCATATTCTTCCTTTTCTTTTATTCTCTTTTCTAACTTTTACTCATATTTTATATCTATTTTCCCCTTAATGTATAACAAAATTGTTAATTATACCCATTAAATAATAGTATTAAACTCTCTTATTCACCTCTAAATTGAACTTTCAATGTTTTTTTGAATGACTTTCACAAGTTTATGACGGACTTTCAAAAAGTCCGTCACACTCTAAAGCATTGATATGACTAGCTTTAGCCAGACTTTGCCAGACTTTAGCTATTTTTCACTCACTATATATAGGGTATTTAATAAATGTCTTTTTTTATACTATTTTTTTATTTTCCCTATTATATAGGAGTAAAAAAAATCCGTCAATTCCGTCAAAACCCTTGGTATCACTAAGAAAACTCTGGCTCAAAATCCGTCACAAGTCCGTCACAACTCCGTCACTAAAGCATAAAAAGCTATATTTTCTCCTTTAGATAAATGTAAAAGTCTATAAATACTCTCCTATTTCCTAATTAACACCTTTAAAATTTATGTAAATGTTGTATAATGATAAAATAAAGAATTAAGAGTTAAGGGAGATCTTATTATGAATAATTATTTGACAGAGGAAAACGTTAGAAAGTTAAGAGAAGAATTAGACTATAGAATGTCTGTTGTTAGAGCAAAGATTGCAAAGGAGAAATTAGAGGCGGCAGCCCATGGTGATAGATCAGAAAACGCTGAGTATAAGGAAGCTTGTAGAAACTATAGAGAAAATGATAATAGAATACAATACCTTTTAACTATGATTTCAACAGCAATAATAGTTGATGAAGAAAGTAATGATAAATCTACACTAGGTCTTAACAGCAAAGCTAGAATAAAATTTGTTGAAGATGATGATGAGGATGTTGTTACTTTAGTTACAACTATGGATTTAGATTTAGAAAACATGTGTATAAGCATAGAATCAGATTTAGGAAAGGCCCTAATGGGTAAAAAGGTTGGAGATGTAGTAGAAGTTGAAGCTCCTGGTGGAAACTATACTGTAGAAGTATTAGAAATATTATAACAGGCTTAGCTTAACTTATAAAAATAATTTACTACTATATTGTACAGTAGAAATTTTTCTTTAAATTTAAAACTTATAAATTATGCTCTATTCTAATATAAATAAGAAAACTTATAGATAGTATAAAAAGAAGGAATATACTTACTTCTTAAAACCTATCTATAAGTTTTATATTTTTATCTTGATACAGCCACTTACTCTTTATTATCTAGCAGTTCTTAAAGTTATACTTTCCTTCTTTGAAAGTTCTCCATTAGAATATTTAGCAGCAATCTTGAAATTATAAATTGTATGTCTGTTTAATCCTTTAAAGTTATATGATGTTTCTTCTGCACCTATTTCAGCTACCTTTTTGCCATCTCTATAAAGAACATATCCTTCTAAGCCCTTTGTAAATTCTGGAACACTCCAAGTAACAGTTACGTTCTTCTTAGCTATTTCTGAAGCCTCAAAATTATTCACAGGTCCAGTAACTATTTCTCCTTCATTATTAACCTTCTCAAGAGAATTCATAGCTTCTTTTAATCTTGATGTAGCTTCATCTACCCCTTCCTTAGTAGCCTCTATATCATTATTTAAGTCTTTTGCATGATTTAATGCCTCTTCAAATACTGTCCAGCTTTCAATTGTATAATCTTCTTTAATTAATTTACCAGCTTCTACTAAAGTTTTATTTAATTCTCTAGCTTCTATTAATCCTTCATAAGATTTATTTAGCTCACTTCTTAATCTATCTAATTTTGATAAATTAATCTTATCTAAGGCATTTACTTTTTGTGATAAATTAATATATCTATTAGCTGTTGCCTTAGTATAATCCTCTTTATTTATTTCCTTAACTAAAGCTTTTAATTCATTTATTTCATCCTCTGTTGCTTCCCTATCCTTCTTAGTAACACTTATTTCTCTTACAGCTGCAAAGTTTTGTCCATTAAATGTAGAAAGGACTGTTAATTTAATTCCATTTGCTTTTATAGCTTCATCTAACTCTATTTTTTCTTCAACTCCATCAGTGAATTCTCCTTCTTTAACAAATGTCCATTCTCCATTTATATTAGCTTCTAGCTTATACCCTTTAATTGAACCATTTATTTCTTTTCCACGAGATAAGACATTAACTGTATCAAAGTCTAATTCTTCACCAAAATCTATAGAAAGCCAGTGATTTCCACCATGAGTATCTCCACCTTTATAATTTGTATGCCATAAAGTAGATTCATTTCCATCAATAGCATATGAAGCAGGACCATCATTACCACTTGGTGGATTCATTTCTGAACAAGCACTTGTAGCCCAATTTTCTCTGCTATACTCAATTATGTCAGACCCTTCATAAGAATTATAAAGTTCTTTTGCTTCATAATAGTATATTGAACTATTTCTTAATTCAATATCTCCCATAAATCCAGTAAAGTTATTATCAGAAACCATAATTGTTCCACCATTTATCTCTTGATTTATTAATGGCTTATCATATACAGAATTCATTAATTCACCATCAATATAAACTTTAAGAACTCCATTAACTTCTCTAACTGCAGATATATGATGTAATTTTCCATCATTTACTTTACCAACAAAAGTTGATTCAGTTGAAGTTGGTACATATGCGTCAGTTCCAAAAGTTCCATAAGCCTTTTCTGTAACAGTAGTTACTTCTGACTTTGAAGTAAGATTTAAATCTTTAACTTTGAAGTTTACATATCCTTCTTCATCAATTGATAGCTTTATTTCCTCTTCTTGGCTTAATAAGTTTACATTAGATGATGTAGTATTAATAGCCATAGATACTGCAAAGTCAGTTTTTCCTTTAAAGCTTTCATTTGTATTAACTTCATAAGCTTTATTAAGTTCTAAGAAGTATGTGTCTGAATTTCCATTATACTTCTTATTTATATTTTCTCCACCTATTAATTCCTCTCCACTTTGTACTGAAACAATTTTTCCATTATTATAAACAGGAATTGTTAAGCTTGTTGTAAGTAGATTTTGAAGGGCATCTCTTTCTCCATTTATATTTAATTTAGCCTCTCCTTGAAGTTTATTAGAAGTACTTATAACCACTGTCCTATAATCATCTAATAATTTAGTCTCAGTAATTTCGTTTCCTTCAACTGAATAAACTCCTTCTCCATTTTCAACACGCTCATTATACTTAATAGTTATTTCATTTTCTCCAGTTACCTTAGCAGAAACTATTTCAGAAACCTTATTATCTACTTTTCCATATTGAAGTATTCTAGTTTCATATGGCTCTAAAGTTACAGTTATGCTATCTCCATAAGATACTGATCCTATATCTCCAACTTTATATGGTAATACTTGATTTCCTTTAAGATTTGATACTGACTTTGGCACTCCTACTATATCAGTTAAATCTAAAGTATACTCTTTAGTTTCTCCAGTTGGATTTCTAAATGAAACTATACCTTCATTACCATCCCATGCAGAATATCCATAAACACCCTCTGTAGCTCTATGTCCAAATAATTTAGCCTTTTCTAAAACATTAAAATTATTTTCCACAAAGTCTAAAACATCTGCATTAACTTTCCATTTTTCATCATCCATTATTGATGGTGAGTAATATAATTCCCAGAATGCTGTTCCACGAACTGCATTAGCAAATAAGAAATCTCTAAAATCCTCTGTAGTTGCAAAACTTCCATCAGATACACCATATATTGGCTCATGGTTATATATATTCTTTGCAGGGAATTGGATTTGGTTCGCTTTATAAATATCATGATAAACAGCATCTCTATAAGTTATTTTTTGTTGATGTCTTGAACCTGTACCAGCATGTCCTGTATCTTGTGAATTTTGTATCCATACAGTATTTACCCATTGAAGAATCCATGGACTTAAGTTTACATAACAAGTTGCATTTATAAATAGCTCCTTTCCTTCTTCTGCTCTACTAGCTCTCATTGTTTCCCAAGCATCTGTCCACTTTTCCCATAGGTCTGTTGTATAATACATATTGTTGTGTCCACCAGTCATGTGATCATGATTTTCACTTGTACAAGGTCTAAGAGCAAATCCATCTAGTTTCCAATAATCTATATCAAATCTCTTTTGATAATCCAAGAAAAGACTTGTTAAATTCTTAATATACCTATCTGAACCAACGCAAACATTTACCCCATTATTAGTTTGAGCATATCCAGTTCCCATTTTTTCTAAGTATCTTGCAAAACCACCATAGAAATTATATCCTCCTTGTGGTCCAAGCCATAACCCAAATTTTGATTGGAATTTACTTGTTAACTCTGTAGATGTATATAACTCATTAGGAAACTTATCATTAAACTCCCAAAATCCAGTTCTATTCATACTATTTCCAGCTTGTTCTTTTGAAATATTAGGGTTAAATTCTGGATCTCTATAGTTATGCCATCCATCGTCTACTACATAAGAATCGATTGGTTCTACTCCATTTTCTGTTAATCCTTTTTCTGTTCCATAGAAAGATTTAGAAATACTTTCATCAGTTATTGTAAGCATATTATCATACCATGAATTATATTGCTTTCTAAAATCAGTTGGTGTAGCTATTTCTGATATATATTCAAAGAAATCAGTTTGAACAACATCTGTATCTACTCCCTTAGCAGCTCCCACAACATTTTGCCATGATACAAACTTTCCATCTGTAGCTAATTGATTATCCCTTTCTAACTCTTCAAAACTTTTACCACTATAATATCTAATTTGCATTCCATTCTTTACTATATCAGTATCTGTAGCTGGGAATTCTGATCCAAAGAACATACCATTTGCATAAATAGGCTGCCCTAGCATCAATTCATTTTTTCCTATTAATATAGAAGTTACATCTTCTAAATCTGGATGGGACCATAAAGTATCCTTTATGCCCTCTTCTAATATAAAGTGATCTAAATCAATATAATCTATCTTTGTATTTTCATTATTAGTTTTGATTTCAAGGAAAGATCTCATATAGTGGTCATCATTTTCAAGAACAGTAACCATATCTATATTGTACTCAGTTCCATTAAAATCATATGGCTCATATGAAATAGTAAGCTTTTTCCCATTTTGAATATCTTCTATCTTTGTAGAAGAAGTATCTATTGTTAAATCACTTGATTTAATGGCAGTTTTAGGTGCTATTGGTTCCTCTGGTTTTTCATATTTATCTGAATATAAATTTATTTCTGCTCCTGAAAACTCCTGTGTATTGCCTAAAGCATCTGATAATTGATCTATTCTTATATATCTACTTTCATAAGTTTTATCAAAGTTACCATAGACAACATCCCCTACATTGTGAAGATTTCCTTCTTGATGCAAGTTAAAGTCCTCTCTAGTAAACTCTCCCTCTCCAGCTTCTGTCCAATTTTCTCCATCTTCACTTACATAAAGCTTGTACTGCCCCATAGTTCCGTTTTTACCATAAGTAGCATCAGTAAATCCAGGTCTTTTTTGGTAAGAAAATGAAGATACTGTTTTAACTTCTCCTAAATCGATTTTTAATGATGTTGGATAGCCAGTTATTCTATAGCTATCTATATAAGTATTTTTATCTCCATCAAATAATTTTTCAATATCTGTAGCTGGATATTCTGTTCCACCATTAGCTGTAAGAGTTGCATTCCAGTTAGCTCTATCTAAAACTTTCTTTGGAGCATTAGCTTCTACTTCTGGTAAATCAGAATTTTCTTGTATTGTATTTATAATAAAATCTTCTGAACCTAATTGTGGAACTAAAGTAGTGTTTGCTCTACTATTTTCTATTTCACTTGTTAATATCTTCCCGTTTTCAATAGAAAACTCTCTAGAAATGTACTCGTTTCCAATAGTGATTTTATCTTGGCTCTTACTAGCTATAACATCCTCTACCTTGGCTCCATTTGCTAATACTGATAATGGTGCTGTGTTAGTTAGAGCCACACTGAGCCCTAATGTTAAAGATAATGATTTTTTTGAAAGTTTATTAACTTGCACTTCTTTCCCCCCTATTAATCTAATTAAAGTTTCTACATAAAATAGATTTTTCTAAAACACTACTATTTTAATTTATACCTTTATAATGTATATGATAAATTCAGAAAATTATGAGATTATAATATAATTGTGTAATATAAATCTCTTCTTTACTTAACCTTTTAACAATAGACTTTTTTTAAATGTTCTATTTTTAAAACCTCTATCTTATAATGTATTTATTACTAATTTTTAGAAAAATAAGGAAGGTTTATTTTATGAAAAAAGATACTATTCTTGGTGCTTCTATTGGCTCTACTGACTTTCATTATCTTCAAAAGGATTATGATGAAATAAAGAAATTAAACTTAAATACTTGGAATGAGGTAGCTTGGATAGGAGATGAACTTAATTCTAAAATTGTTATGTGGACAAACTCCTCTCCTGTTAATAATGTTACCCTTTCTTCAAGTGACTTTATAAACGAAAATGGGGATTTAATCTCTTCAAATAATATTAAGATTTCTTGGCTTAAAGAAACCTTAGCTAATATAGGACGTAGTAATCCTTCTGCTCCCCTTGAACCTTTCCCAGATATTATTCATAATTCTATTTCACTAAATATAGAAAAAAATAAAATAGCCTCTGCATGGATTAATATAAAGATTCCTAGGAATGCAAAACCTGGAATTTATAATGGTTCTATTGAGGTCACTGCTGATGAATTGGAAAAAGCCTATACTTTTGATTATTCCTTTGAAGTTTTAAACTTAGTACAACCTCTTCCAAGGGAAACAAATACTCAAATTGAATTTTGGCAACATCCTTACACCATAGCAAGGTATTATAAAATATCCAAAGAAGATTTATTTACAGAAAAGCATTTTAAATATTTAAAAGATAATCTTAAAGAGTATAGAAATATGGGAGGATGTGGTGTTATAGCCACTATAGTTCATGAAGCTTGGAATCATCAATCTTATGATAGTGACCCTTCAATGATTAAGTGGAGAAAAAACTCCTATGGCACCTTTGAATTTGACTACTCTCACTTTGATAAGTGGATTCAACTTAATATAGACTTAGGAATTCTAGATCCTGAAAATGGCTTTGGCCAAATAAAGTGTTATAGTATTGTCCCTTGGAATAATAGAATTCAGTACTTTAATGAAGCTAATAATAAAGAAGAAGCCATAAATCCAACCCCTGGTAGTGATATTTGGATAAACATTTGGACACAATTTTTAACTTCATTTATGTCTCATCTTAAAGAAAAAGGATGGTTTAACATAACTTATATTTCAATGGATGAAAGAAGTATAGATGATTTAAAAGCTTGTGTTGATTTAATTGAAAGCATAACAAATAACTCTTATGAGCATTTTAAAATTTCTTCTGCCATGGATTATGAAAGTGGAAATGACTACTCCTTCTTAGATAGAATAGATGATATATCAATTGGATTATCCCATATAAATCATAATTCTAATGATATGAAAAATATGGCTAAACATAGACAAGAACTTGGATTATTAACTACAATATACACCTGTACTGGAGATTATCCAAGTAGTTTCACAATAAGTGCCCCTTCAGAAGGTGCTTTTACTATGTGGTACTCCCTATACCAAAATACCAATGGCTTTTTACGTTGGTCATGGGATGGTTGGGTTGAAAATCCCTTAGAAAATGTTTCTTATAAATATTGGGAACCTGGAGACCCTTTTCTTATATACCCAGCAGAAAAGGATAGCATAGGTAAAACCTTTTACTCTACTCCTAGATTAGAAAAATTAAAAGAAGGTATAAGAGATATAAATAAAGCTAAATATCTTATGAAAAAGGCTCCAAACTTAAAAAATTCTATAGAAAATTTAATCTACTCTCTAAAAAGACCTAATAAAAGAGAAAATTCCCATGGCTCTGCAGTAGCAGCTTCTAAGGAGGATAGAGATTTAACTATCTCAGAAGCAAATAGAATGAAAAATGGCATAAATAACTTTGCAAGAGAATTTATTTCATTAACTATGAAAACCTTGTAGTTAATTTACTTAAAAGTTTTCACCCTTTATCAATAAAAATAGACGTGTATCAAAGTAACTTTTTATAAAACTTACGAACAATATGAAGAGAATATCTAGATGAACTTTAGAATTTAAATTATTACGTAGAAAATATTACGTTAAAAAGCTGAGACTGTTAATTCCTTAGGAATACAATCTCACAAAGTTCGATTGCATAAGTTCAAGAATCCAAATTAAAAATTTGGACTTTCACTTAAGTTTCGAGGCTTTAGTAATATTTTCGAAGTAATGATTATAAATTCTTAGTGAAATCTAGTAATTCTCGGAATATGTTTGTAAGTTTTATTATTATACTTTGATACACGCCCCTTTTATACAACGTATTTTTTATTTAAAAGACTATTCTCCTAATATCTTATCCATAACTATTTGGATATCAGCTTTATCTACTACTCCATCTTTGTTTATATCAGATTTTTCACTTAAAGCATTTCCTGATATAACCTCTCCTTGATATTTAGATACTATGGATAAATCTCCTACGTTTATAGAACCATCCTCATTAATATCTGCTGACCCTTCAGATTCTTCTAATACATAATTTACAGTATAGATGTTTTTAGCACCAGATTCTGAACGAGCAATGATTATTGATTTATTATTATAAACTGGTAATATAGTTACAGCCACATTTTCTTCCCCTGAAGCTTCTACAGTTTTAGGTAATTCTTTTAAATTAACTGTGTATTCATTAGTATCAGAATTAAATCCTTCTAAGGCTTCTCCATCTAATTTTATTTCAGATAATTTATTACCTTCATTAGCACTTACTTGTGGTACATACTCATATACTGCAATCTCTGATAATCCAATACACTTACCTACTTCAGGTTGTTGCATATAAACACGAATACTATCAGTATTTATTACTTTATCTAAGAAATAAGTTGTTTCTCCAGCAAGGTATGATACCTCTGTTGTGTTTGAATGAGAAACTACCTCATATTCACCAGCTTCATTTTTATAACTTATTTCTACCTTTTTAGGAATTCTTCCATAAATATTATCAGTAAATAACCATAAATCTAATCTATCTATATTATATTTATTTTCCCAATCTAATTGAACATATGCCCCTTTAGGTTCACCATTTACAGTTAAATTTCTTTCATTCCAGTTTGTCCAACGTTCTCCTGTATTTGAACTATTATTAGTTATTCCATTATTAATAGAATTTAAGTTATCAGCTGTAGAAACGCAACTTTGGCTTAAAGCAGGAACATCTTTGTTAGAAGAATTATTTATAGCTAAGTTAGTAGCAGCCTTTAAAGCTTCAACTACACGCACTGTTGAAGTAACAGTATATGTCTTACCTAATAAGGATACTTCTCCTAAAACTTCAACTGTTGTATTAGGCTCAGAGAAATCTACCCCTTCTAAATTCCAATCCACTTTAAACTCTTCACTTTCATTTCCATCAGCTAAATATCCTTTAACAGTCTTAGGAAGTGTAGGAATTTGTCCAGCATAAGTAAATGTTGAGTAATTTTCCATTGAAACCACATCACCAATTACATGGACATTTACATTTACAGCCACATCTGTTCCTTCTAATTTACCATTTATCTTAAATACTTGAGGAGTATTTAATTGTGATTCATCATAATCATTCCATGAAATATTAAAAGTCTCAGTTGTTCCATCACTATATCTTCCTTCTACTGTACTTGGTAACTCTGGCTTTTCATTTAAGTTAACATAGTAATCTTTAACTATTTCATAAGATTCTAAGAACTTATCTTCTCCAGCATTATTTACACTATTAATTTCTATAGATTGAGATTGTAATCCCTCACCTGAAACATTTAATGTAATATTTCCAGCATCCTTAGTTGATTGAACTATTACTAAGGCCTTACCACTTAATGCTTTTCTAGAAGCTTCTGTATCGCTTGTAGGTTTATAAGAATCTGTATCAGTTTGATCTCCATTATCAACACCTACAATCTTTCCATTCCCTTCTAACTCAAAATTTAATCTATTCTCTGCATCTTGAACTATATTGCCATTTTCATCAACAATATCTACAGTAATATAAGATAAATCATATCCATCTGAATCAATAGTGTCTCTATCTGCACTTAATCTTACAGTAGAAGCCTCCCCAGTTGTTTTTACTGTATTTCTTCCCTCTGTATTTGTGATTTCATTTCCTTCTTTGTCATATGCCTTAGCAGTTAATGTACCCTCTTTATAAGGAACATTAAAGACTGGATATAATGAATCATTTCCAAAAGTATAGTATTTATATCCTGCATCAGTTGTATGCTCAGTTGAAGTTTGCTCTCCAACTTTTTCATCATTTAAATATAATTCAACTTTATGAGCATCAGTAAATACGTTTACTTCAACATTCCCATTTTCTATAACTATATCTTCTCTGTTCCATGTTGGAAGTACATGTAATGTATTTACATCATCATTCCATTGACTTTGATATAAATAATAAATATCTTTTTCAAATCCTGCAGTATCAACTATACCAAAGTAACTTGATTTTGGAGCTGCTCCATTTCCTCCACCAACTGCACCTGTACCAGTACCATTCCAAGGAGTAGGTTCTCCTATATAGTCAAATCCTGTCCAAACAAATTCTCCAGCATTATAATCATTTTTGATTACAAACTTCCAAGCATCACTAGCTGAATGTCCCCAACCAACTCTTGTTTGATTATTATCATACTCTGAAATACGATGATTACTATAATCTATTCCCTTTGTTTTATAATATCCTCTAGTATGCACTGCACTACTAGTTTCAGAAGCATATAATGTCCAATCTGGATGGTTTGCTCTTTGTTGTGCAACCTGTGCTTCATTTGCATAGTTAAATCCAACTAATCCACCATTGTCATCAACCACCTCTGAAATGGCCTCTGCTGTTCTATCTCCATTTTTAGTTCTATTATCACCTATAGTAACATGTCTTGTTTCATCCTCATCCTTAATCCAATCAATTATATTTTGAGCTACGTTAGTATAATTAGATGCACTTCCACTAATTCCTTCTAATACCTCATTACCTATTGACCACATTATTATAGATGGGTTATTCTTAGAGTTTTTAACCATAGATCTAGCTTCAAACTCTCCCCATGTCATTTCTGGAGAACCATTTAAAATCTCATTATCTTCTCCTATTACTTCATTAAAATACTTAGAAAAGTCATTTACATTTCCGTTCTTTGGATTTGTCCATGTGTCAAATGCTTCATTAATAACCAACAAGCCTAAACGATTACAAATTTCTAATAACATTTCACTAGCAGGGTTATGAGAAACACGGATTGCATTTACTCCCATTTCCTTCATTTTCTCCATTTGACGTTCTACTGCACGATAATAAGATGCCGCTCCTAAAGCCCCTTGGTCATGGTGCATACAAACACCTTTTAATTTCATATTTTCTCCATTTAAAGAGAATCCAGTATCTTTGTTAAAATTATAATATCTAAAACCAAAATCAGTAAAATAAGTATCTATAACATTTCCATCTACTAATACTTCACTTTTTACCTTATACATATTTGGATTATCAACTGACCATAAATCTGGATTATTTACAATAACAGTTTGATTGAAAGTATAACTTTCATTAGCTCCTATACTCTGTTCATTTATTACTGCCTCGCTAACTTCTTCTCCCTTAGAATTTACTACTGTACTTTTTACAGTAACCATAGAATTGTCTTTAGACTCGTTTTCAATAATTGTCTCAATAGCTACATCTACATCTCCACCTTTTTGCTCTTCAAGTTTTGGAGTAGTAACTGTTGTTCCTGAATGGGCAACATGAATAGAATCTGTTACACTTAAAGTTACATCACGATAAATTCCACTTCCAGAATACCATCTACTAGTTGGCACTGGATTAGATACCTTAACAGCAATTATATTTTCAGTTTGTCCATCACATGTTAAAGCTTCAGTAATATCAAAGGCAAAAGAAGTATATCCATAATTATGCTCACCAACCTTTTTACCATTTACATATACTTCAGCATTCATATATACTCCATCAAAGTTTAATGTAAAATCCTTACCATTATACTTTTCAGGAACTACAAAGGCTTTACGATACCATCCAGTTCCTCCTAATAAGAATCCACTTTCAGCTTCCCCTTCAACAGTAAAATCTCCTTCAATACTCCAATCATGAGGTAAGTTTAGTCCTCTCCATGAAGAATCATCAAAGTCTACCCCTTCAGCACCAGAAGGATCTCCTTTAAAAAACTTCCAGTTTTGATTGAATATTGTTGATCTCTCTCCATCTTTTATGAATCCAACATTTACTGTTTCAGATTCAGGAATTTGTCTTGTTTCAGCCATTACTAAAGTAGGTGCTAAGGTTAAAGCAAATGCAATTGCTGCTCCTAAAGCTGTTCCCCTTTTATTAAATGATTGCATATTAATTTCCCCCCTTATTAAATTCACATAAGTATTTACTTATTTTTACTTATATGTATAATAATAACATCTAATAATTTTATGGTAAAGTAATAAAAACTTTTTAACGTATGAAAAATATTTTATTATTCCAAATCTACTTAATTATATTATCAACATATTATTTATTATGAGTAAATAATAAAACTTACAAACATACTCTCTTCATACTGTTTGTAAGTTTTATAAAAAGCTATTTTGATAAATGCCCCTATAGCAAAATTTTATTATCTACCATATTTCAATAAATATTCTAATTAAAATACTCATAAAACTTAATTTAAAATAGGGCTATAAAGCACAAATACCCCATCTCTAATATTGGATCTTCAAATCCATCGCTTAAGAATTCTAAAACCGCTTCTGCATTATTTCCAATAATTCTTGAAAAGATAACAATATAATCTTTTACCTCTTCATTCTGTATTTTTTTATCATTGATACAATACTTTAAAAATACAGCATACCTTACTAATAAATACTCTAATATAATTAGCTGAAAAGAAAGTATCATATCTTCCATATCGTCACTAATACAATTGCTATAAATCTTAGAGACAATACATTTTTCAAGGAGCTTATTAAATTCTTTAAAATTCTTCTTATATTCCTTCCATTCTTCACTTAAAGACTCAATATTAGCTCCTTCTGCCAAATTTGATATATCCTCTAATATGCATTTTAAGTTTGAAACTTCTCTATAATTCTCTACCATATCTAAAAATAAAGAATTTATTTCTAATAATGAATCAACCCTATTTAATTCTATTTCATTATAAACATAGGCTACTTCTTTTCTATATTCATTATCACTATACTTTTCTAGTTCCTCTAGTAAGATTTCTTCACTAGTATAACTTTCATCTTCTAATATGTTTAAAAGCATATCAAATCCTATAAGTAGTCTTTCATCTAAGGAAAATTCCTCTTCACTTACTATATCTATTAAGGACTCTCTTATTTTAAGTTCTAATAACTCTTCTCCTTGATTTTTAATTTCTAATAACCCCTCTTTATTATTCATATCTTCAGGCTCCATAAGTATTTTTCCTTCTATTTTATCTAATATTTCTATAACCTTTGGGCATGAACATGAAAGGGAAAATTCACTCTTAATTTCAAAGTCATTCTTTATCCTAGGAAATGAATGACAGGTTTTTGATAAATATCCTTCTCCATGACTTTTAACTATATTACATAATCCCTCACAATCTAAAAATGGACATTTTTCAAAAGTTTCCTTATTTATAAAATACTTTTCTTTACCATTACACTCTTTAGTTTTAACTTCATTTAAAAGATAAGTAGAGTCCTTTTCATCCTTCTCCCATCTTTCATAGGTATCCTTGTCTATATTAATATCCCATCCTTCACAACAAGTAAACTTGCACTTATTTGCAGTACACTTAAAATCATTATATCCTGAAATTTTCAACATATTTATTTCTTTATTCATTATAATTTATCTCCAATTTTTATTATATTAATTTAGAACCTATTATTTAAGGTTAACTTATTAAGTAACAGTTCTTCTTTAATTTCCTATAAATTTGTCTTTAGCCTTCTTTTCCTAACTCTTTATCACTTAATTTTAGTATTTTTTAATTAAACTCTCTTTAATTATAGCACATTGTTAAACCTATTATTTTTTATGCTTACTTCTTAATAAACCCTCTAAGCATAAAAAATCTACCAAAGTATAAAAATTATACTTTGATAGATTTTAAATTGTTGTTTACTTCTAAGTACTTATTAAATTCTTATATGTTTTTTGTATGATGCTATTTAAAATTATTTCTAATTTCCAGTTACATATAAAAACCCTTTTATTTGGCTATAATATATTTACTAAATAGTAATACTAATTAAAATAGTTTTATTTCACTTACTCTTCACTACTAAATAGTCCAGCTCCCTTAACTATATCCTGTTCTAAAAATAGGCTTGTAACAGCTTGATTATAATCAACCACCTTCTGAGCTTTCTTTATTTTCTTAGCATATTTTTTATTATTTGAGAACATATAGATCATATATCCCCATAGCTCCTTCATTCTAAACATTGCATTTCTATCTTCATTAAATACTTCTCTGTACTTACTAAATATTTCATCATGAAACTCTTTTAATACATTTTTGTCCATAAACTCATTATTTAAAATTTCATTCATTAAGGCTGGATTAGCTAAAATCCCTCTTCCTAACATTATTTTATCTACTTCTTTGAATTCTTCAACCAATTTATTATGATCCTCTAAGGTAAAAATATCTCCATTATAGCAAACTGTATTTTTGCTTAAAGAAATTGCATCTTTAAAAACCTCTAAATTAGGTTTATTTCCATAAAAATCTTGTCTTGTTCTAGGATGAATAATAAGCTCCTCCATAGGATACTTATTATAAATTTTTATAAGTTCATAAAATTCCTCAGGCTTATCCATTCCTAATCTAGTTTTTATTGAAATTTTCATGTCATCTATTTTAAATATTTCTTCTAAAAACTTATCAAGTTCTTCCCTATGAGCTAAAAAACCTGACCCTCTTTTCTTACCAACAACTGTTCCAGATGGACATCCTAAATTTAAATTTATTTCATTATATCCTAAATCCTTAAGCTTTTTAGCCGTTAAGATAAATCCTTCTGAATCATTGGTAAGTATTTGTGGAACTAAGTTTATTCCTTTATTATTCTCTGGCAAAACATCTCTTAATTCCTTAGTTTTAAGACTTTTACTACTATTTGGAACAACAAAAGGGGCAAAGTATTTATCAATTCCTCCAAAAAACTTTTCATAAGAATTTCTATATATAAACCCAGTAATCCCTTCCATTGGTGCTAAATAATACTTCATTTGTTTACTCCTTTTTTAAAGATTCTAGAAAATATTATATCAGTCTTTTTTCCTATTATCTACTTAGCAACTAAACTATTTTTGCGAAAAATTATTTAATTAACTATGTTCTTTCTGCTCTGCAAATTAAATCATGAGTATCTCTTATATAAAATTCTTTTATTAAAAATAAAACTATTAATATAGTAGCTCCAATATCAGCTAAGGGTTGTGAAATCCATACTCCATTTAATCCATATACTCTTAGTATTATAAATACAATAGGTATAAATAGTATAACTTGTCTTAATAAACTTAGAAAAATTGACTTCTTAACATTTCCCATGGACTGAAAATATACTGCCAGTAATCTCCCAATTTTTTCATCTTTTAGTTCATATTGATTTTTCATAATAATGTCCCTATTCCTAATGTCCTATATTTCTCCTGATGAATAATCATTTCATTTGTTATTAATAATTATTATTATAATTACAGATTCAATACTCCCTCAAATTAAATCTTTTCAAAATTATAACTCATTTAAAATATATCCTAAAATTAAAATAACCTACAAAAATCTATAAAAAGACTTTTGTAGGTTATAAGATAAAATCTATTCTACTTTTTCAATATACTTGCAATTTAAATATATGTGGTTTAGAAAAACTAATAATCTTTCATAAAGAGGATGTACTTTTTCACCAAACCTAGCCTCTAAAGCTTCACCAATTTCCTTAACGGTATTAGTTCCATTGATTTGTAAAAATACTTCGCTACCATATTCATCTAAAGAAGTTCTTTTATACATTGGAATCTTAAATTTCAATTTTCTAAAAAATCTTTGAATCTTATGATCTTGTTTTTCTAAAATAGTGACTATGCCCTCTTCATCAACTTCATACTGAAGATTATCACAGATTTTAAATCGCATATTTAAAAGTTCATCATTATCCATTATAATTCACCTTAATGTTTCACCTTAGATTTCATAATAGGTAATGTAGTTGCTAAAACTAAAAGGATAAGCACTATTATTGCCATTCCATTGCTAGCTACAAAACCAGTTGGTGTTCCAGGTGTTATTATTCCTGTTACTTGTAGAACTATTCCTATTAATCCCACAATAGATCCTCCAGCAACAAGACCAGAAGATAAACTTATTCCATTTGAAACTTTAACTTCTTTTTCATGCTCACTCTTGCTCATTTTTTCAATAAATACACGTATTAATGCACCTACTAAAATTATAGAAGTTGTTGATATAGGTAAATAGAATCCTATTGCAACAGTCATTATTGGTAAGTCTACTAAGTATAAGAATAAAGCCATAACTACTCCAACAATTATCATAGGCCAAGGTAAGTTTCCTTCCATTATACCTGAAGTTAATGTTGACATTAAGTTAGCTTGTGGTAATGCAAAAGGTGCATCTGCTCCTGTTATTGATAATTGGCTAGAAAGTACTAATATTGTTCCAGTAACAACAACAACACCAACTATACTTGCAATCATGAAAGAGTTTTGCATTTCTTTTTTGCTTCCACCAATTATATATGTTACCTTTTGAGATTGGCTATATCCACCTGCTACAGAGATTGAAACAACCATAAATGTAGCAAATAAAAGTAATGCTTTGTTATCAGCTTTTCCAGTCCATCCCATTATAACGAATACTAATGTTAATATTACTAATGAAGCTATTGTCATACCTGATACAGGAAGGTTTGATGTTCCTATTGTACCAGTTAAACGTCCTGCAACTATTACAAATAGTAATGATAGGATTATTGAAACAACTGCACCTGTTATAGCCATTGCAATACTATTAGAAATAAAGAATCCTATAACAAAAGCTAATAAAGCTCCTACTAAAAGTATTATTATAGATCCGCTATTTTTTTCAGCATTTTCTTCGTTAACAGGGCTTGCTTTTAATGTTTCTTTTATTGAAACTATTATAGTTGGTATAAGTTTTATAGCCCCTATAATACCTCCACAAAGCATCATTCCTGCTCCTATATACTTAACATAACTTCCTGATATTGCATTTACATCCATTTGGTGAATTAACATTGAAGCATCATTCCATGAGTGCATGCTCTTTTCTGCCATATCACTGAAATATCCTATTAATGGAGCTATACCAAAGTTAGCAAGTATAGATCCTGCAAACATAGTAAGAGATACTTCTAATCCAACTATAAACCCAATACCAAGTAAAAGTGGGTTTACTTCAGTAGAAAATTTCCACTTATAAAATTTGCTTCCTAGATATGTAACAGTGTTATTTATTAAGTTTAAAAATGATCCTGTTAAAACATTTATAATACCACTTATAACAAATCCAATACCCATAAATTTAATTGAGTCTTCACTTCCTTCAGAAGCAACAAGTGTTTCAGATATTGCCATTGACTCAGGATACATAAGTTTTCCATGTTCCTCAACTATTAGATAGTTATAAACTAGTGATAGACATCCTATACCAAATAGAACTCCTCCTACACCTGCAGCTACACCTTCTAAGAAAGTAAACTTACTTCCTATTAATATAATTGCTGGTAATACAAATATCATACCACTTGCTATAGATTCTCCTCCACTTGCCATACCTTGAGTTATGTTTTTTCCAAGAATACCTTTACTACGTGCAAATATTCCTACAAAAACTGATCCTATGATAGCACCAGGTATACCAGCAGCAACAGTTAACCCTGATTTCATACCTGAATAAGCAGTAGAAGCAGCAAAAACAATAGCTAATACTATACCTATTATTAGTACCGGAAGATTAACTCCATTTTTTGACTTACCAGTAAAATAAGGAACATAATCTTTACCGCTTACACCACCATAAGCTTCCTTAGGTAATTTCTTTTTCATACACCTAATCTCTCCTTTCTTTTATTCATATCAAGGGATAAAAATATCTATTGATATGTTCTATTGTTATATTTTCTATAAAATGCACAAATATTATACTATATCCACATAAAACAAAAGTTATAATGCTATCTAAACTAATTATTGCGCATATTATATTTAAATTCACCTTAAAAGACAGAGTAAAAAAAGCTGTCAATTAAGTTAACCTTTATATAGTAATTTAATTATCACTATACTTTTAAAATGTTTTTAAAACTTTCTAAATACATAAAGAAGAAATCCTTATAATTAAGTATTTCATTGTTTCAATGAATTAATACTTTGTTTAAATCTACCTATAAAAATTAGATTTTTCTTATATTTTCATGGTGTATTTTACTATTAAAATATTTTTATCATGCTTATAATAATACCATTTTAGCTTAAAAAAATCCATGATAATTCTTTCACATATACAAAATTTTTACATTTATTATTAAATAATCTTTAAATTTTTAAAATTTAACATTCCCTATTCCCTCTTACATAAAACCTATACAAATACTCTAAGTATAAGCTCTAAATTAAATAACTTCCTTTAAAAGTAAAAAGCTACATAGACTTTATTAATCTATGTAGCTTCTCATATAACATTTACTAATATTTTTCACCTGTTATCAAATTATCTTTTCTTTCTTTTTACTAAAAAGGTTCCTGAATCCATAATTACTACTCCTAATTTTGTATGAATATTCATAATGAAGCTCCTCTTTAATAATGATGTTAGGTTTATAGTTATAAACTTTTATAAGTATATCTTTTAATTATGAGAAGACTTTCTTCCATGATTCCTTACTGGAACAAATTCTGAAGTGGTATCACTCGGATCAATATACTTATAATCTCCATTTTCATCTTTTCTAAGACCTAAAGATGCCATCTTCTTTTTACTATTTCTATTTTTATTACCCATTTTTATTACCTCCTATAAAAATTAAATTTGTTATTCTATACCCTATTATTTTTACTTTAATATTTAAAAATTATAAATAAAATTTAAAACACTTTTTAATTTATATTAAGCTTTAGAATTGTATCATATTATATTAATCTTAAAAATTTTTCATAAGCAAAAAAATATAGAGTAGAATCCCTTTCTATAGACTCTACTCTAAACATATATTTTATTAAAATTATTTTAAAAAGTTAGTTCTTTTATATTATAAAATTAGTTTATAAGTAAAATAACTTAATATTTTTCTCTATTTATTGCACATTAAATAAATAGAACATTACTCCACTAAAACCTTCATCTTCAAATAATACATGAACACCATATAATCCTGATGACAAATCCTTAGTGTTTATTGTAAATTCATCTTTAGCATCTTGTTCTAGAATTGTATTTCCATTTTTATCAACAACCCTAATAGTTTTAGCTACATTTTTTCCTTCTCTATTATATACTTTTGAATCACCTATAACTTTACCATTAGAAGGCTTTAACTCTCCTGCTGCAATAAATTGCTCATGTGCATTTAATGTATTAAGCTTCTTTAATTTTGATAAAGGTCTTAAGTCTTTAACTTCATTATAATCCATATTTAAAGTTTCTAAATTTTTAGCATTTTCTAAGCCTGTTAAATCAACAACTCCGCTTAATGTTAATGTAGTTAAGCTGTACATGTCCCCTAAAGTTATATCTCCAGTTTTATTTAATTGATTTTGAATAGATTTAAGCAAATATTTATCTGGTATATTAATAACAGCATTTAAATCTACTTTTACTAAAGAATCCATTGCCTTATTTAACTCTTCAAGAGCAGAATTTATTGTCTCTTTATCTTTAGAAAGTAAGGCTTCTTCTCCCTTTGATATTGCATTTTTTAAAGCTTCAGAAGTTTCTTCAGTGTAATTATTTAAGTCTAATTTTTTAGCCTCTTCTAATGCCTTATTTAACTCTGATGTATCATACTCTGCTAAATTTCTAAACTTAGCATCTGCCCAGTCTGCATGATCCCAAGTGTTTCCATTATCAGCTACATCTACTACTAATTTAATCTCTTTAGAATTTCTTACATCCACAACTAAACGTTTCTTTGGAGTATCAATTCTCATTACATCTGTTTCAGCCTTTAATTCTCCATCAACATATACTTTAAACTTAACACTAGAAACTTTTTTCTCTGCAACATGTCTATCAATACCTACCCAAGTGTCAAAGATATCATACCCTTCTGAATTATAAACTATTTCTGAATATGAGTGAGTTCCTATTCCTTTAGCAAAGGTTTCAACAGAATTATCTTCATTTAATAATCTTATTTGATTTCCACTTACTGCTCTATCTTTTCTTACAGCACCTGAACCTATAGTTGCAGATTTCCAATTTAAAGTAGATAACTGAGTTTCTTTATCTGTAACTGCTATAGTTCTTGAACATTCAGAAGTTAGTCCATCACTATCTGTTACTGAGTACACAACCTTAAATATTCCTGACTTTCCTTCAACAAAGTCTGAAGATTTTATTTGTACTTTAGAAGTTATATTTCCATCTTCAATATCTGTTGCAGTTATTCCTTTCATTAAATCTACTTTTTCATCCATACTATAAGCTAAATTTTCACCTTTAATTATTGGTTTTGAAGATAAAGTAGCTAATTTAGCATCTCCAAAGCTTGCATGATCTGAACTATCTCCATCTCCAGCATCATTTACTATTAATTTTAGCTCCTTAGCATTTTTTACATTCACCTTAACATATTTTTGAGGTGTTGTACTTCTCATTACTCCACTATTAAACTTTTCTTCTCCATCAACTAAAACTTTAAAAATAACTGAAGAGGCTGGTCTAGGTGACATTGCTTTATCAACACCTACATAAGATTCAAAGTAGTCATAATCTTTCCCTTCTAAATCATATACATACTCCGCATTTGAATGAAGACCTAATCCCTTATCGTAGTCAACAAAGTCTCCATCTCTTGTAAGACCTATTACTCCTCCACTTATGCTCTTATCTTTTCTAACAGTTCCCCATCCATTTGAAGATTTTTTAGGAGTTAAATCACTCATATACTCTTTTCTACTTACCACATTAACCTTAGAAGTTTTAGTGTATTCATTTCCTTTAGAATCTTCTAAGCTATATAAGACTTCATATTCTCCAACTTTAGAAGTATTTACATTGCTTGATTTAATTTTTACGGATTCACTTAAAGAATTACCTTTTATGTCCTTAGCCACAATATATTCTTCTGGCTTAAACTCCTCACCTAAAGCTAGTGTAATCACTGGGTTTACAGATAAAGTGGATTGTAATGCATTTACCTCTATTGGATTTAAGGTATTTAACTTTCTATCATATGGTGTTACTACATATACACCATCCTCATCTAAATTAGATTTAGTATCAACAAACATATCATTAGAAGTAAATCCTACATACTTTCCATCTCTGCGTATTTCATATCCAAGTATATTATCTTTATTTTCATCATCTACCGAAAATGAAAGTTTTATATTACCATTTGAACCACTTGTGCTTATAGATACCTTTGCATTATCTGTGAATCCATCACCTTTATAATTCATTGCTAAATCATTTAAGTAATAGATCTTTTTATCAGGCTTTGGATACTTAGCTAAATCATCTTTAACCTTATCATCAACACGAATACCATGTCTTGCAAAGAACTCAGTTAAATCTAACTCCATAGCATCTGACGCTGCCACAACCCAAGATTTATATATATCTTCTCTATTTTTATTTCCAAAATCTCTTTCTCTAAACTGTCTTTCAAACTTTCCATAGAAAGTATTATCATATAAATATAATTGCCATAATGGCGCTAACTGAGCTAAATGAGTACTGTCATCCTTATTATATAACTCATTATTAGAATAATCATCTAGGCCAACTTTAGGGTAGGTATTATTTTCCCATATGTTTTGTTCAGTTATTCTTGTTCTAGTTTTGAATTTAGATTCAAAGAATAACGGCATCATATTATTCGTTACTTCTACTATGGTTCTTCCCCCTGTATCAAAATTATGTCCAAGCTCATGAGCAACACCCCATCCTTTATTAGCTGCAAGTATTGCATCCTGATTTCCAGGTCTTATACCTATAACACCATTTCCAGCATTCATGAATGCTCCACCACTAAGATTTTTAACCATAGGCATTATTCTAAAATTAAAATCTGAATTAACATCTTTTGAGTTATCAAATCCCCAGAATTCCATAGCATCAGCTATATATTGATCCCATTGCTCAGCTGTGTACTTTGGAGTTTTATTATTTTTCTTATACCAATCTAAAGCATAGGTAGCTTGTACAAATTCTAATGACTTGTTAGAACTTACTGCAAAAATATTTGGAGTAGTATTAGGTTCTGCTTTAATCTTTTCAACATAGGTTTCTAACTCTTTCATTACTTCATTTTCATCTGATTTTCCTAGAATAAATACAGGATATTTGCTTGCCCCTTCTATTCTTACCTTTGGTGCTCTCTTTTGATTATCACTTCTATAATTAGTGAAGAATAAATCTCCCCCTTGAATAACATCTTTAGGTATTCCATTAGATTCATAATTTATTTCTGGTATAGTTATTTCATTTTTACCAGGCTTTAATTGAAAATTTGTTGATCCACCATGTTGAGTTAAAGATTGTTTATATAATAACGTTGGAGTAGGATCACCTTCTGCTACATCCACATATACATTTATTTTATCTCCAGCTCTAGCAGATAATCCTGTTATTTGCCAATCTTGGAAATTCCATACCTTTCTCTTTTGAGCCTCACTTATAGAGTCTCCTCTCATTTCTAATTCAAGTACATCCTCTTTTTTTGAATTAGAAATTAATGATTCAGCTAAGTCTGTAATTTCTTTAAAGTCATTATATAGTGGATGATTTTTAATTTTTTCTTTAAAGGCATTTATTTTTTCTAAACTATTAAATTCTTTACTAAGCTCACTCATAGTACCGTCTGTAAAAAGCTTAGGTATTGAAGAATAAACTTCATCTGGTTTATAAAACATAAATTCTGCTACTGAAGCCCAGTTTTGTTCAGCCTTTTTAAATTTAAACTTTAATCTTTTAAAGTCAGTTGGATTAAACTTTATTTCAACTAAATCTCTAATTGATTCTGTATATTTTCCACTGCTTACTAAGCTAAAATCATCTCCCTCATCTTTAAGAGAAGCATATATTTCAAATTCTTTTGCAAAGCCTTTTCCCCTTGCAGAGTCTCTTCTTGCAGAATATACAATTCTATCTATATTAGTTATTTCATTAAATGTAACTACTACTTCATTTGTAAAATTTGAATCATTAGGTTTTCCTGTTTCCCAATGAGTTTCTAAATTGCCATCTATGGCTTTATCAATAGTGGAACTATTATACTTTCCACCATTATTATTTATGGATTTTATATTTGATCTGCTGATTTGAAATTCTTGATTATAAGCGTCTAATTTATCACTATTATATAAATCAAACTTACTTACTCTTGCTTGATGTGATTCATCATTATGACTAACTTCTACCTTAGAATTGTCTTTAGTGTTTAATTCCTGTGCTAAAACATCAATTGTTGTAGCAGAAAGATTTGTAATCATGGTAGCTAAAATTATAGCTGCTATTTTTCTCTTATTCATTTTTTCTATCCTCCTGATTGACTTTCCCCTCAGAAGTGCATTTCTACTTATAATTTAATATAAGCTTGTACAAAATAAATTTTTAACCTACACCCTCCTCCAATAATTAATATAAAACAAAAAGCTTAATGCACTCTTTGGCAACTGGCTGACATAGTTATAAACCTTAGTCCCTATAGCTTTGCGTCATTAGATTTCTCTAATTTTGCCGAATTTTAAAGTTATAATATCATAATTTCTTTTAATTTTATAGTCTTTATAATAAATTTAATATAAATGAGCATTTTTTAATAATTTATACAAAAACTTAATAGATTTATAATATACTAAACTTTTATAAACAAAAAACCTATAAGATAGTCTTTTTATTGACCATCCTACAGGCTTTTAACACTTAGTTTTTTTAACTATTATTTATAAGATTCTAAAATTTTATTTATATTGCCTTTTTCTCTCTTCTTCCAATTAAAGTCCAGTATAATAAAAGTGATACTAAAGATATAACTGCTAATACTAGTAAAACGTTACTATATTGTATAGCTACTAAGTCACTGAAAAGTCCAGTAAAGTTCTTTCCTAAATACTTAGTTTCCATAAATATTGCTACATATGTTATTCCTATTGAAGTAGCTATATTTAAACAGAAATTATAGAAACCAATAGCAGTTCCTGTTTTTTCCTTAGGTATTGTTCTTGTTAATGTATCAATCATAGGTGCATACATTAAAGCAAAAGAACTTGAGAATAGTATCATTACAAAAATAAATACTAAAACTGATGTTTTTACAAATAAAGCTCCTATAATAAGACTCACTATTATACCTACTATAGCCATTTGAATACATTGCTTACTTCCTATTTTCTTAGAAACCTTTCCTGATAAAGCTCCTACAGTAGCAGCTAAAACATATGAAGGAACTAAAAGTAATGAAATTTGGTCTAATCTATAATTGTATATAGATTCAACTAAGAATGGGAACATAAATATAAATGCAAGTTGTACACTGTATATAACAAAGGCTACAAGTAATACTGATATAAAGTTTCTATTTGTGAAAAACTTAATGCTTATAAAAGCATTTTCATTTTTACTTATGTATATAAGGAATAATGCAAGTGCAACTATAAATCCTATTAAAACTCCCCATTGGAATCCTGAAACAAAGATCATTAATGTTGCTGCAACTGTTGCAACTAATATAAATCCTATATAATCCACATTACCAGCTTTATTCTTTTCCTTAGGAATATATTTTAATATAAAAGGTAATATTACTAAAGTTAATAATGGAATTAAAAATAGTACTTGCCAACTTAAATATGTTGAGATATATCCTCCAGTAATTGTACCAATTACTTGTGAAATAGCATAACTACTTGTACTAAATCCTAAGTATTTTTTATGTTCACTCTCTTTAAAATACTTTGCTATAAATATTACATATAATGTTTCTGCACTTCCTAATCCAGCTGACTGAATTATTCTTGAAATAACAATAATTAAAAATGATTTCTGAAAAATAAATCCTAATAGTGAACCAACACATATTAATATAATTCCTAGTACCAATAAGGTTCTAACACTTATTGAATCAGATAAAGAAGCGTATACAACAGCTCCAATACCAATAACTAATCCAGCTAAAGTTACTTGCCAACTAACAGCAGTAGCTGATATGTTAAAAGCTTTAGCCAAATCTGGTGAAATAATTTTAAATGAGTTGTCAATAACTAAAGCAAAAATCATTAAAGCTAATACAGCAGGTACCGCTTTTTTTATTTTTACTTCTTCAACATTTTCTAAAGTATTAAGTGAAATGTCCATTTTAAATCCTCTCTTTTCTTTTTTTTCATTTGTGCTTCTTAAATAAGAGCTTGCTAATAATCATAATAAACTTGTCTACTCTTTTTACTTCATCCTCCCTCAATAATCGTTTACAAATTATACTAAAACCAACTTATTTAGCTGTAAGTAAACTTGTCTAAGTTTTACTTATTTTTTAGACAAGTTAATACTATCATATCTTTATTTCAATTTCAATACCCTTTATAAAGCTTTATTTTACCCATTATTTTTCTATTTTTCCTATTATATATACTATTTTACTTATTTTAACTTGTATATTTTTATAACTTATATTTTAAAATAATTCTCTATTAATTCAAATAAATAAAAATTTATGATATACTGATTTTGTTAAAGATTGTATATAATATAAATTTTATAAATAAGTAAGGTGTTAATATGAAACTCACTACAAAAAATACTAAAAATCCAAAAAAATTGCTTTATAAATCTGTATATGATAAGTTATATAAAATGATTATTGATGGTGAATACCCTTTAAATACAAAATTGCCCTCTGAGCCTGAGCTTGCAAAAAATTTTGGGGTTAGCCGAATGACTTTGCGTCAAGCACTTGCTTTACTACAAGATGACGGTTTAGTAAAAAATATAAGAGGTAAAGGAAATTTTATAATATCTCCAGAAAAACATGATAAAATAGATTTTTTAGAGTTAATAGGAAATCCTATATACAAGTGCCATACTGAAAAAATTCAAGATATTGAATTTGTATTCCGCTTAGAACTTGATAGTGATTATACTAAACAGGTTTTAGAAAAGGATTCCACAGCAGTGGTTGCTTGTGAACGTTATTATAAAAGTAAAAATAAAGTTTTAGCCTACGCTTTTACCTTTATATCTGTTGAAACTATAAAAGAATTTAAAATAGATTTAAATAACGAAAGTGAGCTACTAGACTTCCTTGAACATAAATCCTATGAAATATCAAAAAGTTCTATATTAGAAATAAAACATTCCTCTGCTGGTAACTCCTTAAATCCAAAATATAAGCTTGTTGGAGGAAATCAATGCGATTTAGTCTTAGAAACATTATATGCTAATGATTATTCCCCTCCTATATTATTTAACAAATACTATATTCCATCTCAATATAGTACTTTTAAAATTAAAGCAAGAAAAAAAGAATAATTTGAACTTTTAAAAATATTTCTACATAAAAAAGGGCGTGTATCAAAATAACTTATTTAAAACTTACAAACATATTCCGAGAATTACTAGATTTCGCTAAGAATTTATAATCATTACTTCGAAAATATCACTAAAGCTTCGAAACTTAAGTGAAAGCCCAAATTTTTAATTTGGATTCTTGAACTTATGCAATCGAACTTTGTGAGATTGTATTCCTAAGAAGTTAACAGTCTCAGCTTTTTAACGTGATATTTTCTACGTAATAATTTAAATTCTAAAGCTCATCTAGATATTCTCTTCATACTGTTTGTAAGTTTTATTATATTTTGATACAGCCCCTTTTCATTTCTCTCTACATTTTACTATATAAACAAAACAAAGTTAATTTATTTATATAATTAATCCAACAATAGTTGCTGTTAACATACTTACTAATGTTGCACCATATAGTAATTTAAGTCCGAAACGTGCAACCACATTTCCTTGTTCTTGGTTAAGCCCTTTTACTGCTCCTGAAATAATTCCAATTGATGAGAAGTTTGCAAAAGAAATTAAAAATACTGAAACAATACCAACTGATCTTGCTGATAAATTTAAAGTTCCACTTGATAATAAATTCATTGCAACAAACTCATTAGATACTAGCTTTGTTGCCATTACGCTGGCAGCTTGTATTGACTCATTTAAAGGTACACCCATTAAGAATGCAAAAGGTGAGAATACATATCCTAATATCTCTTGGAAGCTCATTCCAAAGATTGATCTAAATATCATGTTTATTACAGCAATGATTGCTACAAATCCAACTAACATAGCTGCTACTATAACTGCTACCTTAAATCCATCTAAGATATATTCACCAAGCACTTCAAAGAAAGTTTGTTTCTTTTCATCCTCAACTACTAAAATATCCTCTTCTGCTGATACAGAGTATGGATTTATAACTGATGCTATAATGAATCCACCAAATAAATTAAGAACAATTGCTGTTACAACATATCTAGGCTGTAATAAAACCATGTAAGAACCAACTATAGACATAGATACTGTTGACATTGCTGATGCACATAAAGTATATAATCTATGTTTAGGTAATAAACCAAGTTCTTTTTTTACAGAAATAAATACTTCTGATTGGCCAAGTATAGCTGATGCTACAGCATTGTAAGACTCTAATTTACCCATGCCATTAATTTTACTTAAAACTAAGCCTATGTATTTAATTACAAAAGGAAGTATTTTTAAGTATTGTAAAATACCAATTAAGGCAGAAATAAAGATTATTGGTAAAAGAACACTAATAAAGAATGAAAATTGATCATTATTAACTAGTCCACCAAATACAAAGTTTACTCCATCTCCAGCACAATCTAGAAGAACCTGAAACCCATTTGCTATACTTCCAACTAAATAATTTCCTACTTGAGTATTTAAAAGTATAAATCCTAATACGAATTGTAAAATAAGCATTAAAAATACAGGTTTATATTTTATATTCTTCTTATCACTACTTCCAATCCACGCAAGTGCTAAAATAACAATTAATCCTACAACTCCAATAATATATTTCATTTTCTCCTCCTTGTTATATACCATAAGTTTAATATTATTATCTTTTGCATATGGTACAATAAATACACCTTTAGTAGATTGTTTTTAATATTTCCCCAAAAAATCCTTATTCAGTTTTATTTTTTAAAAAAATATTAATTCGTACATCTTTTCGACACATTTATAAACATTTCAATTATAAATTTCTTTTAAATATATGTAAAGGCTTAATAATATTTAAATTAAAAGAAGAATCAAAAATTATTTTAATTTATGCCATATGAATACGTTTCGAACATCCAAATACGAATTTTTATGCATTAAAAAGAATTTTACAAAAAAAATATTCAACCTTAACTTAAATTTAATTAAAAAGTTAAGGTTGAACATAATAATAAACTTTATAGAAAAATTCTTTTTTTCTATTAAAATATATAATTTCCTAAAAGTGAACTAGTAATAAACTCTGTTATTTCATATGCTATTTATATAATCCTCTATGGACTCTAAAAGAACCTCCTCTGGATAAAGGGCCATAACTGAATCCTCTTCTATAAGCTTATAAAATCTTGTAGAATAAGTAATTACAAGCTTACTATTTGGAAGAGTAATCCTTAAGATCTCCCCATAACAATTAGGCTTTCCTCCACTAGGTTCCCCTATTATTTTTGCATTAGTACTATTTTTAAAGGTATAAGCATTTAAAAGGGCTGAAGAAAAAGTTTCTCTTCCTATTATAACTTTTAAATTTTCCTTTTTATTTATCTTTTCACTGTTCTTTAAATAATCTATTAAAGGAGTAAAAAGTGTTGAATCTCCCCCTAAGTTATTTCTTAAATCTACAGTTACCTTCTCTATATTTTCCTTCTCAATTAGGCACATTATATTTTCAATCTTTTTCCCTATGCTTTCCTCTCCCTGTTCCCTACAGCTATTATATTTTATGTATAACTCTCCACTCTCTAAAACTTCAAACCAAAGATTAGAAAAATCATTTTTAGCATACATAGGAAGTCTTTTATTTGTATAAACTAAATTCTCAAAGGAACAGGTTAAAACCTCATATTCTCCTTCGTCTAAGGTTATTTTTATTTTATCCATGGTATCAATTATTAAAAGCCCATATAAAACCTCTGCTATTTGCATATACTTCATGCTTTGAGCCTTAAAGAAATACTCATTTTCAAAGGAAATAATATTAGAAAGTTCCTCTAAAACCTCTTCTATCTTCATATCACCAAGGGCTAAAACCTTCTTAAATAAGAGCTTTTCATACCCTTTGCAGGTATTTATAATATATACCCCATGATTAAAATAATAAAACTTTAAAGGAATAAACCTTTTAGCAGGAAATATAAGTGAAGTATGAGCATCTCTTAAAGAAGCCACAACCCTTGATATTTCAACCTTCATCTCCTCATAATCTAGTTCATTAACCATGTTTTTTAAATTCTCTATCTTTTCATTAAAACTTTCTTCCTCTGTATAAGCAAATAGATTTTCATGCCTTTTCTTAAGCTCTTCTTTTAAATATTCAATGTCCTCTACCCACTTTTTCTCCCATGTATTTTCCATAAGCTCTCCTTTGCAGATAATATTAAAATACTACTCCTATAAATAAAATTATTTTTTCAAATTTCTACTTTAGAAACATCTATTGTAAACTATTTATATTTTAACACATTAATAAGTTGATTAAAGGTTTACTTTTGGATAAAATATTAAGGTACGATACAAAACATTAAGATTAAGTTTATAAGATACTAATGAGGAGGATATTTTTCTATGGACGTACTTGTATATGTGGCTATCAGCGTTGGTGTACTATCTGGAGTTTGGGCATGGATGGCAGCAGTATTTGGAATGGTAAGTTGGACTGGCTTTGTTGGTTGGACTAGTTATTATTCCTCAGGTGGAATGGCTAAAGGACTTTTTAGATCTCTTTGCTCAAATGCAACAGGAATTATTTACGCCCTGCTTATTATAAAAGGATCATCTATTTTCCAAAATGAATATTGGTCTTATTTTTTAACAGCATTTTTCTCTTTTATGATGGTAATACAAGCCAAGCTTAAAAAATTCGAATTTATCTCTGGAGCATTCTGTGGCTGCTTCTCAACCTTTGGATTAAACGGAAACTGGCAAGCTGTAGTACCAGCACTACTTTGTGGAAACGTATTAGGATATATATCACAAAAGGTAGGAATCTACTGTCATAAAGTATTTAGTAAGAATTAAATAAAAAATAAAGACAAGTAATAAAATAATTCCTTGTCTTTGTTTTATTCTACAATTACAAATTTAACAGAATTAATACATGGTCTTTAAAATTCCAATTAATTTATTCTACTTTCATTTTACAAGCTTCTATGATTACAAAGACAGCAGTTAATATATGCATAATCATTCCTAAGAAAGGTATCCATCCCAGGGCATTACCAACTATCCCTAAAATACTACCTGTAATAGGTAAATTTTCATTTTTAGATAAAACTAAATTAATGATATGAAATACTAGCATAACCCCTAAAGGAATCCATGCTAACCCAAGAATTATACTTGCTCCCAATACAGGAATACCAAGCAATACTTCAATACCTCCTGCAATAAATTTGGTAATTTTAATTGCTATTTTCATAAATACTCCTAATATAAAAATTATTTCATTTAATAATATTCATAAAATTTAACTTTAATTCTCAAAATATAATTTATTAATTTTTCATCAACTTTTTACCATGTTAACATTACAAAAAATATTATACTTTTGAGAAATAATTTGAGATGAAAATAAAAAGAAAAATTTAAACCTAATTAGACTTATCCTATTAAGTTTAATATTGCCTTTATATCTTTATTCATTTAGCATATAAAAAACCACGATATTTCTATCGTGGTTTTCATGGTGGAGGCGACGGGTGTCGAACCCGTGTCCGAAAGCAGACCAGTAAGACTTTCTACGAGTGTAGTCTTGTGTTTTAAAATTCCCTCAGAGAACGTCCACAGACAAACTTTCTCTTTGGTAAGCTTCATAAATTCCGTTCCTAGCTCAAAGCTTTGCTAGGCTCGGTTCCCCACTTTTAAATGACACCCTTACTCTCAACCGTGGGCAATTGAGGAAGGATGAGCAGCGCTAAATTAAGCTGCTAATGCAAAATTATCTTCTGCGTTTATCTTTAATGCATACTTTATTATCGAGGCACCATGCTTCCCTCGACTCGCTTATCAAACCCATCTTACCCCCGTCGAAGCCAAAACGCCCCCATGTATGAGATAATAATATGGTCTAAACGCTAAATTCCATATTCAATTTTTAAATTCTAAAGTTTTAATCAAACTTATGTTCTTATTATATATTAATTAATTAATTTAGTCAAGGGACATATATTTTTGTTTGTAAGAGATAAATTCCTTGACTAATTAATTAACTTTTAACATTCTAAAACAGACAATTTATATAATACCTAATTCTACTTAAAATATCAATGGTTAATTTTACCTAAATTAAAATTTCTTATCTTTTGCTCTCTTTAGGCTTAAAATATTACTTTTTAGCCCTATTTAGCTCATAAAAATAATCTAAAAAAAATTATTTAAAGTAAACTTCTCCATCTTCTATCTTATCTATAGTAACTAGAGATTCAACTCTTATTCCTTTGTCTTCTAAGTGAGCTCTTCCGCTTTGGAATCCTTTTTCTATAACTATTCCTACTCCAACAACTTCTGCTCCAGCTTGTTTAACAACATCTATTAATCCAAAAACTGCACAGGCATTTGCTAAGAAATCATCAACTATAAGGATTTTTTCTCCTGGTTTTATGAATTTCTTATCAACAACAACATTGTATATTGTTTTTTTAGTGAATGAATAAACTTCTGAATTAAATACCTCTTCTCTCTTGTTTCTTGGTAATCTTTCTATTTTCTTACCAAAAACAACTGGTACATTATCAAAGTATTGAGCAGTTATTATTCCTAATCCTATTCCTGTTGATTCTATTGTAAGGATTTTGTCTATTTGATCATTTTTAAATCTATCTTTAAATTCTTTTCCTACTTCGTTAAAAAATTCTACATCCATTTGGTGATTTAAAAAAGAATCAACCATTAAAATATTATCTTCTGTAACTCTACCTTCTTTTTTTATCTTATCTTTTAATAGTTCCATTTGGTTACATCCTTTCTTACTATTAATTTATAGTATTAACTTCCTATATTATATCATAATAGGAAAACCTATTGCTATCTAATTTTATTATACAGTATTCTTATTATTCATGTAATCCTTTTTAGTAATTCTTTATATAATAATAGTAGAAGAATATTTAGGAGAGATAAATATGACTTCATTTCAATCATTAATAATAATACTTATATGTATTTTATCCATAATTATAATTTTATATTTAATCGAGTCAGATAATTTTCTGCCAGAAAAACAAATAAGTAAATATGTCTCTCTAGGGAAATTTAAACATGCTCTTTATCTTTTAGACAAGTATTCAGAAAAATTAGATCCTCTATTTTTCTATAATAATAAAATTTTAATACTATCAAAGCAAAAAGATTTTGATGCAGCCTATGAAATTTCCATAGAGGCAATAAAAAAGCTTAAAGAACCTAACTATGAACTTTACAATAATATTGCATTTGTATATTACAATCTAAAACTTTACCATAGAGCCATAGATTTTTCAGAAAGAGCCTTAAAATTAAATCCTATAGATACCTTTGCTTTAAACAATAAAGGTTTCTCTTATATTGAAATAGGCGAATACTCTAAAGCTGAGGAATGTTTTGATAAAGCATTAGAATTTAATCCTTATTTTAAAAACGCCTTATTTGGAAAGGCATATTGCGCTTTTGAAAAGAGTGATTATCTTCTTGCTACTAAATATCTTCAAGATTTTGTTTCAATTGAAAAAAATAATGCCTCTGCCTATAAAAAATTAGGAGAATGTTACTTTCTTTTAAATGACTTAAAAAACAGTTCTAAAATGTATGAAAAATCCTTAGAAATAGACCAAGAAAATGATGCTTCTTATTGTGAATATGCAAATGTACTTCTTTGCTTAGGTCACTATGATAAGGCACTAAACAATTTAAATAAGGCCCTTGCCATATCACCCTATAACTTTATGGCCTTTTATTATAAAGCAAGAGCTTACTCCTTAAAGAAAGATTTTGATAATGCATTTTATTATTTAGAAAGAGCCTTTAACTATTGTGACTCCTTAAAAGAAATAGCTCTTAAGGATGAGATGCTTACAAACTTAAAGTTTTTCTCAAAGTTTAGTGAGTTATTAGAGATTCATAATATACAAAACTAACTCTTAAAGTGAAAAGCTAAAAATTATTCTAATTAATTTTTTTAATTATACTTCCTTTTTAAATTTATATAGAAAAATCTTATTTAAGAAGTTTAAAATATGAGCCTTAATAATACTTAGTTTCTATACTAACTTTATTAAGGCTCTAAATTCTATTTATAAACTACTAACTTTTATAAGGAATATTTACTCTTTTAGATTTATTTTAATCTCTAAAATAAATTTATAAACTACTCACTAAAATCCTCTACACTTATACTTAAGAAAATACAATCCTTACTTTTATTAATAGTTTCTTTTATTTCCTCTGAATCCATGTTCATTCCTATAACATTACTACTAATTCCATTTCCTGAAGTTCCATAATAAAGACAAACTCTCTTTCCTTTTTCAAGCTCTAAATCATAATCTCCAGCAAAATTAGCACTTAAATAGTCCTTTATATTTTCCTCAGCCTTGTAATTATGACGACTATAAACTCCATCTCCTCCTAAAAGACACTTTATACTATTATCATCTTTAAAGTTTATTCCTAAGATTATATTCTCTTTCCCCTTTTCACTTACACTTGTTAAAATAGGTTCATTTTTAACTTCTTTCCCCTCTTTATAAACCTCATAATTTAAATCAATCTTATAACCCTTATCTTTAGAAATATTTTTCACCTTATAGAAAAAAACTCTATTGTCAGTTAAACTTAAAATCTGCTCCTCTTTTTCTGAAAGTGGCTCAAAACTTACCTTTGCAACATCCTTTTTAGAAAGCTCTCCACATCCCATAAACAAAACTGCTGGAATCATAGCTAAAATTACCCCTTTTAAAACTCTCATTAAAACACCCCTTTATTAATTTTTATATTATAATTTATAAATCCATATTTATATTAATTACATTAATTGTAACTATTTTTTTATATTATATGATAAAACCCTAAACTAGTATTTTAAAAATTTATTCTTAATTGAAGTCTTGTATATTTTTAATTTTCAAAACTTTCCTAAGGCACTAACTATTTTTAATTTATCCCCCTAAATACTACCTCATTTTAAGTTGTAGTTTCCTATTAACTTGTAGTTTCCTAAATTAATTCCCTTCTAAACTTTAACCTCATTCCCCTTATAAATTTTCTTCTTTACATAAGTTAATAAAAACATATAATAACCTAATTTAATCTAAAACTTTATAAATTAATAATAAACAAAAGTTACTTGACTTAAATATAAAAAAGGTACTTAAAAGATAAAGTTTTAAAATTAAAATAATAACTTTTTTCTTCTAAGCACCTTCTAGAAAAGAATCTAATATCTATTTCTTTCCTTAAGTTGTCTATCCATCTCTCTCTTATGAGCCTTTTCAAGCATTGTATCTCTCTTGTCGTAGTTTTTCTTACCTCTACAAACTCCTAAGTTAACCTTAACTCTTCCATTCTTTAAGTATAAAGAAAGTGGTATTAAAGCAACCCCTTGTTGTTGAACTATTCCTATTAATCTTTGAATTTCACTTTTATGAAGAAGTAATTTTCTTTTTCTTAAAGGATCAACATTAAATATGTTTCCTTGCTCATAAGGACTTATATGCATGTTATTTATAAATATCTCTCCATTATTTATATCTGCATAACAATCCTTCAAGTTAACTCTTCCGTTTCTAATAGACTTAACCTCTGTTCCAACTAAAGCTATACCTGCTTCCATAGCCTCATCAACAAAGTAATCATGTCTAGCTTTTCTATTCTCTGCTAATGTCTTATTGTCTTTTCTCTTTGCCATACTTCTCACCTACTATGGTTATATTAAAAGCAATTTTACTTGCTCAAAGCAAAATGCCTCTTATTTCTTTTCTTTGCTTATTATTTTAACATATTTACTATTTAAATGTAAATTCACAAAACTATACTTAAGTATATGAAGATATTAATAAAACTTACAAACAATATGAAGAGAATATCTAGATAAGCTTTACAATTTAAATAGTAATTTTAAACAGCTCTATATAAAATAAAACTAAATTACTTTTTATATAGCTACTCCTATTATATTAAATACTAAGTTCATTAATTTAATAAAAAGATATCAATAAAACTTATAGATAGAATATAGAGAATATCTACATGAATTTTAGAATTTAAGTAGTCACGTAAAGTAAGTTACGTTAATAAACCTGAATGTCCGAAGCGCAGCAAGTTTTCAGGTTTTAGTAACTTACTTGGAGTGACTACTATAAATTCTTAATGAAATGTAGTAATTCTCGAAATCTATCTATAAGTTTTTCTATCTTCCTATTATTAAAGCTCTTCCTCAGCAGTTTCTTCTCTTGGTTCTATTATTTCAACCTTTCCCTCTGCTTCAAGCTCTTTTTTTACTTCATCAAGTAAATTCTCTCTCTCTTCAGTTTCAGCTTCCTTTTCCTCAATAGTGTACTTATCCTCAACTATTTCAAAATAAACTTCTCTAGTATCCATTTCTACTCTTGAGCAAAGAACCTTAACCTTTTCTCCAAGTTTATAAACCTTCTTAGTTCTTTCACCTATTAATTGAAGGTTTTCCTCATCATAGATGTAATAATCATCTCTAAAGCTTGTTACATGAACAAGACCTTCTACAGTATTTGGAAGTTCAACAAAGGCTCCAAATCCAGTAACTGAAGAAATAATACCATCAAATATTTCTCCAATTCTATCTTTCATATATTCAGCCTTCTTAAGATCATTTGTTTCTCTTTCAGCTTCTTGAGCTATTCTTTCCATTTCTGAAGATTGCTTAGATGCAGAGTCAACAATACTTAAAAGTCTCTTAGCTCTCTTAGGATCAATCTTCTTATTTATATATTCTTTTATTATTCTATGAATTTGTAAGTCTGGATATCTTCTAATTGGTGAAGTAAAGTGACAGTAGTATTCAGCTGCTAATCCAAAGTGACCTGCACAGTCTGGTGAATATCTAGCTTGCATCATACTTCTTAAAAGTAATGTGTTTATTACCATCTCTTCATTTTTACCCTTAACTTCCTCAACAACCTTTTGTAAATCTCTAGGTTCAATAAGTTCTCCAAAGTTAAATGAATATCCTAAGCTATATGCAAAGTTTTTAAATCTTTGAAGTTTTTCATTATCTGGCTCCTCATGTATTCTATATACAAAAGGTATTTCAGCCTTATTCATATATTCTGCTATAGTTTCATTACATACTAACATAAATTCTTCTATGATTCTGTTTGCTATAGCTCTTTCATATGGTTTTATATCTATTGGCTTTCCTTTTTCATCTAAGATTATTTTGCTCTCTGCAAATTCAAAGTCAATAGCTCCTCTTCCCATTCTTCTCTTATTTAAGATTTTACATAACTCTTCCATAGCCTTAAAATCATCTACTAAATCTTTATATCTTTCAATTAACTCTTTGTCATTATCTCTTAAAATCTTAGTTACATCAGTGTATGTCATTCTCTCATTAGTTTTAATTACACTTTCATGTATTGAATGGTTAACCACATTTCCTTTATGATCTATTTCCATAAAGCAAGTTAAAGCAAGTCTGTCTACCTGTGGATTTAATGAACATATTCCATTTGATAACTTTTTAGGAAGCATAGGAATAACTCTATCAACTAAGTAAACAGAAGTAGCTCTCTTAAAGGCCTCTTTATCTAAAGGATTATTTTCTTTTACATAGTGAGTTACATCTGCAATATGAACTCCTAATTTATAGTTTCCATTTGGAAGTCTTTCTATAGATACAGCATCATCTAAATCCTTAGCATCTTCACCATCTATAGTAACCATTTTTACATCTCTTAAATCTGTTCTTCTCTTAATTTCTGACTCTGGGATTTCCTCTGAAATTTCTTCTGCAAAGGCTAAAACTTGTGGAGGGAATTCTTCTGGAAGAGCATATTTCTTAATTACAGTTATAATATCTAAGCCTAAATCTCCTCTGTTTCCTAGTATTTCTACTACTACTCCTTCTGGATTCTTTCTTCTACCATCTGGCCACTTAGTTATTTCAACAACAACTACATTACCTTTTTTAGCTCCATTTCTATCCTTCTTAGATATGAATATATCATTTTGAATTCTTTGATCCTGTGGAAGTACAAATCCAAAACTCTTATTATCCTCATATATTCCTATTACCTTTGTGTTAACTCTCTCAGTTATTCTTACTATTTCACCTTCACGTCTTTTTCCTTCTTGGCTTTCTTTTACAACCTTACCTAATACTCTATCTCCGTTCATAGCCCCATTTAAAGCATTCTTAGGTATAAATACATCAGTTACACCTTCTTCATCTGGTATTAAGAAACCAAATCCCTTTTGATGTATTTGAATTTTTCCAGGTATTAAACCCACTTTATCTATTAAGCCAAATCTATCTTCCTCATCTCTAGCTATTAATCCCTCTGCTTCTAAGGCCTTAAAAACTTTTTTAAATTGTTTATATTCAGCTTTATTTATGTTAAATATCTTTGATAATTCTAACATTGTCATTGGTCTGTATGCTTCTTCTTTCATAAACCCTAAAATTATATCTTTTATTTTCATGCTTTTTCCTCCGTTCTATATATAGATTTAAATGCAACTTTTATATTTTAGCTCAAAGCCTGTTTCTCTTAAATTCTAATGGATTAACTCACCTAATCATCTAAGATACTACTAGAAAACATTGAGTTATCATCCTACTAATATGATATGTTTAAATCCTCTCTTTGATTAAGGAAATTCAATCCAATATTAATCTAAAACCATTCTTGTAAAATGTTAAATATGAAATTTTAATCAATCCAATATAATTTAAAAGCCACCCTAATTATATGGGTGGCCAAAAAATAACTATTTAACTAAATTTATAGCTAATGTATTTATAGCGAATAATACAGATGCAAAGATAGTAACTTTTATAAGTCTAGCTTCTCTTGTTCTACCTTTATTTCTTGAGAAGAAGCTATCTTGACTTCCTTGGATTAATCCACTTAAGGCATCTGCTTTACTTGGTTGCATCATTATTGAAACCAAAATTACTATAGCTAAAATAGTTTGGACCACTACTAAAATTGTGTTCATAAGAAAACCTCCTAAGCTTTGTATAGTTGCATAATTCCATGAAATTATCATATCACACCAATGAAAAATTTACAATATTTATATCCTTGTCCATCACACTTTTATAAAACAATGCATATTATATAGTTTACCTATTTTTTCTTTTATATACTTTTTCCTCTTTCTATGATTATATAACTCATCTAATTTTCTATCCTCTTATACTATAAAAGGCTCTTCTTAGAGACTTTTCCACAATTCTATATAATACTAGTCCTATAACTGTGTTTAAAGAAATTGAAGGCACTAAAACAGTTAAAAATAATGTAGAAAAACTTGCTAGAATTCCCACAATTATTTTAGCAAATCCTAAAAATAAAATTCAGCTTCCTAAAGTTCCTTAAACCATAGTTATATTAAAGTTATCATTTAATATAATAATTATAACTTTTTTAGTTTTGTATTTTTTATCATTTACGAGTATATTATTTAAGAAGAAATTAATATATAAACTACTATCTCTAACTAATATAGCTTTCTTAACAAATCTTAAACTTTTAAAGTTATGAAAACTAAAAATACTTATGTTCCACTAAAGTTATAAGATTTAAAATAAACTAATTGTTTTTTTCTTATAATCCATATTATTTAGCTTTATTTATTCAAATAAAAATTTATATTTTCTCAATATAAAAAAATACTATAAAACTAAATTTTAATATAAAACTAGCTTATAAAATTTCAAAATAAAAAACCCCTAAGAAAACTTAGAGGTTTTTATCTATTAAACTTTTATTTTTACTCTTTAATATAATTATTTTGAAAGGTTGAAGAATGCATTTCTTCCTCTGTATTCAGCTACTTCACCTAATTCTTCATTTATTCTGATTAATTGGTTGTATTTAGCTACTCTTTCACTTCTAGCTGGAGCACCAGTTTTTATTTGACCTGCATTAACTGCAACAACTAAGTCTGCTATAGTTGTATCTTCAGTTTCTCCTGATCTATGAGAAACAACAGCTGTATATCCTGCTCTATTAGCCATTTCTATAGCATTTAATGTTTCTGTTAATGTTCCTATTTGGTTAAGTTTTATTAGAATTGAGTTAGCAATTCCTTTTTCTATACCAGTTTTTAATCTTTCTGTATTTGTAACAAATAGGTCATCACCAACTAATTGAACTTTTTTACCAAGTCTTTCAGTCATTAACTTCCAACCTTCCCAGTCTTCTTCAGCCATACCATCTTCGATTGATATTATTGGATATTTGTTAACCCAATCTTCAAAGAAATCAACCATTTCAGCAGCTGTTAAAGTTTTTCCTTCATGTTCTAAAACATATTTTCCATCTTTGTAGTACTCAGATGAAGCTGCATCTATTGCTATGAAGAATTCTTTTCCTGGCTCATAACCTGCTTTTTCAATAGCTTCTAAGATAACTTCTATTGCTTCTGCATTTGATTTTAAGTTTGGAGCAAATCCACCTTCATCACCAACGCCAGTTGAGTATCCTTTTGAATTTAAAGTTTTCTTTAATGCATGGTAAACTTCTGCACAAGCTCTTACAGCTCTTTCAAAGCAATCAAAGCCTACTGGCATAATCATAAACTCTTGTATATCTACTGAGTTATCAGCATGGCTTCCTCCGTTTATTATGTTCATCATTGGAACTGGTAAAACTTTAGCATTTACTCCTCCAATGTATTGGTATAAAGGCATTCCTAAATAGTTAGCTGCTGCTTGAGCTACTGCTAAAGAAACTCCTAAGATTGCGTTAGCTCCTAATTTACCTTTATTTTTAGTTCCATCTAACTCTATAAGAGTTTTATCTATGTAAGCTTGATCTAATACATTTAATCCTATTATTTCTTCTGCAATTGTATCATTAACATTTGCTACTGCCTTTTCAACACCTTTTCCTAGGTATTTATCTTTATCTCCATCTCTTAATTCAACAGCTTCATATATACCTGTTGAAGCTCCTGAAGGTACTGCAGCTCTTCCAACTGTTCCATCTTCTAAATAAACTTCAACCTCTACTGTTGGGAAGCATCTTGAATCTAAAATTTGTCTTGCTACCACGTCAATTATTTCAATATATTGTTTCATCTTTAAATTCCTCCTTAAGAAAATTCAAGTTAATACTCAATTATTTTTATTCTTTACTTTTCTAATAAATTTTATGCCTTAATTTTAATCTATTTTTCATATTAAAAATATGATTTAAATCACATTTATTGAAAATGATTATCACTTTTTATCTTTTTAGAAAAACAATTCTTAAATACCTTTAAAATTTATAATTTATTAAGTAAATCTCCATTATACTTAATAGAATAGTCTTTTATTATGAATTAACCCTAAATATTAATATCTCTAAAACTTATAAAATCTTATATTTTATATCCAAAGATTCTTTAATCTAAATTCCTTAAAAGAAAAATGAGCTATTTAAAAGCTCATTTTCATAATTTTAAAGTCCTTTTGTATTTGCTATTCCTGGTTCTTTAGCTGTATTACTTCTCTCATTAAATCCAGTTTTTGAATTTGAAGATTCAGCATTGTGCTGTTTCATACTTTGTTGTATTCCATTTAAAGTTTTTTTCTTGCTCATTTTCTATTCTGCTACTCAAAATATGGTCAAATATATCCATATGGAGATTATTCCTTCTTCATAGAACCTCGCCTTGCCTAAGCTACTACGATTTTGTATGGCTCTCCAAAGGCTTAAATTCCGAAGTTAGCCCTCCGTACATATATAAGTGCTTTTGATTTTAAGCTATCTTATATTTTTTAGCATTTTTAAGATTAATACTTGCATTTAAATCTCTATCAATAGTAAGTCCACAATTGCATTTATAAATCCTATCAGATAGTTTTAAATCTTTCTTAACCTTTCCACATTGACTACAAGTCTTTGATGATGAATAAAATCTATCAACTATTCTAAGTTCTATATTATTTTGTTTGCATTTAGACATTAGTTTAGTTTTAAGTTCAAAAAACTTCTGACTTGCAATAGCTTTAGATAAATGCTTATTCTTCATCAGATTAGATACTGCTAAATCTTCAATTGTTATATAGCTTGGTTTTTGCTTTATAATTGAAAATACTGTTTTATTTATATAATCAGTTCGTATATTAGCTAATCTCTGATGAAGTCTTTGTACTTTTACTAATTGTTTTTGAATATTTTGACGAGTAGCTCTCCCTTCTTTTATATTTTTATTTCTTATTTTTAAACTTTAATATTTCCTTGAAAGTTTTCTTTGTTACAATTTTTATTATTTCCACTTATAAAGAAATTTATAAATTAATTTTTTAATTTTACTTTGAATATTATTAGAAAACAAAAAATATATAAATTTAAGGTATAAAAAAGGCTCTCCTAAACAAGATGAGTTATCAACTCTTTAGGACAGCCTTCTTTAAATTAATGTTTATGACCTACTACTATATGATGGATATTTCCTTCATGAGAATGCATGTATTTTTGACATAAATCATAAATAGCAAATGGTAATATTAATGATATTACATAACTTATAATAAGCATCCACATATATTCATGTGATTGAACTGCATTTCCTGCAATTGATGTTGGTGGGACAAAGGATATAAAGAATGCAAATATAGAAGTTGCAAGTCCAATTATGGCTACTATAATCTTAACTGGTTTTCCTCCAGGCATTTGATAAGCACCATTTAATCCTTCTCCTAATATAGCTTTTATATATCCTACGAAGAATAGAATATATCCACTTAAATAAATTACAACTGTTAAAGACATTGCTGCTAAGAATGAAAGGTTACTTCCACCTGCCCCAAAGGTTAAAACAGCATCCCATATACTAACTATTATACCTTGTGCTATAACTAAGTAAACTGGTACGTCATGTTCATTTGTTTTAGCCCATGATTTTGGAATAGCGCCTTCTTCAGCTGCTATAATCATTCCTCTTGTTGGTCCTACGACCCATGAACTTACTTCTGCAATTACACCAAAGGCAAGTAATAAAGCTATTATCTTAACTAAAATTGTATTATTAGCTGTAAAGTGACCTAATAAAACAGCAAATGTTTGAACTACCCCAGCACTTAAATTTATTTGATTTTGAGGAATAACTGCTGCTATTGCAAGACCTCCTAAAGTACTAACAACAATTGCTACTATAACTAATAAAAGCATTGCTAATGGATATTCTTTCTTTGGATTATCCATTTCATTTGCATGAGTAGCTGATGCTTCTACACCCATGTAAGATAATATAAAGGATACAAATACAACTAAGGTATTTACCTTTGTAAAGTCTGGAACAAAAGTATCTTTACTTGATATATATATAGGATTTCCTTGAATTATATATATAAGAGCTAATATTATTAAAATAGCTGCTGGCAAAAGTATTCCTACTACAAAACCTATTTTAGCTATTTTAGCAGTATATTTTGTTCCTCCAAATTGAGATAGTGCTAAAATCCAAAAAATTACTAATACACCTATAAATTTTATCATAGGGTTACTATTTAGTGCTGGCCAATCAAATACATATGATAAAGCCCCAAGTATGAAATAAATCATGGTTACAAATCCAACTGTTATTTCAAAGAATTCAAAAAATAAGTTTGAAAAACCATATTTTTTACCTAAGTTCTTTCCAGTCCAAGTGAAAACTCCACCTTTTTCCCAGCCATCTACAGTTGCCATTTCAGCGGCACATAAAGCTACTGGAATAAACCATAAGAAACCTCCTAAAAGTAGATAAAATACTAAGTGTAATTTAGATGTTGCAAAAGTAGGATATTCATATACAGCCATAACCATAGAGGCTGTCATTGCGAAGAATCCAAAAAGTGTCAATGATTTTTTTGTTGTTCCTTCCTGTTTCATTTTAATTCAACTCCTTTTAAGTTATTTGATTAGCTCAAATAAATTAAAAAGTTAGTTGCTTCAAATAGAAGTAAGAAACTTTTAAATTTTTGAGTTATAAATATAGTTAACATTTTGTTAACGTTTTGTTTATATATATTATAACTCTTTACTCCTTATTTGTTAAATGTTTTTTGAAAATATTTCAAACTTACATTATTTAATTTTAATACTTAAAAATAAGACAAATTAAATGATTTAAATTGCTATTAATATAAAATAAATATATATTTTTTAACATATTGACTTTTCTTTTATTAAAATTATTTTATCATAAATATTTAATAATCAAATTTAAGTGTTAATAAAATAAATATTAATCTAAAAAAATTAAAGCCCTATATGAGTAATAAAATCACAAGCTAAAAACTTATTTTATTATAAAAAATAGTATCCTTCATGAAGAAGAATACTATTTAAAATATATAACTAACTTATATTATTTGTTTAAAAGACATGTTCCAGTCATTTCTGATGGAACTTCTAATCCCATAACAGTTAACATAGTTGGAGCTATATCAGCTAATTTTCCACCATCTTTTAATGATTTTCCTTCAGCATCTTTTGATATCCATAAGAATGGAACTGGATCTGAAGTATGAGCAGTCATTGGTTTACCAGTTGAGTAATCTATCATTACTTCTGCATTACCATGGTCAGCAGTTATGAATAAAGTACCTTCTTTTTCTAATACCTTATCAGCTACTTTTCCTAAGCACTCATCAACTGCTTCTATAGCTTTAACAGCTGCTTCTTGTACTCCAGTGTGTCCTACCATATCTGGGTTAGCGAAGTTTAATATTATCATGTCATATTTATCTTCATCTAATCTCTTTATTAATTCATCAGTTACTTCATAAGCACTCATTTCTGGTTTAAGATCGTATGTAGCAACCTTTGGTGAAGCTATTAATGCTCTATCTTCATTAGTGTTTGGTTGTTCTACTCCACCGTTAAAGAAGAATGTTACGTGAGCATATTTTTCAGTTTCAGCAATTCTTAATTGGTTTAATCCTTTAGACGCAACATATTCTCCTAAAGTATTTGTGTAACTTTCTGGTCTGTAAGCAACATCTACACACTCTAAAGTTTTGTCATATTGAGTCATACAAACAAAGTTTACGTGTAATTGCTTTCTTTCAAATCCTTTGAATTCTGGATCAACTATAGCTCTAGTTATTTCTCTAGCTCTATCTGGTCTAAAGTTGAAGAATATTACTGAATCTCCATCTTTAATTCTAGAAACTGGGTGTCCATCTTCTTCAATTACTGTAGGTAAAACGAACTCGTCAGTTTTGTTATCATGGTAAGATTTTTCTATAGCTTCAACAGCTGAAGAAGCTTTTTCACCTTCTCCTAAAATCATAGCGTTATAAGCTAATTCTACTCTTTCCCATCTGTTATCTCTGTCCATTGCGTAATATCTACCACTTATAGTAGCTATTTCACCAACACCAATTTCCTTCATAGCATTTTCTAATTCAACTATGAATTCTTTACCTGATGATGGAGCAACGTCTCTACCATCCATGAAAGCATGAACGTAAACTTTTTGAAGTCCTTTTTTCTTAGCTAACTCTAAAAGACCTTTTAAGTGATCTATGTGAGAGTGAACCCCTCCGTTTGATAATAATCCCATTAAGTGTAATGAAGTATTATTTTCTTTAGCTTCATCCATAGCCTTAACTAAAGCTTTGTTTGTAAAAAAAGTTCCTTCTTTTATTTCTTTAGTTATTCTAGTTAACTCTTGGTATATTATTCTACCAGCACCTATATTTAAATGACCAACCTCTGAGTTACCCATTTGTCCTTCTGGAAGACCAACTTCTAATCCTGAAGCTTGTAATTCAGTGTGTGGATATTTATTAAATAATCTATCATAATTTGGTTTATTAGCAGCAGCTACTGCATTACCTTCTTTGTTTGGAGAAATTCCAAATCCGTCTAATATCATTAACATTACAGGTTTTTTACTCATAATAACCCTCCAAAAACTAAATTTCTATTTATACTTTTATTATAATGTGTACCTAATTAAAAAACAATAGCAATAGACAATTGGTATTACTTGCCTATTGCTACTATTTAATTACTAATATTTATTAGTAGTTTACGATTTGAGCAAAGTCAGCTGCAACTAAGCTAGCTCCACCAACTAAAGCACCATCGATGTCTGATTTAGCCATTTGCTCTGCTATTGTATTAGGCTTAACTGATCCACCGTATTGGATTCTTACTTTATCAGCAACTTCTTGTCCGAACATTTCAGCAACCATAGCTCTTATAGCAGCTATTGTTTCATTAGCTTGGTCTGAAGTAGCAGTTTTTCCAGTTCCTATAGCCCAGATTGGTTCGTAAGCTATAACAACTTTCTCAGCTTGCTCTTTAGTTAATCCTTCTAAATCAGCAGTTATTTGAGCTTTTATAACGTCATTAGTAGTTCCGTTTTCTCTTTGCTCTAAAGTTTCTCCACAGCAAAGGATTGGAGTTAAGTTGTGTGCGAAAGCAGCTTTAACTTTTTTGTTGCAAGTTTCATCTGTTTCGTTGAAGTATTCTCTTCTTTCACTATGTCCAATTATAACATAATCTATGTTCATAGCTTCTAACATTCTTGGAGCGATTTCTCCAGTGAATGCTCCTTTTTCTTCAAAGTGCATGTTTTGAGCACCTACTTTTATGTTTGTTCCTTCAACAGCTTTTTTAACTGCATCTAAGCAAACAAAAGTTGGGCAAACAACAACTTCACATTTAGCATCTTTAACTAATGGCTTTAATTCTTCAACTAATTTAACAGCCTCATCTATTGTATAGTGCATTTTCCAGTTTCCTGCGATTATTGGAGTTCTCATCTATATTCACCTCTATTAATATTTTAAATATTAAATAATATATATAAGGCTCAATCCCCTACTATATATTATCTCCCTAAAAGCTTTGAAAATATTAAATAATAAGCCTAAGATTTTCTTAACTTTTAGCATAATAAGGCTAAGATTCAATGAAAAATAAATTTCATTGAACTTAGTCTTATTTTTTTATAAAACAACAATCTTTATACTTCAATCTAAATATCTACTTTAAGGTTTATAATATTATTTATCGTTTAAAGCAGCTATTCCTGGTAATACTTTTCCTTCTAAGAATTCTAATGAAGCTCCACCACCAGTTGAGATGTGAGACATTTTGTCACCGAATCCTAAGATGTTTACAGCAGCAGCTGAATCTCCACCACCTATTATAGTAGTAGCATCTGCTTCAGCCATAGCTTTAGCAACAGCTATTGTTCCTTTGTTGAAGTTTTCGAATTCGAATACTCCCATTGGTCCGTTCCAGATAACTGTTTTAGCATCTTTTATAGCTTCAGCGTAGATAGCTTCAGTTTTTGGTCCGATATCTAATCCCATGAATCCTTCAGCGATGTTTTGATCTTCTGTAACTACAGCTTCAACATCTTTGAATTCTTTAGCTACTCTGTGGTCCACAGGTAATAATAATTTAACCCCTTTTTCCTCAGCTTTAGCTAACATTTCTTTAGCGTATTCAACTTTATCTTCTTCTATTAATGAACTTCCTACAGTATATCCTTGAGCTTTTAAGAATGTGTAAGCCATTCCTCCACCTATTATTAAAGTATCAACTTTTTCTAAAAGGTTGTTTATAACGTTTATCTTATCTGAAACTTTAGCTCCACCTAAGATAGCAACGAATGGTCTTTCTGGAGTTTCTACAGCATCGCCTAAGAACTTAAGCTCTTTTTGGATTAAGTATCCACATACTGCTGGTTTTAAGTATTCAGTTACTCCAACTGTTGAGCAGTGAGCTCTGTGAGCAGTACCGAATGCATCGTTAACAAACATTTCAGCTAAGCTAGCTAATTCTTTTGATAACTCTTCACCATTTTTAGTTTCTTCTTTTCTATATCTTGTATTTTGAAGTAAAACTACGTCTCCATCTTTCATTTCAGCTACAGCTTTTTTAGCATTTTCTCCAACAACGTTGTCGTCAGCAGCAAACACTACTTCTTTACCAAGCATTTCGCTTAATCTTTTAGCTACAGGTGCTAATGAGAATTCTGGTTTAGCTTCTCCTTTTGGTTTACCCATGTGTGAGCAAAGGATTACTTGAGCACCATTATCAACTAAGTATTTTATAGTTGGCATAGCTCCATTTAATCTGTTTTCATCAGTTATAACACCATCTTTTAATGGAACGTTAAAGTCGCATCTTACTAATACTTTTTTACCTTTTACTTGAACGTCTTCTATAGTCTTTTTATTGAAGTTCATTATATTCACCTCTTAAATAATATTTTATAATTACCTTTAATATAAACAAAAATCATTTATATGTTAAAGTAGTCTGGCCTCATAGCTTTAACTATAAAACCAGACCCTTTTATATAATCAGTCTAAATATTTAATTTTAAAAAATTACTTAGAAACTAAGCATTTTAAAGTTCTGATTAATTGGTTAGTGTATGAAGCTTCGTTGTCATACCATGAAGCAACTTTAACTAATTGTTGTCCGTCAACTTCCATTATTTTTGTTTGAGTAGCATCGAATAATGATCCGAAGCTTATTCCGATAACGTCTGATGATACTATTGGATCTTCAGTGTATCCGAATGATTCGTTTGAAGCAGCTTTCATAGCAGCGTTTACTTCTTCTACTGTTACTTTTTTATCTAAAGTACAAACTAACTCAGTTAATGAACCAGTTATTACAGGTACTCTTTGAGCGTTTCCGTCTAATTTACCAGCTAATTCTGGGATAACTAAACCGATAGCTTTAGCAGCTCCAGTTGAGTTTGGAACTATGTTAGCAGCAGCAGCTCTAGCTCTTCTTAAGTCTCCTTTTTTGTGTGGAGCATCTAAAGTGTTTTGGTCATTAGTGTAAGCGTGGATTGTAGTCATGAAACCTTTGTTTAATCCGAAGTTATCATTTAAAGCTTTAGCCATTGGAGCTAAGCAGTTTGTAGTACATGAAGCACCTGAGATAACATCTTCGCTTCCATCTAATATGTCGTGGTTTACGTTGTAAACAACTGTTGGTAGGTCGTTTCCAGCAGGAGCTGAGATAACAACTTTTTTAGCACCAGCAGTTAAGTGAGCTGAAGCTTTCTCTTTTGATGCGAAGAATCCAGTACACTCTAATACTACGTCTACTCCTAATTCTCCCCATGGTAATTCAGCAGGGTTGCTTTTAGCAGTTACTTTGATTTCTTTTCCGTTAACTACGAAAGCTCCTTCTTTAACTTCTATTTCACCATTGAATCTTCCTTGTGCTGAATCGTATTTGAATAAGTGTGCTAAAGTCTTAGCATCAGTTAAGTCGTTGATTGCTACAACCTCAAACTCAGGGTTGTCGATCATTAATCTTAACGCTAATCTTCCTATTCTTCCAAATCCGTTAATAGCTACTTTTACCATTATAAATACCTCCTAAAAGATGTTGTTTTTTATATATAAAATATTTAAAAATATTTTAAACAAAGTTATTTTTAGAGATTTCATATTTTTTTATTCATCTCTATTTAAAAAATTTAAAATTTCATTAGCTGCTCCTTCATCAGTAATAAGAACGGCATTTTCATTGCCATAAACAGTAGTTAATATAGCTTCTGCTTTATTCTTACCACCAGCTACAGCTATGTGATTTTTTATTTTTCTAAGATCATTTATTGTAACCCCTAAGGTTGGCATTACATAAACAACTTCTGACTTATCATTAAAGTAGCATCCAAAAGCTTCTCCTATAGCACCTAAATCTAATAACTTTATTATTTGATCCTTAGGCACTCCTCTTTTATTAGCCATCTTTTTAGCCTGACCTATACCATATATTAGCATATCTGCATTTTTAATATTTTGTATAAGTTCCTTCATATCTTCCTGCTTCATTAAAGCATCCATTACTTCTTTGCTTATATTATCAGGAACATGAAGCATTTTATAGGTTCCATTTAACTTTTTAGCTAAATTTGCAGCTAATGTATTCGACTGCGTCTCAACCTTCTTACCCATACCACCTCTTGCAGGCACCACTAACACATTTTTTAGGTTTGCCATTTCTGGTAATTCGTCTATAACTTCCTTTACAGTACTTCCACCAGTAACAGCAATAGTATAGCCATCTTTAATGATATTCTTAGAATAATTTGCAGCGGCTTTTCCAAGCTCTTTTATAGTGTTTTCATCCTCACTGCAATCTCCTGGAACAACAATTACATTTCTTATATTAAGCATATCACATAATTTGTTCTCAAGATTAGATAGCCCTTTTATTTCATGTATAAATCCCTTTAAAGATTCTAACATGAACTCTCCTTCTTGGGTTACAGACATACCTGGAGTGTTTATTTGTATAAGGTTTTGAGATTTTAAAAAACCTATTTCTGTTCTTACAATTCTTTCACCTAAATTTAAATTGTTTGCCAAAGCTCTTCTACCTATTGGCTGATTATAATAAATTGTTCTGATTATATTGTATCTTTTAACTAATAGTTCTACCATTTCAGGAACTATTATCTTTTGCAATTTTAAAATCTCTAGCAAATCTAACAACTCCTTTGGACACTCTAAGTCCCACTCGCTTCTCAAATGTCCCGCACGTTTATTATAAAACATATTAAGAAAAAATTAAAGGGTTTTTAGAAAATTTTTTCTTATTTTTTTAAAAAATATAAAAAAATATAGAGAGATTACCCAGTCTCTCTATATTTTTCACTCAAAATAAGCACTTTATAACCTCATTTGTAACAATATAGAAATTCTTTTCTATTTTAAAATCTTTTTCTCTTGCTAGATGACTTTATGCCTAACTCTTCTCTGTATTTTGCTACAGTTCTTCTTGAAATAGCCATTCCTTTTTCTTTTAAAATTTCGCTTATGGCTTGATCTGATAAGGGCTTCCTTTTATCCTCTTTCTTAATTACTTCTTCTAAAGCTTTTTTTATATTTATAACTGTAACATCTTCTTCTCCATGACTTTTTTCTTTATTACTTATTGAGTTTACAAAGAGATTCTTTATTTTTATTGTTCCCATAGAAGTTAAAATATACTTATCTCTTATGGCTCTTGAAATAGTTGACTCATGCATTTCTAGTTTCTCAGCTATTTCTTTTAAAGTCATAGGCTTTAAATATTTCTCTCCCTTTTCAAAATAATCCTTTTGCTTTTCAAGTATTTTTTGGAGAACTTTGTATAAAGTACTTTTTCTTTGCTCTATACTTTTAATTAAAAACATAGCTTTATCTATTTTTTCCTTTACATACTCTGTAGCCTCTTTATCATTAGTACTATCTTTTAATATATCTTTATATAAAGGATTAACCGAAAGCATAGGTAAAACTCCATCATTCATTAATATAAGGAATTCCCCATCTATCTTTCTTATTTCTGCATCAGGAATTATAAACCCTACTTCGTCACCAGTGTAAAAGCCTCTTGATGGTTTTGGTTCTAAAGTTTTTATTAAATCTCCATAATCTTGTGCTTTTTTAGGAGTAATTCCTAAATCCTTTGCAATAACTTGATATTTATTATCTGCTAAATCATCTAAATGATTATATATAATCTCTTTAACTATAGGGTCATTTTCACCTTTTCTTTCTAACTGAATTTCTAAGCATTCCTTTAAATCTCTTGCTCCTATACCAGCAGGTTCTAAGTTTTGAATAACTATTAAAGCCCTATTAAAAGTCTCTTCAGAACAATCTAGCTCATTCATTAATTCTTCTTTTTTTATATCTAAATATCCCTTTTGATCTAAACACTCAACCATATAACTACATACACTTCTCATATATTCGTCTATGGGTAGTTCTAATATTTGCCCTTCTAAATAATCTGTTAAAGATTCTGGCTTACTTATGAAAGTAAAAGGTGATATTTCTTCATCATCATATTCACCATAACTTTGAGAACCATAATTATCTGACTCTAAATATTTTAATAACTCTTTATATTCTAATCTATCTTGCTCTTTTGACACCTCTTTAGTATCCTCATACTGAGCTTCTAATACAGGATTTTCTGAAAATTCTTTTTCAATATATTCTCTTAAATCATATGTTGACATTTGTAAAAGTTTTATTGAAAGTTGCATTTGCTGGGTCATAATAAGCTTTTGCTCTTGAGTTAAATTCAAATTAAAATCCATTAACATATATATATCACCTAAAATTATCTAATTCTAATCTATTCACTTTTATCTTTTAACCTTTCTTATATAATTATCCATCAAATAAAATTATTTTTCAATAATTTAAAATTTTAGCTAATTATAAAAAAGGCACATACCAAAATAACTTTTAGTAAACCTTACAAAACTTCTTTGAGAAATCTAATGATTCTAAGAATATTTCATAAGCTTTATTAAGCTTTGATAAATGCCCTTACTATTTTTATATTTAATTTAAATAATACTTCCTATTTCCATTATAGGAGTCTTTATTTTTCTCTTTATATCTTCTAAAGAATTATTTCTTAAAATAAATAATAAAGCTGTAGCAGGTCCTGCTGATTTTCTTAAATAATCACCTTCATAGGATAAGTTTATCCTTATTTTATTGCTCTTTTCTAACTCACTTATTTCATGAATAATTCCCTTTGATCCAATAGGTAATATATCTTTAACATCCTTATTATCCATTAAAACCTTAAAGTCTTTAAAAGTAACAATTTCTCCAAGATTATTATTTATATCCTCTAAAACTTCTTGTCCAACTTTAGGTATTCCTAATAAACAAATGGAATCTCCCTTTTCAAAATTAATCTTTAATGTTTCTTCTTTTTCACCTATTATGGTTAATCCTAAAAAGGTTTGAATAGTTTTAAAGTTATCCTCTGTGCTTCCTGTTATACACTCTGATAAATTAGATTTTTCATAGAAAAAGTCCTCAGCATTATACTCTTTTATGGCTCTATTAATTCCTTGTATTATTTTTTCTCCCCCATTATTCATAGACATACCTAAGTTATTAACTATTACTAATGGTTTTGCCCTAAAAGCTAAAAGCTCAAAAAGACATACTCTAGCTGAGAAATATGATACAATTTCATTTTCGGCTTTTACAAAGTCTCCTTCATTTTCACCAATTCCACCACAACTATCGCAAGCTATTACTAGTTTATTTTTTTCATTTTCTAATACAGTTAAGTCTCTAAACTTGTATATTTGCATTTTTTAATCCCTTACTTACTATAAATGCTATAACTATATTAACTAAGCTTGCTAAAGTAAGTGGTAATCCTAAAAGTTTTAAAAAGTCTACAGGATTCATTCCTCCTAAAACAAAATACATAAATACTCCTGTTATAAAAGTAAATCCTATTCCATTTAAAAGAGTACCCACAATTCCTGCTAAAATTACTTTTCCTCTGTTAAATATTATTGATGTTATATACACAACAACAAACATTTCTAATGCTACTAAAATATGTACTGGTAAACTTAAAGGAAATCCTGTTCTTAAAGCCACAAATAAATGAGCTAAAAGTCCTATTATTCCTCCAACTACAGGTGATATTATTATACCTCCAACAAAAGCTGGCATAGAATCTAATGCTATACTAGAGAATATAGGAAAGTTAGCTAATATAACACTTATTGCTATAAGTATAGCTGAAAAACATAACATCTTAACATCTAATCTCTTTTTTTCCTTAGTAAAATTCATAATTATTTTACCCTCCTAATTAATATTATTTTCCTTCTCTCTACATTATAAGGCATCTATTAACTAGCAAGTTATACTTTTAATATTAAATAAAATTTCATACCCAACAAAACATAAATTATAATTTCAATTTTTCATAATTATACTAAAACATAATATCTTTGTATAACCTTAGAATAATTGATCCTTAATTAAATAGAGTTAAAATTTTTTAATTAGAAATTTCTATTTCTAATTAATTTTTAGGAAAGCTTATACTCATTCTTTCTGTAAATACTTTTTCAAAATAAAAAAACTGGTACGGATAACTATCCCCACCAGTTAAAATAATTTACATACTTTTAAACTTATATAATGCTTCCCTCCGAAACAATAAGAATAGCATACTAGGCAGGTCTCCTGGCTAATAAATCATCCTAAAACAATCCTTTCCATGAATATTTATCACAGTGGCTTTTTGTTCTCGTCCTTATCGACAGTAGCGGGGGCTGCAGTTTTTAACTTTCCCTATTAAGTTACTAAACACCTAATGCTCTTATTTTATTTTCACTTTATAATTACACACTTATATACCTTTTGTCAACCTTCATATTTATATTACTTTTACTTAATATTAAAATTTTCAACCTCATCTAAGGTTTTTGGTACATTAAATTCTCCATTTATAATAGAAACTCTATACTTTTCTACCTTATCTAAAATTTCCTTAGAAACTAAATTACTTGTTGTCTTAGCTATCTCAATTCCATTATCCTTAAGGCCTATTTCCATTTTGTTATTTGGACCAGCTTTAAAATCACTATTTATAATTTCTTTTGCTGTAGTATATACTGCATCATCTAGATTCTTTATCATTGATGATAATATAAAATTAGCATACTCTGGAAATCTTTCTGCCCAATCAATATCAGCTCCAATGGCATACTTTCCCTTTTCCTTAGCAGCTCTAAAAAGTCCTTTTCCAGCTTCTCCTGCTGATTCAAATATTATATCTGCCCCTTCATCATACATTTTTTTAGCTATATCACTTGCTTTCTTTTGATCATTAAAGTTTCCTATATACTGAACTAAATTTCCTTCTCTTATATTTTTATAGGCTTCCTCATTTGAAACCTTTAGTCCAGCCATAAATCCTGATGAAAATCTTTCTATTAATTCTTCCTTTATTGCACCTATAAATCCTACCTTATTTGTTTTAGTAGCATTCCCTGCTATTATACCCATTAGAAATGCACCCTCTTCATCCTTAAAATCTATTGATTTTACATTTGGAAGGTCTGATATAGTATCTACTATAGCAAAGTTTTTATCTGGATAATCCTTAGCTACATTATTTAAACTCTCTAAAAATTTAAAGGCTGAAGCAAAAGTTAAGTCATTGTTTTGAGCTGCTTCTCTAAGTCTCTTCTCATAATCCTCTGATGAATTAGTATCAAAAACTTCTATTTCAGCACTATATTCTTTTTTTATTCTCTCTAATCCTTCTACAGCTGAATCAGCAAAATAATTTTCCTCATTAGAAAAGTCATCTTTTACTAAGGCAAAATTATAAACTTGTTTTTCTATAATATCTGCTTTTTTTAAAGCCGAGGAATTATTTGCACCACATCCAACAATTATTGAAGTTACTCCTAAAAGCAAAGCTAAAACTTTAAACGTTTTTTTTAATTTCATTTTTAGTCCTCCTATTTTTTTAGTCACAATTATTATTTCTTTAAATAAGAAAATTTATGTAAAAAAAGAAACTCCCTTAGGAGTTTCTTTTAATATTCTTCTACATAAAATAATGCACAAACTTTAGGACCAGAATGAATTGCTACTGAACATCCTAGAGGAAGTTTTAAATATTCAATATTATTATTTTCTAAATATTCCTTTATAGGTAAGTAAATGTCCTCATTTTCAAGTTCAACTAGTATAATAGGCTCTCCTTCTTTTTTAGGGATTGAATCAAATTGTTCAATCATAGCCTTTACCATCTTTTTAGTTCCTCTTATTTTTCCTTGAACATTCATTTCCCCATCTAGTACATTAAGCATAAGTTTTATGCCTAAGGCACTAACAAATAAAGCTTTTCCTTTTGAAAGTCTTCCCCCTCTTACTAAGTTGTCCAAACTTTCAAAGGCTATAGTACTTTTAATATGATTCCTGTATTCTAAAATTTCTTTTTCTAAATCCTCTAAAGTTATTCCTGATTCTATTAATCTAGCTGCTTTTAATACAATTAATCCAAGTCCAACTGTTACATTTCTTGAATCTATTACAACTATATCATCACTTTCTAGCTCAGCCTTAGCTAAACATGCTGATTGATAAGTACCACTCATATTAGATGATATATGTATAGATATAACTTTATATCCCTCTTCTAGGTAACCCTTATATTTCTCTATAAACCTAGTTGGAACTATTTGAGCTGTAGTTGGAAGAGTATCTTCTCTTTCAATTCTATCCATCATAGAGTCTACTTTTATTTCGACTCCATCTAAATAGCTCTCTTCTCCAAAGTTTATTAACATAGGCATTACGTCTATATCATACTTTTCTATAATCTCCTTAGATAAGTCACAGGTACTATCTGTTATGATCTTTATTTTATCCAAAATATATTTCCCCCTTATTTCATGTTTGGAAATCCAATTTGTCTTAAAGCTTCATAAGCTATAATAGCTACTGTGTTTGATAAATTCAAACTTCTAGTAGTTGTGTTTATCATTGGTACTTTTATTCCATGGTGAGCATTATGAACATCCTCTGGAACTCCAGCCGACTCTCTTCCAAACATTATAAAAGCTTCCTCTTCATACTTTACTTCATCATAATGATCCTCTGCATGAGTTGTTGATAAGTAAATCTTCTTATCTCCATACTTTTTCATAAAATCTTCATAACTTTCATGAATTTCAAGATCTAATTGACTCCAATAATCTAATCCAGCTCTTTTTAAATGCTTATCATCTATAACAAAGCCCATAGGTTTTATTATATGAAGCTTTGAATTTGTTAAAACACATGTTCTTGCTATATTACCAGTGTTTTGTGGTATTTCTGGTTGATATAATACTATATTAAGATTCACCTTTGTCCCTCCAAATAAATGTAAAAAATCATAAATTTTTAAATTAAGTCACAAGTATATGATATTATCTAATGAAATAAAATGCAAGTTAATCATTCTTTAATACAAATTCATATATTACCTTTGCTACCCCATTTTTATCATTACTTTCAGTTATATAATCTGCTTTTTTCTTTAAAGAATCTATGGCATTTCCCATAGCAACACCTAAACCTGCATAATTAATCATAGATAAATCATTTTCATTATCACCTATACATATAATCTCTTCTCTTTTTATCTTATATTCCTCTGCTAAAGCCTCTACAGCTCTTCCTTTTGATACCCCTTTATTATTTACTTCTAAGGCATATTTTCCTGATTGAGTAATTTCATAGTTACCTTTTTTAATTAAGTTTTCTCTTATTTTCTTTAGCTTACTGGTATTTAATTCTATTATTATGCACTTACCTATGTTATTACTTTTAAAGACCTCTCTCCACTCTTCCTTTTCTTTTACATAAATATTCTTAACTCTATATTTCTCAGGGATTTTTTTATTCAATATAATATCACATAAATATTTTCTAAATCTTGATGGCCAATATACACTATCCTTTGAATGAAAACTAGGAATCACTTTATACTCTTTACATATGTTCATAATATCCATACATTGATTTTCATTTAAAACATCCTTTGATATTACAATATCTTTATCTTCATCAATTACCCAAGCTCCATTATTAGCTATTACAGCACAGTTTACTCCTAAAAATTCTGAAAAATATATTGCATTTTTAGGATTTCTCCCTGTACATATTATTATGTGCACTCCCTTTTCATAAGCTTTTTTTAATGCAATTCTATTTTCTTCACTTACAACTTTTTTCGAATTTAATAATGTACCATCCATATCTATACATATCATTTTATAATCCATAAATTCTCCTCCTAAAAATAAAAGGAGAGAGTTAATTTATTAACCTCTCCCCTTTTTATAATATTAAATTTACTTGTTTACTGAGTCGGTTTTATTTGCCCTAAATTAGATGTTTGAGGTATTGTAGTAGTTTGTGATGTTTCTGGCTGAGTTTCCTCTTGTTTTGGTTCCTCTGGCTTTGCAGTAGCTGGCTGTTCTTGTTTTGGTGCTTCTTGCTTTGGTTGTTCAGCTTTTTTGGTTCCAACCTTTATAATTTCATCCTTTTGTTTATATACATCATGTCCTATTAATTTCTTATCTATTTCTTTACCATTTTGATAAGTTACTAAATATCCTGATGACTTATATCCTGTAACAGGTCTTTGTTCAACAACTTTTTGTCCCTCTGGCAAATTAGGATCATCAACTGTTTTAACTGATGGTTTTAAAGTTTCATTTACTACAGTTTGTAAGTCATAAGTTTTTCCATTCATACCTTGTACATTTCCATATACATTAAATGTTACATGTTTATTGCTTGTATATCCTTGTATATATATTGGAAAATCATAAGGGTTTTTAAATTGATAGTCTAAAGATCCCCATGAAACTGTAGCATCTTCACTTGGTCCTGAATAAGTAGTTGTCATACTATGATTATGTCTCTCTGTTGGCATTATTCCAGCTCTTAAAACAGCTCTATATAATGTTGTAGAAACTTGACAAATACCCCCACCTGTAACCATTACTACTTTATTTCCTACGTAAGCTGCTCCATCTTTATACCCCTTAGCTGTGGTTCTTTCTCCTAAAGTATTATTATAACTAAATGTATCTCCTGGCATTAAAATAGTTCCATTAACTGTTTTAGCTGCAATTTCAACATTAGCACTTCTATTAGCATCTGAGCTTGTATAACTTGTGGTAAAGCTTCCTATTATGCCGTCTATTTTTGATAACATTTCCTTAGTTATTTTTGGTTTTGTAACCTCTACAGGTACTTCCACAACTGAATTATCCTTCGGATTTGCATTTATAGCTTCTTTTAATAAAGAAACCATTTTATTTTCTTCTATGATTCTTCCTTCTTCACCTTCTACTACATTTATATTACTACCATTTATATTTATAGTAGCATCTTTAGCACTTTTATTTACCATTTCAGTAAGTTTTTTCTCATAATTTGTTAACTTAGATTCATCATATTTAAAGTCTAAATTTAATTCTTTTTTATCTTTTCCATTTATAATGTTATTTTTCTCAAAAAGATTTAAATCTTTACCATAATTAAGAGCTTCATTAACTGTTTCATCTATATTGTATTCTGTTGATAAATCAGAATATTTTATTTCAATACTTTTATCTGCCGCTTGAACTTTTATAGTTTTATGTTCTACAGGTTCTTTTACATCCTTCTCTAAAATCTCAATTGCCTTTTCCTTTGTCATTCCTGATAAATTTACATTTTCAACATATACATTAGGATATATCTTATTATTCCACTCTTCAACCTTTTTCTGAATACTAACTATATATGCAACAATAGAACCTATTATAATTGCTAATACAATAACTATTGATATTATTATTTTCTTTTTGCTTTTAAGTAAGCCTGTACTTCTTTTCTTTTTTTCTTCTTTCACAATTACTCTCCTCTCTAAAACCTTCTAAAAAAACTATAATCTAAATATTACTAAAAATTATTACAATATAATAACATTTATTATTATAACAAAATTTTTATAGCTTTTGGAGAAAAATTAAATAGAGCTAAAAAATTTTAACTCTATTTAACATAAAAAATAATCTATCCTAGGAATTCACCATTATTATCTAAAATATATTCAGTTCTTTCTTTTGAAAAATCTCCAGTAATATCAAATGCTTCTATTGATATTTTTATCGGCTTTCCTTTTGGAAGATAAAATCTACTTTTATCAATTACAATTTTAGTTGCTTTTCTCGGTAATGTTCCTGCATAATTATCATTTACAAAAACATTATATCCATTTAAATCATCCTCTTTATTAGCTGCCCAATTAACAAATATTTTATTGCCAGATATATATGCGTTTAGTCCAATAACTGCAGAAGGTGGCATTAAACTATCTATGCTATTTGGCCCCCAGTTTAAATCTACTGGACTTCCAACTCCATCTAATTTTCCTTCATCAGTAAATTGCCACATAGTCCATCTTTTCCATCCTCCAACATTTGGTGGAACCCTTGGATTAGAAGGAATTCTAGTGTACATAGCAATCCATAAAGGCATATCACTTAAAGGGTATCCTTTTCCTGGAACCTTAAAATCATCATATAGACCTATGAAGAATAATCCTGTATATAGCATTAAGCGTCTTCTGGTTTTCTCTTCAAATCTATCTCTAAATCTATCAATCCAATTTACAAGTTCTGTAGTAGTTAAAGATTTATCCGTAGGAGTTTCTACATCTAATACCGGAAATAAATCTCCATACTCGCCATCTCCAAAGCCTTGTTGCAAAACATCGATAAATTGATCTGCTTGAATAACAGCACTATCTAAATCCTTAGAAGGTTTACCAAAATGATATGCACCACATGGAATTCCTAATCTTCTGCATTCTTTTGCAAACTCTAAAAACTTATTATCAATTCTTAGTTTACCTGTTCCAGAGCCTGAAGCTCTTAAATAAATAAAATCTGAATTTTTAGATAGTATTAAAAAATTAACATCTCTACTAAATTCATTTAAATCTGGACCAAATGTACTTAATGGATTTTTATCTTGCATTAATACTCTCCCTGAAAAGTAGTTCTTACTATATAAAATATAATATTAAAGGGAAAGTTGTTACTAAATAAATTATTCTCTATTAACCTTTAAAGATTTTTCTATTATTGTATCTAAAAGTTCTTCAAAACTCATATTTATTCCTGCTGCACTTTTAGGGAATAAACTATTCTTTGTCATACCAGGTAATGTATTTACTTCTAATACATACGGAACATTATCCCTTACTAGCATGTCTACTCTAGCATATACATCACACTTTAATAACTTGTAAGTTTCTAAAGCCATTTTTTCTACTTCTTTATGAAGATCTTCATTTAATTTAACTATAAATTCATCTGCTCCTCCATCTTCATACTTTGAAGCTATATCAAAGAATTTCCCCTTTGGTTTTATAGCTAAAACAGGTAACATTTTTCCATCAATTATAGGACAAGTTATTTCATCACCTTTAATGTATTCTTCAATCATTACTTCTGTATCATATTTTAAGGCTTCTAACACAGCATCCTTAACTGCTTCTTTAGATTCAACTAAAGTTGTAGCAACTGATGATCCCCCATTATTAGGTTTTATAAATACTGGATAACCTAAATTTTCTATTTTTTCATAGTCTATTTCATCTACTGATGAAACCATTACCCATCTTGCTGTTCTAACATTTCCAAAGGCTAAAATTCTCTTTGTCATGTCCTTATCCATACATATAGCACTACTTAATGGACCACATCCTGAAAATGGTATTCCTAAAGTTTTAAGAACAGATTGAACAGTTCCATCTTCACCAAATTTTCCATGTAAAGCTAAAAGAGCAAAATCAATTCCTTTAACCTTTTCTATTAAGTCTTCTTTTTCATTTAAAACTATAGGAATAGCTTCATATTTATCTTTATCTAAGGCATGAACTACAGAATTACCACTTTGTATTGATATCTCTCTTTCTGAAGAAATACCTCCCATTATTACTCCAACTTTCATATTTTTACCTCCAAATAGAAATAATTAAGGACTTGTCTTTTTTTAAACAAGCCTTTAATATTATATCATTATCTTTTTAAAATAGAAAGTTTATGAAATCATTTAAACTTATTAAATCTTCTAATATATTTCATAAATATCAGCAAACTCTATTGATATTTTTTCAACCTCTGTTTTATAATCTAAGCTTCCATTTTCGCAAACATCATCCTCCAATTTCACATTAGGTAGTAATATTGAAAATTCACTACCTGATTCATTACTTTCTCTTAAGAAAACTTTTCCTTCATGTAATTCCACTAAAGATTTAACTAAGGATAACCCTATTCCACTTCCTTCTTTATTTCTATTTAAGGATTTATCATTTTGTATAAATCTTTCAAAAATAAATTCTTTCATATGTGATGGAATTCCTATACCTGTATCCTTAACTCTTATATCTACCCAAGTTTCATCTATCAAAATACTAACTTCTATTTTTCCACCTGGCTCTGTAAATTTTATGGCATTAGATAATAAATTTAAAATTATTCTCTCAATTTTATCTGGGTCACACCTTATCTCTAATTCCTCACAATTAGTATCAAAGATTATATCTATATTCTTAGATTCTACATAAGGAATTACAGACATAGTTATATCTTCTGTAAGCTTTATTATGTCATAATTAATAAAGTCCATCTTAATAAAACCAGAATCTATTTTTGTTATATCTATAAGATTATTTACAAGCCTTAACATCCTAAAACAATTTTGTTTTAAAGTTTTTTCATACTTATCATATAAATTAACAAAGTTTGCCTTATTCTTTTTACTAGTGTTTAAAAGCTGTATGCATGAATATATTATGTTAATAGGAGTTCTAAGCTCATGAGATAAATTTGCAAAAAACTCACTTCTAACCTTGTCGTATTGCTTTATTTCTTCAAATTTATTCTTTAATATTTCTATTTCTCTTACATCCTCTATATTTCTAGCAACTCTTACCCATCCTAAGGTATTATTTTTATTATCCTTAATTCTACTAGAAATAGATTCTAATTGAACCAACCCCTTTTTAGATCTTACCTTATCTATTGTTAAAATCTTATCTTCGTTAAAATATTTGCTGTCTATTATATTTAAATTAGATTCAACTAATAATAAACCATAATAATTTTTCCCTATTAATTCTTCTTCACTATATCCTAAAACATCTATTACTGCTTTGTTTACATAGCTTATTTTTCCTTCAACATCAATTGTAAATATTAAATCTTTTATATTTTCAGTAACTCCTCTAAGCCTTTGCTCCTCTAATTTTAAATTTTTCTCCATTTTGTATTCTTCTGTTATATCATTAATTCTAAGTACATAATAAAGATTTTTTTCTTTTTTTATCTTTTGAAGATTAACCTTTACAACTTCATCCTCTCCATTTAACTTTATTATACCTTTCCATTCTTTAGAATTTCTAAGCACACTTTCTATACAAATTATATTTTTATCATATAAAAATTCTTTAATTTGTTTTTCTAAATCAATATAAGTTTTATTTTCTCTATTTTTAGGTGATATTCTCTTACTTCTACATTTTTCATTTGCATAAAGAACCTTTAAATTGTTACTAAGTACTAAAACTTCACTATTACAATCAAATTCTATTAGGTTAAAAAATGCACTTAGTTCTTCTTGCATAAAATTTTTATTTTTTATAACTTGAAGTAAATCAAAAAACATACCAAATACAAAGCTCATAAATGATATAAAATTAAAAAATACAATATTTATTTTTATAAGATTATTATTCGTTATACTTAAAGAAAGGCCATAAACTAATTTTAATAACATAAGTGAAGCACTTATCATTATTACTAAATACGTTATTTCTCTAAATTGAAAAATTCTAACTAAACAAAATATTATACAAGATATATATGTTAAAACTAGTAAAACTAAAGTTAAATTATATATAAAATTATATTTATATATTCCTATGTTATAATTAACATTTAATATTTGTAATATAATCGTTACCAATATTACAAATACTAAGGTTAATTTTTTATATTTCCTTATAAAAGAATCAAAATTTTCAAGGCATAAAACAGCTAAAAGTAGTAATATCCCTCTAAACAATAAACTAAATAAATTCAAATCATAAACCTGATTTTCAACTATTTTCCTTGTTAAGACTATAAAAATCATTTCAGTAATAATACTTACATAAACAAGTGATATACTAAAGAACTCTTTTCGTTTAAGTCCTCTATAATATATAAAGCATATAGATAATATCATAATACAAAGAATTATTTGAGTCATTACTATAATTTCTTCAGCAGCATAAATCACACTTACATCCTTAAACAAATCTCTATTTAAGGCACAAATAATATTTAAACCTTTTATAAAAAATAAACTAAGTAATATTACTGTGACTATTGCTATTCTTTTTAATGTTTTCTCTTTAATACCCAAATTGTTAAAAAGTCCAATTAGCATCTCTAAATTTTCCCCATTCTTATTTAGCATAGTAATTCTATTATATATTAAATAAATATTTAAAATAAGTAAAAATATCTCTTTTTTCAAAAATTTATTCATTTCTTCATAAAATTACTATATATTATTAATATTGACCTATTTATTTTTAACATCTAAAATGTTATTATAAAAATTTTAACAATTTAATAGGAGGATTAAATGAATAATAAAACAAAAGGTATAATTTTAATAACCATATCAGCACTTAGTTTTGCTCTTATGAGTACATTTGTAAAATTATCCGGTGATTTACCATCAATAGAAAAAAGCTTCTTTAGAAACTTAGTTAGTTGTTTTGTGGCATTTTATTTAGTGAAAAAAGATAATGCCGTACTTTTTGGACAGAAGGAAAATAGACTTGCTCTTATAGGACGTTCTGCTTTAGGAACCTTAGGAATTTGGGCTAATTACTATGCAATTGATAGATTAATATTATCAGATGCTACTATTCTTAATAAATTAAGTCCATTTTTCGTTATTATATTTTCTTATTTATTCCTGAAAGAAAAATTAAAACCAATTCATATAATATGTCTTTTAGCTGCATTCTCTGGAGTTTTATTTATAGTTAGACCTTCTGGAAATTTAGCAAGTAACTTTATTCCTGCTATAATTGGACTTTGTTCAGCAGCTTTTGCTGGAGGTGCTTATACCTTTGTTAGATACTTAGGTGGTAAAGAAAAGGGAGCTACTATTGTTTTCTTCTTTTCTTTCTTCTCAATAGTAACTACTTTTCCTATTATGTTATTTCAATTTGAAACATTTAGCTTAGAACAATTTGTATTTTTAATTCTTGCAGGGGTTGCCGCTTCTTGTGCTCAATTTGCATTAACAGCTGCCTATAAATATGCTCCAGCAAGAGATATTTCAATTTATGACTATACTCAAGTTATTTTCACTGCCTTAATAGGCTTTGTATTATTTGGAGATATACCAGATAAAATATCCCTAATAGGATATGCCTTAATTTTATTAGCATCTTTTTCTATATTTTTATATAACAAAAAGGAAGCTAATAAGTAAAAAAAGCTACACTATTTTGTGTAGCTTTTTATCTATTATTTTTAAAATAATCACAATATTTATTGATCTTACATATATCACATTTAGGCTTTCTAGCCATACAACATCTTCTCCCATGAAAAATTAAAAGATGATGAGCTAAGGACCATTCTTTTTTAGGTAATTCTTTTTGAAGTTGTTTTTCAGTTTCAAGTACATTATCTGAATGTGCTAAACCAATTCTATTTGAAACTCTAAATACATGAGTATCTACTGCAATAGATGGAACTCCAAAAGCATTTGATAAAACTACATTGGCAGTTTTTCTTCCTGCCCCAGCTAAAGAAGTTATTCCTTCCATAGTTTTAGGAACTTCTCCACCAAAATTTTCTTTTAATTGATGAACCATCATAATTAAATTTTTAGCTTTATTTCTATAAAGTCCTATTTGCTTTATTCTATCCTCTAGCTCCTCTTGACTTATAGTTAAAAAAGAATCTACATCTGGATAATCTTTAAAAAGCCCTTTAGTTACCTCATTAACCTTTTTATCCGTAGTCTGTGCTGATAAAATAGTAGCAACTAAAAGTTGAAAGGGAGTTTCATAATTTAGCTCACATTTAGCATCTGGATACTCTTCTTTTAATATTTCTAATACCTCTTTAGTTCTCTTTTTCATAGTGTATCCCCCTAATCCTTATATACCCCTCTATAATCTTCTGGTAAAAGATTGGCTATATTTTTCATAAGGTAATTTAAAGCCCTTTCTTCATACTCATGCTTTCCTTCATCTTTTTCTTTTTTTGGAAGATCAATAGGAGTTCCAAACTTTATGTTAACCTTTGAATGATGAAACTTTTCGGCTCCCATATTTTCATCATTTATTGGCATAAGCTTTTCAGTTCCAGTCATTCCAAAAGGTACTATTTTGGCCTTTGTTAATCTTGCTATAAGTATAATTCCCTTTTTAGCTTCTATCATTTTTGCATTTCTACTTCTTGTTCCTTCTGGGAAAATAACTATATTTTCTCCACTCTTAACAGCCTTAACAATTTTACTTAGGGATTCTCTGTCTGCTGAATTTGGCTTTATTTTTATATTTTTAACTAATCTTGTACCTATATTAGTTAAGGCCTCATCATTTAGCTTTACTCCAGCAATAAAATATGGATCATATTCTTTTTGTAAAACCTTATCTAAAACTAATCCATCTGCATTACTTAAATGATTCCCTATAAATATAAATGGCCCCTCTTCCTTCTTTATTTTATCAAGTCCATAAACATTAAGATCAGCATATTTATCTAAACATCCACCTATTAACTTTCCTGCTATTGGTTTAAAAATACTATCCGGTAATCTAACTAATATATTAGCCCCTATACGAGTAAACACAACTTTACCTCCTGAATCAAATTTTAACAATATATTATTATACATCATAAAAATTTAAAAGTCTATTTCTAAAAATTTTAAGACTTTCAGAATTTAATTCATAGTTTGATATATCTTCCTTGTTAATTAAAACCTTTTTAATCATTATATTCCTTAAAATTGTATTTTTACCTCTCCACCCACAAGAAGTCTTTTTAAAAGTTTCATTAAATTCTTTTTTACTTATTTTATGAAAATCTTCAAAAGAATCCTTTTGCATAAAAGTTAGAGGTTTAAAATCTTCTATATTTGTATAAGTTATTTCCTTATTATATGGACACTCTTTTTGACAGCTATCGCAACCAAATATTCTTCCCTTAATAAGTTTTAAATATTTATCTTCTATATCTTTTTTCTGAGTTATATAAGACATACATGAATTAGTATTTTTCATCTTACTTCTATTTAAAACCTTAGTTGGGCAATTTTTATAGCATATCTCACAGGTACCACATTCCTTATGAGTTCTTAATTCCTCTAAAGTTCTTTCTTCTTCACACTGAATTTCTAAATCCGTAATTATTTCTCCTAAAAACACATAGGAACCATACTTTTTAGTGATTAGCATATTGTTTTTACCTATGAATCCTATATTTCCTAAGTATGCAATATATCTTTCAGGTAATGAATTACTATCAACTAAAGAAATTGCCCGTCCCCCTAAAGACTCTATATATTCGCTTATCTTCTTAAGGAAATTAGAGACAACATAATGATAATCCATTCCTCTAGTATAAACTGAAAATCCATTATCAACATAGTCTTCATCATATAAATAAGGAAAAGCAATTGTTATTATTGTCTTCCCGTCTTCCATGTACACATTAGGATTTACTCTTTTCTCTATATCCTTTTCCTCAAACTCGTTTTCAAACCCTTTATCTTTTCTTATATTGTACACCTCTTCAAGTTCTGAAAATCTTCTACACTTTACAAATCCTACAGTATCTAATCCTAAAGATTTACAAAACTCTAAAATCTTTTCCTTCAAAAATTATCACCTCAAATTAAAAAGACTATATTAAAATTTTTAGTTAGTAAATGTAAAACATATGGTTTTAATTTTTTTCCAACTAATAAAATTTATATATAGTCTTATTATAAACCAAATAATAAAAATTGGCATATTTATAAATTAATTTTTAATAACTGCTGGAATTCCAACAGCGGTTTTTCCCTTTGGAACATTCTTTAACACTACAGAGTTTGCTCCTATTTTTGCTCCATCGCCTATACTTATAGGCCCTAAAATTTTAGCCCCACATCCAATAATAACATCATTTCCTATAGTTGGATGCCTCTTACCTTTATCCTTTCCAGTTCCTCCAAGAGTAACTCCATGATATATAGTTACATTATCTCCTATTTCTGCAGTTTCTCCTATTACAACACCCATTCCATGATCTATAAAAAGTCCTTTTCCTATTTTTGCCCCTGGATGAATTTCTATACCTGTAAAAAATCTTCCTAACTGAGAAATTAATCGTGCTAGAAAAAATAATTTTATCTTATATAGTCCATGTGCTATTCTATAAAATATCAAAACATGTATGCTTTGGTAAAGCAATAAAACCTCTAGTTTTGTTCTAGCTGCTGGATCATTTTTCATAACATTTTCTATATCATATTTTAAATTTTTGAACAAAATTTTCACTCCTACAAATTACTCATATAGCCCTGTTGAAAAATATTTTTCTCCTCCATCAGGTGCTATAACTAATACTTTTTTATCTTTTTCTATATTTTCTAAAATATACTTTGCCCCTTTTAATGCAGCTCCAGAAGATATACCTACTAGAATTCCTTCTTTATCAGCAAAGTTTTTTGCCATAGTGTATGCATCTTCATTTTTAACCTTTATTATTTCATCAACTACTGATGAATCATATATTTTTGGTACGAATCCAGCACCTATTCCTTGAATTTTATGAGGACCAGAATTTTCTCCTGATAATACAGCTGAATCACTAGGTTCTACAGCAACTATTTTTATATTAGGATTATATTCCTTTAATTTTCTTCCTACTCCTGTAATAGTTCCTCCAGTTCCTACCCCTGCAATAAATACATCTAAGTCTGGAATATCTCTTATTATTTCCTCTGCAGTAGTTTCATAATGTTTTTTAGCATTAGCTTCATTTAAAAACTGTTGAGGCATGAAATATCCATTTGTACTAGCTAACCTCTCTGCTTCTTCAATAGCTCCCTTCATTCCTTTGCTTCCTTCAGTTAAAATTATCTCTGCACCATAAGCTTTGATCATATCTCTTCTTTCTTTACTCATTGTCTCTGGCATAGTTATAATAACTTTATATCCTTTAATTTTACCAATCATAGCTATGGCAATTCCTGTATTTCCACTAGTTGGTTCTACTATAACTCCATTTTCTTTTAATAATCCATTTTTTTCAGCTTCTTCTATCATTCCTAAAGCAGCTCTATCTTTTATACTTCCTCCTGGATTAAATTTTTCTAGCTTAACAAATACATTATTCCCTTCAAATAAATTATTTGCTTTTAAAATTGGTGTGTTTCCTATTAAACTTAAAAGACTGTTAAAAACCATATAAATTTCCTCCTTAAAATATAATAAAAAGGTCTTACACTATTTAGAGACGAAGTTTTTTACTCCGTGGTTCCACTCTAATTAGGCAAAGACCTCACTTAATCAAGTACTATAAATACTCTATCACGTTAACGGGTGATACTCGAAAATTTCTACTTATAACTCTTCGAAATTCCTGTTCAAAAGCGCACTTCTTATAAGGCTTTGGTGAAAGATTTCCAGCACCACTTTCTCTCTGTGACCTATCCTTATAATACTTTACTTTATCACAACATTTATCCGACTATTTTGATATGAATTATATACTTTATTATATTCTTTTATTAAAATTTGTCAACTAATCTGTGTACTTTTTCTTAAATTTTCTTTTTAAGTTATTAGGGATTAATTCATCAACTATATCGTGAATAAGAACCATACCAACTAATTTTTCTTCATAATCCACAACAGGAATAGATATTAAATCATACTTTGTCGATTTTTCTATGGCATCCTCTATAGTACTATCTATATTAACACTTATGGAAGATGTGTGCATAATTTCCTTAAGTCTTTTATTTTCTTCATTCATTATTAAATCTCTTAAAGTTACAACCCCATTTAATCTATCTTCTTCATCAGTTATATAAACATAGTACATAACTTCTTCATCTGCATCTAATTCTCTTAAAAGCTCTATAGTCTCTTTTACAGTAAGATCTAAATTAAAAGATATAAAATCCTTGTTCATTATACTACCTACAGATTCATCTGAATATCCCATAAGCTCTTTAACTTCTTCTGCGTCTTCATTTTCTAAGGCAATTAATACTTTTTCTCTTTCTTCCTCATCTAGTTCATCTATAATGTCTGCTATTTCGTCATTTGGAATATTTTCAAAAAGCTCTGCAGTTTTAGAATGGGAAAGTCCCTTTATTATACTGCTTTGTACTTCTGGTTCTATTTCTTCTAAGGTATCTGCAGCTAAATCTTCATCTAAGCTATCGAAGACTTTTTTTCTGTTTATGGCATCAAGTTCTTCAAGTATATCTGCTAAGTCAGCTGGATGTAATTTTTGAAGCTTTTTATATGGAATAGCTAACTTTAAGTTATCATTAATCATTTCTAAAGACTCAACATCTTCCCACATAATAACTTTTTCTTGAAACTTTTCTTTAAAAACTTTAGCTAATAATTTTCCTAATCCCTCTAATCCATTACGTCTAAACTTTACTATCTTTCCAGTTTCAACAGCTATTACCCTAAACTCACCTGCTATTTTTACTATTCTTAAATCATCAACCTTAACTACTTTTTTTCCATTTATATCTACTATTTTTCTATCTAATAAATTTTGAGATAAAAGATAGCTATAATTTCTAGGTAATATCTCTCTACTACCCCTTATTTGTATTTTAAATTTCCCATTATCTTTTTGGTAAAAATCTATATTTTTAAACTCATAATCAAATATGACTCCATCTCTCTTTACTTTATATCCTATAATTCTTGGATAACCATCCTCTGTAGTTACATAAACATCCTTTAAAACTCCTAGGACTTCATTGAATTCATCATATATCTTCTTATTGATTATGTTACTGTATAAAAACATTGTTAATTTGTTCATCTAGCTCTCCTCCTCTTTAACTTTATTTTTAAGAAAAGGAGAAGTATATTATAAGTTTAATCTAGAAAATAACTTCCCTCTTTTCTTATAATATTTAATTTTAAATTGCACCTATCTTCTCGAGGGCTATCTTCCATTTAGTTTCACCACCTATAAATAAAAAATTACATAACTCTCTAATTTATTATATTATATAAACTCTAAAATGCAACGTTTTGTCAATATTTAAATAAAATTATTACATTTCCAATTTGACTTTAACGCTTCATCATGATAAAGTATTAATGTAGTAAATCGAAAGGGGAAAGATATGAAAAAGTTATTATTTTTATTAATTGGCATAGTAATTTTATCTATCCTTATTTTTGGTTTTTCCTCAAAGAAAATAGAAACTAAAAAGGATAGTAATACAGTGATTATAGGGATGGATGACACTTTCGTTCCTATGGGTTTTAAAAATGAAAAGGGGGACATAGTTGGTTTTGATGTTGATTTAGCAAAAGAAGCTTTTAAGCGTATGAATTTAAAAGTTATTTTTCAACCAATAGATTGGTCAATGAAAGAAACTGAACTTACTAATGGAAATATAGATTTAATTTGGAATGGATATACCATGACACCTGAAAGAGAAAAAAAGGTTGCATTTACAAATTCATACTTAAAAAATAGACAAGTTGTAGTTACCCTTTCTAATTCTAATATAAATACTTTAAAGGATTTAAAAGGAAAAACTGTAACTACTCAAGATGGTTCTAGCTCTCTTGATACCTTATTTGAAAATCCAGAACTAACTAAATCCTTTAAAAATGGAGAGCCTGTTCTTTTTGATAGCTTTAATGATTGCTTTATGGATTTAGAAGCTGGAAGAAGTGACGCAGTTGTTTGTGATGAAATTCTTGCTCAGTATTATATTTTTAAAAATGACCCTAGTAAATTTCATGTTCTTACTGAAGACTTAGGGGAAGAAAGTTATAGCATAGGACTTAGAAAAAATTCTAATTTAATAGACCCTTTAAATAAAACTTTAGAGGATATGAAAGAAGATGGAACTATAGCTAAAATATCTAATAAATGGTTTGGAAAAGATTTAGAGAAATAAGGAGGTATTAACTTTGAATTATATTATTACTTTAATGCCATCAATAATAGAAGGCTTAAAAAATACATTAGGTGTTTTTATATTAACACTACTTTTATCTATTCCTTTAGGAATGATAGTTGCAATACTTAGATTATCAAATATTAAAATAGTAAACTTTATATCATCTTTATATGTTTTAGTTATGCGTGGAACCCCTTTATTATTACAACTAATATTTATATTTTTTGGACTACCAATAATAGGAATTAGCATAGATAGATTCCCAGCTGCCATAATAGCATTCACCTTAAATTACGCAGCTTATTTTGGCGAAATATTTAGGTCTGGTATAAAAGATATTGATAAAGGACAATTTGAAGCAAGTAAAATCCTAGGTCTTTCAAAATGGTTTACCTTTAAAAAGATAATTCTTCCTCAATCATTTAAAAAGACTTTGCCTTCAATTGCTAATGAAGTTATTACCTTAGTTAAAGATACATCCTTAGTTTATGTAGTTGGCATAGGTGAACTTTTAAGAGCTGGTAAAATTGCAAGTAACAGAGATGCTTCTCTCCTTCCCTTGTTTTTAATAGGCATAATATATCTACTGTTAATAGGAATTCTAACTAAAATATTTAATAGGTTAGAGAAAAAATATTCATATTATAATTAGGAGGATTAAAAATGATAGAAATAAAAGACTTAGAGAAATCCTTTAAGGGTAATAAAATATTAGAAAACATCTCCTTCACTCTTAAGGAAGGAGAAATCTTAACCTTACTAGGCCCCTCTGGAGCTGGTAAAACAACAATACTTAGAATTTTAAATGGACTTGAAACCTGTGACTTTGGAGATATAACCTTAGATTCTTTAAAAATTTGCGAGAATGGAATCTATAAAGATTCCAAAGCACAAAAGGAAATTCATAAAAAAATAGGACTAGTATTTCAAACCTTTAACCTTTTTCCTCATATGAATATTTTAGAAAACTTAATTTTAGCTCCAATGCACACTCTAAACCTTTCTCTAGAAGAGGCTACTAAAAAAGCATTACAAATTCTTTCTAAACTTTCTTTAGAGGATAAAGCTAAATCTTACCCTTGTGAACTATCAGGTGGGCAAAAACAAAGAGTTGCTATTTCTAGAGCTTTAATGTTAAACCCTAAATATATATGTTTTGATGAACCTACCTCAGCCTTAGACCCATCTTTAACTAAGGATGTTTCAAATATTATAAAATCCTTAGCTAAGGGAAATATTGGGGTATTAATAATAACTCATGATATGGAATTTGCAAAAGAAGTGTCTTCAAGAATTATAAAATTAGATTCTGGGAAAATATTAGAGGATATATCTTAAAAAGAGTTTTGGATCTAATCCACTTAACTTTTTAAAAGTTATTTTTAGCTTAGTATTACCTCGAAAAATAATGGAATGTACCAAAATTACTTAAGCAAAACTTATAAATAGTATAAAGAGAATTACTAGACTTTTACTTAAAATCTAATAATTCTCATAATCTGTTTATAAGTTTTTTATTAACTCTTTATACAGTTCCTTGTAGAAATTCTATTTTTCTTAAAAGTTAAAACTATATAAAAACCTAAAATACATAATATTAGCTCACTAATTATAGCACCATTTAAAAATTTAACTCCTAATAATTCTAAGGAGTTTTCTATTATTATAAAAGCTAAGGTCACCCCTAAAAATACTATACCTTTTTTATCAGAATGGTTTTCCTTTTTAAAAAGTATTAAAAAGCTTAATATAGCTACTAACAAAAGAATATATATGGATTTAAGTAAAATTTGTTTTTCCGTTGTAATTACGTAACCATATTCCCAAGACATCTTAAAAAAAGGTTTAAAAATAGTTATTACTCCAATATAAAATACTGTTAACACTATTGGTGCAAATTTAAAAAACTGAAAATTTATCTTGTCACTTCTAAGTAAAATATAAAAGGCTATTAATGCCATTAAAGGAATATATATTATATCTAAAAAACCTACATATTTAAATAAACTTATATACCTTTGATCACTTACTAAAGCTAGTGCTATTAAGGATACGATTCTTATAATTTGCAATAAAAAAGCTATGCCTATTATATTTTTTATTTTTTTAGGTGAATACCTATAATTTTCTACTAAATTACTTATAGTAATGAAAATTATAAGAAACAATACTGTGTAATAAATAAATGTTTGATTCATAATTCCTCCTAATTTATTCTCACCTATCTTGTTTACATATTAAATCTCATTACTATAAGTTATTATTTATATTACTTATTTATTCCTAAAACTTGTATTCCATCTTTAATACATTGAACTCTTAATGGGAAATCTGGCCCTCTCTCTCCATCTATATCTGTAACTATTTCCTCATCAGATTCTATAAGAAGCTCATCTGTTCTTATATACTCAATTCTAGAATCCTCTAAATGTTCTCCCTTTAATACCTTTATAAACATAGGTATTAATTCTGGAATATGACAAGCCTTAAATATAACTATATCTAAAAGCCCATCCTGAACCTTAGCCTTAGTTGCTAATTTAAAGTTTCCTGCTGTTTGACCATTAAACACAAGCATTAAATATATAGGCTCATTAAACACCTTGCCATTAGCAGTTATTTTAACATCTAGTTTTCTAAAGTTAGGCAATTCTTCTAAACCTTTTAAATAATATGCTAATTTACCTATTGTATTTTTTAAATTTGTATCTGTTTTTTGAGATACATCAGTAAATAACCCTGTAGATAATACATTTACAAAGTAATTATCATTTACCTTACCTAGGTCTACTCCAACTGCATAAGAATCTAATATTTGCTCAACACATGCACCTGCATCTTGAGGCATACCTAAATGTTTTGCAAAGTCATTTGCTGTTCCAACTGGAATAATTCCTATTGGAATTTCTATTCCTCTTTTTTTCATAGCATTTACAACAGTGTCTATAGTTCCATCTCCACCTGCTATAAGTATGTATTCATAAGTAGAGTCTATTATGTCTAGAGCATTTATTACATCTACTCCCCTTTGAATTCTATAGGGAACTATAGTATATCCCTTATCTTGATGCATAGTAATTATTTTATCAAGTTCCTTTAAAATAGCATTCTCGCCCGAATATGGATTATATATAAATCTTACTTTCTTCAATGTCTTACCCTCCACCTTTTAATTACTTCCTATAAATAAATTAAATTGATATTTCTTTTAATTAATGGTATCATTTTTAATATATTATACAAACCCTACAATATTATAAAATTATATCATTTGTTAATCCTATTGTCGATAATGTGCTATAAGTAATTAGTTTTTGACTTATATTAGTAACTGTGTAATAATATGTATGTTTCAATTTTTATTCACAATTAATTCAAAGTTATTTTAATATGTATTTAATTTTGGGATTTACATTAATATAATTTTATTATTGTTAATATTTTTATTAGGAGTGATTATATGAGAAAAAGTAGTATACCAAATATATTTACTTTTATAAACCTATCTTTTGGTATATTATCATTATTAGCAACATTTAAATCAGAGTATTTATTAGCAGCAATATTCATACTTCTTGCTGGATTAGTTGATAGATATGATGGAAGAGTTGCTCGTTATTTAAATGTTTCTAGTGATCTTGGTAAGGAACTAGATTCTTTAGCAGATTTAGTATCATTTGGTGTGGCACCATCAGTACTAACTTTTGTATTTTATAATTTTGAATCTTTAGGTCCTATGGGAATTATAGGTTATGCATTATTACTTTGCTTCCCTATTTGTGGAGCTTTTAGATTAGCTAGATACAATGCAACTGAATTTGACGGTGTATTTAGAGGAGTACCTATAACTATTGCTGGAGCTGTTGTTGCTTTATTTATTTTATTATCAATAAAGTTTACTTTAAATATTTTATTCCCAGTAGTAATTTTAGTTGTATTCTCTTACTTAATGGTTAGTAATTTACAATTAAAGAAATTTTAACAAAAAAATCCTATTAAAGAATTTTCTTTAATAGGATTTTTATTATTTATTCTTCTTCCTCTCTATTAGAGTTTTCAAAAAGTAAGTCTTGCTCTACTTCAGTTTGGATTATATCCTTTGAAGCCTTTTCCATTATAAATTTAGACTTAAGTTTTATATACTTAATATAAGCCTCTTCATTGTCCTTAATAACCTCTAAAATAGAATCTATTATCTTCCCCATTTCATCAACTCTATCTAAGGCATCATCTAAATCTCTCTTTCTAACTTTAGATATATTATTTAATTCTCCAGCAGCTCCAACTAAAAGTCTATAAGTATTAGCATAGCTACTTAAAACAACACTTAAATTATTAACCTCTTTAAAATGTTTTCTAAAAATCTCGATTTGTCCCATTTAAAAGTCTCCTCTTTAATACTAACATTCATTTAAAAGTCTAAAATATCCTTGAGGGAATCTACATAAAGGACAATTCATTGGAGCTTCTATTCCTTCATGGATATATCCACAATTTGTACATACCCATTTCACAGGTTCTTTTGATGAATATAAACTTTTTGATTTAACCTTATCATAAAAGTCCATATACCTTTCATTATGAGATTCCTCTACCTCTCTAAGTTCCTTAAAAAAGTCTGCTATTTCCTCATAACCTTCACTACGTGCTGTTTCTTCAAACTCTTTATATATTTCTTTAAATTCATCACTTTCCCCCATAGCTGCTACCATAAGGTTATCTGCTATATCCCCTACATTACCTAAAAATCTTCTAAAAACTTCTCTAGCATGAGCATATTCATTCTTAGCAGTTTCATCAAATATATCTGCTATCCAATGTTGTTCTTCCTCTCTTGCCTCTTCAGCAAACAAATTATATTTTGTTCGCGCACGACATTCTCCTGCAAAGGTTTTGTAAAGATTTTTTTCAGTCTGAGATCCTTTTAAACTTTTCATATTAACTCCATATTTTTTTATTATTTATATTCTATAATATGAAAGTTTTTTTCTATTCATCACACATAAATAATATATCTGACCCATCTTTACCCTTACTACTTAAATTTACCTTTCTTCCCCATAAAATATTTATATACTTTAAGGTTTTCTTTGCATAATTAGCTTCTAATTCTCTTCCATCAAAAACATGCTCTAAATTTAAGGTCATATCTTTTTTATTTAGCTCTCTAACTCTAATATGTGGAATAGAGCTTACACCGCATTCATCTGCAATAAGATTCCTAATACTCTTCCATCCTAAATCATCAGAAACTTCCTCTACAACATAATCAAATCCCTTTTTAACATACTGGAATAAATTAAGCTCCTCACAAAGCTCCCTAGTTAAATATTTTCTTATAAAAGAAGTATCTCTTTCTAATGCTCTTACTTCAAAGATCTTTTCTTTGCCATACCTTTTTTCTATATCCTGAAAAATTCTAAAACCTATATAATAAGGGTTAAGTCCATAAGAAACAGGGGCCACAACATCATTATGTCTTTTTAAAAACTCTAAATGAAGTCCCTGTGGTAAATTTAACTTTTTCAAAATATTATAATGCCAATAACTTGCCCAGCCTTCATTCATTATCTTAGTCTCTATTTGTGGTAAAAAGTATAAGCTCTCTCTTCTAACTATTTTTAGAATATTTTTTTCCCACTCTTCTAAATTACTATAATCTATTATAAACTGAATAATATCATCATCTGGATTAAGTGGAATTTTACTTATATCAGGAGGAAGTATTTCTTCCATAGAGTCTAAAATACCCCTATTTTCTTTTTTCTTATTGAATATCTCTAATACTCTTTTTCTCTGCTCATCTTGCGACTCCCTTTCTTCACCTATAACCCTTGGCACTTGATATCTTATGGAATGAGCAGAATCTAATATTCTTTCAACTTGGCTATAACCTATACTTGGATCATTTATATATCCTCTTATAGTATCTGCATCTAGCTTAAACATTTCTAAAGCATTATTTGCATCTGTTCCTTCTTTAAACAATCTATTATTTTTAAAGAAATCATTATGACCATATACATGAGCCATAGTTAATATTTGAAGCAATAAAGTATTATCCTTCATTAAATAAGCTAGGCAAGGATTAGAATTTATAACCATCTCATATGGTAATCCTGTCATATTTAATGAATATAAAGTTTTATTCTTTTCATAAGCCTTACCATAACTCCAATGTGGATATTTAGAAGGCATTCCTACATATGCTTCATAACTTAGCATTTCATTATAACCTATAATTTCATATTCCTGAGGATAATAATCTAACCCTTCACGCTTTGCTATTTCTTCTATTTTATTGTTCCATCCTTCTAAATCTTTTAAATTATAATCCATATTTAAAGCCCCTTATCTTAAAACTCTCATTCCTTATTCTTTTCCTGTAGTTCTTCAGATAGCATATATTTTATAGCATTCCACAGATCCTTCTTTTCCTTTACAGTTACAGAGACAAAATTTTCATTACTTATTTCTTTTTTAAATCTGTAGAACATTGTAGTTGAATAAGTTGATGGTAAAAGCTCTATATATCCAAACATATTACTTAAATCTGAAATTTCATTTACAGCTTCCATAGCCTTTTCATTATCCTCACTCCAGTTATCTCCGTCTGAAGCATAGAAAGGATATATATTCCAAACCCCTGGGTTATACTTTTCTTTTATTAAATCTATGGCAGCATTTATTCCTGAAGATATATAAGTTCCTCCTGATTCCCCTTTGTGGAAAAACTCATATTCATTAACATTTTTAGCTGTAGTAGTATGAGATATGAATTCAAAGGCTACATTATTATATTTTCTTCTTATAAACCTAGATAAAACAAAGAAAAATGATCTAGCTAAATATTTTTTAGTATTATCCATAGAACCTGAAACGTCCATTATAAAAATCATTACAGCATTGCTTTCTTTTTTAGGATGTTTTTTCACTTTATAATATCTTAAGTCATCTTCTCTAAAAGGAAATCTTCCTATTTTCGCTTCTTCTCCTATTTCACGCAATGCTCTTTTTTTTCCTTGTTTTCTAGCTATTTTACACATAACAGTTTTTTTCTTTGCAAGTCTTGGTCTTACACCATATTTTTGATATCCTCTTTTTTTAGCTGCACTTTCAACTATTATTTCAGAGTACTTCTTCTTATCTAAGTTAGGTAAATCAAGATCCTCAACTATATAATCCATAAGTTCCTCTAAGGTTATCTCAGTTTCATATATATCCTTTCCCTCCTGATTTCCTGCTTTATTATTAGAAATAGCTTTTCTTTTATCACTAGAAATTCTATCTCCTCGTCTTTCTTCTCCAGTACCTGTTGTGACCCCTTTATTATTTGCACCATAAATAAATTGATATTCCTTTATTCCTCTAATAGGAATCTTATATTTTTTATTTTTAGTCTCTCCAATTATGCTCTCCTCTGAAAGTATATCCCCTAAATTTTCTTTAATAGATTTTTCTACTAACTGCCTGTGACGTCTTCTATCCTCTATAGATCTATCATGTTCTACATGGTTTTCTGCTTGATCTCTAAATATGGCCATATTTTAATCCTTCCATAGGTTATTGGCTGCATATTTTAATATTACATCGCAGCAATGTGGACAATAACCGTTTTTCTCCATTTGATTTACCATTGAATTATACTTTCTATCTTGATCTTTATCTCTTACTCTAGATTTAGTTATTATTCTTGATAAATCTTTAACTGAAGCTGTTAGTTTCTTTTCAATGGCTTCTTTTAATGGTTCATAAGATCTATAGTCCATTTTTCCGCCACTTCTAACTATATAGAACATGTATGATGTTACATCTGCCCTAAACCCCTTGGAAGAAGATTCTGATATTCCTATTTGTTCCTCTATGCTTCTCATAAATTCTTCATCTGGCTCTAACTCTTCACTAGTTGAAGAATCCTTAAGTTTTGTTTTATTTACATAAGCCTCTGCATTATCTATATAATTATTAAATAAACTTTCTGCTTGCTCCTTAAAAGAGTGAATAAATGCCTTTGTAATTTCTTTTTCAAGAATCTTATTATATTCTTTTCTTATTGTATCTTGAATATATCCTAAATATTTCTTCTTATCCTCTTGAGATATATCCATATCCTTAACAGATTTTATTATACTTTCCATAACACTTAATGGATTTATACACTTATGCTCTGCATTTGATAGAGCATTATCTATTGCCTTTATAATAAATCTTGTTGAAATTCCCTTCATGCCTTCCATAGTTCCAGCTTCTTCTTTTAACTCTAAAACATCAATTCTCTTTGTTGTTCCCTTTTCAACAATTTCCTCTCCATTATAAAGTTTAAGTTTAGTAATTGGATCAACTTTCATAGAAGGAAGCAATCTTGTTAATATAGCAAACATTGAAGCAATTTCCATGGTATGAGGAGCTATATGAGCATCAAAATTAGATTTCTTTAATATTTTTTCATAAATTTTAATTTCTTCACTAAGCTCTAAACAATATGGAACTTCAATTTTTACTATTCTATCTAAGATTGCTTCATTAGTATGATCTGATTTAAATTTATTCCACTCAGCTTCATTAGAGTGAGCTATTATAAGTCCATCAAAATAAATCATTGATCCCTTACCTGGTGAAGGAATAGATTTTTCTTGAGTTGCAGTTATTATGGTGTGTAAATATTCCACATCATTTTTAAATACTTCAATAAATTCAACTAACCCTCTATTACCAACATTAAATGCACCGTTTAATGAGAATATCCTTGGATCATCCTCTGGATACATGTCCATTTTAGAAATATCAATAGATCCTGTTAAAATTGAGGTATCTTGATTATTAGGATCTACTGGAGGTACAACTCCAATTCCTTTCCTAGAACGAATTGAGAAATTCTTTGTTGAAACTGGAAACTTTTCATATTCTCCACCAAATTCATTTAATAATCTATACTTACAAACTGGACATAAATCTCCTTCAATCTCAACACCTAACATATCCTCAAATTCTTTTCTTAAATGTTTAGGTATTAAATGTAGTGGCTCTTCATGCATAGGACATCCATCTAAAACATATACTGGCGGTGCTGTTTCTAAAACTCTTTTAATTGATTCTACTAAAGAGGATTTACCAGCTCCCACAGGTCCTACTAAGTATAATACTTGTCTTGCTTCTTCTCCCATCATTGAAGCTGAATGAAAATAATTCATTAATTTCATAATAACTGTATCAATTCCATAAAAATCTTCTTTAAAAAAGTTATATCTCTTTATTTTTTCATTACCATATATCTTTTTAATTTTTGCATTTTCCTCAGGTCTTAATATTTCAAAGCCCTTATCCATAATAAGATCATAAATCCTTTTATGAGAAAGTTTTGCAACATGAGGATTATTTTTTACAATTTCTAAATAATCAAGAAATGTTCCCTTAAACTTCTGCTTATTATGTTTTTCCCTATCACTTTTTATAAACTCTTTAAAATCCATTGTAATCCCTCCTTTAACCTAAATATATTCCTTATCTATTATGTTCTATGACAAAATATCCTTATAAAACAAAAAAGAAATTAGTAAAACTAATTTCTTTTTCCATACTTTTCATAGTCCCTTAAGGTTGTAAGAATAAAAGGGCCATACTTTGTTATTTTCTGCTCTCCAAATCCCCTAATATTTTTTAAATCCTCTTTACTTTTAGGATTTTTATTTATTATCTCCATAATCATTGAATCTGTAAAAACTATGTATGGTTTTACTCCTTCTCTTCTTGATATATCTTTTCTTAAAATGCGAAGTTTCTTGAAAAGTTCTAAATCCATGCACATGCTTTCTTCATTATTATTAACATCTAAAAATACCTTTTCTTCTCCCTTTAATATTCCTATAGATTTTCTATTTAATTTTACCATAGAATATGTTCCTTCTTTTCTCTCTAAAGCCTTAATAGATAAAAGCTCCTTTATTATGTCCTTTATATACTTACTTGTATATTCTTTCATTATTCCAAAGGTTGAAAGCTCATATAGCTTATACTTTTCAACCTTTGGCCCATGAATCCCCCTTAAAATATCTATTAAAACACTTTCTCCAAAGGCTTCCTTTGTTCTATATATACATGATAATATTTTTTGTGCCTCTAATGTCATATCTATTAAATCACTATTTTTTAAGCAGTTAGTACAATTGTTGCAATACTTTATGGAATTTTCCTCTCCAAAATAATCTAAAATATATTTTCTAAGACACTTATCATAATTACAAAACTCTATTATTTTTTCTAGTTTTTTAAGCTCTATAGTTCTTCTAGATATTTCTGTAGTTGAACTTATTAAATAATCCATGACTCTTATATCTTGCTCTGAATAAAGAAGATAACACTTAGCTAAGCTTCCATCTCTTCCTCCACGGCCTATTTCTTGATAATAATTTTCTATACTTTTTGGAAATGTTGAATGTATTATAAACTTAACATCAGGCTTATCAATTCCCATACCAAAAGCATTTGTAGCAATCATAACCTTAAAATTGTCATTTAAAAATTCTTCTTGGTAATAATTTTTTTCTTTATCTTTTAATGATCCATGATATTTCCCAACACTTTTCCCTCTATAAAGCATATGTTTATAAAGTTCCTCAACTTCATTTTTAGTTGAGCAATAAATTATTCCTGACTCTTCCTCATGTTCACTTATAATTTCACTTATAATTTCTAATTTATCAACTTCTTTTAATACATTTATCTCCAAATTATCTCTACTAAAGCTCCCCTTATAAATAAAGGGATTATGAAGACCTAAAAGTTCAATGGAATCCTTCATAACTGTCTCTGTAGCCGTAGCTGTAAAGGCTGTAATAATTGGTCTTTTTTTTAGATTACAAATAAATGGTTTTATCTTGCTATAACTTTTTCTAAAGTCATGTCCCCACATTGATACGCAGTGAGCTTCATCAACTACAATTTGTGCAATATTAGCTTCTTCTATATTATCTAAAAAATATCTATTTTCTAATCTCTCAGGTGATACATAAAGAAGCCTAAACTCTCCTTTTATGAATTTCCTAATTATATTTTTAACCTCTTCAAAGTCATTTCCTCCACTTATATAAGCCGCATTAATTCCTAAGGAATTTAAGTTATCAACTTGATCCTTCATAAGAGATATTAAGGGAGAAATAACAAGTGTTGTTCCTTTAAAAATATAAGCAGGTATTTCATAACATAAGGATTTTCCTCCTCCAGTAGGTAATATACAAAATACATCCTTTCCACTTAAGATCTTATCTATTACCTCCTGTTGCCCTTTTCTAAATTCTCTATATCCAAAAATATTATTTAATACCTCAAACTCTCTTCTCATATCCTTCTCCTAAAATTACGAATTATCTAACTTAATAAAATTAAGACCACATCTAAACTAAACATATGTAAAATAAAATTTATGCCTATGTAAAATTAAGGTTTAGTTAAAATAGTCCTTAAATTATAAATATTATACTATAAAATAAACTCTAAATAAAAAAGAGATTCTATAAATTAAGAACCTCTTTTGATTATTTCATATTTTAAGTTTAATATTCAAAATTTCTTATTTACTAAGAATATTTAAAAATTCCTTACTTTTTTCTCTTATATTATCACTATTTAACAAAGCAGATATGACAGCTACCCCATCTAGATTTTCTAAAATATCCTTATTTAAGTTATAAGGAGTTATACCTCCAATTCCATAAAGTGGAATATTAGAAACAGATTTTATCTCTCTTAAGGTTTCTAAGGTCATTAATGTTGCATCATCTTTACTATTAGTTAAAAATAAAGCCCCAACACCTAAGTTATCTGCTCCATCTTTCATAGCTTTTAAAGCTTCCTCTTTATTATGAACAGTAACACCTATAATTGCATCCTTTGGCATTATTTCTCTTGCTATGGAAACTTCCATATCATCTTGTCCTATATGAATTCCATGAGCTTTTACTGCTAAGGCTACATCTATTCTATCATTTACTAAGAATAATGCTCCAAACTCATCACAAAGCTTTTTTAACGCCTTAGCTTCCTTACACATTTCTTTAGTTTTTTTATTCTTTACTCTATATTGAACAATGGATACCCCTCCAATTAAAGCTTCCTTTGTTTTTTCTAAAAGCTCATTAAAAGGAATTCTATAGTCTGTTACTAAATATAATTTTTTGTAATCTTTATTACTCATAAATAACTTTCTCCCTCTCCTTTATTATTTCATCATTAATAATTGAAAGTTCATCTAAAAGATTATGCTTAAATGTCATTAATCCTTCTTTTTCTCTTAATCTTTCCTCAGCTAATTCTCCACATATTCCCCATGAAGCTACTGCTTTAACCACTTCTTTAAATCTTAAATCTTTATGGTCATAAAAACTTAAAGCTAGTGTTAATAAAGCTCCTAACATACATCCAGTACCTGTAATTTTACTCATTTTATAAGTTCCATTTTTAACACTTGCACTTTCTTCTCCATTAGTTATAAAATCAACCACTCCAGAAACAACTACTATAAGATTTCTTTCCCTTGCATATTCCTTTATCTTATTTTTTGTATTTTCACTTAAAGAATCATCAAAGGAATCTATCCCAATTGAATTTGAAGTTTCACCTATAAGGGTTTTTATTTCAGCTAAATTACCCTTTATAAGTGAAGGCTCTCCCTCTAGTATTAATTTTTTAGCAAAATCTTTTCTAAGTTTTGATGCTTGTACACCTACTGGATCTAAAACAGAGGGAATTCCTTTTTCCTTTGCTATTTTCATAGAAATCATTGATGACTCCATTTGGTAAGGTTCTAAAGTGCCTATATTAACTAATAATCCATTAGCCATTTTTGTTATCTCTTTTAATTCATCATGATGGGTAGCCATAAGAGGTAATCCTCCATAATTAATGGTTACTTGTGCTAAATCATTAACTGTAACATAATTAGTTATCATATGTATTAAAGGATTTTCTCTTTTTAAAACTTCCATTTTTATTCCTCCTAGTAAAATTTATAGAAATGATGTGTTGGTCCAACACCCTTTCCAAGTTCAAAGCCATTTTTTATAGCACCTGTAATATATTCTTTTCCAAATCTCACAGAATCAACTATATTCATTCCCTTTGATAAATTAGCTGTAATAGCTGATGATAAGGTACATCCTGTTCCATGAGTATGCTTTGTATTTATTCTCTCTTCATTAAAAAGAGTAAAGTTTTCACCATCATATAAAATATCTGTGGCCTCTCCTTCTAAATGTCCACCCTTAATTAAAACATTTTTTGCTCCTAATTTTTTAAGATCACAGGCTGCCTTTTTCATATCTTCTATTGTAAGTATTTCTTTACCTAATAATTCTTCTGCCTCTGGTAAGTTTGGAGTTATCAAAGTAGATATAGGTATTAACTTTTCTATTAAAGTATTTTTTGCATCATCTGATAAAAGCTTAAATCCACTTTTTGAAATCATAACAGGATCTAATACTATTTTAGGCAATTTTTCTACTCTTCCTAAAGCATTACTTATGGCTTCTATAGATTCAATTTTAGATACCATGCCTATTTTTATGGCACATACTTCTATATCATTAAAAATAACATCTATCTGTTTTTCTATGATTTCAGGAGTAACATCCATTATTCCAAAAACTCCTTGAGTATTCTGAGCTGTTATGGCAGTTATTATACTCATTCCGTAAACTCCATTAGCGGAAAAAGCTTTTATATCAGCCTGTATTCCTGCTCCCCCTGAACTATCTGACCCTGCAATTGTTAATGCATTAAATAATTTACTCATATTTTTCACTCCTTCTAAAAAAGAAAAAGCATATACAGCCCTAAGGCTATATATGCTTTAAAATCAATTTAAATATATGTGTCTCTTGGGCTTCCCTACGCTGGTATTAACCAGATCAGGTTAAAGGGTCAAGAAATTTCATTTCTAATCTCAGCCAGACACTACTGGCACCCCTAGCTATTTTTATGCTATTTTCTAATCCAAATGATACCATAGTAACCCTTCTTTTTCAACATACCTTTTTTGAAATTTTTTAATTTAAGGATTATAATCTTAAATATATTATGAAGCTTAGGAGGATATTTTATGGTTAGTTTAGTTTTAGAAGGAGGAACTTTTCGTCCTATTTTTAGTGCAGGAGTTATGGATGCTCTTCTTGATAATAATATAATATTTCCTTATTGTATTGGAGTTTCAGCAGGAATAACTAATGGTTTTTCATATTTTTCTAATCAAAAAGGAAGAAATATTGAAATATTAAAAAAATATAGAAATGATAAGAGATATTTAAGTCTTTCTAACTTCTTTAAGTGTAGAAGCATCTTTGGTTTAGATTTTGTATTTGATGAATTAGCAAATAAACTCTTCCCTTATGATTTTAATGCACTTTCAAATTATAAGGGAAAAGTTTTAGTAGGTGTTACAAATGCTAATACAGGAAAAACAGAATACTTAGATGGAAAAGTTAAAGATGAAAAATATATGGCTTTAAGAGCAACTTGCGCTATTCCCATACTTTTCCCAGCAATAAAAATAAATGGAAATGAATATTATGATGGTGGACTATTAGATCCTATTCCAATAAAAAAAGCTATAAAAGATGGAAATGAAAAACACTTAATAGTTCTTACTAGACCTAAAAGTTATAGAAAAACCTTAGGAAAAAGTAATAAGTTAGCATCTAAAATAGTGGGACGTAAATACCCTAACTTAAAAGATACATTTTTATCAAGACATATAAAATATAATGAAACAGTAAAATTTTGTGAAGAATTAGAAAAGGCTGGTAAGGCCATTATAATAAGACCAAATGAAGATGAAGCTATTGAAAGTTTTGAAAAAGATGTAACTAAATTAGAAGAGGCTTATAACTATGGATATAATGCCTGTATAAAAAACTTAGAAAAAATAAAGGCTTTATTTTAATATTAAGCTCTATTTTAAATCTTAAAGTATATTTAAAATTATTTTTACCATAACTAAAAGAGACTACATAAAAAATTTCATGTAGTCTCTTTTAGTAAATAAAATCAAATTTATCTTTAAAGTCTTTTGCAACTTTCTCTTTCTATTAGTTTTACAGGTAAAACTATTTTCTTAGCTATTTCTCTTCCTGTTCTCATTCTCTCTAAAAGTGTCTCAACGGCAATACTTCCCATATGATCTGTAAAAACTTTTATTGTTGTCAAGGAAGGTGTTAAAAATTTAGCAGTACATATATCATCAAAACCTAATATACTTATATCATCTGGTATTCTTAATCCTTCTTCAAATATTGCTTTATAGGCTCCTATGGCCATAGGATCACTAGCTATAAAAAATGCTGTAGGAAGATCCTTCTCTTTTAATACCTTCTTCATAAGTTCATAACCATGCTCTGGTAAAAATCTTCCCTTTAGAACCCACTTTTCTTTATAGTTACCCATTTTCTCCATATATTCTTTAAAGGTTTTCTCTCTGTAATTTACCTTCCTTATATACTCATTACCATTATGAGGAATTGATTCTCCCCCTAAATATCCAATATCTTTATGGCCTAAGGATGTTAAATAATCTAAACAAAGATTTACTCCATACTTAAAATCTACTACCACTGAATCGTATTTCCACTCTTCTGGAGAAGAATCTACAAAAATTATGTTTTTAGATAACTTTTCCATTAAGCTTATCTCTTCTTCTTCAAATATTCCAATAGCCAATATTCCATCTAAATCCCTATATTCTCTTGTTCCTTCATTAATTATCTTTTGAAAATCTATTGGTTTGAATTTAATCTTTTCTTCATTACACTTTTTCTCAACAGCCATTCTTATTGAAAGAAAATATGGATCATTTAATTCTTGTAGTTCTGTGTACCAATAAACTATTCCTATGGTGTAATTTTTTATTTTATTTTTTCTTTCTTTTACTGGTACATAATTTAATTCTTCAGCTATTTCCATTACTTTTTTTCTTGTTTCTTCAGATACATTAAGCGTTTCATCTAAATTTAAAACTCTAGATACAGTAGCTATTGAAACTCCAGCACCCTTTGCAATATCTTTAATAGTAGCCACATAATCACTCCTTACTTTTCTTATTTTATATTATATATTTTTTTACTAAAATTTTCTAACCTTTTCTTTGTATAATATATAAAATTTAACTAAACAAATATAAAATAATACTTTCTTTATTATTCTTTAACAAATTTCTCTTGTTTTATTTCCATTTTATGTTATAATTTACTTAAAATTACTATAAAGTTTTAAGGTAAAATAGGGAGGACTTGTTATGAAAAAGAAAGGTTTAGCACTAATTTTAATTTCAGCTTTAACTATGGGTACTTTAGTTGGTTGTGGTGGAGGTTCAAGCTCTACTGGATCATCTGGTGATACGCCAAAAGAAAACGATTCACCTAAGATAGGAGCTACAATTTATAGTTTTGAAGATAACTTCATGTCATACCAACGTAGAAATATAGAAAAACTTTGTAATGGAAAAGCCGAGTTATTAATGAATGACTCTCAAAATAATCAATCTAAGCAAATAGAACAAGTAGACACTATGATAGCTAAAGGTGTTGATATTCTTGCAATAAACTTAGTTGATCCAAAATCTGCTCCTACTGTAATAGATAAAGCTAAGGCAGACAACTTACCAGTGGTATTCTTTAATAAGGAACCAGACGAAGCTGTTATGCAAAGCTATGATAAAGCTTGGTATGTTGGTACAACCTCTGAAGAATCTGGAATAATCCAAGGGGAAGTAATGGTAGAAGGTTGGAAAGCTAATCCTGCTTGGGACAAAAATGGTGATGGAAAAATACAATATGTAATGCTTAAAGGAGAGCCTGGACATCCTGATGCAGAAGCTCGTACAAAATATTCTATTGAAACAATAAACAAGGCTGGTATAGAAACTGAAGAGTTAGCAATGGATACAGCTATGTGGGACTCAACTAAAGCTACTGAAAAGATGGATGCTTGGATTGCTAAAAATGGTGACAATATAGAAATGGTAATCTGTAATAATGACGGAATGGCTTTAGGTGCTATTTCTTCTCTTGAAAAAGCAGGATATTTAGATGGAACTCCTGAAAAGTTTATTCCAATATATGGTGTAGATGCTATTCCTGAAGCTTTAGATAAAATCAAAGCTGGTAAAATGGCTGGTACAGTATTAAACGATGCTAAGAATCAAGCTCAAGCTCTAGTTGATTCTTGTATGAATTTAGTAAATGGAAAAGAGATAAATGAAGGAACTAATTGGAAACTTGATAATAAAAAATCAATCCGTGTTCCATATGTAGGAATAACTAAAGACAATATAAACGTTGCTGAGGATTCATATAAATAATTTATAAAAAATAAGGGGCTATATCAAAATTAATTTTGATATATGCCCTTAATAAAACAGGAGGTAAAAAAAGATGAAAGACTCTTCAAACCTGTTAGAAATGCGAAATATCTCTAAAGAATTCCCAGGAGTTAAAGCCTTAGATAATGTAACCTTAAAAGTAAAAAAAGGTTCTGTACATGCATTAATGGGGGAAAATGGTGCTGGTAAATCAACATTAATGAAATGTCTATTTGGTATATATCACCCTAATTCAGGAGAAATTTTTATTTCTGGCCAAAAGGTACAATTTAAAAATTCAAAACATGCCTTAGATAATGGAGTATCTATGGTTCACCAAGAACTAAATCAAGTTAGAGAAAGAAATGTTATGGATAATCTTTGGCTTGGTAGATATCCTAAAAAAGGGCTTTTTATAGATGAAAAGAAAATGTATGATGAAACAGAAAAAATATTTAAGGATCTAGATATTAATGTTAATCCTCGTGATAAGGTTTCTACCCTATCTGTTTCTCAAATGCAAATGGTTGAAATAGCAAAGGCTGTTTCGTATAAATCTAAAATAATAGTAATGGACGAGCCTACTTCCTCTTTAACAGAAAAAGAAGTAAGTCACCTATTTAAAATAATAAATAAACTTAGAAAACAAGGAATAAGTATAATTTATATCTCTCATAAGATGGAAGAAATCTTAGAGATCTCCGATGAAGTTACCATAATGAGAGATGGTAAATGGATTGCTACTGAAAAAGCTTCAGATCTTACTATGGATTTAATAATAAAACTTATGGTTGGACGTGAACTTACTGATAGATTCCCTAAAAAGAATCATATTCCTAAAGAAACTATTTTAGAAGTAAATAATCTTAGTGATTCAAAAAATGAATTAAAGAATGTTTCCTTTAAACTTAGAAAGGGAGAAATTTTAGGAATTGCAGGTCTTGTTGGTGCTAAAAGAACTGAAACCTTAGAAACCTTATTTGGCCTTAGAGAAAAGGGATCTGGAGATATTATTTTACATGGCAAAAAAGTTGATAACAGTAAGCCTTTTAAGGCTATGCAAAATGGTTTTGCCCTTGTTACTGAAGAAAGACGCCAAACTGGAATCTTTGGAAAATTACCTATAGATTTTAATTCTATAATAGCTAATATAGATAGTTATAAAACATCAACCGGTCTTTTATCAAATGGAAGAATATCTAAAGATACTCAATGGGTTATAAATTCAATGAAAGTGAAAACCCCAAGTCAAAAAACCCTAATCGGTAGCCTATCTGGTGGTAATCAACAAAAGATAGTAATTGGAAAATGGCTTCTTAGAAAACCTGAAATACTACTTCTAGATGAGCCTACTAGAGGTATAGATGTTGGTGCTAAATTCGAAATATACCAACTTATAAATGAACTTGCTAAAGAAGATAAAGGAATAATTATGGTTTCTTCTGAAATGCCTGAACTTTTAGGTGTATGTGACAGAATACTAGTCATGAGTAATGGTATGGTTTCTGGCATAGTTAATGCTAATGAGACTACCCAAGAGGAAATTATGCATCTATCTGCAAAATATCTATCAGTAACAGGAGGAGTTAACAATGCAAACCAAATCAAAGAAAAAGTTTAATTTAAATAGCCAGTGGTTAATGAATAATGCTATTTATATAGTTTTGGTAGTTTTATTAATAGGAATTTGTATTATTTCACCAGATTTTTTATCATTAAAAAACTTTATTAATATATTAAGCCAATCCTCTTCTCGTATAATAATAGCCCTTGGGGTTGGAGGAATACTTTTAACTGAAGGTACTGACCTTTCCGCTGGTAGAACAGTTGGACTTGCCGCCGTAGTATCAGCTTCATTACTTCAAGCCGGTGATTATGCATATAAAATGTATCCTAATTTACCTGAATTGCCTATATTCATTCCTATTTTAATAGCAATGGCTGTTTGTGGAATCGTTGGTCTTGTAAATGGACTAGTTGTTTCTAAATTTAATGTTCCTCCATTTATAGCTACTCTAGGAATGATGACAGGAATATATGGACTTAACTCAATATACTTTGATAGACCTCCATATGGAGCTATGCCAATAGGTGGTCTTAGCCAATCCTTTAGTAATTTTACACTTGGTTCCATTCCTATATATGGAAATATAAAAATACCTTATTTAGTTATATATGCAATTATTGTAATAGCTGTAATTTGGACTTTATGGAATAAAACTAAATTCGGTAAAAACCTTTATGCCATAGGTGGTAACAGAGAAGCTGCTGTGGTTTCAGGTGTAAATGTTGTTAGAACACTTTTATTAGTTTATATGTTAGCTGGAGTTCTTTATGGTTTTGCAGGTACCCTAGAAGCTGGTCGTGTTGGTAGTGCTACTGCTAGTACTGGTGAAATGTATGAATTAGATGCCATAGCTTCCTGTGTTGTTGGTGGAGTTTCCACTGCTGGTGGTGTTGGTACTGTTCCTGGAATAGTAACTGGCGTTTTAATATTCCAAGTTATAAACTATGGTCTAGCTTTCATAGGTGTTAGCCCTTATTTACAATTCGTTATAAAAGGTTTAATTATAGTTCTAGCTGTAGCTCTTGATATGAGAAAATACATGAAAAAGAACTAATAAAAATGGAGATGTATCAAAACATAACAAATTAAAACTTACAAACATATTCTGAGAATTACTAGATTTCGCTAAGAATTTATAAGTATTACTCCGAAGATATTACTAAAGCTTCAAAACTTGCTTCGCTTCGAACAGTTTCAGCTTTTTAACGTAATATCTTCTCCGTAATACTTTAAATTCTAAAGCTCATCTAGATATTCTCTTCATACTGTTTGTAAGTTTTATAAAAAGTTTTTTATACACTCCATTTTTTTATATACACTCAAATTTAAAAGTTGTTTTTTGATAATACTCTTCATCCTTTTTAAGTATTATTCCATCTAAGAAGCAATCATCATATCCTACTGGTAAATTTTGTGTTTCAAAACATATTCCATCATGCTTTTTGGCTACTTTGCCGTTTTCTAAAGGCAATTCATCTGGAAAATTCATTGAATAACATACTACTGCCTTTTGATCTGTCTTAATCTTCATAATTCTTCCTGATTCTTCATCTACTAAGATTGCATCAAAATCACCCTTCTTATTTAAAACCCATGGATGATCATATCCTGATCCAATTTCTAATTGCAAGTGGTTTTTATTTATATCCTCACCTATCTTTTTTGGCTCCCTAAAATCAAAAGGTATTTTTTCTACACTTAAAAACTCTCCTGTTGGAATTAAATCTTTATCTAACTCACATATTTTATCTGAATCTATATAAAGCTTTTGTTCTAATACATTTCTTTTATTATTTCCTGATAAATTAAAATATGAATGATTAGTTAAATTTACTACTGTATCTTTATCTGAAGAAGCTCTATATTCTATGGAAAGCTTGTCTCCTTCTAGAGAATAAGTAACCTGAACCTTTAAATTTCCTGGGAATCCCCCTTCTCCATCCTTACTAAAAGAAGTAAATATTGCTGTAGATTTTTCTTCATCTTCACTATATGAATAATCCCAGGTTTTTTTACTAAAACCTTTATACCCTCCATGAAGGCAGTTTCCATTATTATTTTTATCTAATTCATAATTAATACCATTTAATTTAAAGGAACCCTTTCCTATTCTACCTGCTACTCTTCCTACTATAGAACCTAAACTTGAAGGATTTTCAATATAGCTTTCCTCATCCTTATATGCAAGAACTATATTTTCTTTATTTCCATATCTATCCTCTACATTTATTTTTTCTACAATAGCACCTAAGTTTAATATTTCCACAGATACTTTATTATTTTTTAATAGTATTTTACTTATTTCATCATTAATTTTACTTTCTATAACCAAATTATTCACTCTCCCTTTCATATCTATAGTTTGATTTTAACAACTTAATATAAGTTTTTCAATAATATTTACTCTATTAAACATGCTATTTTTAAGAATTTCATCAAAAATTCTATATTTAAAAATAACTTAACAAAAAATTAGTAAAATTTTTAGTAAAACAATTGATTTTTATTTTTTGTAATCGTATAATTAAGTTACAGATTTTCTATTCGGAGGTATATCATGGAATTAAATACACTTAAATCAACTTTTATTAATAATTTTGGTAAAGAACCTAATTCATTATTCTTCTCACCAGGAAGAATAAATCTTATAGGTGAACACATTGACTACAATGGGGGATTCGTATTTCCTTGCCCAATAACTCTTGGAACTTTTGCAGCAGCAAGCTTAAGAGATGATAGAATTTGTAGAGCTTACTCTCTTAACTTTGAATCTCTTGGAGTAATAGAGTTTTCTTTAGATGATTTATCTTATAAAAAAGAGGATAATTGGACAAACTATCTTAAAGGAGTACTAAAAGTACTTATAGAAAAAGGATATAAAATAGATAAAGGTATTGACTTAGTTATCAATGGAAATCTTCCAAACGGAGCTGGTCTTTCCTCTTCAGCATCTTTAGAAATGTTAATAGTAAAAATTTTAGATACTTTCTTTTCTCTTAACATTTCAAAGGTAGATGCTGCACTAATAGGTAAAGAGGTAGAAAATACTTATATAGGTGTTAATAGTGGTATAATGGATCAATTCGCTATTTCTCTAGGAGAAAAGGATAAGGCAATTTTACTTGATTGTAATAGCTTATATTATGAATATGTTCCTTTAAACTTAGGAGATAATTCAATAATTATAATGAACACTAATAAAAGACGTGAACTTGCAGATTCTAAATATAATGAAAGAAGAAAAGAATGTGATGATTCTTTAGACACTTTAAAGAAATATACTAATATTTCTTCTCTTTGCGAACTAACTTCCTTAGAATTTGAAACATATAAAGATAAAATAGAAGATTCTAATAAATTACGTAGATGTGTACATGCTATTTCTGAGAATGAAAGAGTAAAAGATGCTGTAAAAGCTTTAAAAGAAAATAATCTTGAATTATTTGGACAACTTATGAATCAATCTCATATTTCTCTTAGAGATGATTATGAAGTTACTGGTAAAGAATTAGATACCCTAGCTGAAAATGCTTGGAAACAACCTGGAGTTTTAGGTGCTCGTATGACTGGGGCTGGCTTTGGTGGATGTGCCATAGCAATAGTTAATAATAATCATGTTGATGAATTTATTAAAAATGTTGGACAGGCTTATAAGGATGCTATAGGATATGAAGCATCATTCTATGTTGCTTCTATAGGTAATGGTCCTACTAAACTTTAAAATAAAACCTTTGGGCTATATCAAAATATAATAATAAAACTTACAAACAGTATGAAGAGAATATCTAGATGAGCTTTAGAATTTAAATTATTACGTAGAAAATATCACGTTAAAAAGCTGAGACTGTTAACTTCTTAGGAATACAATCTCACAAAGTTCGATTGCATAAGTTCAAGAATCCAAATTAAAAATTTGGTCTTTCACTTAAGTTTCGAAGCTTTAGTGATATTTTCGAAGTAATGATTATAAATTCTTAGCGAAATCTAGTAATTCTCGGAATATGTTTGTAAGTTTTATAAAAACCTATTTTGATACATGCCCTCTTCAATTTAATTAAGGGGGATTTTTCATGTATAATTTAAATGCTTTAATAGATAGATTAATAGAGATATCAAGAAATAATAATCTTATAGAAGACATGGACACTGTATATACTAGAAATAGACTTCTTAGTCTATTTAATGAAAATAGTTATACTCCATGTGAAGAGAAGCTTACGCTTTCTTTTCATGAAACATTAAATGAACTAATAAATATAGCAATAGAAAAGAAAATCATAGAAGATGCTTTATATTCAAAAGACATATTTTCTAGTGATATAATGAATATATTTTTACCTACACCATCTTTAATAAACAAGGAATTTTATAAAAGATATGCTATTTCACCTAAGGAAAGTACAGATTATTTCTATTCTTTAAGTAAAAGTTCAAATTATATAAGAACAGATAGAATAGCTAAAAATATAAATTTTAAGGCACCATCTAAATATGGTACTATGGATATTACAATAAACTTATCAAAACCTGAAAAAGACCCTAAAGAAATAGCTTTAGCAAGAAATTCTGTTAAAAGTAATTATCCAAAATGTTTATTATGTATAGAAAATGAAGGATATGAGGGAACAGTAACTCATCCTGATAGAGCTAATCATAGAATGATAAGATTAAGTCTTAATGATAGAACTTGGATGCTTCAATACTCCCCTTATCTTTATTATAATGAACACTGCATAATACTTTCAGAGGATCATGTTCCAATGAAAATAGATATTTCAACATTTAAAAATTTATTAAGTTTTGTGGATAAATTCCCTCATTACTTTGCTGGTTCAAATGCTGATTTACCTATAGTTGGAGGTTCTATTCTTTCCCATGAGCATTATCAAGGAGGAAATCATAGATTCCCTATGAATGATGCTAAGAAACTATTTGATTTCTCTATAGACGGCTTTGAAGATGTGGAATGTGAAGCTATTAAATGGCCAATTTCTACTATAAGATTAAGAGGAGAAAATATAGATTCTCTAGTATTAGCTTCTGATTTAATACTAAAAAAATGGAGAGATTATTCAGATGAAACTTTAGATATATTAGCTTATTCTAATAGTGAAATGCATAATACAATAACTCCTATGGTAAGAAAAGAAGATGGAAAATTCGTAGTTGATTTATCTCTTAGAAATAACAGAACTTCTAAAGAGCATCCTCTTGGAATATTCCATCCTCATGAAGAAGTTCATCACATTAAAAAGGAAAACATAGGACTAATAGAAGTTATGGGACTTGCTGTTTTACCTGGAAGACTTTTAAAAGAGCTTGAAAAAATAAAGGAATACTTAATGGATGAAATTTCTTTAGATAATATTGAAGAATATCACAGACCATGGGCTCTTGAATTAAAGAAGAAATTTGATTATTTAAAATCATCAACAGATTTAAATGACTTTGTAAATAAAGAATTATCAAACAAATTCGTATCTGTTTTAGAGCACTGTGGTGTGTTTAAATTAAATGAAGAAGGCTTAGAAGGTTTCAAGAGATTTACAAATTCACTTAATAGCTAAATAAAATAGAGATGTATCATTAATAAAGCTTACACTTTATTTTGATACATCTCTATTTTAATATACTTTATTATTAAATATCTTCCAAACTAATCTTTATAAATTGTATTAATCCCTACTTAATTTCTAATATATTTAAGTATTACAGATAATAAATTCCTTACTATATTTTTAATTTTAATTTAATTAATACTTATAGAAGCAACTTCCACCTATAAATTCTCTTAAAATCGAATTTTCAGGTACTCTCTCTGGCTTAACTTCCACAAAAAACTTTAATGTATTTATTATTCTTTTAGCTTCATAGTAAACACTGCTATTTTTATCTACTTTTTCTAATTCTCTTAAAGCATATTCCTTTAACGCTGCTAACTCATAAACTAAAGTGGAGTTAAACATAACATCTGCTTCTTCCTGATAAACAAATATGTTCTTTTCCTCTCCTCTTTTTATAGAACTCCACATTTCTAAAGTTTGCTCTGCTCCATATCCTCTTGATAAAGAATCTCTAACTATACGCCTTATTTTCCTTACATCTGTAGTTGGAATTCTATTGTGATTATCTAAATTTAATTGTGTTAAAGCAGAAATATAAACCTTAAACTTATTCTTTGAAGGAATTTTTTCTGTAAGTTTTGGATTTAGTCCATGTATTCCCTCTATAACAAGCACTCCATTATCAGGAAGTTTAATCTTATTGCCTAGCCATTCTCTTTCTCCTATTTTAAAATTATAAGAAGGTATTTCTACTTCTTCTCCTTCTAAAATATCATAAAGATTCTTATTAAATAATTCTAAATCTAAAGCATTTATAGATTCAAAATCAGGTTTTCCCTCTTTATCTAAAGGAGTATGAATTCTATTTATAAAATAATCATCTAAGGATATGGCTATTGGTATATAACCATTAACTCTAAGCTGTATAGAAAGTCTTTTTGAAAATGTTGTTTTACCTGAAGAGGAAGGCCCTGCTACTAAAACAATTTTGACTTCTTTTCTTTCACTTATCATATCTGCAATTTGTGCTATTTTTTTCTCATGCAAAGCCTCAGAAACTCTTATTATATCTTTAGATTCTTCTCCCTCTAATTTATAATCTAAAGAACCTACATCTGGAGTTCCTAATATATTTAGCCATGTTTCATTTTCTCTAAATACATTAAATAACTTTTTTTGTTCCTTAAATACAGGTACAACTGTTGGATCCTTATGGCTTGGTACCATAAGTATAAAACCTGGATTATAATATAATAAATCAAAATATTTTAAAATTCCTGTAGAGTATGCCATATCCCCATAAAAATAATCATACCTATCTTCTAATTTATATAAGTTTACATACTCTTCTTGAACCCAATGTAATAAATCAACTTTATCCTGCATCTTATAAGATTTAAATATATCAATAGCCTCTTTCTTAGGCATCTTTATTTTTTCTATTATAATATTTTTATTTATTATCTCTTGCATTTTTCTCTTTATTTTTAGTATATCCTCTTCATTTAAGGCCTTTTCTTTATGAATTTCCCCAAAAGTTCCCTTGCTTATAGAATGCTCTATATTTATTCTAGTCTCCTTAAATAAATCTAAAGTAGCTTTTATAAATACAAACTGTAAAGTTCTACTATAAGCTATTTTTCCATGTGGATCACTTATATTTATAAGTTCCACATCCCCATCATTATTTATTAAATCAGTAAACTCATAATACTTATTCCTCTGTTTAGCTAAAGTAATAGGTATTTTTTCATTTATATAGTCCCTTTTTAAAATTGCTGAATATTTTTCTCCCTCATTAAAGAGTAAACTTTCCCCGTTTACATTAACCCTAAAGCTTTTCATAAACACCATTCCTCTCTGTTTATAACCACTTATTGTTATTATACACTTAAAACTTCAAAAAAATTATCTATTTTTGTATAAATCCACTTTAAATTTGTTAACCTATCTTATTAGAGGAGGTATTTTTATGCTAATAACTTTTATAAGAACAGCAATACTTTATTTCATTGTAATTGTAAGTATTAGACTTATGGGTAAACGTCAAATTGGAGAATTGCAACCTTACGAGCTTGTAATAACCTTAATGCTATCTGATTTAGCATCCTTACCAATGCAAGATACTCGTCTTCCGCTCCTTTTAGGCATAGTACCTATAATTACACTTTTATTTATAAAAATATTAATATCTGAAATCCAACAACATAGCCGTTTATTTGAAAAACTTCTAGATGGTACTCCTTCCATAATAATAAGCAATGGAGAAATCAACCTAGAAATGATGAAAAAACAAAGACTAACAATGAACGATATATTAGAAGAATTAAGAAGTGCTGGTTATTTAGATATAAGCGATATTCAATATGCAATTATAGAAACTAATGGAACCATATCTATTATTCCTAAAAGCGCTTGTGATAATGTTAAGAGAAAAGATTTGAAAATTAAAGAAAGTGAATCAAAAATTCCAATTGTTTTATTAGAAAATGGTAATTTAAATAAAAAAGCTCTAAAACAAATTAATAAAGATGAAAACTGGTTAGATGAAAAATTAAAATCTCTTAATTATCCACCTAGAGATAAATTATTTCTAGTTATGATAGATTCTAATGGTAAATTATTTATTCAAAGAAAAAATCAGAAAGATAAGGAGGACATAATATTATGAAAAATACCCTAATTTCATCAATAATCTTTTTTTCTCTCCTTACATCTGTTTTATTTTTTAATAATAAACTAATAAATGTATGTGATGAAATAAATTATTATAGTAATAAAATAGAAAATTCCTTAAGTAAAGAGGATTGGACGGAATCTTATAAAGAGTCTTTAAAATTAAGTAATTTCTTAGAAGAAAATTATGTTCCTTTATCTCTTTATATAAATCATGAACAATTAGATAATTTAAGTAAGGAAATACTTAGTCTGACTCAATATATAAAGAGTGAAGATGTTTCTAACAGCTTGTCTTCAATCCATATAATAAAGAGCTATACGAAGCATATAAAAGATATTCAGAAGGTTAATATAGGTAATATTTTAAATTCCAATCTAAAAAATATATTTTATTGTGGAATTTATGAAGATTTTAGTTTATAATGTTATTGAAAGGGGCAAGTCCCGCATGGACTTTTTTTGTCCCTATATAAATCTAATAAAAGTTAATGAAAGATTTTGAAAGGTGGTAAACAAAATGGCATTAGTTAACGCAAAAGAAATGTTAAATAAAGCAAGAGAAGGAAAATACGCTGTTGGTCAATTCAACATAAACAACTTAGAATGGACAAAAGCTATATTATTAACTGCTCAAGAAAATAACTCACCAGTTATATTAGGAGTATCAGAAGGTGCTGCTAAATACATGTGTGGATTCAAAACAATAGTTGGAATGGTTAACGGAATGTTAGAAGAATTAAAAATAACTGTTCCTGTAGCATTACACTTAGATCACGGTAGCTACCAAGGAGCTATAGATGCTATGGATGCTGGATTCTCATCAGTAATGTTCGATGGATCACACTACTCAATCGAAGAAAACATAGTTAAAACTAAAGAAATAATCAACTTAGCTGCTGCTAAAAACGTATCAGTTGAAGCTGAAGTTGGATCAATCGGTGGAGAAGAAGACGGTGTTGTTGGAGCTGGTGAAATCGCTGATCCTGCTGAATGTAAACAAATCGCTGAATTAGGAGTTACTATGTTAGCTGCTGGTATAGGAAACATTCACGGAAAATACCCTGCAAACTGGGCTGGATTAAACTTCGAAGCTTTAGCTAACATTAAAGCTGCTACTGGAGATATGCCTTTAGTATTACACGGTGGTACTGGAATCCCTTCAGATATGATCGCAGAAGCTATATCATTAGGAGTATCAAAAATAAATGTTAATACTGAGTGTCAATTATCATTTGCTGAAGCTACTCGTAAATATATAGAAGCTGGAAAAGACTTAGAAGGAAAAGGATTTGACCCAAGAAAATTATTAAATCCTGGATTCGAAGCTATAAAAGCTACAGTTAAAGAAAAAATGGAATTATTCGGTTCAGTAAACAGAGCTTAATAGTTTTAAATAAAAAAGAGAGATTAGATTTTCTAATCTCTTTTTTTATTTCTCTATATAATTTTTAATATTTTTTATAACCATATTTATGCTTCCATCACCATTTCTCACAATTTCAAATTTAGAGTCATCATGATAAGCTTCATCATCAATATATAAGTCTATTTCCTTATCTATTTTAAGTCTAGTTCTTTTCATCTTTTTTTCAATCCAAAGTTTATCCACTTCAACATCATTCTCTAGGCCATGACCTCTTACAAAGGTTGTAAAATCATTCTTTAGTATAGATTCTTCTTCATTAAATAAATCACGAGATAATTCTTCTATATTTATAATTTCCTCTTCTTTAAGCTTATTCTTTATTTTACTTCTTATACCTTCAGCTTTTTCTGCATCTTCAATAATATTATTTCTAGTCCACTCTTCTGTTGCCTTTACAAAAGTCTTTGTCATATCTCTTTCATTTTGAAAAACTGTGCATCCTAAATAGTTATCTAAAAAGTAATTTAAAGATAACTCATCATCTTCTGAAGATTTCTTTTTCTTATCTATTACCATAAGATTAACCTTTTGATCTTCTCTTATAGGTTTTATAAATGTACACTTTTGAACTTTTTGCCCTGATGCTGGAAGTCCTGCTGCCTGCTCTACTATTCCTATTCCTATTTTATCATGGACAAAATCAACCTTATGAGTAAAGTTTTTTATGTAATCCATTTTTAAAATCCCAAGCATAGGTCCTTGGTCTGTAGATATTGATACTATAAGCAAATCACAACTTGGAATATTTATATTTGCCTTCATAATATAAAACATCTGTCTTGCTAGTTCCTTAGAAACTTCCACTATATCATTATTAACTCCATTTAAAAAATCTTGAGAAACTTCCTTAACTATATGTCTTTCTGGATTAAAAACAGCATACTTTAAATCTTCACTTTTTAACCCCTTTTCTACATGCTTATATATAAACTTATAAATTTCATCTGTTAACTCTAATTTATACTCATTTAATATAGGTTCATCACTGTTACTGTCTAATATATGTATAACAGCTTCAATTATATTTATATCATTTACGTATTCCATTTTTATCCTCCCACTTTTCTTAAATTTGACACATCTTATATTTTATCAAAGTATAAAGGAAAAATCACCATACTATTCTTTTCTCCCTTTAACAATTTGTTTATAATAGTATTATAAAGAATTTGGAGGTAGTTTAATTATGAAAGAACTTGAAACACGTATTATAGATATAGATGTTGAAAAGATAAGAGAAACATTAAATAAACTTGGAGCGAAAAATGTAAAGCGTGAAAATCAAACAAACGATATTTTTGATTTTCCAGATAGAAAATTATTAGATAAAAAAGGTTATGCAAGAATAAGAACTGTTGAAGACCTTATAAATAATAAAACAGTTTATTTTATGACTACAAAAAAAATGCTTAGCCAAGATAAGTTTAAAGTAATGGAAGAAAATGAAACAATAATAGAAGATGGAGCTATGGGTAAAAATATCTTTAAATCATTAGGATTAGATTTATTTGAAACTATAAAGAAGTATAGAGAAAGCTACAAATATAAAGATTCATTAATAGAAATAGATATTAATGATCCATCATTTTGTCCATTTCCATATATAGAAATAGAAACTTCTTCTGAAGAAAAGCTTAATGAAATTTTAATAGACTTAGGCTATTCAATGGAAGATACAACATCTAAAACAATTTATGAAATTTTAAAAGATAAAGGTATTTCCCCTGATTCTAATAAAAAAGGACTTTAGATAATAGTCTTAATTTATAAAAATATAAATAATTTTCACTGAAAAAACAAGTTATATTTAGTACTATTTTACCAAATATAACTTGTTTTATAATAAATTTATTATGTTAACCTTAAAGGACTCTTCTTGCTCTTCCTATTTTACTCCATGGAACAGGTGCAATAGAAACAAATTTACCTTTGTTAGGCGCCTCTATCCATTGACCATTTCCTATATACATACCTACATGTCCTAAATTACTAAAGAATAATAAGTCTCCAGGTTTTGCATTACTAGGAGAAACTTCATATCCATTATTTACTTGATCCCAAGTTGTTCTTCCTAAACTAATTCCAGCTTGTCTAAAACTCCATTGCATTAATCCAGAACAATCAAAAGCTCTATAATTTCCATTTAAATACTTTGATGGTATATCATAAAATCCTCTTGCAGCATGGTCTGGGAAAGTTCTTCTTAAGCTACTTAATAAGCTTGAAGTTAGTGTTTCTCCAACACCTCCATAAATATATGGAGAACCTATTTGAGATTTCATAATACTTAAAACTTTTTCATATTTACTTTGGTTAACTTGTCCGCCACCTGTACTTCCATTTTGGCTTGAACCTAAATTTTCATTTACGCCTCCATTTGAACCTTCATTTGAAGATACTATTTTAACATAATTTTCATGTAAATAACCAATTTTTCCATTATAATTTACTTTAAACCATCCTGAAGAAGTCTTTCCCTGTAAAGTAAATCTTTCATTAGGTAATAAATATGCTAAAACAGAGCTACTAGTACTAGGTTGACTTCTAAGTCTTAAATTAGTTGTTACATTTACAACCTTTCCAGCTTTTCCATTATAAGATTCATCTAAATTGTTATTTTGGCTTCCACTTTGGTTATTATTACTTCCACTATTAGAGCCTTCGTTTCCACTTAATACTTGTACATAATCTCCATGAACATGTCCTTTTGTTCCTTGTGCATCAATATTATACCAAGATCCATTCTTACCATTTATCTTAAAAGTTTGGCCTGCACTTAATGATCCAACAACTGAGCTACTTGTACTTGGTGATTGTCTAATTCTTAAAGAAGTACTTACATTTACAACCTTACCAGTTTTTCCTGCTAATGAAGTATCCATTCCTGAGTTATTTTCTGATGATTGTCCACCATTATTTGAATTACTTCCACCTACTTGTACATAATCTCCATGAATATATCCTGTAAGTCCATTTGAATTTATATAATACCAACTTCCACTTTTTCCCTTTATCTCAAATGTCTGACTACCTCTTAGACTACCCACAACTGAGCTACTTGTGCTTGGTGATTGTCTGACTCTTAAAGAAGTACTTACGTTTACAACAGTACCCTTTTTCCCAGCTAATGAAGTATCTAAATTTGAACTACTTACACTATTATTGTTACTATTAGAATTTCCACTTAATTCTTTAACATAATCTCCATGAATATAACCAACTTTACCATTACCATTTATTTTATACCATGAACCATCTTTTTCATCTATATTAAAAATTTCACCATTAGTTAAATATCCAATAACATCACTACTTGTATTTGGACTCTTTCTAATTCTTAAATTTGTACTTACATTTATAACTTGTCCTTTTTTTACTGATCTATTTTGATTATTCTCCTCTAATTGATTAGAATTTTTATGTTCTGTTGCATAAGCATTTTCGCTATGTGCTGAAATAACACATACCGTTGATACAGCAAAAATCAAAGCTGCTATCTTATTCCTATTCATACACAATCCTCCCTAGTAGTCATATTAAGCCATGCCTAAAATAATTCTTCCCTTTCTATAATATATTCTTTAGTAAAATTTATCAACAAAATAGTTACAAAAAAATATCAAAAATAACAAAAAAAGAAGTTATCCCTATTTAAACTGGACAACTTCTATGTTCTATCATCTTTCTAAACTTAACAAATCATCAGATTTTTCAACAATATATTTATAAGAATCTATAACCCCTTGTATATAAAATTGCGCTCCTAAATTTTCTACAAAAAATCTTATAAATTTATCTAACTCTTCATCATTTAAATTTTCATTTTTTTCAATTTTAAAATATTTTAAAAGCTCTTCTTTCAAAAAATCTTTTTTTTCTTTAGAAATATCGAAATTATTATTTATTGTAACGCTACCTTTCTTATTATTATCTATAATAATATCGCTTATAAAAAAACTAGTGTAACAATGTCCTTGCTTATCATAATAATCATCTTTATTCCCATAATATCCTTCTTCAACTTTATTTAAATCATTTTTATTCATTCAGATTCACGCCTTCTAAATAAATTTGGAATATATCCTATATAATATATTTTATTCACCAATCATATTAAAGTTACTTAATATATTATTTTAATCTTTAAGTTTTTATCATTAAGTAAATTATAAAAAGATTTTAATTTGTGATTATATAAATTAATTTTGTAAATAATAAATTTGAGGTGATTTTATGTATAAAGCAATTGGTATAAATATGGATAAAGAATACAAAGCCTTAAGAAAAAAATCTAAACGCTTTGTTCCCCCATCTCATTATAGAGATAACTATTCAATGAATAACTCTAAGGAAGATGACTTAGAGGATTATTCATTCTTTGATTCTATGGAAGATTTAAAGGATTGTGCTAACTCTAATGATGAGGATTGTAAAATAAGATCTTGTCTATTAAACAAAGAAATTCAAGTAAATAAAAAAGTTCTTATTGCATCCTGCATAGGAGCTGCAGCAGGTATTATAGGTGTAACCTGTGCAATGAAAAAAATGAATTCAAAATCAAACAAAAGTCTTTTAAAAGCTGCTCCTTCTTTAATGAAATTTGCTAAAACTATGCTTTAAAAAGTAAAAAGAAGCCACATAAAACTTTGTGGCTTCTCTTTCATTTAATAATTAAAATTTATTTTAAAATTGTAAACTTTTAATTTCTTAAAAGTTCTTTTAAACTATACTACAATTAGTTTTTACTATTTTATTAAAAATGCAAATTTCCCTTCTACAACACTTAATAAGTCTTTTGGATTCATTTTTATTTGATGTCCTATCTTTCCTGCACTAAATATTATAAAATCTAAATCTTCTGCACTCTCATGTATAAAGGTTTTATAATTCTTTTTCATTCCTATAGGGGAACATCCACCACGAATATATCCAGTATATTTCATTATATCCTTAACTGCTATCATTTCAACCTTCTTTTCTCCAGCTATCTTAGCAGCATTTTTTAAATCTAATTCTTCTGCAACTGGTATAACAAAAACATAAAGCTCTTTGCTTGTTCCTTGAGCTACCAATGTTTTAAATACATTTTTCTCATCTACTCCAATTTTATGAGCTACAGAAATTCCATCTATCTTTCCATCTTCACTTTCATAACTTAACATTTCATATGAAACCTTTTTAGAATCTAATATTCTCATAGCATTTGTCTTAAGCTTCTTATCTTTTGCCATAAATTTCACCTCTTAAACTTAAATCATTTATAATTATACAATAAAATTCTTTAAAAACTAAGCTTAAATTTATATTAATTCAGATAAAGTTAATATAAATTAAGATATTTTGTGTCCATATTTTCAGTATATAATATCAAATCTTATTGAACCCCAATTCTAGTTTTATGGTAAAATACACTAATTACAAACTCTTAAATCTAGTAAGATTATAAACATCATATATAAAGAATTTAGAAGCTAAAACAAAAACTCATCTAACCAAAGTTAAATTACTTAAGCTAAATCATTATCTAGATTTATTCTATTTATTTACTTCTAGGTAGTCATTTCTTTGCTACAAATATAGAATAAAAAAATGCTTTTATAATAAATTTATTATAAAGCATTTTTTATTTGTTTAATTTTTCAAATATAGCTTTATCATTATTTGAAAATTCGTTTAAATCATTCTATTGCATAAAATTAAAGAAATTTTTTTCATTTGTTACTCCTAAGAAGTAATTTTAAAAATATTTTAATCATATTAGATAGTACTAATATTTTAATATAATTAAAATATTTCTATATTGTGTTAAGCAAATTAATAATTAATAGCATAACTCTCCAATAATATAAAATAATTAAAGAAAATATTTTTAAGTCAATAAAAATTGATAAAAATAAAAAATACTTGAAAATATTAAATATTATCAAGTATTTTTCATTACTTTACTAATTCCAAAAGCAATTCCATACATCTTTATAAATAAACTCTTTTTTGCATAAAAGAATGTACATAAAAAATATTGATGTAAGAATTCCTGAGGAAATATTTACACTTTTTGATCTTCCAGTTGGAAAATAAAATACACATTGTACCAATATTAAGAATAAGAAATTTATTAAAAAATAATCAGGATCAGTCTTAATTTTTTCTAAATTAAACCACAAAAATCGTTTCAAGTTATTCACCCTCTATTATTAAATTGGAAGTAATGCAATCTCTTCAGCACCATAAGTTGTTCCATCCATAGTTATAGAATAGTTACTATTAATACTTTTAAAACTTCTCTCGTTAACATATTTAGTTAAATATTGGTAAACATGCTTGTACATAAAGTACCTGTAATTTTTAATACTGTTAATCTTGATATTAAATTTTTCTTCATGATTATTCCTCCTATTTCATATCTTTTACAATTTTATTATATTCATACATAAAATAACTTCAATGTTTTTTGCATAACAGGTAATTTTTCATGCAAAACTGGTCAAAAATCAAACTTTAAATTAACAAAATATTAATAAAAAGCAACTTATATTAAAATTTTATCTAATATAATTTAAATTATTGATTAGATTATTAACTTTTTATTTCTAAAATATTTCTAAAAAGAAAAAGCTAGATAAGATTTTCCTACCTAGCTTTATAATTATAACTCATTTTTATCTATTTCTTTAAGACATACATTACTGCTCAATTCCTTATTTAGATATCATCTTGTAATACCAGTAATACAATACCATAATCACAATTAATATATAACCACCGGTGTATCCTATACTCAAAATACTCATTATAATTATAATATTTTATTATTAAACTATTCTTTCTATCTTTTTTAATACACTACATTCTACTGATTATGATTTAGTCTAGTAAAATTTTATAGTCCATTTTCAACCACAAAATCTGTTACTTCCTTTGTTAAATCCTTAAAAGACCCGCTATTATCAACTGTAAAATCACATAAGTCAATTATTTTTCTTGTATTCTTTTCAAGGTCATCTTGTGAGTTTTGTTCATAACCATCTCTACTTTTTAATCTTTCTATTCTTACTTTCTCATCACATTTAACCCCTAATGTTTTGAAACCGCTCTTTTTCCAGAATTCAAAGTCCTCATATGTTCTTCCACCAGTTACTATTATAAGTTGCTCATTATCTATATCCTTCATAGATTTCTTTTTAAACTTATCTAGTATTTTACCTAATACATAGTAACTTAAAAAGTCCTCATCTATTTCCTTAAGTTTTATAGCCGTATCTACATAAAATTCTCTTTTTTTATTTTCCCACTTATCTGTTGCTAAAAATATACATGACATATCCCTAACTAGGTCTCCTATATTAAAGAAACTAACACTTTTTTCTGAATACTCATTTATAAGCTTAGCCACAGTATCTTTTCCTGAACCTTTTTCTCCAAAAACTATTAACCCCTTCATATTATCAATCCCTTTCTTAGTTATAATACTATACATCAATTATAACATTTATTGGAATTTTAAAATATCTTATTTTTATATTAAATACTCTTTTTAATCTATAATCTATTATAAATTAATATTAATTTTGATATAATAATAAATATTAACTAAAAATCAACACTTATCTAAGACAGATCTAAAATTTAAAATTCTTTCCTCTCCATCACTTCCAGCATGTGAATTTTCAAATACCTCTCTTGCATTATTTATAAATTCCTTTGGATCATTAATAGCTTGACTAAAATGAGTTAATAATAATTCCTTTACCTGACCCCTTTTAGCTAAATTAGCTGCTTCCTTAAAAGTCATATGTTTATTTTTTATGGCCTTATGCATATCCTCTTCACTTCCATAAGTCCCTTCACATATGTATAAATCACTTTCCTTTATAAAACCTGGTATATCCTCTGTAGGTCTTGTATCTGTTGTGTAACTTAGTTTTATTCCCTTTATTTCATCTCCTAAGACCATATAACTATAATATTTAACTCCATTTAAACTAACTTTCTCATTTCTTTGAAGTTTAGACCACAATTCCTTTGGAACTTTATTCATTAAAGCTTTTTCTACATTAAATTTTCTTCCTCTCCTTATATTAAAAGAGTATCCTAAACAAGGAGAAGAATGGTCTAATTCTAGAGTTTTTATACTTAAATCCGAACTTATTTTTTCATTCAATTCAACTAATTCCATTTTTTCTTTTTTAACCATGAATTCTAAATCACTTACATCTTCTAGTACGTTAAGTTTATATGGAAGATATGGAAGAGTTATTAAAAATCCATCTATAACCTCTTTTATTCCCTTAGGTCCTATTATATATATTTCTTCTACCCTTCCACTATTCCCAATTGTAGAAAGTAATCCTGGTAATCCATATATATGATCTCCATGAAGATGACTTATGCAAATAATATCTATACTTTTAAATCCAGTTCCATTTACCCTCATAGAAACCTGCGTGCCCTCTCCACAGTCTAAAAGAATTTTTCTTCCCTTGAAATTCATAACAACTGATGATAAAAATCTATTTGGCATAGGCATGCCTCCCCCTGTTCCTAACAAGGTTACATTTAACATTTTAATCAATCCTCTCTTTCTATAACTAATTATATTATATAGCAAAATAATATTTATTATAAAAAAAGGGGCTGTATCAAAATATAATAAAACTTACAAACAGTATGAAGAGAATATCTAGATGAGCTTTAGAATTTAAATTATTACGTAGAAAATATCACGTTAAAAAGCTGAGAGTGTTCGAAGCGTAGCAAGTTTCGAAGCTTTAGTGATATTTTCGAAGTAATGATTATAAATTCTTAGCGAAATCTAGTAATTCTCGGAATATGTTTGTAAGTTTTAAAAAAGTTATTTTGATACACGCCCTTTTTCTTATTTTTTTATCTCTCTAATTTTTGCTTGTTCTTAAAGTTATTGACTTCTTACTAGAAATTTCTCCATTTGAATACTTAGCAGCTATTTTAAAGTTGTAAATTGTGTGTCTATTTAAGCCTTTGAATTTATAAGTTGTCTCATCAGCACCAACTTCTCCAACCTTTTTACCATCTTTATATAGAATATATCCTTCTAAACCTTCAGTTGTCTTTGGAGCTTCCCAAGTTACATTTACATACTTCTTACTAACCTCTGAAGCCACAAAATTTTCTACTGGATTAACAATTATCTCTGCACTACCTTTATCTACTGCTACCTCTCCACTTGTTAATCCTAATTCATAAACCTTTCCATTTTCTCCATCACCTAAGTTTGCTGAAATTACTTCAAAAATTTCTCTTTCTGATTCACTCTTAGGAGTAAGTGTTACCTTTACTAAGTTTGTAGCATTTTCTATAGGTTTTCCTAAACTAGCAGCTAATATTTTTACTACACCTGGTTGTACTTCTTTATAATTTACCAAAACTCCATCTATTCCATTTGTAACTTCAGCTAAATCAAATACTTCTGGATTATATTTCAAAGTAAATTCTGTTGCATAAGCTGATAAATCTTCTTTTATTTCATTAGCACCTAAGAAAACATCAAAATTCTCATTTACTTTAACACTTTCAGGTAAAGTTAAGAAACTTTGTCCAACATTTTCTTCTGGAACCTCTAAAACTTTATGAACATTTAATTCAGCAGCTGAGGCAAATCCACCATGACCAGCTTTAGCCACTAATCTTACATGAGTAGCTTCTACTGGATCAAATTTTAATACCTTAGTACTATGGTCAGCAGTCCAATCCCCCTCTAAAACCTTTGTAAAGTTTTCTCCATCAGTACTAACTTGGAATTCATATTTACTTATGCTACCATTTAAGACATCTTGTCTTGGCATATAAGTAAATTTATTTATATTATAACTTCCACCTAAGTCTAAAGTAATGTGTTGAGGCAATGCTTCTACAGGACTCCATTTAGTATGCCATATAGTACTTTCATCTCCATCTATAGCAAAATCGGCTATTCCCTCTGATCCTATATTAGGATGCTCACTACTAGCAGTTGCACTCATTTGCTCTTGAGGTATAACTGTAGGATCTACAATTTTATGAGAACCATCCTTAACAGTAATTTCATCTATGCTACCCTTAAAGGAATTAGTTGAACTTCCTATTTTATCTAAAGGTAAAATAAATGTTCCTACTTTACCACCATTACTCTTATTTATAGTTTCTATAAATTCTCCATTTACATAAAGACTTGTTTTATTTAATTCTCCAATAAAGGTTAACTCTACCCATTCACCCTCAGGTAATTTATAATTAAATGAATAGTCATATCCTTCTCTTGAGAAACCAATATTACCAGTTTCTTTTTGACAAGCCTTTAATACTCCTGTATTAGATTCTGATAATATTTGCTCACTATAATCTCCATTTGCATCTTTCTTCACCCACATAGAAACTGTATAGTCTAAACCTTTGTTATCAATTGGAGTATCAATATAGCTTTCTCCTCCACTTAATTTAATTCCTTTTCCATCTTTACCTTCTACAGATTCTACATTTACTCCTGTAGCATTATATTCATTTCCAGAATTATCTTTAATATTTTCTGTAGAATCTTCTTCAAAATCATAATCAATTACAGTTTCAGTTTTAGATTCTACATCATAAGTTAAGTTAGAACCTGGGACATCACTTACTTTATCAACCCTTTCTTTAAATTCCTCAAAACTAGTTTCACTATCAGGGGCTGCCCACATTTTTTCTGATAAAACCTGAGCTGCTTGGAATGATCTATCATAAACATCTCTTTCTGATATTCCATTTGCTTTTTCCCAAATCATATCATTCCATACAGCAAACATTCCTCCTTTTAATTTAGGTTCTCCAGCTGCTAGTACAGTATTTCCAAACTTTTTAGGTTCCCAATTATTATAAAGATTTCTAGCATCTAAGTAATCTCTATAATATCCAGCTTGAGGAACTATATACATATCAGCATCTCTAGTATTTACTATATCGTAACCTGCCTCTATCATAGATTTTGGTTTTCCCCAATCTAGACTCCATATATTCATAAGAACTCCATCACTAGTTACTTCAGTTTCCCCTTTTAATTTATCAAAACTTCCCCACAATCTAGGAGTTCTATTATACTCATCTCTTATCTTTGTAAGATAGTTATCTGTAAACCTTCTAAATCCTTCAATCTCTTCTTGTGTACCAAAATACTCATCAGTTCCAATATGGAAATCATTATCTCCAAAAATAGGATTCTCTCCACCTAAATATTCATCAAATAATGAATCTAAAAATTCATAAGTTTTAGGATTGCTTGTATCTAAATGATCTCTTCCTTTTCCAGGCCCTAATGCTAAAGTTGGATTATATTGAGTAAATGCTAAGGAATGTGCAGGAACATCAATCTCAGGTATTATTTCAACCCCATGATTTTCTCCCATTTCTATAAAATTTCTAAATTCTTCTTTTGTATAATAACCATCTTTAGCAGTCAATTCAGGATATTTCTCAGACTCTAATCTAAATGCAGAATAAGCTTCTTCCCAATTTTCTTCATTAATCCATATATAATTATCATTTAAATGAACTTGAAAATTATTTAATTTGTACCATGACATAACTTCCATAAACTGCTCTAAATAATCCATTGTAAAGAATTTTCTTCCTGCATCAAGCATAAATCCTCTATTTTCATATCTTGGGAAATCTCTAACTATTCCTTTTTGAATAGTTTCTTCATTTTGCTTTAATATTTGAAGTATTGATCTAGTTGAGTAGAAAGCTCCTGTATTGTGAGTAGCTTCAACTTTCACGTACTCATCTACATACATGTAATACCCTTCTTCTCCAATACTCTTATCTTCACAATTTAAAGTAAAATAAAAATCTCCTTCTACAGGTGAACTTGAGTAAACTATTTCAATTTGCTTACCAACTATCTCCTCATAATCAGATTTAAATTCACTTGCAGTTTTGCTTAGTTCATTTTTATAGGTAGGATCAATAACTATTCTTGAAGAATCTCTTATAGTAAAGTCTCCATCTTTTCCAACCCATTCTCTTAAACTTGGAACTACTTCAGGCTTAGTGTTACTTCCTAAAGAACCAGAATACTTACCTGGTACAGTTATTTCTATACCATCAGTTTCCATTTTTTCATTTCCTTTTTTAATTTCAAAATCTACAACTATCTTTGTATCTACTAAAGGCTCATTTATAGTCATATCATCATTTATTATTTGATTATAATCTGCTCCAATAAATTTTATCTCAAAATCTGCTGGAACACTTGGCATTTGAAGTTTAGAATCTCCCTTATTTATATTAGGAACCTTTAATGAATTTACCACATCGTATATGTTTCCTGATGAAGGAATCTCTCCATTATATATCTCTACTTCATATAAAGATACTGAACTCCATACCGATGGGTTATTTTCTTCACAATAAACTCTTACATATCTTGCATTTTCTTTTTCACTTAGTTCTATAACCTCAGTGCCACCTTTTCCAGCTTCATTTCTATGAACTGTTTTCCAATTTTCATTATCATTAGAAGTTTGAATTTCATAGACCTTAGCATTGGCAGCTTCCCAGAATAATCTAACCTTGTCAAAAGTGCTTTCCTTTTCTAAGTCAATAGTTATCCACTGTTTAGCCCCATTAGAAAATCCTCCACTTGACCATCTTGAATTTGTTGAAGATGTGTCTCCATCTACAACCTTATCAGGAGTAAATATATTAGTTTCTGATGCTGATGCCGTAGCAGTTTTATTTAAAGCAATATTAACTCCTGTCTCTGTTTCTGGCGGAGTTACATTTTCCTTATTTTCATTATTATAAACTTCTACTTCATATATTGATACATTTCCCCATTCATGGGCTGTATCTTCACAACTGACTCTTAAATAATTAGAAGTTATATCTTCTCCAAGATTTATAGACTCTTGATTTCCTTTCCCCTCACTAGTTGCATAAACTTCTTGCCAAGTTTCCCCATCATTAGAAACCTCTAATTTATAATTTCTTGAATATGCACCATCCCAAAGTATATCAACTTGATCAAAGGTTGTTGCTTCTTCAAAATCAATGTATATCCATTGCGGTACACTTCTTGAACTTGACCACCTAGAATTTCCTGGCTTAGCATTTGGATCACTTGGCTTATCCTTAATACCATCAGTTATTAATTCTTCCCCAAACTTGTCATTAACTTCTCTTGAAGAGGCCACAGTTTTTTTATTTAAAGCTAAATTAACTTTATCTAACTTATTTAACTCAGAAGCAAATACAGATAATCCATTTGCTGAAACTATACTTGCTGCTATTCCACAAGCTATTAGTCTTTTTATCCTCTCTCTATTCTTTAACAAAATTCCACCCCCAAAATTTAACACTAATTCTAAATACTATATTTATTCAGTATATTAAATATATATGAGTAATTTTTAATATATATGTTGATTAAATTTTATTTTCTAATCTTATTTTCACTAAAAATATCCTTTATAATTTACAAAGCTATTATCTAAGTGATAAAATCAATTTAGTGCAATATATTAATCCTATGGAGCGTGATATTATAATGGCTAAACGTACAAAAACGCCAAACTACATAAAAATAGCTATTGATATAGCTAATAGAGTTTTAAATAATGATTTTAAAGAAGGAAGTAAAATTACAGGTCGTACAACCCTAGTTAGCATATATAAAGTTTCACCTGAAACCATAAGACGCTCAGTGGCCTTACTTAAGGATATGAATGTAGTATCTGTTAATGAAAAAAGTGGAATAATCATAAATAGTAAAGAAAATGCCAAGGACTTTTTAATTAAATTTAAAGCTCAATCCGACTTTACAACCTTAAGCAATGATACTTATAAAATATTAAAAACTAAGAATGAATTAGATAAACAACTTGAAAAAAACATAGAAAATATAATTGAATTTGCTACACAACTTAGAAATGTAGGAACTGTTATACCCTTTGAAAGCATTGTTGAAAGTGAAAGCTTTGCTGTTGGAAAAAGCATTGGAGATCTAAACTTTTGGCAAAATACAAAGGCAACCATAATAGGAGTTAAACGAAAAGGAGAAATATTCCTTTCTCCAGGACCTTATTTCAAAATAATGGCTGATGATATAATAATGTATGTTGGTGAAGATGAGGTTTTAAAAAATGTAAAAAACTACATATCAAATAATGAATAACTAAAAAAGAAGTATGATATAACCTTAAGAGGATCTATCATACTTCTTTTTTATAAATAACTATATTCTTTTTCCTTTAATGATCTTTTATCAAAAGGATTGGTAATTAAGGCTTTTAAGAATAATTGTGGATAATTAGCTTTTAATTGTTTCATGTACTGAATCCATTCAAAGGTTAAATACTTATAAGCAACATTTATATCTTTTGCTAAATGTTTTATTTCATACTCTTCTAATTCATGAGAGCATCTACTACTTAGCTCTTCTCTTAGATGTAATATTGACATAAGCATGTCTGAAAACTCTTCATGTTCTATTAGCATGGGATTAGTTATTAAATTTATAACTAAATCCTTTTGAGAATTTAATTTCTTTTCTAAAGCTATTAAGTCCACCTTTTTAATATCTATATCATACTCATATTCATTTACTAATTTTTCTAAATTCTTAAATTCATTTTTGTTCCATTCCTTAGTTACTAAGGCCTCTTTAGAAATTATTTCTGTATTGTCATCTGCATAAACAAATGTATTTAAAATATCTGTTCCTAATTCACTAAAAAATACTCCTATAAGCATACTTAGCTTATCCCTTAAATGTTCTTTCTCCCTCTTTTCAAGTAATTTATCAATTACTAAAGTAGTAAAGAATACTTCCATAGGTATAAAGGCTATGTCTGCAAAAAGAAATATTAGTGTATGATGTAAATCTTGAAATATAAGATAATGCACGTAATGTAAAACTAGTGATAATCCTATTAATCCAATTCCAATCATAAGAAACTCTTTCTTTTGTTTACTCATTCTTGTCCTCCTCATTTAGTCTTAAATATTCTCAATTAATAATGTCTAGATTTTTATACTATCATATTATATCTCTGATTTAAAAGGCTTTTTACACTTTTTTTAAATTCAAATTACAAAAATAACTTGCTAAAAAGCTATCATTAATATCTTAAATTTAATTTCTATAATTCCTGAAAGACCCTTCTATAACTTCTATACAAATCATATTTAAATTTAAATAACCTTTAATAAAATTTATAAAAAAACCAATTCATAGTCTATTTAAACCTATAAATTGGTTCATATTATAATCACATTATTGATTTTTCAAGACATAAGAAAGGTTCTACTATATCTCTCATAGACATCATTTCTCCTACATGTACATATCCTAAGTTTTTATATAAATTAACTGCATTTTCATTTTTATGATAAGCACTAATTCTTATGGAATTGCACTTTTTTTCCTTTGCCATTTCTTCTACAAAATCTATCATTTTTCTTCCATATCCTTTTCCTCTGTGAGATGGTGAGACAGCTATTCTGTGAAATGACAAAAATGGTCCATCAACTTGCCATGCAATATCGTTATAAACATCATAAGCATAATCATTAATAGTGGCAACAGCTACTATTTCTCCAGAAGTTTCTATTCCATAAAGATGTTTATTAGAGATATCCTTAAAAATTATTTCAGTATTGGGATAACTTTCGTTCCAATTATAAAGTCCTCTTAAATTCATTTCTTTTACAACATTATCATAAATACTTTTAACCTTATTTAATTCGTGTTCTTCTATTAATCTTATTTTCATTCTTCTTTTTACCTCTTCTAATAATAAATTAATTTAAAATAATGTTTTATTAAAAAATCAAATCAAAATTTTACCCCATGTTCATAACTCCTTTAAATATTAATAATAAAATAACTTTAATTTGATAAAGTTTCCTTTGTAAACTATCTACTTTAAATATGGTTTATTACTTATCGTGGAATAATTTTATTTTATTCAATAGGAAAAGTCAAAGAATTTTCTGTTAACATTTTTCTCTTTAAAATTTATTAATATTTATCTTTTAATTTATTAAATCACAAAAATTTTATTAACTATTTTATGATTCTTATAACATTATTTAAATAATAAATATAATATTTTTTATCTAATAATCAATATTCCTTGACCTAATTATCATTTACATATAAAATATACTTAGAATTATTTCATGTGCTAGGGGTGCCTTTAGGCTGAGAGATGATTATTTTATCATTAACCCTCAACACCTGATCTGGTTAATTCCAGCGTAGGGAAGCGTTTAGGGCTGTATTTAAACCGGATCTATATTTAGATTCGGTTTTTTTATTTACATTCTTTAGACTCTCTAAGCACACTTAAAGTTTAAGGAGGGGGTAAAAACTATGATGTCATTTTCACAAATAATAAATGATTTTATTCAAAGTTTTTCATCAATTAATTTAGGAGGAAATTTTAAGGAGATTGTAACTAATCCACTAACAATTCTTACTTTAATAGGAGTCCTAATAATATTAGTTTTACTTATAAAGGCTAAAGACATCAAATTTGATGCAAAAATGCTTACAACAATAGGAATTGCTTTAGCACTTACTGCTGTATTAAACATGCTAAAGATATATAAATTTCCTCAAGGTGGAGGAATAACTTTAGGTAGTATGATTCCTATAATACTTATTGCTTATGCTTATGGTCCATTAGTTGGAATGCTTACTGGATTTTTATTTGGTATAATTTCCTTATTTATAGATCCATACATACTTCATCCTGTACAAGTATTATTTGATTATCCTATACCATATATGGCATTAGGAGTAGCAGGATTCTTTAAAAATCATAGAATTTCAGGAGCTATGGTAGCAATATTTTTAAAATTTTTGGCTCACTTTATTTCAGGAGTTGTTTTCTTTGGAGCCTTTGCTCCTGAAGGAATGTCTCCAATTCTATATTCATTTTTAGTAAATGGTTCTTTAATAGGTGCTGATGGCTTAATATGTGTAGTACTTTTAGGTATTTTACCTGTTAATAGACTTATTAAAGCCATAAGTTCTAAAAGCGTAACAAGCAAATAAGCATCTTAAAATAAAGTAAGGTCTAGATTTCATTAGAATCTAGACCTTTTTATTTTTTAATTAAAGAATTATACTATAGATAAGAGATAAAAAGTTACATAAACTTAGGAGGTACTTATGAGTATTAATCATGGTGCTAATTTATTTGATTTATCAAATGAATTAGGTATAAATAAAAAAGATATTAAAGATTTTAGTTCAAATATAAATCCCTTTGGAGCATCTAAGAAAGCTAAAGATGCAATTTTAAATAATATTGATATGGTTTCTATATACCCAGACCCTAAATATAAAGATTTAAAGGAGTCAATCTCTCAATATTGTCATTGCAAAAAAGAAAATATTATAGTTGGTAGCGGAGCTACGGAACTAATATCTTCTTTTATAAGTGTTATTAACCCTAAAAAAGCTTTATTACTTTCTCCATCTTATTCAGAATATGAAAGTGAACTTGAAAAGATAAATTGTGAAATAACTAAGTTTTTTTCTAAAGAAGAAGATAACTTTAAAATAGATGTTAATAAATTAATAGATAGCATAAACTCTTCAAGATTTGATTTAGTTATAATTTGTAATCCTAATAATCCTACTGGATTCGCCTTTTCAAAGGATGAAATTTCTTTATTACTAAAAAATACTTCATCAATATTCATGGTTGATGAAACTTATGTTGAGTTTACAGAGCCTGAAGTTTATTCCTCTACTCCACTAGTAGATATATTTAATAATCTATTTGTAATTAGAGGAACATCTAAGTTTTTCTCAACTCCAGGTATAAGATTAGGTTATGGACTTATTTCTAATAAAGAAATTAAAAAGTCAATGGTTGAAAAACTTGATTTGTGGAACATAAATATCTTTGCTACAACAATGGGAGAAATTATGTTTAAGGATAAAGAGTATATTCTATCAAATACCTCTAAATTAAAAGAAGAAAGAGATTATCTATTTAGAGAATTAAGTTCAATAAAGGACTTAAAGGTATATGAAAGTTACAGTAACTTTATTCTTTGTAAAATTACATCTAAAAAGTTCACTGCTACCAAACTTTATAATAAACTTTTAGAAAAAGGATTAATAATAAGAAACTGTTCTTCTTTTGAAGGATTAAATGAATATTTCTTTAGGGTTTGTGTCCTAAAACCTGAAGATAATAAACTTCTTATAGAAAATCTTAAAAACTTATTTTTATAATTAAAAAATTAAGAGGTTGCATATACATAATTTTTATTATTAATTATATATGCAACCTCTTAATTTTTGAAATTATACTTTATTTAATATGATAAGTACTTTTTAAAATTCACCTATTTTATTTAATTAATTTTTTAATTTAAACGATCATAAACATAGCTGCTATTATTATGTAAACAGCTAAAAGTTGAACTCCTTCAAGCCAATTTGATTCTCCATCGTTAACAATTCTATTAGCTATAAGTACTGAAACTATTAAAGCTACTAATTCAAAGGCATTAAATATTATACTCATAGGCTTAAATATAAGACTTAAAAATATTAATACTGGAGCCACAAATAAAATAACTTGCAGACTTGATCCTATAGCTATTTCTACTGAAACATCCATTTTATTCTTCATTGCCATTATTATTGCTGTGCTGTGTTCTGCAGCATTACCTATTATAGGAATTATTATTATCCCGACAAAAAGCTTACTAAGTCCAAGAGTTTCTGTCATCGGTTCTACTGCCCCAACTAAAAATTCACTCTCTATAGCAATTATTACTGTAGCTACAATAAGCATTATTATGGCCTTTTTTAATGACCATTTAGCTTCTCCATCTTCCTCATCTTGTTCCACTGCATATATATCCTTATGAGTGAAAAATGAGAATATTAAACTTAATATGTATATAGCAAACATTACTATAGCAACTATTACACTTAAACTTTCATATTTTGTGTTTAAAAATTCTGGCTTTATCGTATGCATAAATATAGCAGGAATTGTTAATCCAATAACAGCAAATAATAGCATACTTGAACTGGTTTCCATTACTTTTTTATTGAAACTTTGTGTTTTATATTTTAATCCTCCTGCTAACATGCTAGCACCTAGAACTAATAGTATATTTCCTATTACAGAACCTGCAATAGAAGCTTTAACCACATCGAACAAACCATCTTTTAATGCAAAAAATGAAATTATAAGTTCTGTAGCATTCCCAAAAGTAGCATTTAAAAAACCACCTAATTTTGGTCCAGTATAAAATGATATTTCCTCTGTTGCCTCTCCCATAAGACCTGCTAAAGGAACTATTGCCAAAGCAGATAATATAAACATAAGAGTTGGAGAAAAATGCATAAATTCACCTATAATACTTATAGGAATAAATATTAAAAGCCATTTTAGTATTTTCATCTTTAGTCCTCCATATATAAAATAATTTACTAAGGATAATTATATCACTTTTGTTAATTATTTTAACAAATTATTATTAATTTACCTATTTAAAATAGTAACATTAACCTACAATTTAACTAATTTTTATTTTATCAATATATTTAAACTAAATATATCTTAGTTATATCTATAAAAATATAATTATTATCTTTTTATAAAACTTAAATTATATATTTAGTATGCTCATAATCAACTTTTATTATAGAGCTTTTTTCTAAAATTATTCTTAAAAGCAAAAAAAACGCTATTTTAAGCGTTCTTTTAATTAATTACATATCTACATTATGAAATAATTTTTGGCAATATTTTTTCTACCATTTTAAAATATCATAATTTTGCGACAATTTCAATAATTTTATTCAATTAATTATTTTATTCAAAATTATAGAAAATTATTATAGTTTCAATATTCTTTCTTCAATTATTCCATCTGCTTTTTGAAAACTAAAACCTAATATTCTTCCTAAGGTTGGTCCATGATTTATAAGCTTACCTTCCTCTAAAACAACACCTGATTTTATTCCTCTTCCAAAAGCTAAAAAGAATGTTCCATAATCTTTTTTTCTAGGTGAATATCCATGAACTGCTTTGTAAGTATGTTTATTTTTTATATCTTTAGTCTCCTCAATAACTTTTCCTTCATATTCATTTGAAAAATAATATCCTCTAGTAGCTTCTACCATAAAATCACATTGATCATTAGCTCCAGCTTTTATGGCCTCTTCCTTATTTAATATGTATTCTAAAGCTCCTTCTTCCTTAAGCCTTTCTAAAACTTCTAAACATTTATTCTCATATTTTTTATTTTTATTATCTAAATAAATATAACATGAGCCTCCACATTCCCTAGCTATCGCTTTAAAGCTTTTAAGCTTTCCATCCTTTAATTCTATTAATTCTTCTTCCCTAAAGATACTATTAAGCCTTATTACCTTATGAGTATCTATTGCACTATGATCTCCTAGTAAAATCAATGTCGTGTTTTCATATATTCCTGACTCTTTTAAACACTCTATTATTTCTCCTACTCTAATATCGTGTCTTTTTAAAGCTTCTAAGACTTCTAAACTTTCATATCCATAATCATGTCTATGAGAATCTACATCTATTAGATGAACCATAGTTAAATTAGGCTTGTATTTTTTTATTGTCTCCTTAGCACATGCTGTAACAAAATTATCTAAATAAGGCTCCTTTGTACCTTTTCTAAGAGACCCAAACTTTTTATTCATACTAAATTGATAAACTTTACTTCCAGCTAAAGCAGACATGATTATTTGATTATGCCAAGGTTTTGTCTCAAATATTTCTGGCATATTATAATCTATTTTCATTTTTCCTGTAACTGGCCAAACCACTGAAGCCGTTGTAAGACCATTTTTCTTAGCTAGTCCAAAAAGAGTTTCTCCCTTTATTTTATTTCCGTACCAGTTCCAATTTGGATTCTCATCCTTAAAATTTAATACTATATTATTTGTTATTCCATGATTAACTGGATATTTCCCAGTAATAATGGATACATGAGCTGGATATGTCAAAGAAGGATATATTGTTTCTACATTTTTTATAAGAGCTCCTTCTTTCATTAACTTAGATATATTAGGTAATCCCTTCATTATTTCAATATCTTTTGAAGATACTGCATCTAAAGAAATTACCACCATGTATTTATTATTCATTTTAATTATCATCTCCTGTTCCTATTAAATTATTTTAATTCTTTTATCCTCTATGTCAATGATAATTTTTATATTTTTAATAACTCTTTAAGTTCTTTATAAATAGGATCCTCTATATCCCCTTGTAATTTACTTAAAATCTTTTCTCCCTCATCACTTCTTCCATTTCTCACCTTTTCTAAAAAAGTACTCACCCTCCATGATACTTTCATCTTCTTACTTAAAAACATTAATAGGCTTAATAAAAAAGTAGGCAATAAAACTCTAGGCTCTACTAATGCAATTACAACTACAATCCAAGCTATATTTGAAACCATTTTATAAGGTTTACAAATTTTACTTATATCATCACTATATTTTAAATCATGAACTCTATTTTTTCTCTCAAAAACTTTATTTCCCATATATTCTCCCCCTATTAATCACTTAACAATTCAATTATAACCCTATTATACATATTTTTCCATATAGCTAAATAAAAAAAGGCTAGTACCAAAATAATTTTTATTCTTATATTTTGATACAGCCGATTCTATTTTTATTATCCTATTATATCTTTTGCCATTTCCTCTAATTTTTCTTCTCCATCTTTTTCTGAGAAGTTATAGAAACAATTAGCTACTTGTATTTTTTTAGCTCTTGATATATTTAAATCTTTGCTTATTTTTTCTAAGTAATCAACTTCTTCTATATCACAATCCTCATCAACAAGCCCTATTCTGATAAGTTCAAAATAAACAATATTTTTAACCTTTTCTGATGAATTTTTTATAGTTTCTATTGATTCTTCATATGAAAGATTTCCTAATTCCTCTTCTTCTAAATCTAATTCCTTCATATATTTACGAATTAAATCTTCTTCTTCTTTTTTGATATTCTCATCAGCTAAAGCAAATTCAGTTACTAAATTTATAAATGCTAATCCTTGTTCTTTATTTAACTCTTTTAAAAACATTGCTTATCCCTCCGTATAAATAAATTTTTAGCTTATTATTAATAATACTATAAAAAATTTAGTATAACAAAGGCTTTAAGGTTAATTTTCAATTAAGAAATGACTACAATCCTCTATTTCTCTTATTATATTCTAAAAATCTACAATATTAAAGAAAAAGCTGTCATTACTTCTACGTAATTACAGCTACTATATATTTTTTATATATTAGAAACTTTTTCTTTCTTCTCAAGGTATCCTTTTAACTGTTGCAATCCTAAAATTAAAGCTCCTCCTATAATAAAGAATAGGAAACTAAAGCTACTTAAATTCATAGCAGCCTTTGGAATTTCTAATGTAGTTGGTCCCATAAAAACTGCATATATAGATCCAATCATTAATCCTATTATAAAATAAATCATTTGAGACCTATAATTTGAAAGTAAGAATTTTATTAATCTTATTGTAGTTATTATTCCTACAACTACTCCTAGTCCAAAAACCATAAGCATAGGTAAATAACTAAAATTAAATGTTAAAACTTCTTTCACTCCATTTACAACAGGTGCATAAAGACCAAATATTAAAAGTAATGTTGATCCTGATATTCCTGGTAAAACCATTGCTGATATAGCAATCATTCCAGCAAAAAAAACATATAGTGCAAGTGGTAATGAAAACTCATTTAATACTAAACTTGTTCCTTTTGCACTTCCTGTAGCTGGGTTAAAATATGTTATTGCAGCAACAATAGCTATTCCTAAAATAGCATATATTATGTATCCATAGTTTTTCTTTAATGATTCTTTGTCTTCACTAATTATTATTGGTATAGAAAATATTATAAATCCAGTAAATAAAGAACTGATTTTATATATTTCTTTATCAAATATTGATGCTATAAATAATATTGATAAAACCATACCAGTTATCCAACCTATTCCTAATTTTAATAAGAATATTATAGCATCTTTTTTGTTTACATCAGTTTTTTTTGTAGATGTTAAAGCATTTAATGAACTTATAAACTTATTGTAAAATCCCATTATAAATGCTATAGTACCACCAGAAACCCCTGGAACACTATCTGCTAAAGCCATTAAAAACCCTCTTATAAAGTTAATCACATACATAGACTATCTCCTTTAAAATCTTATATTTATATATTATTTTGTTATATCCAATTCATCATATAATTCCTCTAATGTAAGATTATTATCATAACAATATTTGCTTACTTCTAAATCTCCAACATATCTATAGTGCCAAGGTTCATAACTATACCCAGTTATATCTTCCTTTCCTTTTAAATATCTTAGAATGAAACCATATTTATGAGAGTTTTCTAAAAGCCACTGTCCTTCTTTTGTATCCTCAAAAGACTCTTCTAATTGAAACCCTATAGATCTAGTAGTAAGGTCTACAGCTAATCCTAATTGATGCTCACTTGTTCCTGGTAAAGCCACAAGATTGCTTGAATCACTCTTCTCTTTTTCTAAAGCTCTGCCATATAAATATTCCTGCTCTTCATAAGACCTATAAGCACAAGAAAGGTATAAGTCTAAGCCAGCTTTTTTTGCATCACTAAAAAGATTTTCTAAATCTTTCTTTAATACATTGCTAATTCTGTTTCTAGGTTCATTTTCTAAACCTACAAAATTAACCTTTGGAATAATTAATTCTTCTGGCTTATAACTTTTATCTATTGAGTTTTCCTTATTTACAACCTTAAACAATCCATCCTTATCATTTAAAATTATTTTTTTAATACGAAGCTGCTCTTCACTAAGCTCTTCTTTATTTGATTCTTTATTCTCATTATCTATCTCTTCATTAGAACTTACATTACTCACCTCTAAAGCTTTAAATTTGTAAGACTCATAGCTTCTTCCTATAAAAAAACTAGTTATTGTTAATGTAATAATAACTCCTGTTAATATGTAACTTTTAAGTTTCACCTAAACATACCTCCAATTATTTATTAAACAGACTAATCTTTTAAATTATTACCAAATTAACATTATATAAACGTAATATTTCAAAAATTTAAGCTGTAAAATAATAAATTGAAGTTTTCTATTGGGAATTAATACAAAGTTTATTATATTATAAACTTTATTCTGTATTCAATATTATAAATTAAAATCATATATTTTGATTAAAATTTAGCAAAGTTTAAAGTAATTTAAAAAAGTACTAAAATATTTTAACTTTTAGCACTTTTAATTATTCTACATTTTAATTTATTTTGATGCTTTTAATCTACTTCTTCTGTGTATATCTTTTTAAAGGTAAGATTAACTGTAAATAATAAGATAAATATTATATTTATCTTATTAAATAAAAAAACACCTGATAATATTCAGGTGTTTGGTGCCGAAGACGGGACTCGAACCCGTACGAGTATTAGCCCGGCGGATTTTGAGTCCGCTGCGTCTGCCAATTCCGCCACTTCGGCTTGAACATTTTTATTATATATTAACTATCACTCCCTGTCAATACATATTTTCCCACATGTTTTTTTGCAATTTTAATCTTTAAAATATTTTAAAAATTTTTAAGTTTATTTTATTTATATTATTAATATTCATAGCAAAGGAATATTTATAATATAAATTATAATATGATCAATTTAGCTTAGGAGATACTATTTAATTAATAAAAATATAATCAAATATAGTCTAATATTATATAATATAATCACAAAAGGATGTTATTATATGAGTAAACATTATAAACCTAAAGGATTTGCAGAATTATTAAATGTATCAGTTATTACATTACAAAGATGAGATAATGACGGAAAATTAAAGCCATTTAGAACTCCTACAAATAGAAGGTAATACACTTATGAACAGTATCTTGAGTATACAGGAACACATAAAGAAAGAGATAGTAGAAAAATGGTTATTTATACACGGGTTTCAACTTCTAACCTAAAATATGATTTAAAAAATCAAATTGAATTTCTTAGATAATATGTTAATACTAAAGGAATAATATTAGATGAGGTTATTAAAGTTTTAAGAAAAAGGTTAGAGAGGATGAAGAAGTTGAAAAGATCATACAAGATAGAGATTAATCCTACACAAGAACAGAAAACAAAAATACACCAAACTATTGGTGTATCAAGATTTGTCTATAACTTTTATATAGCTCATAATAAAGAAGTTTATGAGAAAGAAGGAAAGTTTGTAAGTGGTATGGATTTTTCAAAGTGGTTAAATAATGAGTATATCCCTAATAATCAAGATATGAAATGGATTAAAGAAGTATCTTCAAAAGCTACTAAACAAGCTATTATGAATGGTGATAAAGCTTTTAGAGATTTCTTTAAAAAAGCTAAGGGTTTTCCAAGATTTAAGAAAAAGAAAAATCAAGATGTAAAAGCTTATTTTCCTAAGAATAACAAGACTGATTGGACTTTAGAAAGGCATAGGGTCAAAATACCAACTTTAGGATGGGTAAGACTAAAAGAGTTTGGTTATATTCCTGTAAATTCAATAGTCAAAAGTGGTACAGTAAGTCAAAAAGCTCATAGATATTATGTATCTATATTGGTTGAAGAAAGAGATATAAAAACATCTAATAGTAATATAGGTATAAAAATATCTAATTCAAATACAGGTATGAAAATATCTAACACAAATAATGAAGGCTTAGGAATTGATTTAGGTATTAAGGAATTTGCAATATGTTCAAATGGTAATAAATTTAAAAATATAAATGAAACTTCAACGGTTAAAAAAGTAGAAAAGAAGTTAAAAAGAGAGCAAAGAAAACTTTCAAGGAAATATGAAAGTTTAAAAATAAGAAATAAAAATATAAAAGAAGGGAGAGCTACTCGTCAAAATATTCAAAAACAAGTAGTCAAAGTACAAAAACTTCATCAGAGATTAAGAAATATACGAACTGATTATATAAATAAAATAGTATCTTCGATTATAAAGCAAAAACCAAGCTATATAACAATTGAAGATTTAGCAGTATCTAATCTGATGAAGAATAAGCATTTATCTAAAGCTATTGCAAGTCAGAAGTTTTTTGAACTTAAAACTAAACTAATGTCTAAATGCAAACAAAATAATATAGAACTTAGAATAGTTAATAGATTTTATCCATCATCAAAGACTTGTAGTAATTGTGGAAAGGTTAAGAAAGATTTAAAACTATCAGATAGAATTTATAAATGCGATTGTGGATTTAATATTGATAGAGATTTAAACGCAAGTATTAACCTTAAAAATGCTAAGAAATATAAGATAGCTTAAAATCAAAAGCACTTATATATGTACGGAGGGCTAACTTCGGAATTTAAGCCTTTGGAGAGCCATAAAAAATCGTAGTAGCTTAGGCAAGGCGAGGCTTTATGAAGAAGGAATAATCTCCATATGGATATATTTGACCATATTTTGAGTAGCAGAATAATAATGAATGATCTTTTAAATATTTTTATATATATAGATGAAAATTTAATAAAAAATCTATCTTCTGTATATCTAAATGGATATATAGATATACGTACTTTTAAAAAAATTTATGACAACACCTTATCTGGAAAAATTCACTTAGACGAAAATAATAAAACCTTTTGTAGTGATGGAAAAAGTCGAATCTATAATAAGGGTTTTAAAACTAGTAATAGATCTAATGATTTTAATGAAACAAATTATTATGGAAATGATAAAAGCATAGAAAATAGACTCTTTGGAAGAACTGAAGAGGAAATAAAAAGAATTTATACCTCTTTTGAAATACACAATACTATGCTTAAGAAAATGACTACATCAAAAAGTATTAAGGATCTTGAAAATTCTCATTTAGTTGATGCTAATATTTCTGAAGGAGATTTTATAAGAACAAAAGGATGCATAACAGAAACTTCACTCTCTTCTTACTTAGATTCAATAATAAGCTTAATAGAATGCTTTCCCTTAGATATATTAGACTCTCTTTTAAAAGATAAAAATTTAGGCAATTTAAACTTTTCTATAATATTAAATTTACTAAAAACAATTAAAAATAAACTCTCTTTAAATTCAACTGAAGATATAATTATGAATTGTTCTGGCTATACTGCAATACTTAATACCAATTCAAAATATTTTTTAAATGGAGATTGTTATGTCTTTGATAAATGTAATTGTAATTGCAATGTTTTAGGAAAAGTTATTAAAGTTTGTACAAATAATAATGATTGTATAAATTTATTAAGAAAGCTTACACAGGAAAATTATTATATTGATTTATTAAAGTCAATTGAACCTTATTTAGATTTATTGAAAAATCTTAATATACCAATTCCTAAATGTCCAGAATATAAAGTTAAATCACCAGCTGTACTAATAACACCAATAAGCATGTATTTTTAAAGCCTTCTAAAATTAATTAGAAGGCTTTAAATTTTTATTATTTAGCTATTATTTCAATTCCATCCTCTGTAACTAGTATTGTGTGCTCCCATTGAGCTGAAAGCGATCCATCCATAGTTAAGGCAGTCCAATCATTTTCTGCATCTACAAAAACATCATATTTCCCTTCATTTATCATAGGCTCTATTGTAAATATCATACCTGGTACTAATACCATACCCTCTCCAGCATCTCCATAGTGATATACAAATGGATCCTCATGGAATTTTAATCCTACTCCATGACCTCCAAAATCTCTTACAACTGAATATCCATTCTTTTCTGCATGCTCTTGAATTGCTGCCCCTATATCTCCTAAGAATCCCCAAGGTTTAACTGCTTCAATACCTTTTTCTAAGCATTCTTTAGCTACTTTAACTAATCTTTTTGCATTTTCACTAGCTTCTCCAATAATAAACATTCTTGAGGCATCTGAATAATATCCATTATATATAGTAGATACATCAACGTTTATTATATCTCCTTCTTTAAGGATTATATTTTCATCAGGAATTCCATGACAAACCTCATCATTTATAGAAGTACAAACACTTTTAGGGAATCCACCATAGTTAAGTGGTGCTGGAATAGCCCCTCTACTTACAGTATAATCATGTACTATTTTATTTATCTCTTCAGTACTCATACCTGCTTTTATTTTCTCTGCAACTAAATCTAAAACAGCATTGTTTATTTCTGCACTTTTTCTTATACCTTCTATTTGTTCTTCATTTTTTATTATATCTCTAGTAGGAACTTCAAATCCTTCTCTAGCTAAATTTTCTATTCTCTCATCAAATTCCATATGACATTTTTTATATTTCTTACCACTGTTACACCAGCATAAATCATTTCTATTTATTCTCATTTTCCTGTCTCCTTATAAAAACTTTAAATACACCTTAAAGTATATATCTATACTTTTAAGTATATACTAAGTTATACTTTTTTCAAGTTTACACCTTATTAATAAGATTATAAAAAAAAGATATAAGATTTATGTACTATATACTATCTTATATCTATAATTCTAAAAACAATATAAGTTTTACTCTCTTTTATCTATAAAAAGAGCTATATTTTCTCTTATTATACTCATTGTAATTCATTAAATTATATATAACTCCCTTTATATTAATCCTCTTTGCAAATATTATCATATTAAGTTCCTCCCATTTATCCTTTTTATAATAATATGTAATATTTGCTTCAATTATTAAAAAGCAATATCTTTTTCTTTTGAAAGATTTATTTTATCATTTTCTTCTATGGATTCTAAAACATATCTAACAACTGAATTATTTAAATACATTGCAAAAAACAGATCATTTCTATATCCATATACATTTCTATATTTCTTTAAAGCATTTTTAAAAAAGACATCATAATCTGAGTTTCCTAGTATTTTATAACTATCTTTTATTATTATATCTTTACTAAAAACCTTATGTAAATTTTTCTCATATAACACATGCTTTAAGGTTACACTCTCCTTAAAACCCCATTCCTCATCATGAGGCAAAGAAAAAAAGTCACATAAAAAATGACATACTACTCCTAACTCTATACTAAATTTTTCTTTTCCTAAATGATTTATTATTTCATCACTACTTAACCTACTTAGCTCTTTTACCTTTTCATCAATAATCTCTTCAAACTGTTTTCTTCCATGTTTTTTCAATCTATATTTAGGTGAAATATCTGGAAGAATATTTCCTTTTAAAAAACTTTTTTTATCAATTAAATTTCTTCCTCTTCCTTCAATAGTATTAAATGTATTTTCTCCTATTTCAAGATGAGTTTTATAAAGCATATTAATCACCACCCTTATTATATTTTGTTCAAAGTACAAAAAAAAATTACAATAATAAAAAATAGATTATATGCATATAATCTATTTGAGGTGATTTTATGACTTTAAAAAACAAAAATAATTTAATAAAACATCTTAGTTTTATTACTATTATTTTAATTTCTTTTATTTTAATATTTACCTTTAAAGATAATTCTACTAAATCTGCTATTAATGAAAATACTATTAAAGAAACTATAAAGTCTGATTTAAATGGTGATGGGAAAGAAGATTGTTTATATATAGAGTTAGAGAGTGAAAATAATTATATAATAAATGCAACTATTAATGAAAAAAGTTATGAGTTAATTCCAAACAAAGCAATTAATTCTCTAGGTAAATTTTCCCCTAATCGTCCTATAACTTTAAACTTATTAGATTTAGACAGAAATAATATTAAAGAGATAATTGTTCAATCTTCTGAAGAAAATAGCTCTATACAGCATTTATTTAAGTGGACTGGAAATGGCTTTGAAGATATATTTTACTCTACAAACAATATATTAGGAGTTGTAGATTCAAATAATGGGAAAACCCCTAAAATACTTTCTTTTTCCTTAGGTGATAGTAAAGAAAATATTCAAAAATATATGCTTTTAAATAAAAAATTTAAAAACATATCCTATGATACAGTTGAACCTACTGGACTATATTCTATAATTTCTTTTATAGACATAATATCTTTAAATTATGAAATATCTGAACTTCCAAATATATTTGCAACTTATATTTCTAAAGAAGATCTATCTCAAATATGGAGATTAGAAAAAGAGTCTTATTATTATGACTTTCAAGATGCTTTTTTTATGGATATAGCTTGGAATAACACTGGAGAAGCCACTAATTGCTCTTGGACATTAAACTTTAATAAAATCCCAAAAGAAAACCCTAATAATAAATCACAAGTTAAATTCATAATTCAATTAGAAAAATTTAATGATACATTTTTAATAAGTTCCATAAATTTAAATATTAATAAATAATAAAAAGAGATTTATCAAAATAACTTATAAATAAAAATTATAAATAAAATTTGATCAAAGTTAAGAATTTCTCATAATATATTTATAAATTTCATATACAAGTTTTGATAAATCTCTTTTTTAAATTAAGTATATAAATCTAATAAGTTATTTTTCCTTCCTTATACATCTTTAAAACCTTATCTAAAAATCTAGCTCTTTGAGGATCAACAAAATTCTTAAGGGAAAGTATCATAGTAACTATTGGATCCATACTTGTATCACCACTCACATTATTTGGTACTCCTAAATTTCCACCCATCATATTAGCAATAGCTCCTAAGTTCCCCATGTTACCCATTTGATTCATTCCTTGTGCTCCGCCACCTAGTAATCCCATAATTGAGCTTAAATCTCCCATAGGGTTTCCATTTCCCATCATAGCTGATAAAGGATTATTATTATTCATATTTCCTTTCTTGTTACTTTTGTTCTTACTTCCATCCTTGTTATTTAAAATGGAATTTATAGAATTCATGTCGAATCCATCACTCCCCATAGAAGATAAAACTTCTGATACTTTATTTATATCAACATCTCCAAGTCCTAACATATCTAACATCTGAGGATTTAATCCTCCCATAAAATTTCCTTGATTTGCATTTTCGCTAACTTTATTTTTATGCCTACGCTTTGACATCTCCTATCCTCCTTAATAAATTTGTGTATATGTACTATAGTTTTTTATTTTTTTAGGAGGGTTAAAAAACCCTCCAAAAATTATTCTAACAACATTCATAGCCGCAGCTATTTGCGTTTACACCACCACATAGCCAGAATAATAAGAATAAGATATATGCTCTATCATTGCATAATAAACCTGATTGACAAAGTATTAGCAATGTTGGTAATGTTGTGCAAGCATTAAATCCTGAACAACCAGTATTTCTATTTTGTTTACTGCAGCAATCATGTTTTTTGCTTTTGCATTTACATTCGCATTTACATCTGCATTTGCAGCATTTCTTTCTACTCATAAAAATTCACTCCTTTTTCTATTAGCAACATCTATTATTGTTGCATCCACAAGCATTAAATCCACCACATAGTAATGATAATAAAATTAAGATATATGCTCTATCGTTACATAATAAACCTGAACATTGTAAAACTAAAAGAGTTGGCATTACTGTACAAGCATCCATTCCTGTACATCCACCATGTCTACTATAGTTCTCATGACTATTACAGCAACATTTTTTCTTTCTACTCATTTCTCTTTACTCCTTTTTTATTTTCTAAACATTTCTTAACATCCACAATTTCCTAATAATCCATTACAGTTATTGTTTCCGCCATTATTTCCGAAGCCACCACATAAAGTTGATAAAATAATTATCCATATTATAGCGTTACATCCAAATCCACTATTTCCTCTTCCACAGCAGCATTCATCTTCACAGTAGCAACAACATCTGTTACTATTTCCACCGAATCCTCCACCACATAATAAGAATAACCAAACTAATGTCCATATTCCGCCACCGAAGCCAAAACCATAGTTATTTCCGAATCCTCCGCAGTTATTTCCAAAGCCACCATAATTGTTTCCAAATCCACTACAAGAGTTATTTCCAAATCCGTTAAAATTATTAACTCCTCCTACAGATTGTCCACAATTATCAAAAGAATTTCCACATCCTGAAGTATTACAGTATCCTGAGTTACCACAATTGTCATTTGACATTCCTTCTAAGATTTCATTTAAGTCCATAAATGTTACCTCCATATATTTTCTTTATACTATATAGTATTCTCTTCACGAATTTTTGACACATATTTATGGAATATTTTCTACTTTTTGTAATAATTATTGGCAAAAGGGCATATACTTCAAAAAAAGAAGCTGCGAAGATAAAATCTTCACAGCTTCTTTAATAATATATTCTAGAAACATCTAAAAAGTTAATTTTATATTTAATTTATGAAATTAAATTTCTTCAACTAAATCATCAAAAAGATAATCTACAAGTTCATCTTTTCCTTTTTTATTTAATGAAGAGAAGAACTTAAGTTTGTAATCTTTAGGTAATCCTAAAGTTTCTTTTATAAGCTTTTCGCTTTTTCCTATTTGGTTATTAGATATCTTATCACTCTTTGTTGCGATAACTACAACCTCATATCCATAATGCTTTATCCATTCATACATTTGAACATCATCAGCAGTAGGTTTATGTCTACAATCCACTAATAAAACAACCTTCTTTAAAGGTCCTCTATTTAATAAATATCTTTCTATTGTAGCACCCCAAGATGCCTTCTCTTTTTTAGATACTTTTGCATATCCATAACCAGGTAAATCTACTAAATAAAAATCTTTATTTAATAAGAAGAAATTTATTAATCTAGTTTTTCCTGGAGTTTGACTTACCTTTGCTAAGCCTCTTCTATTAGTTAATGAATTAATTATAGAAGATTTACCAACATTTGATCTACCAACAAAAGCTATTTCTGGTAGGTTATCATCAGGGTACTGTTCTCTCTTAACCGCTGATATTATAAATTCCGAACTTTTTATTTTCATTATTTTTCAACTCCAACCAATGCATTTTCTAATACATCATCAATTTTATCTGCAAGTATTATATTTAAACTATCCTTAACTATTTTAGGAAGTTTAATTACGTCTTTTTCATTTTCCTTAGGAACTATAACCGTATCAATTCCCACTCTTCTTGCTGCTAAGCATTTTTCTTTTAAACCACCAATAGCTAAAACTTTTCCAGTTAAAGTTATTTCTCCAGTCATAGCAACATTGTGTTTAACTTTTTTACCAGTTAATGCTGATACTAAGGCAGTAGTCATAGTAACCCCTGCAGAAGGACCATCCTTTGGTACTGCACCCTCTGGAGCATGTATATGAATATCTTTCTTAGAATAAAACTCATCCTTTATTCCTAACTCCTTCATATGAGCTCTCACATAAGAGTATGCAGCTCTTGCAGATTCTTTCATTACATCTCCAAGTTGTCCAGTAAGCTCTAATCTTCCCTTACCATCCATAACCATTACTTCTACTGGTAAAGTATCTCCGCCATAAGCAGTCCAAGCCATTCCTGTAACTACTCCAACTTTATCTTCCTTATCAATTTCTTCATAGCTAAAGATTTTTGGCCCTAAGTATTTTTCAACTAACTTAGTAGATATATTTAAATTTTTCTTATCTTTTTCTATTATATCCTTTATTCCTTTTCTTATAACATTAGCTATTTGTCTTTGAAGATTTCTTACTCCAGATTCTCTTGTATAGCTATCTATAATAAGTTTTAAAGAAGAATCAGATATAGTTATTATTTTATTATCAACACCATGTTCTTTTAATACCTTTGGTACTAAATATTTTTTAGCTATTCTGAATTTTTCTTCATAAGTATATCCTGATACCTCTATTAATTCCATTCTATCTAAAAGAGGTCTTGGAATTCCATCTAAAGAGTTTGCTGTTGTTATAAACATAACTTCTGATAAATCAACATCCACCTCTAGATAATGGTCTCTAAAAGTTTTATTTTGCTCATTATCAAAAACCTCTAGTAAGGCATCAGCTGGATTTCCTTTGAAATCCATTCCTAACTTATCAATTTCATCTAGTAAAAATACTGGATTCATACTTTTAGCTTCCTTTAATCCAGTAACTATTCTTCCTGGAATTGCTCCAACGTAAGTTCTTCTATGTCCTCTTATATCAGCTTCATCTCTAACTCCACCTAAAGACATTCTTACAAATTTTCTATTTAGTGAAGTTGCAACACTTTTGGCTATAGAAGTTTTACCTACCCCTGGAGGTCCAACTAGGCAAAGAATAGGACCTCTTAATGAATTACTTATTTGCTTTACAGCTAAATATTCAAGAATTCTATCCTTTACGTCCTTTAATCCATAATGATCTTTATCTAATACTTTTCTCGCATCTTTTATATTTAAAGTATCCTCAGTAAATTCTCCCCAAGGCATGTCTAATAAATTTTCTAAGTAAGTTCTTGTAACTCCTCCATCTTGAGAATATGGAGATGATGCCTTAAGCTTTGAAATTTCATATTGAGCTTTTTCCTTAACCTGATTAGGTAATTTTTTCTCATTTATCAATTTTTCAAACTCAATTATAGCTTTCTTATTATCATCATCTTCTCCAAGTTCCTCTTGGATTACCTTCATTTGCTCTCTTAAATAATATTCTCTTTGACCTTTATCTAATTTCTTCTTAACTTTAGTTCCAATTCTTTTTTCTATCTTAGCTACTTCGATCTCTTGTTTAACATAGAATATTAATTTTTCTATCCTTTGTTTTAAATCTAAAGTTTGAAGAATATCCTGCTTGTCCTCTTGTTTTATAAGAGCATATGAAGAAATTAAATCTGTAACCTTATTTAAATCTTTTTCTTCTTCTAGATTATCAAATAAATCAACACCATTTATTCCACTACTTGCTGTAATATCTAAAAACTCAAAAAAATCATCCTTTAACTTTCTTGATAAAGCTTCAAGTTCATGGTCAATTTCATTATCAATCTCTATTTTCTCTATTGATGCTTCAAGTAATTCCTCTTTATCAAAGAATTCATCCATCTTCGCTCTTTCAATACCTTCTACTAAAACTCTTATAGTGTTTTTTGGCATTTTTACAATTTGCTTTATTTCACAGATTGTACCTATATTAAAGATGTCATCTTCACTCGGATTGTCAATTTCTATATCTTTTTGAGCTGCTAAAAATATCTTTTGATCTCCTGCCATAGCCTTTTCAACAGCTTCTATTGACTTTTCCCTACCAACGTCAAAGTATATAACCATATTAGGAAATACAGTTAGACCTCTTAGAGGAATTAAAGGAAGAATTAATTTATCTTCTTTCATAAATATCCCCTCCAAAAAAATTAATAACTACATATTATATAAATATATAGTCTTTAACAAGTATACACATATTACAAGTTTTTTTCAAGCTTATTTAATTCCATAAAAGAAAACTAACACTTTAAGTGTTAGCTTTCTTTATAGATTCTGCATTTAAGGCACCAGTACCAAAAAATGCCCTATTATCTTTAATTATTAAACTCTCTTTTTCTATACATTCTTCTTCATAAAGTGCAACATCTAATACCTCTTCAATTTTCTTAACACCAACTATCTTTATTCCATCAATATCCCTAGTTATACTACTTAAATTTTCCTTTGGAACAATTACTAATTCTACTCCCGCTCTCTTTGCTGCTAATATCTTTGCATTTACTCCCCCTATTGGTTTTACCTTTCCCTTTATTGATATCTCACCAGTCATAGCCACTCTATTATTTACAGGCACTCCTTTTATTGCACTATATATGGCTGTAGCTATACTTATTCCAGCAGATGGACCGTCTACTGGTATTCCGCCTGGAAAGTTAACATGTATATCATATGCCTTTGAATTTAAATTAAATATATTATCTAATACTGTCAATACATTCTGTACAGAGCAATAGGCTGTGCTTTTTCTCTTTATTTTCTTCTCTCCACCGCCTAGTTCCTCATCATCAACTATTCCAGTAATTTTTATACTACCTATACTATTACTTGATAGCTTTGCTGTAGCTTCTATTTCCATTAAAGCTCCATTGTTAGCCCCATACACGGCTAAGCCATTTACATACCCAATTTCAGGTTTATCATTTATCATTCTTTCCATTCTAGGATTATATTGACCATTTTCAATAACCCAATAAATATCACTCTCTTTTATGTAATCTCTATTTTCATTTATTGCAAGGCCAGAACATAATTGGACTAAATTTATAACTTCTCTTCCATTAGTACAATATCTAGATACTATATCTAATCCTTCATCACTTATTCTATAGCCAACCTTATTTGTAGCATTTAAAGCAATTTTTCTAATCTCTTCAACAGTTAGCCCTCTAAAAAATATTTCTACGCACCTTGACCTTATAGCTGGTACTATTTCCTCTGGGCTTCTTGTAGTTGCACCAATTAATCTAAAATCTGCTGGTAATCCATTATCAAATATTTCTTTTATATATCTAGGAGTATTGGGATCTTCTGAACTATAATAGGCTGAATCTAAAAAAACTTTTCTATCCTCTAAAACTTTAAGAAGTTTATTTAATTCAATAGGATGGAGTTCTCCTATTTCATCTATAAAAAGCATGCCTCCATGAGCCTTTGTTACAGCTCCTGGCTTAGGTTGAGGAACCCCTGCAATCCCTAAAGAACCTGCTCCTTGATATATTGGATCATGAACGGAACCTATTAATGGATCTGCTATCCCCCTCTCATCAAATCTTAAAGTTGTGGCATCTATTTCAACAAATTTAGAATCCTTATTAAAAGGAGATGCTGCCATTTTCTTAGCCTCTTCTAAAATTATTCTAGCTGCTGCAGTTTTTCCTACTCCTGGTGGACCATATATTATTACATGCTGTGGATTTGGCCCACAAAGTGCTGCTTTAAGAGCTTTTATTCCCTTTTCCTGTCCTATTATTTCTTCTAAATTACTCGGTCTACTTTTTTCAGTTAAAGGTTCTGTCAGTTTTATCATTCTTAATTTATTTAATTTTTCCATTTCTTTTTCATTTTCTTTTTCTAAAACACTATTATCTTTCTTCTTACTCGCAAAGGACTTGCTCATATATATATAGAATAAAATTGACATAAGTAATTGTAGAAACATTATAAATGTATAAGTATTCATCTCTAATACCTCCCGTTCTATACGGTTAGTATTTACCTATTTTTGTGATAATATTCCAAAAACTCCATAAAAAATAAAAAAGATGCATAAATAGTATGCATCTTTTTCTATTAAGCAGTTTCTATATCTTTTTTAGCTTTATTTTTCTTCTCAGTTTTTAAAGTTGGTCTAACTTCTCCTTCTGGAAGCTTTTCAAGCTCTGGATCTTTTCTATCTTTGATTGTCTCTTCAGTTATAGTAGCTTTTACAATATTCTCTTCTGATGGTATATCAAACATTATATCCATCATAGTTTCTTCTACTATAGCTCTTAATCCTCTAGCACCGGTTTTTCTATTTATAGCTTCATCTGCAATAGCTTTTAAAGCTTCCTCTGTAAAATCTAGTTTTACATTATCAAGCTCAAATAACTTTTTGTATTGTTTTACTAGAGCATTCTTTGGCTTAGTTAAAATACTTACTAAAGCTTCGTTATCTAAAGCTTCTAAAGTTACTAATACTGGTAATCTACCAACAAATTCTGGTATTAAACCAAATTTTAATAAATCCCCAGGCATTATATCCTTTAAAAGTTCTCCAACGTTCTTTTCGCTTTTTCCTTTAACCTCAGCGCCAAAACCTATAGAACTCTTAGTTCCTCTTTTTTCTATTATTTTATCTATTCCATCAAAAGCTCCACCACAAATAAATAAAATATTTGAAGTGTTAATCTGTATAAACTCTTGATGTGGATGCTTTCTTCCACCTTGTGGTGGTACTGAAGCTGTTGTTCCCTCTAATATTTTTAATAAGGCTTGTTGAACACCCTCTCCAGAAACATCTCTTGTAATAGATGGATTTTCTGATTTTCTAGCAATCTTATCTATCTCATCTATATATATTATACCTTTTTCAGCTCTTTCAACATCATAATCTGCATTTTGAATTAGCTTTAAAAGTATATTTTCAACATCTTCACCAACATATCCTGCCTCCGTTAATGTTGTAGCATCTGCTATAGCAAATGGAACATTTAACATTTTAGCAAGAGTTTGTGCAAGTAATGTCTTACCTGAACCTGTAGGTCCTAATAAAAGTATGTTACTTTTTTGTAGTTCAACATCATCCTCTGCCTTATTAGCATTTATTCTCTTGTAATGATTATAAACAGCTACTGCTAAAGATTTCTTAGCTCTATCTTGACCAACAACATATTGATCTAAATAGTCTTTGATTTCTTGTGGCTTTGGAAGATTGCTAGTTTCTAATGGTGATGATTCTGTATTTCCTTCAAATTCATCTTCTATTATTTCTGAACAAAGCTCTATACATTCATCACATATATATACACCAGGACCTGCGATTAATCTCTTAACCTGTTCCTGATTTTTACCACAAAAAGAACATCTTAATTGCTTTTTGTCTTCAAATTTTCCCATCTTATCCACCTCAACTTTCAATAAGATTTAAGTTGTAGATTATTTTCTTTCTATAACTTTATCTATTAATCCGTATTCTACTGCTTCTGATGCTTCCATGAAATAATCTCTTTCAACATCTACTTTTATCTTTTCAAGAGGTTGATTTGTATTTTCACTTAAGATTTGGTTTAATTTATCTTTTATCTTTAATATTCTCTTAGCATGAATATCTATATCAGTTGCTTGCCCTTGGAAGCCACCTAAAGGTTGATGTATCATTATTTCAGCATTTGGTAATGCAAATCTCTTTCCTTTTGCTCCTGAAGATAATAAGAATGCTCCCATAGAAGCAGCCATACCTATACAGATTGTAGATACGTCAGGCTTTATATATTGCATAGTATCATAAATTGCCATTCCAGAAGTTATAGAACCTCCTGGGGAATTTATGTAAAGATGTATATCTTTATCTGGATCTTCACTTTCTAAGAATAATAATTGTGCAACAACAAGGTTAGCCGTTACATCATTAACCTCTCCACTTAACATTATTATTCTATCTTTTAATAATCTTGAGAATATATCGTAACTTCTTTCGCCTTTGCTTGTTTGTTCAACTACCATAGGTACTAAATTGCTCATTAAATTCCCTCCTTTTAAAAAAAACTCTAATTATAATATTGCCATATATATCATAAAAACATACATTATCATAATTATTATATAAAAAAAATAGGTATTTGTTAATTAGTCTTTTTCTAAATAAACTTTTAATTTTAAAATAATTGCCAAGAAATACTTCCTGGCAATTATCTGAAAGTTTATTTATTTATTATTTTAAAGATTCAAATAACATTTTTAAAGTTTTTTCTCTCTTAACATCTAACTCTAAAGCAGCTCTTTGAGCATTTAATAATAGATCAACCATTTTCTCAGTTTCTGCTCCGTTTGAGTACATTTTAGCAACTTCTTCTGCTTTTGCTTTTAATTCTTCTTCAGTAGCTTCTATAGCTTCTGCTTCAGTTACAGCACTCATAACTAAATCAGTTTTTACTTTTCTTTCAGCATTTTCTTTCATGTAAGATTTCATCTTATCTTCAGTGCTTCCAGTGAACTCATAGTATTGCTCTAAGCTTAGTCCTTGTTGTCCTAATCTCATTTCTAAGTCTCTTACCATGTTTTCAACTTCTCTGTTTATCATAGCTTCTGGAATTTCTACTTTTGCGTTATCAACTACAGCGTTTATAACTTTTTCTTCCATTTCTCTTTTAGCTCTTAATTCGTTAGCTTTTAAAGCTTTTTCTTTTAAGTCTACTTTTAATTCTTCTAAAGTATCAAATTCTGAAACTTCTTTAGCAAACTCATCATCTAAAGCTGGTAATTCTTTAACTTTTATTTCTTTTACAGTTACTTCGAATTTAGCTGGTTTTCCGTTTAAGTCTTCTTTTCCATAAGCTTCTGGGAATGTTACGTTAACATCTTTGCTTTCTCCAACTTTTAATCCAATTAATTGCTCTTCAAAGTTATCTATGAAGCTTCCTGAACCTATTTCTAATGGATAATCTTTTCCTTCTCCACCTTCGAATGCTACGTCATCTATGAATCCTTTGAAGTCTATAACAGCTATGTTTCCATTTTCAACTGTTCCTTCTTCTTTAGTTTCAACTCTAGCATTTCTTGCTTGCATATCAGCTAATTGTTTTTCTATGTCTTCATCTTTTACTTCGTAAGATACTTCTTCAACTTCTAATCCTTTGTAATCTCCTAAAGTAACTTCTGGGTAAGTAGTAACTTTAGCTTTGTAAACTAAGTCTTTTCCTTCTCCAACTTCTACTACTTCGATTTGTGGATAATCAACTGGTCTTACGTTGTTTTCTTCTAAAGCAACTCCGTAAGTTTTATCTATACAAGCGTTTATTGCATCGTCAAATAAAACTTCAACTCCGTAGAATTTTTTAACCATGTTCATTGGAACTTTTCCTTTTCTGAATCCTGGTATGTTAAACTTCTTTGAGTTTTTATTATAAGACTTTTTTAACGCCTCGTTAAAGTCCTTAGCATCAACTTTAATTTCTAATTCTACAACATTTGTGTCTATTTTGTTCATTTTAGCTTCCATTGTATATTCCTCCTGTAAATAGCCTTTTAAATTCATGTTTTATGAATTAACCTAGGCAATTATAACATATAATTTCTTTTTTTATCAAATATTTCTTTTATTTTATTCTTACATTTATACATTTTATCATACTAGTAGTTTTTTTTCTATAAAATCTTTAACATCTTTTAATTCTTCGTAAGTTTTAAAATTATCCCTATAAACTTCTATTATTAATGGTCCTTTATAATCTAAAGTTTTTAGTTTTTCAATGATAGGTTTATAATTTACTTTTCCCTTACCTGGAAGTAAACAAATACTTTTTTCATCTCTATCATTTATATGAAAATTAATTAAATCCCTCCCCATGACATCAATATAATGGAGAGGATTTTCATTGCTTTTATATGCTTGTTTTATATCACAGGTAAATTTAATATCATATTTTATGTTATTTTTTAAATACTTTAAAAATTCTATATTTGAAGACATACACCAGGAAACATTTTCTTGAGATAAATATATATTATTTTCTCTTGCTATATAAGCTAATTCATTATATATATCTAAAATTTCCTTCTTATCAATAGTATTAAATTCTTGTTTTCTCATACCATGAAAGGTATATGAAAAAGCTCCTAATTTATTAGTAGCTTTACATATATTCCTAAAAACTTCTAAAGAATCTTTTCTTCTTCTCTCATATTGATCAAATAAATAAGGTTCATACATAGATGAAAAAAAATGTACTGATTTTATATTAAAGTTATTTTTCTCTTTTTCCTCAATTAATTTCTTTACAAAATCATCACTATATTCATAATAAGTATTTAAAAATAATTCTCCTGTATCATAACCCAATTTTTTCATTATTTTAAATGATTTTTCCAATTCAAAATCTGGATAAAAACATGCTGAAGAAATTCCAACTTCCAAATTAATTTCTCTCCTTCCTTTTTAATCTCTATTATTATAACTTATAGTAAACATTTAAATAAACTTTTTTAATTCTTATTTTAAATAATACCATTTGCTTATATGGAGATACTATGTTATGATAAGCTTTGTTTGATTGTGAGAATTTTAAAAATAAAATAAATTTTAAAAACTAAAAATATACAAGAAGAAAGAGGATAAAGAATGAACAATATAAAATTTGATGACTTAGGTCTTAAGGAAAGCTTACTTAAAGCTATAAAAGATATGGGATTTGAAGAGCCATCTCAAATACAAGCTGAAAGTATTCCTGTAGCCCTAGAAGGACACGATATAATCGGTCAAGCTCAAACTGGTACTGGTAAAACAGCTGCTTTTGGATGCGCTATAATAAATAATGCTGATTTTTCAGGAAAGAAGAAATCACCAAAAGCACTTATTTTAGCACCAACTAGAGAGCTTGCTATACAAGTTAATGAAGAACTTGTAAGACTTGGAAAACACGAAAAACTTTCTGTTTTACCAATATATGGTGGTCAGCCAATAGATAGACAAATTAGAGCTTTAAAAAATGGTGTTGATATAGTTGTTGGAACACCTGGTAGAGTGTTAGATTTAATAAGAAGAAAGAGTTTACCTCTTAACGATATAGGATTCCTAGTGTTAGATGAAGCTGACGAAATGTTAAACATGGGATTCATCGATGATTTAGAAGAAATTGTTAAATCATTAAAAACTGATAGACAAACACTTTTATTCTCTGCTACTATGCCTCCACAAATAAAGAAATTAGCTAGAAATTACATGAAAGAAGATACTAAGCACATCGCAATAAAGAAAAGTTCTTTAACAGTTTCAAAAATAGAACAATTTTATTTTGAAATAAAACATAGAGATAGATTTGAAACACTTTGTAGAGTTTTAGATTTTGATGAACCAAATGCTGCAATAATTTTCTGCAAAACAAAAAAAGGTGTTGACGAAGTTGTAGAAAAAATGCAAGCTAGAGGATATATGGTTGAAGGTATGCACGGAGATATGAGCCAAAACCATAGACTTCAAACTTTAAGAAAATTCAAAGAAGGAAGCTTAGATTTCTTAGTTGCTACTGATGTTGCAGCTAGAGGAATAGATGTTGAAAGCGTAACTCACGTTATAAACTACGATCTACCACAAGACAATGAAAGTTATGTACATAGAATCGGAAGAACAGGTAGAGCTAATAGAGAAGGAGTTGCCTATTCTTTAGTTACTCCAAAAGAATATATGATGCTTAAGCAAATACAAAAGCATACTAAGAGTAAAATAATAAGAAAAGCTGTACCTACAGTTGATGAAATATTCCAAAATAAACATAATAACATAATAAATAATGTAAAATCTACTATAGAAGAAGCTTCAGAAGATTTCCAAAAGTTTATTCCAATAGCTACTCAACTAGATGAGGATTATAGCTTAGTAGATGTTGCAGCTGCTCTTTTAAAAATAGTATTTGATAAAGAATCTTCTTTTGATTACACTTCAAATTCTATAGAAGCTCCTGTAATGGACGAAACTAGATTATTTATGTCTGTTGGAAGAAGAGATGGTATAACTCCTAAATCTCTTGTTAACTTCTTAAAAGAGACTGCTAGAATAAGCCCTAAGCAAGTTGGAGATATAGACATAAAAGAAAACTTCTGCTTTGCTAACGTTGATGCTGATGCAGTAAATAATATAATGAAAAAATCAATGGGTAAAAAACTTAACAAAAGAACTGTTAATATAGAAGTTGCTAAAAAAAGAAAATAATATAAAAAAATACATACTCATATGAGTATGTATTTTTTTTATTTATTCTTACAACAACCAGATCCATTTGAACATCCACATCCATTTTTAGAACACCCACCTTGGCATCCTCCCTTTGAAGAACATCCTCCACAGGTTCCATTTGCCTTTTTAGTACATCCTCCTCTACTTCCACAGCAACTTTTTTTAAAGCCTAACTCTTCTAATTCTTCTTCACTTAAGTATTTCAGTGGAAATTCATTTTCACCAAAGCTTTCATACTCTGGAGTATCCTTAATTTCATTTCTATCTATATTTAACAAAATTATCACCTCATTATTTTTATAAATACAAATTTAATAAATTATTATTTTGTACTATTACCTATTAATATAACATACTAAATAAGCTTTAACTACTTAAATTAAAATTTTAATTTTTTATAATTTTTAGCATTTTTTCATTATTTATGATAAAATTTATTTATAAAACATTTACATTATGAGGAGGTACATTATGAGTATTCATATAGGTGCAAAAGAAGGTCAAATAGCCGAAACAATTTTATTACCAGGAGATCCTTTAAGAGCTAAATTTATAGCTGAAACTTTTTTAGAAAATCCAGTTTGTTACAATGAAGTTAGAGGAATGTTAGGATATACAGGAACATATAAAGGAAAAAGAATATCAGTTCAAGGTACTGGTATGGGGGTTCCTTCAATTTCTATTTACGTTAATGAACTTATAAGAGATTATGGAGTTAAAAATTTAATAAGAGTAGGTACTGCTGGAGGTATGCAAGAAGATATAAAAGTTAGAGATTTAGTTTTAGCAATGTCATCTCATACTGATTCTGCAATAAATAAAGTTAGATTTAACGGTTTAGATTTTGCTCCAACAGCATCATTTAAACTTTTAAAGGCCGCTTACGATACTGCCGTTGAAAAAGGATATTCTCCTAAGGTTGGTAGCGTATTCACAGCTGATAGCTTCTATAATGATAATCCTGAAGCATGGAAACAATGGGCTAAATTTGGTACTTTAGCTGTTGAAATGGAAACTGCAGCTTTATATACCTTAGCAGCTAAGTATGGTGTTAATGCCTTAACAATACTTACTATAAGTGATCATTTAATTACTGCTGAGGAAACTACTAGTGAGGAGCGTCAAACTACCTTCACAAAGATGATGGAAGTTGCTCTTGATGCTGCTATAACTTTATAAAATAAAGGAGCTTTATCAAAATGAATTTTGATAAAGCTCCTTTTTATTTATTAATTACTCTTCTCTTCTTCTAATCCTGGCAATGAAAAGTCTTGTACACTATAAACTATCCATTTTCCATTTTCATACTTCATATTTGTGAAAAAGTTTTTTTCCATTGATTCGCTTTTAATATCTATTCCTAATATTTTCTTTTTTATCTTATAAGAAACATTAACTACAATACTAGCTTCATAAACACCATGATTTCGTTCTATTGAGCTATTTTCCATTTTAATTTTAAGATCGCTTATATCATAGTCATTCTTTAAAAGAAAATATTTTTGACTTAATGTATTATATATATTGTCCTTAACTTCATCCTTAGCATTTCTTATATCATTTTTATCCTCTGAATTTAAAGCCTGAAATACACTGCTATAAAATTCTTTTAAAACTTTTTCAACATCTTCTTTTATAATTGTATCTTTTAAATCTAATTCTATCTTTATTTCCGGATGATCTTCTATATAAAACTTTTTACTATATATTTCTCCCCAAGGAGTGTTGCATTTTATAGTTAAGTAAGATGAACCATCCTTTGGGAAAGGACCAACATCCTTAAAATCTTTTACCTTTATACCTGAGTCCTCTCCATTTATATATACATTACTATCATCAAAACTACTCTTAACTGTGACTAAGGTTCCATTTAAAGGTATGTCTATCTTATTGTTATCCATAAAAACAATATTTTTTTCTTCTACTAAATTAGAATTATATGCTTTCTTTTCAACCTTAAGATCATATACTCCTGGTATTAAATTAGGTATTTCTAAAGTTCTACTAATATTAGTTGTACCTATAAAATTACCATTTAAATACACATTAGCTTCTGGGAAATTAGATACCAAAATAAGTTTCTTTTTTTGTATTACAACATACCATTTTTCTCCCCAAAAACTTTTTTTAGACTCCAATTTTGTAGAGTATATCTCATCCCCATTTTCTAAAGAAGAAACTAACTTATTAATTCTACTTTTATCCGCTTTAAAAAAACCAATATATGGTATTAACTCCTCTTTTGTCATTCCAGAATTTTTATTTCCATCTTCTATTAAATTCATTAAAGCTCTTTCATTTCCTTTGCTTAAGGAATTAGATAATTGTTCAATTACATCTCTCTTTTTACTACTAACATTACCATATAGAAATACTATGATTAAGGCTAAAGCAATAACACAAATTATTATTACCTTAGGATCCTTTTCTTTTATAATTTTATCCTTTACTCTTTTATAAAAGCTACAAATGTTATGACCTACCCCTGTAATACTCTCTCTCAATTTATCCATATGTTAAAACTTACTCCTCCAGTAAATTTATAATCCATTTATTACATGCTGTACATTTATAAACTTGTATTCCAAAAGGATATAGCATTTCATCTTTAAATCTATTATAATCACTTCTTAACTCTTTTAATGAATAAAATTCATCATCTTCAGTTAAAGCTCCTACTAATTCGCATATATAATTTTCTTTAGTTTTAAAACAGCAATCATTTTCATCTGTACACTCTATTTTCTCTAACTTTAATTCTTTTTGAAAATCTTGTAATATAGGTATTATATCTTGAAATTCACTTATGTCATCTTGAAAATCCCCTGCTAAAAAATCTACTCCACTTATAGTAAATAATTTATCCATTTAATCACCTCTAATTTCCTAATTAAAATTTGCTAACTAATTCTAGTACTGCATAAATTAATTAATTTTACTAACTTATTTTAGCACAATAAATATTATTGTAAATAACTTATTGTTAACAATAGTAAAAATATCCCTTAAATGAACTATTTATATCTAAAATTAAAGTTTATTTATTCTATTATAGATAAAAACTCCTCTTCATTTATTATCTTAATATCAAAATTTTCTTTTATTAAATTTTCTGCCTTTTTTAATTTAATACTCTTTTCATTTTCCTTTAATTCACTTAAATCTCTAATTCCTGTAACTAAGTAGTTTGTCTTTTTACTTACAGAACTTGAAACAAATCCACCACATCTTATTACATTTCCTATAGCTTCTCCTCTAGACATAGAACTTAAAGGTCCTGTAAAAACTACATTTTTACATTTTAAAGATATTTCTCCCTCTTTCTTCTTTTCCTTAAGTCTTAAATTACTTGAATATTTGCATTCTCCCTTTCTTCCAGAAGATTTATATCCATTTTCATAAACAGCACCAATTCTTATGGCAAGCTTATCTGAAAGCTCTTCAATTGATTCTATATTTAAATCTTTGCATATATTAAGTAATATGTTAGCACAAGCCCTTGCATCTTCCCCTGCATGGTGATGAGAAAATTCAAAGCCTAAAGCTTCACTTACAGTTCCTAATTTATGATTTGGTAATGATTTATAATAATTCTTTGCCATAACTACTGTACAAGCATACTCAAAGTCTGGATAAGGTATATCATAAAAATCTAAAGTTTTTCTAAGAACGCTAATATCAAAAGCTGCATTATGAGCTATTACTAAATTTCCATCTATGTAATCCTTTATTTCTTCCCATATTTCATTAAAAGTTCTCTCATTTTCAACATCCTCTGGTCTAATTCCATGTATCCATATATTCATGGGCTGAAATCTCATTTCACAAGGCTTTATTAAAAAATATTTTTCTTCAACAATTTTATTATCCTTAACAATAGTCAATCCAATAGAACACGCACTATTTCTTTTCTCATTAGCAGTTTCAAAGTCTATTGCAACAAAATCCATTTATGTCTTTCTCCCTTTCTATGTAACAATAAACAATATTATATCACATTTTATTTTATTATTTTAATTTATTTAAATGTAATTCAAAATAAAAAGACCTTACTGTAGAAATAAAATATTTCAAATACAATAAGGTCTAAAATTATTTTTTAAGTTGTATTTATAGATTAAAATTCATATTTACAATTAAATCTCTAAAAATAAACTTACTTTTTAGTTAAGGAATTTTAAAATCTATTTAATTACACTTTTAATATTATTAAATAACTCTTTATTTTCTTTTATCTTTTCTTCATTACCTAGTACACAGATGTAATCTTCCTTCATTAAATCTTTAATCATAGGTGCAAAACTCTTAATTTTTTCTACATCTGCATTTATGATTTCTTCTCTTTCCTTTTGAAGATCTTCATAAGTAAAGTTACTCAAGTAATATGAAACTGCTATATCTCCTTTTATTCCATTGCTTATAGGTTGATCATATTTTCTTATTGTACCTATGATGTATTTAGTCATTTCTCTTTCGTCAGCTTCAAAATCATTTAAATACTTAGGTATATTATCATAAGCTTCTAAAGTGCTTTTTATATTAGGGTCTCTATATGAAACTATATATGCTCCGCCATCTCTTCTAAAGTTAGAGAACACTCCATAAGCTCCACCTTTAACCCTTACGTCATTCCATAAGTAGTCAAAGCCTAGAATACTTTCTAATAAAGATAGGGCACCAGAATACTTATATCCATGAGTTTTATAATTTCCACCCTTAGCTACATATTGTACATTTCCTTGAGTTAAAAGCCCTTCATTTTTCTTTCCTAACTCAAAATTATATTCTTCTTTTTCAAAATCATTATTACTTGTTTTGCTTATTAAATATTTTACTTTTTCCTTAAAGTTTCCATATTCCTCTTCTTTTCCTGAATAACTTATAAGCATATTTCCCTTATTAAAGATTAAGTCTCTCACCTTTTTTAAACTATCTGATATTATTGATTTTTTATTTTCCTTCTCTATATTTACTAGAAAATCATAATAATCTAATCCACTTATTTTTTCATCATAAGCTCCTCTATTTGTAGAATATGATAAAACTTTTTTCATAGCTATTCTATGACCACTATCAAATATAGCACCTTCTAATCTAGCTCTCTTCTCTCTAATTATTTGCATAATTCTGTCCATATCATCTAGGTCAGTGTGATTTACAATTTCAGAAACTAATTCTATAGCTTTATTAGTCTTACTGCTTAATGCTTTATATGAAATTTCTAAATATGGTCTAAACTCATTATTTTTCTTTAAATTAGCAAAAGTTATAGCTCCAAAGCTTATTCCACCTGTGCTTATATTTATGGCATTTGATAACTTAGAATAATCATAATTTTCTGTTCCACACTTACCTAATATATCACATAGCAATCCAACATAAGGTATTAAATCTTGAGGAACACTATTTGTATTAAAGAAGAAATTAACATAGTCTATTTTATTAGTATGGAAATCATGGTGTAATGTTGTAATTCCATCTATCTCTTTCTCTTCTGTAGGAATTTTAGTTGCTTCTTTATCTATATCCTCTAAAGATAACATAGGAATACTTTCTAAATCTTCTTTTTTATCAGGTGTACTTTGTCTTTCTTTTAACTTTTTACAATTATCAATTATTTCATTTAAAGTCTTTTCATCAAAACCATTTTTAATATCTTCTAATTTTTTCTTTAATTCAGCTGACTTTTTCTCATTTATTCCTTTTTCAGGATGAAGAGAAACAAGTGAAGAGTGAGTATTATTTATCATATATCTTTCAATTAAATCTTCAAAGTAATTGCTTGTTAAAGCAGATTTTATTTTTTCAAGATTTTTTTCATATTCTAAATGAACATATGGATCCCCATCATAAAGCCAGCTATCCATAACTTTTAAATAATAAATTAACCCATTAGGATAAGAACCATAATCCCCTTCTCTTAATTCAAATTCAACTCTATTTATGGAAGCTTCTATAAGTTCTTTATCTATTCCATTTTCAACTAAATCCTTTAAAGTATCCATTACTACTTTTTTAAATTCTTCTTCTTTGTTTAGCTCTGCATTCTTAACTAAAACAGTAAAGGCTGATTGTTTAGTTGAGTTATCAAAGTCTCCTGATACAGCTTTCCCTATACCTGCATCTATTAATGCTTTCTTTAATGGTGCTGCTGTACTTCTTGTTAGAAGATATGCTAAAACATCAAAAGCTAAGCCTTTTTCTCCATCTGTGGCATCTCCAATTACAAAGTTTAAACTATAATAACTCTTATGATTTAAATCTTCACTTTCAGCTATTCCATAAGTAAAACTTTCTTCTTTCATACTTTCAAAGGATTTTTGTTCTTTTATTTCTGAATCTATATCTTTATATTCAAAATTCTTTAAATATTCTTCATTTATAAAGTCTAATTCTTTTTCAGTATCTCCATTACCATATAAGAAAATATATGAGTTCGATGGATGATAATATTTCTTATGAAATTCTACAAACTCTTCATAAGTTAAATTTGGTATTTCATCAGGATCTCCTCCTGAAGATAAGGCATAACAAGTATCTGGGTATATTGTTTGAGGAATCTTTCTATAAAGTATAGAATCTGGAGATGAGTATGCCCCTTTCATCTCATTATAAACAACACCATTATACTTTAATTCATCTTCCTTATTTTCTATATAATAATGCCACCCCTCTTGCATGAATATTTCTTTATGCTTATATATATTTGGATATAATACAGCATCTAAGTAAACATCCATAAGATTCATAAAGTCTTTTTCATTTCTTGACGCCACTGGATATATTGTTTTATCTGGATATGTCATAGCATTTAAAAATGTATTTAAAGACCCCTTTAAAAGCTCTACAAAGGGTTCCTTAGTATTAAATTTTCTAGAACCACATAAAACTGAATGCTCTAAAATATGAGGAACTCCTGTACTATTTTCAGGTGGTGTTCTAAAACCTATTGCAAAGCACTTATTATCATCTTCACTTAAGATTTTTATAAGCTTAGCCTTAGTTTTTTCATGCTCAAACCTTAAACCTACTCCACCTATTTCATTTAAATTTTCTATGTTTAAAAGTTTAAATCCACTATAAATATTATTCTCTTTAAAATTCATTTTTCACACTCCTATAAAAAGGTATTTTGTTAATATGTTTATTTTAATAATTGTACCATAATTACCCTATATTAAAAAGCTTGCTATTTATAGATTAAAATTTATCCCTTTAGATAAATTTAGTCTTTTTAAAATAATATATTCTAAAAATAAAGATTATCCTAATTTATTTATTTCCAAATAGCTTTTAATTTATTTAAGTTTCTTCTTATATTTTGTTTAAGAGAATATTAATTTCTAAATAAAAAAGAAATGATATAACTAAATCTATATCATTTCTCTTTTAGCTTAAGATTATTCCTTATGGTTAATTAAGTTTACTAATATTCCTTTTTAAAATATTGAACTAAAAATTATATATATAATTTTTATAGTATTCCAAAATATCTAGCAATAACATATAAAATTATTGCTCCACCACCTAAAAAGCTAACCTTTGCATTTCTTTGATTATTAGCCATAACTTTTTCAAATATTCCTCTAGCTATAAGCAAAGCTCCAGCTGCCACACCAACCCATTGATTTGTTGTAAACCATTCCGGATTAAGGTATGTATAAAAGTATCCGATTACAAGTGGGAAAATAAAACATCCAAAAATACTTCTTATAAATGGAATTTTTCCTTTTACTAATTTCATCTTATGTAATTCTCCTTTACTCTCTTATTACATATTAATTTTATCAACATTTTTAAAAATTTAAAAGCATATATCTCTTATTAAGTTAATATTTACTTTTATTTATTATTTTTTCTAGTTATTCATCATATAAATTATTGAATTATGTATTAAAAATAGGAGGGCTTAATGAAAAGAAAACAAAAAATATTATTAGTGACTTCTTTATCCCTAATAGTATTATTAACCTTATCTATATATGTATCCTTAAACAAAAAGAAAACTTCAGCATTTTCAGAAGTCATAAATTTATTAAATGAACCTCATCAAAAAGAAGATGATGAATTAAAAGGAAAATTTGAAAAAGTACTTCAAGACTTATTTAAAAATAGAAATATAGCCATATTGAACAATGATTTAGAGGAATTAAAGAAATTTTATGATTTACAAAAAAAGCCTAGTCTTTGGGCCTATGAAAGTGAAAGTAAAAAAGTTAAGTATTTAAACAACTGGTCTCAAAAACAAGGAGTTGTATTTAATGAAATAAAATCAAAAATTGAAATAAGAAAGGCTAGAGAAAGAGAAAAGGACTTATACGGAATAATATGTGTTGTTTCAAGTGAATTTACATATTATTATCTTAATGAACCACTTAAAACTAATACCTTTAGATTAGGTACTTATCACTATTTAAATTTAAAAGATGAGGGAGATAGGTATATTATCACTAAAGAATGGTACACCGATCCTTTTGCTGATTCTCTAGATTTAAATAATATAAAATCTGATGAAATTAAATCATATATTTTAAATAGTTCTAGTCCAGATTATTCACCTGATGAAAGAACACAAAAAGCTATAGATTATGCACACACCTATTGTGGAGCAGCTGCAGATGATGAACTTGGTTTTAACTATAATAAAAAATACACAGACTTTAACCCTCAAGGAGGAGACTGTGCAAACTTCGCCTCTCAAATTCTTTTTGAAGGTGGTGGCTTTAAGAAAAATTCAACATGGAACTATTCTGATGGTGAAGGTTCTAAGGCTTGGGTAAATGCTCAAGCATTTAAAAATTACATGGTTAATAGTGGGCGTGCTTCCTATATTGCTAAGGGTAAATATTCCGAAATATATAAAGCTGCCTATAACTTAAGACCTGGTGATTTTGTAGCTTATGAAAAAAATGGACGAATAACTCACATTTCAACAGTTACAGGATTAGATAGTAAAGGTTATCCTCTAGTAACTTGCCATAACACAGATAGACTTCTTGTTCCTTTTGATTTAGGTTGGAGCAATGACAATATACGCTTTCATCTAATAGATGTTTATTATTAATTTGAATATATATAAATAGCTTAAAAGTAAAACTTATAAATATTATGAAGAGAATATCTGAATAAGCTTTAGAATTTAAGCTATTACGTAGAATAATTTGCGTTAAGAAGCGAAGCTGTTTGACCAGCGGGAGTTCTGAGCTTTAGTAAATTATTTGAAGTAATAGCTATAAATTCTTAGCGTAATTCAGTAATTCTCAGAATATATTTATAAGTTTTAATACATATCATTTTTAACTATAGTTCTACTCTATATTTTTCTAAGGACTTAACTATTAAATCAGCTATTTTCTGTTGATATAACTTATCTCCTAATAAAGCGTCATCTTCCCAATTGCTCATAAATCCCATTTCTAAAATTATTACAGGTCTTTGTGACCAATTAAATCCTGTCATATCTTTTCTTTCAAAAACACCGTTAACTTTTACTCCACCATCTTTTAAAGTTTCACTTAAAATTTCTCCATATTTCTTACTTTCTTCATATATACCTTTTAACTCCTTTGTTTCAGAGGAAGGAATTAAAATTGAGGCTCCTCTTTTCCCTGAATTATTTGATCCATCACAGTGAAGTTTTATTGAAATATCTGCCTTTGATCCATTTCCTATTTCTGCCCTTTCTCTATTGCTTAAGGTAACCTGGTTTTTCTCCCTTGTCATAACTACTTTATAGCCTTCTCTATTTAAAAGCTCTTTTAAGATCATAGCTACTTCTAAGTTTATTTCATACTCCTTATTTTTTGTACCAACTCCCGCTGTCCCTGAAGATACTCTAGGCTTTTTTTCATTAGACCAAGGTGCTATAGGTTCAAGCTTCTTATCTCCTTTTTCTTGATGCCCTGCATCAATACATATAGTAACCTCTTCTTTTTCTTTTCCTAAAACTTTCTCTTCAAGTAAAGTAGTACTAACTAAATTTAAAAAAAGAAAAATTCCTAATAAAAATATAAATCTCTTTTTCATAATAAAAATCCTTTCTAGCATTTAAATAATAAATAGTATTTCTCTAAATACTAAAAAATATTATTCACTGGTTTTACATATAAATTTTTCATGTTATAATTTTAAAGTCTTAAATTATGTCTAATAAAGAATTTAATATAAATTAAAGGAGATACATATGAAAAAAGTTAATTTTAAGGGAAGTGTAATGTTAAATCCTACTCCAGTAGTTCTTGTTACTTCTAAAAATAAAGAAGATAAAGTAAATGCTTTTACTGTTGGTTGGGTTAGCACAGTTTGCACTAAACCTCCAATGATCGCCATGGGAATAAGACCGGAAAGATTATCCCATGAATATATAAAAGAAAGCAAGGAATGTGTTATAAACTTACCATGTAGAGATATGGTTAAATTTGTTGATTTTTGCGGTGTTAAATCTGGAAGAAAAGTTGATAAAATTAAACACTTTGGATATGCTCTTGATAAAGGAATAGCTGTAAGTACTCCTTCTATTGAAAAAGCACCTGTAGCTTTAGAATGTAAGCTTAAATCTATAACACCTTTAGGTACACACGACATGTTTTTATTTGAGGTTCTTAATGTAAAAGTTGATGAAAGTCTTATAGATGAAAAAGGAAAGATTCACTTTAACAAGGCTAATTTATTAGCATATAGTCATGGAGAATATTTTGGTCTTAATTCTAAACCACTAGGTTCTTTTGGTTATTCAATTAAGAAAAAGAAAAAATCAAGATAGTATTCCTAACTAAATATAAAAAAGACACTAAGAAAATTTATTTTTACAAATTCTCCTAGTGTCTTTTTTTAATTCTTATATAATAAAATCTTTATAAAGTTTATTATTATATTTTCATATGTATAATTAAATTTCTTCTTTAGCAGAGGTTAAGAATTGAATTTCTTCTAAAACAGAGCTTGCCCTGCTCTCATCTACCATAACCACTAAATAATCTCCACTTTGTATTTCAATAGACCCTTTAGGGATTATTTCATTATTTCCTCTTTTTATTGCAACTAAAAGTGCTGTCTCTGGCCAATTAACATCTTTTATTTCTTTTCCTTCTGCTTCACTACCAAGTTCTACTCCAACCTCTAATAGAGTTTTATTATTAGAAGGTTCTTCTACTTCTGAACCAACCTTTTCTATCCATCTTTCTAATAAAGATTCATATATTGGTTCACTTTTTAGTAAGTCAGATGTTATATAGGAAATTATTACAACTACAGATAAAGCTAGCATATGTTCAAAAGAACCAGTCATCTCTGTAATAAGTATTATACCTGTAATAGGTGCCTTTACTATTGAAGCAAAGTTACCTGCCATAGCTAATATTATAAAATCTATTATATATTGATTTGGAACTCCAAATGCATTACAACTTACTATGCCAACTATATTTCCTACTACTGCCCCTAAAAGTAATAGTGGGAAGAATATACCACCTGGTGTACCTGCACCAAAACTTATAATAGTTAATAAAAATTTAACTAAAAGCACAGCTAAAAGAAGCTTTATCGGGAAACTCTTAGTTGCTAAATCCATTATAAGTTCATGTCCACCCCCTAGTATTATTGGTGCGAAAATACCTAATATACCTGTTAATAAGAAAGGAATCATTACCTTAACTTCTACAGGAACATTTTTAAACTTTCCATATAAACTTTGTACTTTTAAAATTCCCTTTGAGAATATTGCACCACCTATACCTAAAATTACTCCTAATATTATTAAAACCCAGTAATATTTTAAAGGTAATACAGGAACATTTTCCATTCCTAAACTAGGATTCATTCCTAAAAATTGCTTTGAAACAAAATCAGATACTAAGGATGCTGCCATTGCAGAAACTAAAACTAAAGGTGAGAAACTCTTGTGTACCTCTTCTAGGGCAAATATTACCCCTGATAAAGGTGCATTAAATGCTGCTGCTAAACCAGCTGAAGCACCTGAGGTTATTAAATATTTTTTCTCTATATTTATTCTTTTTAAACCATTACTAAATCCTTCTCCTACAGCGGCTCCCATTTGTACTGATGGACCTTCTCTACCTAAAGACAATCCAGCTCCTAAGGAAATTACTCCTCCTAAGAACTTATAAATTAAAATCTTTAGCCAATTCATTTTAAGTTTACCAATTAATTCTCCTTCAACTTGAGGAATACCACTTCCTGAAATCATAGGCTCTCTTCTAACCATAAATCCAACAAGTGCTCCTAAAATAGCTAATATAACTAAAACTATAATCATATTAGTTATACTTAATGCTGCCCATGCATAAAGCTTTTTAAAAAGTGGAAATAAGTAATTAACAATAATTCTATTTAGTACTAAAACTAAAGAACATAAAAGTCCTATTGCAGCACCTTCTAGAACTAATTTAAATCTTAAATCCTTTCTATGTGACAGTACTTTTTTCGTACTCTCATTACTCAAAGATTTCCCCTCCTTACAATTAACATTTTATTAACATAATTATTATACCCTTATGTTTTTACAGATTCAAATTTAATTAAACTTCAATTTCAAATTATTTTTTCAAAAAATCTCATTGTAAACCTTACACTCTTCTTATAGCAATAGTTTTGCATAATTTTATTTTCTCAATATAAAATCTTATTAATTAAAAAATATGTAATTTCTTAAAATTTTATACATAGTATTAAAATATGAAGATTATATGAAATGGTGTTATCCATAAATATTTTTACTTTTTAAAAAAAGATTTCATTGCCTTATAATAAATATTTGCTAACAATAAAACCATAAATTTTTAGCATCTCTAATTAAAACCTTTTATTTTATTATACTTTTATTAAAATCAATTTTTATCCGTTATTGATTATCATATCAAACCTAAATCTTTGGTAATGAAAAATAATTTTTAAATTTGTATATAATTTAATATATTTGACAATAATACTAACTGTAGGGTTATTTAATCTATACAGCTGTTCCTATATAATATTTCTCTACTTTAGAGAGTTACTTTAAAACCATATTCTAAAATGTACGCGTTATTATTTTAGGGTTTTAAATTTCTCTAAACTCATTTTTCGTTATAGCTAATCTGCTGTAACCTCTTATTCATTAAGATAGCTCAGAAGTATTTTAAAACACTTTCTGAGCTATTACGTTATTTTAATTTTAAAATTTTATCAATTTAAAATAGAACTTAAAGATTCTATTAATAAATACTATTATTATTTTCTATTTAAGCTTTTAACTTCAAATTCTTGAAATCTATATTTCTGTCCTGTAGGATTTTCTTTTTCATTTGGAACTTCTTCTAAAAACATATCATAAGGTCTTACAAATTGGCCACACTCTCCATATAAAGCTCTATATAATACCATCTTCTCTCCACTTTCTGAATGAATAACTACTCCCTCTACTAAGTAAAGATCACCTTTAAAATGTCTAAATATTTTTCCTATACTTTTTTCAATATTTCTATCCATTAATAACTCCTCCTAAAAAAACAAAAGGGTTTGTATCAAAATTCAGCAATAAAACTTATTTTGAAACACGCCCTTTTATTTTATATTTATTTTCTTTAAAACACAATAAATAAGCTTATAAAAAACTAATTATTCAAATATGAAAGTTTCCATTTCATCAATAGCCTTATTTACTAAAGCTTCTATATCAAGCTTTCTTTCTGCTATTATCATGTCCTTAACTCTAGGCTTAGTCTTTGGATGTTTTGGTACAAATATTGTACAACAATCTTCATATGGAAGTATTGATGTCTCATAAGTATCTATATCTCTTGCTATATCCATTATATCCTCTTTATCCATAGCTATTAGAGGTCTAAACACTGGTCTATCTGAAACATCATTACTTACCATAAGTCCTTCCATAGTCTGAGATGCCACTTGCCCTATACTTTCTCCAGTAGTTATTGACTGTATTTTTTTTCTTTCAGAAAGTTCACAAGCAACTCTCATCATGAATCTTCTCATTATTATTGTTAATTCATCTTCTCTACACTTCTCTATTATATCCATTTGTATTTCTGTAAAAGGAACCACATAAAGAGTTATTTTTTCTGTGTATCTTCCTACTATTTTTGCTAATTCCTTAACCTTATCCTTAGCTCTTTCTGAAGTGTATGGATGAGAATGGTAATATACACAATGAGTTTCCACTCCTCTTCTAGCCATTAAGTAAGCTGCTACTGGTGAATCAATTCCTCCTGATAACATAACCATAGTACTTCCGTTCATTCCATATGGTAAGCCTCCTACAGCCTTTATTTTGTCTTTATCAGTAAATATATAAGCATTTCCTCTTATTTCTACATAAAGCTTACACTCTGGATTATGTATATCAACTTCTATTTCATCCCCAAGTTCTGAAAGGATATATCCTCCAACAGCTCTTGAAACCTCCATAGAATTCATGGGGAATTTTTTATTAGCTCTGTTTGTTTCCACCTTAAAGCTCTTAGCTTTGCTTTCTTTAATTTTCTTTAATCCCTCTTCTTTTATTGAATCAAAGTCCCCTGTAACCTGAGTAACTAAGCAAAGTTCTTTAACTCCAAAAACCTTTTTTACTCTTTCAATAACTCCATCTAAGTCTTCTGATTTTATGAACCATCTATTTTGATCTGTTATAAATTCATGGTCTATATCTTTTAACTTTTTTCTTATATTTTCTTTTAATTTTCTCTCAAACTTATTTTTATTAAGCCCCTTTAAAAATATTTCTGAGGCATATTTTACTAAAATTAAATTATTCATATTTTTATTCTCCTTAAAAATTTTAAAGCTTTTTCTAGTGAAGCTATGGTGTAATCAACTTCTTCTAAAGTGTTATATCTAGAAAAGCTAAATCTTATAGCTCCTTGAATGCACTTTGATTCTAATCCCATAGCATTTAATACGTAACTTCCCTTTGATATAGAAGCTTTTGATGAACAGGCTGACCCTGTTGAAACAAATATGTTATCCTCCTCTAAGATGTGAAGTAAAACCTCTGATCTAGTTCCTAAAAAAGAAACATTTAATATGTAAGGACTATATTCTTCACTACTAGGACTATTTATTACTACATTTTCTATTTTAGAAAGTTTTTCTATAAAATACTCCTTAAGATTTTTTACATGATTATAAGAGTCTTCTAAGGCATCATAGGCAATATCCATAGCCTTTACCATGCCCATATACGAAGGAGTATTTTCTGTTCCTGCCCTTAATCCTCTTTGTTGTTCTCCACCAGTTATTAGGGATTTTAAATTTAATCCCTTTCTCATATACATGAATCCAACTCCTTTTGGTCCATGAAACTTATGAGCTGAAACAGAATAAAAATCTATATTACATGCCTTAACATCAATTTCAAATTTTCCAAAACCCTGTACTCCATCTACATGAAATTTTGCTCTTTTACTTTTTTCTTTAATTAATCTTCCTATTTCCTTAATCTTTTGTATGCTTCCCACTTCATTGTTAACCTGCATTATAGATACTAAAACCGTATTTTTATTTATTGCCTCTTCTAATTCTTTTAAATCTATAAAACCTTTATTATTAACCTTTAAATATGTTACACTTACACCTTGCTTTTCTAATTCCCTATAAGTATTTAAAACACTAGAATGTTCAAATGCTGTAGTTATAATATGATTATTTTCTCTAGCTAATCCTTTAATAATCATATTATTGCTTTCACTTCCTCCTGAAGTAAAAATTATTTCTTCCTTAGAAGCATTTATTTTTTTTGCAATCCTCTCTTGAAGCTCTTCAATCTTTCTTTGCATCTTTATCCCTAATTTATGTAAAGATGATGGATTACCCCAAAATTCATCCATAGCATAATAAACTTCATCTCTAACTTCCTTTAAAGGCTTAGTAGTAGCACTATTATCAAAATAAACTTCCATCTTCACCCTCCTTATACTTATATAATTTCTATATACATAATTATATATACACATTTCTTATATCATATTAATTATTAAACCATAATAATTATCCTTATCAAAAACATTTTCTACCAAATACATAAATTTCAAAAAAAATTCCCAACTTAGATTATTCTAAGTTAGGAATTTTTCTATTCCATGGCAACAAATTCTACCTTTTCAACACCATGAACTAATTCTATTTCATTTAACATTTCCTTTATATCACACTTCATAGTTGATATGTCTATTGTGAAACTTACATGAGCTAATCCATGTATAGGTAGCCCTTGATCTATTGTAAGTATATTTCCCCCAACATCTGATAATATATTTAAAACAGATGATAAAACTCCCTTTTCATGAGTAACAACCATATTAAATATAACTTTTCTACCTTGAAGGGTTTCTGCAAATTCAAATATATAGTCTTTATACTTATAATAAACACTTCTACTAATACCAGCTTGCTTTGTAGCTTCTGTTATCTCCTTAACTTTTCCTTCTTTTAAAAGTCTTTTAGCGTTTATTACCTTTTCAAAAACTTCTGGTAATACTCTTTTATCTATAACTAATAAATTTCCTTCCATTTGAACTATTCACCTCTTTACACCTATAAAATATCCAAAATCCAAGTAAAATAATAGCCCTCTTTTATTCGCTACTTATTAAAATACCACCTATAATTAATATTTTCATTGAACTACTCGGCATTGAAATGCCAAGATTCTTGGGCAACACACCTAACGGTGTGAGATTAACCAAGCTAACAAGGGCGTTCCGACCTCGTTGGATACCAATAGTTTAAG